>Ga0126306_10000184_pt1 | contig 24496 bp, 25 predicted proteins | sample Plot27_FD_92592 | JGI IMG/M metagenome (GOLD analysis project Ga0126306, IMG submission 92592) | Serpentine soil microbial communities from UC McLaughlin Reserve, CA, USA - Plot27 | ecosystem: Environmental > Terrestrial > Soil > Grasslands | place: USA: UC McLaughlin Reserve, Lake County... | reverse complement strand
GGCCTACGGGACCCCGGGGAACAGCGCGAACCCGCGGTGGGTGGCGCCGCCGGCGCCCTGGAAGTCGCCGCCGGTGGCGAGGCCGGCGGGGAGGGCCTCGGCGGTGAGGACGCCGCGGGTGCCGCTGGCGCCGGGGTTCCAGGCGAGGGGGACGCCGGTGGCGGGGTCGAGGGCGGCGAGGTGGGTGCGGACGGTCAGGGCGCCGGGGCAGCGCAGGGTGTAGGAGGTGTTCCTGACCGTGCACAGGTTGGTCAGGTGCCCGCCGATGTAGACGGCGCCGGCGGTCGCCTCGACGGCATTGATGTCGCCGGAGTTGAAGGGGCAGCCGGGGGCGCCGCCGTTGTGCCACAGGACCGGCGGGGTGCCGGCGGTGCCGGCCGGCATGGCGATCACCGACTCGTGGGCCGCGCCGCAGATGCTCTCGTTGCCGTCGGCGGTGGTCAGGTAGGCGGTGGCGCCGTCGGGTGACAGCGCCACCCCCCAGCCGGAGGCGTGGACGTTGGGGTTCCAGGCGGTCAGGGTGCGCGAGGCGATCGCGACCGAGGCGAAGTTGTAGCGGGTGGCGCCCCCGACCGAGGTGAACGCCCCGGCCAGGTAGAGCGTGGTCCCGCCCGGGCTCACGGCCAGGTCGCGGACCGCCCCGTTGGCGTGCAGGGCCATGGCCCCGACGGCCCCGGTGGTGGCGTTGACCGCCGCCAGCCGGACCCGCCGCCGGCCGTCGACGCTGGCGAAGGTGCCCCCGGCGAACAGGGTGTTGCCGGCCAGGGCGAGCTTGAGCACGGCGGCGTTGGGCTGCGGCCCGAAGGCGGTGTTGGCGATCCCGGTGACCGGGTCGAGCATGGCCAGCCGGTCGCAGCTGGTGCAGCCGCGCACGTTGTTGAACACCCCGCCGGCGTACAGGCGGGTCCCGTCGGGGCTGGCCAGCAGGGCGTTGACGTCGTCGCTGGCCCGCGGGTCGAAGGCGGGGAGGTGCAGGCCGGTGGTGGCGTCGAGGGCGACCAGGTGGGACCGGGCGATGGTGGGGCTGCCGTAGCCGACGGCGGTGAAGCTGCCGCCGACGTAGATGGTGGTGCCGATCTGGGCGACGGCCCGCACCTCACCCCCGTAGAACTGGAGGGTGGTGGCCGGGGTCAGGGATGGCACGGCCCCGGCCCGCGGCAGCACCAGCCCGGCCAGCAGCAGGGTGACGAGGACGACGGGAAGGATGCGGGCGGCGGTACGCATTGGCCCCACTCCAGATCGCAGGCGGACAGACCGGCCCCGGGCGCGCCAAGGCTAAGCGCTGCCTGGTCGTCGAGGGATGCGCAATTTGACGTAGTTCTGCCTTATTCGCCGACTCTGCGGCGACGGGTCAGGACTCCAGGGTCGCCTTCACGGTGATCTCGAGGTTGCCCCGGATGGCGTTGGAGATCGGGCAGCCCTTCTCGGCCTCCTCGGCCGCCTGCTGGAACCCGTCCTGGTCATACCCCTGGACCACGCCGCTGACCTCGAGGGCCGAGCGGGTGACGACGACGCCACCACCCTCCTTGGGATCGAGGGAGACGGTCGAGGTGACGTGCAGTCGCTCGGGGGCGTTGCCGGCCTGGGCCAGGAAGTGCGAGAACGCCATCGCGTAGCAGGTGGCGTGGGCGGCCGCGAGCAGCTCCTCGGGGCTGGTCTTGCCGTCGGGGCTCTCGGTCCGCGCGGCCCAGGTCACCGGGTAGCGGCCGATGCCGCTGCTGGCGAACTCGGTGTCGCCTGTGCCGCCGATCAGCGGTCCCTCCCAGAGCGTGTGCGCTTGGCGGTCGGCCATGGCCATGTCGACATCCTCCTGATGGATCGATCGTTGTCCAACCGACCGAAACGCTAGGCCGCCGGGGCCCGACCTGTCGACCCGGGGCCGAGCAGGGCCCGCACGGCCAGCCCGCCGAGGGTGTTGACGACGGCCACCAGCCCGAGGAAGCCGAACACCGCGGCCAGCCCGGACCGGTCGGCCACCACCCCGCCGGCCGCCCCGGCCAGGGCGCCGACCCCGAACGACAGCGAGAAGTAGGTCCCGTAGGCGGCCCCGCGGCGGGCGGCCCGGGTCGAGCGGGCGACCAGCTGGTTGGTGATCGGCTGCCCGAGGAAGATCAGCAGGCTGAACAGGCCGGCCAGGGCCACGCCGAGCGGGGTCGGGCCGGCCGCCCTGACCGCCAGCCCGGCCAGCACGGCCCCGGCGTACAGGCTGGCGTAGCGCAGGGCCAGGCGGCGCGGGTCGGTCTCGGCCAGGCGGCCGCCGATGAGCTGGCCGGGGACGCCGAGCAGCAGGACCACCGCCGCGAGCACGCCGCCCCTGGCCGCGGCCGCCTGGCCGGTCCCGCCGACCTCGGCCAGGAACGCCGGCAGGAAGGTGACGAACCCCTGGAACACGAACCCCTCGGCCGCGGCCAGGAACATGACCACGGCCAGGGCGCCGCGCCCGACCCCCCCGGCCACCGCCTGGGCCTGGGGCGGCAGCCGCCGGTCGCGCGGGACCTGCCTGACCAGCGCGACCAGCAGGACGGCGGCGGCCACGGCGGCCAGCCCGTAGCTGGCCCGCCAGCTCCAGGCCGCGGCCACCGCCCCCGCGACCAGCGGGGCCAGGGCCGTCCCGCCGTTGCCGAAGCCGCCGTGGATGCCGAGCTCCCGCCCACCGCCGGGGACGTTCAGGGTCACCTCGGCCAGCCCGGACGGGTGGTAGAGGGCCCCGGCCGCGCCCAGCAGGGCGAGCGCCGCGGCCAGCCACCAGATCCCCGGGGCCAGCGCCGCCAGCACGCAGCACACCGCCGAGGCGCCGGCGAACACCCGCAGCAGCACCGGCGCCCCGACCCTGTCGGCCAGCAGCCCGGCCGGCAGGGCGCCCAGCCCGTAGAGCATGCTGCTCACCGTCGCGACCGTGCCCAGGGTGGTGAACGAGGCCCCGAACTCGGCCCGCAAGGTGACCAGCACCGCCGGCAGGACGAGCACGAACCCGTGACTGGCCCCGTGGGCGGCGTAGATGGTCCCCAGCCGGACCTGCCGCCCCTCACCCGTGACCTCTCGCGCCATGGCCCGAGGATGCCAGACCCGGCGGGCCGGCTCCCGGGCGGCCGGGTGGGTCAGTGGCCTCGTTCGTGCTCGAGCAGCCAGGACTTGCGGTGGGTGCCCCAGCCGTAGCCGCCGAGGCGGCCGTCGGCCCGCAGGACCCGGTGGCAGGGCACGATCACGGCCACGTGGTTGCTGGCGCAGGCGGCCCCGGCGGCCTGGGCGCCCAGCGGATCGGTGGCCGGGTCGGCCAGCCCGGCCAGGCCGCCGAGCTGCTTGTAGCTGATGGTCTGCCCGGCCGGCACCGTCCGCAGGGCCGACCAGGCGGCCTGCTGGCTGGGGTCGCCGGGCTGGGTCACGGCGACGTCCTCGAGCGCCCCGGTCTCGCCCTCCAGATAGGCGAGCACCCGGGCGGCCACGGCGCCGGGGTCGGTGGCCGGCCGGAGACGGGCCGCCCGCCGGCGCGGGTCGAGGCGGCGCTGCAGGGTCTCGCCCCGGCCGGTGAACCCGGCCGCGCAGACCCCGTCGTCGCCGACCAGCAGGGTGAACGGGCCCATCGGGGTGGGCACGGTGGTGGTGTGCAGCTGCATGGTGGTCGCCTCCGCCGGCTGGGCTGTGCCTCACCTATGGAACACGGTCAGGGTCGGAATGGTTGCAGCCCCGGAGGGCAGGGCCGGCCGTCCCAGGGACCGTCTAGGGTGGCCGCACCGACCGACTGAGAGGTTCGACAACGTGACTGCGACCGCGGTACCGGCCAAGGCCGGGCGTCGCGAGTGGATCGGGCTGGCCGTGCTGGCCCTGGCCTGCCTGCTCTATGTGATGGACCTGACCGTGCTGCACCTGGCCGTGCCCGCCCTGAGCGCCGACCTGGCGCCGACCAGCGCCCAGCTGCTGTGGATCATCGACATCTACGGCTTCTTCGTGGCCGGGTCGCTGATCACCATGGGCACCCTTGGCGACCGGATCGGCCGGCGGAAGCTGCTGATGATCGGGGCCACCGCCTTCGGGCTGGTGTCGCTGCTGGCCGCGTTCTCCCCCAACGCCGAGTCGCTGATCGTCAGCCGGGCCCTGCTGGGGATCGCCGGGGCGACCCTGGCCCCCTCGACCCTGTCGCTGATCTTCCACATGTTCCAGGACCCCAAGCAGCGGTCGGTGGCCATCGGGTTCTGGATCGGGAGCTTCTCGGCCGGGTCGGCGATCGGGCCGGTGCTGGGCGGGGCCATGCTGGAGCTGTTCTGGTGGGGGTCGGTGTTCCTGCTCGCCCTGCCGGTCATGGCCGCCCTGCTCATCCTGGGGCCGCGGGTCCTGCCCGAGTACAAGGACCCGGAGGCGGGCCGGCTGGATGTGCTGTCGGCCGGGATGTCGGTGATCGCGGTCCTGGCCGTGATCTACGGGCTGAAGGAGATCGCCCAGGACGGCCCCGGCGCCGGCCCGCTGGCCGCGATCGTGGGTGGGCTGGTGGTCGGGGTCGCGTTCGTCGTCCGGCAGCGGCGCCTGCCCGACCCGATGATCGACGTCGGGCTGTTCAGGCTGGGCCGCTTCAACGCCGCCCTGGCCACCAACTTCCTGGCCATCTTCGTGGCCGTCGGCTACTTCCTGTTCGTCGCCCAATATCTTCAATTGGTGGTCGGGCTGTCGCCGCTGGGGGCGGGGCTGTGGTCGCTGCCCTCGGCGGTCGGGTTCATCGTCGGCAGCCAGCTCGCCCCCCGGCTCCTCCACAACGTCCGCCCCGCCTATGTGATCAGCGGCGGGCTGTTCCTGGCCGCGGTCGGCCTCGGGCTGCTGGCCCAGGCCGGGGTCACCGACGGGCTGGTCGTCCTGGTCGCCGGGTCGGTGGTGACCTCGCTGGGGATGGCCCCGGTGTTCGGGCTGACCACCGAGATGATCGTCGGGTCGGCGCCGCCCGAGCAGGCCGGCGCGGCCTCGGGGATCTCCGAGACCGGGTCGGAGCTGGGCGGGGCCCTGGGGATCGCCGTGATGGGCTCGATCGGGATCGCCATCTACCGCAGCGAGCTGGCCGACCGGCTCCCGCCCGGGATCCCGGCCGAGGCAGCCACCGCGGCCCGCGACACCCTGGGCAGTGCCGCCGCCGCGGCCGCCCAGCTCCCCGGCGACCTGGGCGCGGCCGTGCTCCTGGCGGCCCGGGAGGCGTTCGTGGCCGGCATGCGGCTCAGCTCGGCCATGGCCGCCGGCATCGGCGTCGCCCTGGCCATCCTCGCCCTGCTCGTCCTCCGCCACCAGGAGCCCATGACCCCCGAAGGGGACGAGGGACCGGAGCTGGCCACCGTGACCGCGAGCGGCGACGACGGCGACGACCGCTAGCCGGACGAGCTGAACCGGCGCCCGAGCTTGATGAACAGGACGGCCAGGCCGAGCGGGATCAGCGCGATCCCCGCGAAGATGAGCAGGTTGACGACCAGTGTCATCGGTGCCTCCAGACGTCCGGTCCGACCTCAAGTGTAATCGCGCACCCGCGATCCGGAGCGCGGGAGAGGGAGCCCATCATGCGTGAGCCACCCGACCTAGCCGAGGACGCGATCGTCGGGGCGCTCCAGGCCGGCTTCGGGATCCGGGTCGCCAGGCTGTGGTTCCTTCCCGTCGGCAACGACGCCGACTCGTGGGCCTACCGCGTCCAGGCGGGCGACGGGCCGGAGTGGTTCCTCAAGGTCCGCTCCGGCACCGCGGCCATGCCGGGCGCGGCGGTCCCCGCCTACCTCCACCGCCGGGGGACCCCCGGGGTCCTGGCGCCGCTCCCGACCCGGGCCGGCGAGCCGTACCTGGTCACCGGCCGGTTCGCGCTCGCCCTCTACCCCATGCTGGACGCCCGCCACGGCGCCGAGGCCGGCCTGTCGAGCGCCCGGTGGCGCGAGCTCGGCGCCATCCTCGCCCGGGTCCACGCCACCCCGCCGGCCCCGGAGCTGACCCGGCTGGTCGGCCGGGAGCGGTACCGCCCCAGCCGGCGCGAGCTCCTCCCGGAGCTGGAGGCCGCGCTGGCCGACGCCGATCCTGGCGACCCGGTCGCGGCCGCGCTGGCCGCGTCCTGGCAGGCCCACCGGGCGGTGATCGGCGCCCTGGCCGACCGGGCCGACCGCCTGGGCGGCGAGCTCGCCGCCGCCCCGGCCCCCCAGGTGCTCTGCCACGCCGACCTCCACACCTGGAACGTGCTGGTCGAGGACGCCGGGCGCCTGTGGATCGCCGACTGGGACGAGGCCGTGCTGGCCCCGAGGGAGCGCGACCTGATGTTCGTGGTCGGCGGCGGCATCAGCCACGGCCCGGTCGGCCCCTCAGAGGAGGCCAGCTTCCTGGAGGGTTACGGCCAGGTGACCGCCGACCCGGCCCTGCTCGCCTACTACCGCTGCGCCTGGGCGGTCCAGGACATCGCCGCCTACGGCGAGCAGGCGCTGCTCTCCCCCACCGCCGGCGAGGCCACCCGGCGGGCCGCCGTCGAGGGCTTCGAGGACCTGTTCGCGCCCGGCAACATCGTCGACCTGGCCGGCCCCTAGGGGTCGCGGAGCCGGCCCATGACGTGGGCGTCCATCCACCCGCCGTCGCCGAACCCGGTCCGGGGCATGGTCCCCTCGATCGTGAACCCGGCCTCCTCGTAGAGCTTGACCGCGTGGGTGTTGCCGGTGAACACGATCATGGTCAGCCGGGCCAGGTTGAGCCAGTTGTCGGCCAGGTCGACCATGGCCTCGACCAGCGCCCGCCCGACCCCCTTGCGGACCCAGGCCCCATGGGTGGCCACCATGTTGATCTCCCCGACGTGGCGCATCCGGGGCTCGTCCGGGTAGGTGATCAGCTCCCCGAACCCCACCACCAGCCCATCGGCCTCCGCCACCAGCTGGTACACCCCACGCGCCGGGGTCAGCCGCTCCCGGGTCTGGCGCAGGGGGGCCAGCGGCACCCGCATCGACCGGTCACGACATGGGGGCTGGTGAGGATCTCGTGGACCGCCTCGACGTCCCCCTCGGCGACATGGCGGATGACCAGGTCCATGGCGGCCGCCTAGGGCGCTGCCAGCTCGGCGAGCACCTTGGGTCGGGTCATGTAGGCCGGGGGGTCAACGCCCAGGGTCTGGAGGATGGCCGGGGCGACCTCGAGGACGGAGACCTCGGGGCGGCCGGCGGTGGCGGCCGGGGGGCGGGACGGGTCGTAGATGGCCAGGATCCCCTCGGGGACGTGGTAGGCGGTGGTGCCGGAGCGGTCCTCGATCTCCACCGTCTCCAGGCCAAGGGAGGCCATCGGCCGGGGCTCGCCGGCGACCGTCGCCACGTCCGGCCGGTCGTGGAGGTTGGCCTGGCCGAACTCGAGGGAGAAGAAGCCGTTGTCGGACTCCTTGAAATGGAGGGGCTCCCGCCCACCCGGACCGTCCGCAGGGCGTCCCCGAACGGCTCCACGTACTTGTCCTCGACGACCAGGTTGAAGTGGGGCAGCATCGCCGGCCGCCGCTCCCACACGTCCTCGCCGGGCAGGCCCATCGCCTCCAGGAACCGGTGCGGGTTGGTGAGGTATCCGTGGGTCTCCAGGGTCTCGGCCATGGTCGCCCGCTGCCCCATGCTGGAGGCGATCCACAGCTGGGAGCCGGGGTTGGCGTCCACCTGGCCGGCCAGGCGCTCGATCATGTCCGCGGCCCGGCCGGTGGCCCACAGGACCTCGTCGCGGAAGGTCTCGATCCACTCCTGGTCCAGCCCGAGCCGCTCGTAGTCGCCGGGGCGGTGGGCCGCCCAGTAGCGGTGCATGGCGCTGGCCACGTGGTTGGTGAAGAAGGTGCTGAACCGCGGCCTGGACCGCCGCAGCTGGCGGGCGAAGATGTCGAACAGGAGCACCGACTGGTAGGTCCGGCGGCGGTTGCTCATCGCCGGCCGGCGCCGCTCGGCCAGCAGCTGCCTGGCCAGGGCGGCGTAGGTCGCCGGGCGGATCCCGAGCCGGCGGCTGTGCCGGACCACCGCCAGGGCGTCCTTCCTCGGGATGTGGGTGTCGACGTTGCGGGCCGACTCCCGCGACATGGCCAGGTTGAACCGCTGGAACTCGACCAGGTGCGGCGGGTGGGCCACCGGCTCGGAGGCGAACGGGTCGGGCAGGTAGAAGGCGTAGGAGCCCAGGTCGTCGGGGACCGGGTAGCTGTGCAGCGTGGCGCAGACCCCCGCGCTGACCCCGGCGTCGTGCAGCAGCGTCCACACCGGCGGGAACCGCCGGTCCGCCTCGCTCCGGTCCTGCCCGAAGCTGGCGATCATGTGCCGCTCGTCGTTGACGCCCCGGTGCAGCGTGGGCCGGGTCGTCCACGGCGACAGGTGCTCCCGGTCGGCCGCCATCGAGGTGAAGCTGTAGGAGCGGTCCAGGACCCGGGCCAGCCCCGAGCCGGGTCGGGCGGCGACGTAGTCGTCGAGGATCTCCCAAGGGACCTCGTTCAGCTCGAACAGCACAATGGCCCGTCGCATTGCTGAAGCTACTCGGATCGTGCCCAGCAGAGCAATCCAGGTCCCTACGGCGGGGCCGGGAGGGTGAAGGCGGCCCGGAACCGCTCGAGGGCCTGGACCGGGTCGCCGGACGCCCAGGCCTCGAGGCCGACGACGCCGGTATAGCCGAGCCGGTCGAGGGCGGCCGCGACCGCGGGGTAGTGGATCTCCCCGGTGCCCGGCTCGCGGCGGCCAGGGACGTCGGCGACCTGGATCTCCCCGACCAGCGGCAGGGCCCGCTCCACCAGCTGGATCAGGTTCCCTTCGCCGATCTGCGCGTGGTACAGGTCGAGGTTCAAGCGTAGATGTGGGCTGCCCACGGCCTCGACGAGGGCGAGGGTGTCGGCGGCGCTGGCGAACGGGGTGCCGGGGTGGTCCACGGCGGTGTTGAGGTTCTCCAGGGTGAAGACCCGCCCGGCGCGCTCGCCCAGCTCGGCCAGCCGGGTCAGGGTCCGGGCGGCGTGGAGCCACATCGCCGGGGTGGCCACCTCCGAGGCCACGACCGGGAGGCCCTCGGCGTCGAGCCCGGTGCCGTGGACGTTGAGGCGCGGGCAGTCGAGCCGCTCGGCGACCTGCAGGGACCGCTCGGCGGTGCGCAGCAGCTCGCCGGCGCCGTCGGGGTCGGCCAGGGTGCCCCGGACATACCCGGTCATCGACGAGAAGGTCGCGCCGGTCCTGGTCAGGGCGTCGAGGTCCTTGGTGGTCCAGTCCCAGAGCTCGACCTCGAACCCGAGGTCGGCGATCCGCCGGACCCGCTCCTCGAACGGCAGGTCGAGGAACACCATCTCCGCGGACGCCGCCAGCCGGAACCGGCTCACGTCGCGACCTCGTCGATCCGGACCGGGCGGCCGGCGCCCACCGACTCGGCGGCGGCCAGCGCGATCGCCAGCGCGGCCCGGGCGTCCTCGCCGCCGGCCGGGACCGGCGCCCCGGTGCGGACGGCCTCGGTGAAGGTGGCCAGCTCGGCCACATACGCGCTGGCCAGGAGCTCCTGGTCGCTGCGGACGGTCTCGACCGACCGGCCGGCCGCTCCGGAGAAGACCATCCCGGTGCGGCGGCCGTCGCCCATGGTGGCCATCCCCTGGGAGCCGAGGACCTCACCGCGCACGTCGTAGCCGTAGGCGGCCTCGAAGCAGGCCTCCGCGATCCCGATGGCCCCGTTGTCGAAGCGGACCACCACCACGGCGGTGTCGAGCAGCCCGCGGTCGCGCCAGTCGGTCTCGACCAGCGCGTCGGCGGTGGCGTGCACCTGCACCGGCTCGGCCCCCGGGTTGAGGAACCGGAGGGTGTCGAAGTCGTGGATCAGGGTCTCGTTGAAGATCGTGCCCGGTGGAACCCGGGACGGGTCGAACCCGCCGGGGTCCCGGGTCACCGAGCGCAGCAGCCGTGGCGTGCCCAGCCGGCCCTCCTCGAGCAGCGCCCGGGCGGCCGCCCAGTCCGCGGCGAACCGCCGGTTGAACCCGACCTGGAGCACGACACCGGCGGCCCGCGCGGCGCCGATCGCCCGGTCGGCGTCGGCGAGGGTCAGCGCCATCGGCTTCTCGCAGAACACCGCCTTGCCGGCGGCCGCCGCGGCCACGACCAGGTCGGCGTGGAACCGGGCCGGGGCGGCGATCACCACCGCCTCGACCGCCGGGTCGGCGAGCGCCTCCGCCGGGTCGGTGGACGCGCGCTCGGCCCCCAGGACGGCGGCCAGCCGCTCCGCGGCGCCGGGGGCCGGGTCGGCGACCGCGACCAGCCGCGCCCCCGGGATCCGCCGCGCCAGCGTCTCCCCGTGGAACGACCCCATCCGCCCCGACCCGATCAGGGCCACCCCGACCGGCTCGCCACCCGTCACCACGCGCATTCGCCACCCTCCGGCCTAGAACGTTCCCTTCCGCCGAGGAGGTTGACGTGCCGGCCGCCCCGTGTCGACGTCGCGGGCGTCCGTGACCTCGACGAGGAGCGCCGCGAGCCGGTCCGGCTGCGACACGTTCGGGCAGTGCCCCGAGGGGAGCTCGACCGGCTCCACCCCCAGCCGTTCGCGCGCCATCCGCCGCTGCCACTCGGGCCGGATCGTGCGGTCGTGGGCGGCGACGATGTAGGTCGACCGGATCTCCGGCGCCAGCGGGAGCCGCTGGCCGAAGACGCCGAGCGGCAGGAAGAGCCGGCGGGTCGACAGCGCCCACTCGAGCGTCGCCTCGTCCGCGTCGTGGTAGAGGAACGCGGTGGCGACGGCGTCGTCCTCGGTCGGGTCCTTCCCGATCCAGCCGGGGTGGAAGGCCGCCCGCAGGTGGCGGTTGGTGTCCTCGACGAAGCTCGCCTCCGGGTCCGGCACCCAGGCCGCCAGCCAGGCCTGGTGGCTGGCCCGCAGCGCGCGTGCGGCCGCCGGGAGGAGCGGCCCCGAGCCGGAGTGGGCGAGCACGACCGGCGCGGCGACCGCGCCGACCTGGCGGCGGATGTGCTCGGCGTGGTCGGCGGCGAGGAGGCCGGGGTCGCTCACCAGCTCGACCGCGTGGGCCGCCCGCCCGCGCTCGCCGAGCGCGCGCACGACCCGCTCCCAGCCGGCGGCGCCCTGCCCCGTGCTGTGGAGCAGGACGACGTCGCCCCGCAGCCTCCTGTCGGGTCATCGTCCCCGACGATACGGCCCCGGCGGCGACGGGACCGCGGATTCCGCCACGGGCGGACCGCAGCGTGTCATGGGGGGGCCGCCCGGGCGGACTCGGGCAGCAGGAGCACGGCACCGACCAGGAAGCACAGGGCACCGAGGGCCGTGAAGGCGTTGGCGGCGGCCAGGTCGACGACGCTCCCGGTCGCGGGGACGACATAGGCGGCGACGGCCGAGATCCCGAAGGCGACGCACCCGGCGAGGTTGACGGCGGCGATCCTCGCCTCGAGGCTGCGGCCCGGCCGGCACGCGAGACCGCCGCAGACCTCGACGTACGCCAGATAGCCGGAGACGAGGAAGCACGCCGAGCCGAGCGCGTCGGGTCGCCAGACCAGCTGGTCGTAGGTCGGCTGGTCGAGCCCCGTCTGCATCGCCCGGAAGGTGTCCCGGTTGAACAACAGCGTGCCGACGAACTGGAGCACACTGCTCCACCAGTCGATCCGTCGCGGCTCGAAGGCGAGCAGGCGGAGCCGCCGCTGGTGGCCGCCGCCCGGTCCACGGTCGGCGTTGAAGGTCTCGAGGCACTGGAGCGTGGCCGCCGAGGTGAAGAAGATCGAGCCGACGAAGAACACCATCCCGTCGACGCCCGACCCGACGAGCTCGACGAACCCTGGGAACGGGGCGATCAGGAAGCAGGTGGACCCGACGGCGAACAGGACCCCGATCCACCACGACGCCCGCTCCGGCGCCCACCAGACGCGCTCGTGTCCCGGTGCGGCGCGCGAGATCCGCGACGCATGCTTGCGATGCGCCCGCGACGACCACGTGGTGGTGCCGCCATCAGGGCGGCGGAAGGTGAGGTGGGTGGTGAACGGCCCGACCGCCCGGCGGTCGACCGTCGTCCACCCCTGGGGGGCCTCGGGGTACGAGCTCATGCCCGGTTCATGACGGTGGTCGCGGCGCGAACGGGCGCAGCTCGTCCCGCCCGTCCTGGATGACGCCGTAGCTCGACTCGGGGACCTCGTTCCAGGCGCCGGCGAGGTCGCCGAGCGGCTCCGACACGACGACCCTGGACTCGTCCGAGAGCCGGTGCAGGACCGGGTTGTCGGGGTGCTGGTGGCGCAGGGTGCTGACGTCGGTCGAGTAGAACAGCGAGCGGGACTGCCCCTCACTCGAGTAGCGGAACGCCCAGACCCGCTGCCCGTCGGTGGTGGCCACCGTCATCTGCATCGGATGCTCGACGCCGTGCCGCCTCCCGGCGTCCTCGATCAGCCCGACCGCCCGCTGGACGGCGGCCGGGGGGTCGTCTTCGAGCCCGAGGGTGAGCGCCAGGAAGAAGAACGTCTCGGAGTCGGTCGAGCCCTCGATCTGGGGGTACAGCGATGGGTCGACGGCCAGCGTGAGCTCGCGCTTGACCAGGTGGAAGTCCCGGATCACGCCGTTGTGCATCCAGAGCCAGCGGCCGTGGCGGAACGGATGGCAGTTCGTCAGCTGCACCGGTGAGCCCGACGAGGCGCGGATGTGGGCGAACACGAGCGGCGACCGGATGTGCGCGGACAGGTCCCGGAGATTCCGGTCGTTCCAGGCCGGCTCGACGCTGTGGAACACCCCCGGGGACTCGCCGACGCCGTACCAGCCGATCCCGAACCCGTCACCGTTGGTCGTCTCCGCGCCCAGCCGGGCGTGGAGGCTCTGGTCGATCAGCGAATGCTGCGGCTCCAGGAGCAGCTCCTTGATCAGCACCGGAGAGCCGGAGTAGGCAAGCCAGCGGCACACCGTCGCCCCCTCGCTAGTGGTGGAACCCCGAGGCGTTGGCCCCGTCGTGCACCGGCGCCGGCTGCTTCTGGAGGCGCGGCAGCTGCCGCTTCAGGTCGCCCACGAGCAGGTCCGCCAGGTCGTGGGTGAAGCCGCGCCGGACCACGACCCGGAGCGCCGCCAAGTCCTCCCGGTTCTTGGGGAAGCTGTACGCCGGCACCTGCCAGCCACGCTCGCGCATCGCGTTCGAGACGTCGAAGACGGTGAAGTTGTCCACCTCGTCTCGCACCTTGAACGCGAACACCGCCAGCTCGTCGCCCTTGGTGAGCAGCTCGAAGGGCCCCAGCTCGGCGATCTGCCCGGACAGGCGGGTGGCGACGTCGCGGGCGTACCCCTGCACGCTCCGGTAGCCGTCGAACCCGAGACGGAGGAAGTTGTAGTACTGGGCCACGACCTGGGCGCCCGGCCGCGAGAAGTTGAGGGCGAAGGTCGGCATGTTGTCGCCCAGGTAGTTGACCCAGAAGATCAGGTCCTCGGGCAGGGCCTCGGGGTCCCTCCAAACGACCCAGCCGACGCCCGGGTACACGAGCCCGTACTTGTGGCCCGAGGCGTTGATCGAGGCCACCCGCGGCAGCCGGAAGTCCCAGGCCAGGTCCGGGTCGACGAACGGCGCCACGAACGCGCCGGAGGCGCCGTCGACGTGGACGGGAACGTCGATGCCGGTCTCGGCCTGGTAGGCGTCGAGGGCCTCGCAGATCTCCTTCACCGGCTCGTAGGAGCCGTCGAAGGTCGAGCCGAGCACGGCGACGACACCGATGGTGTTCTCGTCGCAGCGGGCGACCGCCTCCTCAGCCGACAGATGGAACCGGTTGCCCTCCATCGGGGCCAGGCGCATCTCCACGTCCCAGTAGTTGGCGAACTTCTCCCAGCACACCTGGACGTTGATGCCCATGACGAGATTCGGCCTGCCGGCGGGCTCGCCGGCGGCCGCGCGCCGGCGCTGCCAGCGGCGCTTGAGCGCCAGCCCGCCGAGCATCGCCGCCTCGCTCGACCCGGTCGTCGAGCAGCCGGTGGCCGCCTCGGCGTCCGGCGCGTGCCAGAGGTGGCTGAGCATGGCCACGCAGCGCGACTCGAGCTCCGCCGTCTGCGGGTACTCGTCCTTGTCGATCATGTTCTTGTCGACGCACTCGGCCATCAGCTTCTCGGCCTGCGGCTCCATCCAGGTGGTGACGAAGGTGGCCACGTTGAGACGCGCGTTCCCGTCCAGCATCAGCTCGTCGTGGATGATCTGGTAGGCGACATCGGGCGACAGCTCGCCCCGCGGCAGCTCGTGCCGGGGGATCGTCCGGGACTCGAGGCCGAACAGCGGCGCCACCGCGAGATCGTCGGTCGGCTCTCGCGAAGCCTTCGGGTGCTTGAGCGTCACACTTTCCCCCTTGGTCAGCTGGCCTGTGCTTCTTCCACCAAGGGTGCGGCGGATCAGGGCGCGTGTCGTCACCCGAGGAGGATGATTCCCATGAAAGGATCACCGCATGAAGATCAGACGACAGATCGTCGTGTTCGACGCCGCCGACCTGGCCGCCGAGAGCGGCTTCTGGGCTGGGCTGCTGGGGGGCACGGTCGACGCCGAGGACGACTGGCACAGCGTGATCGTCGACGGCGAGTGGCGCCTCGGCGTCCAGCTCGCCCCCAACCATGTCCCCCCCGACTGGCCGGACGGGACACCCCAGCAGCAGCTGCACCTGGACGTGTGGGTCGACGACCTCACGGCCGCCCACGAGAAGGCGATCTCCCTGGGCGCGCGGCTCCTGCAACCGGCCGACGACCCCGAGGCGGCCGAGGTCTTCCAGGTCTACGCCGACCCCGCCGGGCATCCGTTCTGCCTCTGCTGGGCAGCGGCCGACGCCTGAGCTGCCATGGGCGGGGATGGTGAGCTGGCCCGGGGCCACGAGGCGGCCGCGCGGCTGGCCTGGGCGGAGGCCTACACCGCCTTGTCCCTCGCCGACAGATCGTCGGCCCTGGCCGGGGAGGATCTGGAGCTGCTGGCCACCGCGGCCTATCTCCTCGGCCGGGTCGAGGACTGCCTGCGGGCGCTGCAGCGGGCTCAGCGGCTCCATGCCGAGCACGGCCATCTCCGGCGGGCCGCGCGGTGCGCGTTCTGGCTGGCGTTCCACCTGATCAACCAGGGCGAGCTCGCGCAGGCCAGTGGTTGGCTGGCCCGGGCCAACCGGCTCCTGGAGCACGAGCAGGAGTGCGCCGAGCGCGGCTACCTGCTGGTCCCGGTCGCGCTGCGGCAGCTGGTGGCCGGTGACTACGCGGAGGCGGGGCGGACGGCCGATCGGGCGGCCGCCATCGGCCGGCGCGCCGGCGACGCCGACCTGGTCACGCTCGCGCTGGTCCTCCACGGCCGGGCCCTGGTGCGAGCGGGCCGGGTCGGCGAGGGCCTGGTGCTGCTGGACGAGGCGATGGTGGCGGTCGTGGCCGGCGAGCTGTCGCCCCCCGTCGCCGGGACGGTGTACTGCTCGGTGATCGATGCCTGCCAGGAGATCCTGGAGTGGCGCCGCGCCCAGGAGTGGACCGCCGCCCTGACGGCCTGGTGCGGCAGGCAGCCGGACATGGTCACCTTCACCGGCCAGTGCCTGGTCCACCGGGCCGAGCTCCTGCAGCTGCACGGGGCATGGCCGCAGGCCGTCGAGGAAGCCAGGCGGGCGGGTGAGCGGCTGGTGCTGGGCGCCGACAGCCACGCCACCGGCGCGGCCCTCTACCGGCAGGCGGAGGTCTACCGGGTCCGGGGGGACCTCACGACCGCTGAGGACGCCTACCAGCAGGCCAGCCTCCAGGGCCTGGAGCCGCAGCCGGGACTGGCGCTGCTGCGGCTGGCCCAGGGCAGGACCGACGCGGCCGCGGCGGCGATCCGCCGGGTCGTCGCCGAGACCTCCGAGCGGTTCCAGCGGGCCAGGCTGCTGCCCGCCCAGGTCGAGATCCTGCTTGCCGCCGGCGAGGTCCGGGCGGCCCGCGACGCCGCCGACGAGCTGACCGGGATCGCCGAGGGCTGCGACACGCCGGCCCTTCGCGCGGTGGCGGACCACGCCCACGGTGCGGTGCTGCTGGCCGAGGGCGACGCCCGCGCCGCCGTGGTCGCGCTGCGCCGCGCCGGCCAGGTGTGGCGGGAGCTGGAGGCGCCGTACGAGGCCGCCCGGGTGCGGGTGCTGGTCGGGCTCGGCTGCCGGGCGCTGGGGGACGAGGAGGCGGCGGCGATGGAGCTGGACGCCGCCCGCGGCGTGTTCGCGCAGCTCGGCGCCGCGCCGGACCTGGCCCAGCTGGAGACGCTCGCCGGGGGCGGCGCCGGTTCCAAGGGGCATGGGCTGACCGCGCGCGAGCTGCAGGTGCTCCGGTTGCTGGCGGCCGGCAAGACCAACCATGCCATCGCCAGCGACCTGGTCCTGGCCGAGAAGACGGTCGACCGGCACGTGAGCAACATCTACGCCAAGCTGGGCGTCTCCTCACGCGCCGCCGCCACCGCCCACGCCTACCAGCACCGGCTCCTCTAGCCACGGCTGGGGGGAACTCCCCACGTGCCGCTGGACCTGGTTGGGGGGTTTCCCCGAAGGCGCCCGGCCGGCCCGCCGCTAGCCTCCAGCCCAGAGGCACACCCGGCACGGGAGCGGAGGCACCCATGAGCAGGCAGTTGACGCGCACCGAGCAGACCCATCCCGTCGAGGTGCGGCAGGTGTACGAACGCGTCCTGGCCGGGTCATCGGTGCGTGGCCGCCCGGTCGAGGTGGGCGCCGGCGGCCGGGTCCACCTTCTGGAGAAGGGCGAGGGGCCGCCGGTCGTGCTGCTTCACGGCACCGGGAACGCGGCGGGGTTCCTGCTGCCGCTGCTGCACGAGCTCCACGGGGTCCGCGCGATCGCTCCCGACCTGCCCGGGGTGGGGCTCAGCGACCCGATCGAGCTTCCCGCGGATCGCTACCGCGAGACCGCGGTCGCCTGGCTGGACCGCCTGCTCGACACCCTGGGGCTGGACGCGACCACGCTGGTTGGCCATTCGGGGGGCGGGGTGTGGGCGCTGTGGTACGCGCTGGCCCACCCGGACCGGGTCAGGCGGCTCGTGCTGATCGGCCCGCCCGCGCTCCCGAAGACCAGCTGCCCGCTGCCGATGCGCCTGGTCGCCACGCCCGGGGTGGGAGCGCTGCTGCCGCGCCTGGCCCCACCCACCCCGAAGTCGGTGCTGCGGTTGGCGAGCGTCATGGGCGAGCAGGCGACCCTCGCCCGTCGCCCGGACCTGATCGACCTGCTGGTGGCCCTTGGCCGGGACCCGGTCACCGACCGCGCCGCCAAGGCGGAGATCCGCCTGCTGGTCTCGCCGTTCGCCTTGCTGTCGCGTTCCGGGTTCCGCGGCCGTTCACGGGTGCGACCCGACGAGCTGCGCCAGGTGGCCATGCCGACGCTGATCGTCTGGGGCGAACGGGACCCGCTCGGCGGCGTCGCCGTCGCCAAGGCGATCACCGACCTGATCCCCCACGCCCGCCTGGAGGTGCTGCCCACCGGCCACGGACCATGGCTCGGGGAGCCCGCGAAGACCGCCGCGACCATCGTCGACTTCGTCCACTGACGCCCGCCGCCAGGAGGAGGTTTCCCCACAGCACGCGGACGGCGACGCCGGGACGCAGGAGGGACTGGGGCGGCGCGACCAGGCCGGCGACCCGGACAAAGGCGCCGGCGAGCCTGGCATCGTGGGCGGCGGCGGCATGGAGCCGGGCGATGTAGGCGTTGACCAGCCGGGTCGTTGGGGTTCGCCGGCCCTGGACGCCGGGAAACACGAGGTCGCCGCCGGCCGCGATGTCCCACGGCACCTGCACGATGCGGGCCAGGTCGCGGAAGAGGCGGCGCGGACGCGGCGCGGCGCCGCGCTCCAGGTGGCGGCGCAAGGTGAGCGCCTCCAGGGCGGCCACGCTCATGCCCTGGCCGTAGATGGGGTTGAAGCTGGCGACCGCGTCGCCGGTCACCAGCAGGCCGTCGGGGAAGCGGTCGAGCCGCTCGTATCGGTGCCGCACGCTGGCCGGGAAGCGGAAGCCGACGGGGTCGTCGAGCGGCGCGGCGTCGCGGATGGCCTCGTAGATGTCGGGGAATCGAAGCGACCGGGCGAAGGCGTGGAAGCCGTCGGGGTCGGTCGGCGGGTGATCACCCAGGATCCCGGCCAGCGTGAGCATCCACCGGTCGCCTTCCAGCACCTGGAGGGCCCCGGCCCGAGGATGCTGGGGGGTGGCGGCGTGCAGGATGGCCAGGTCGCCGTCGAGGGCATCGGGCGGCAGCCGATAGGTCCGGGTCGCATAGCCCAGCCCGATCCGCACCTGCTCGGTCTCCGGCCGCGGGTACCCGAGCCCTTGCAGCCACAGCGGGGTGCGGGAGCCACGGCCGGTGGCGTCGACCACAAGGTCGGCGTCGAGCACCTGCTCGGCGCTGCCGTCGGCCCGGCGGAGCAGGCGCGCGCCGGTGACGCGGCGACCGTCGGGTGTCGCGGCCAGCCCGACCACGTCGCAGTGGTCCAGGAACGCCACGTTGGGCAGTGCCCGCACCCGGGCCCGCGCGTGGCCCTCGAGCACCGGTCGGCTGGCGCACAGCAGGCCCAGTCCGGTGGGCGCCTGGCGGAGCCGGTGGCCGCTGAAGTACAGGCGCGCATCGGCCAGCATGTCCCCGGCCGGCACCCCGTGGGCGACCAGCTCGGCGGTGAGGCCACAGAACAGCTCCTCCAGGGCCTGCTGCCCACGCGCCGCCAGCGCATGGACGTGGCGTCCGTGGGGGACGCCACGACGGTGCATGGCCAGCTCGGGCAGCTCGTCGCGGTCGATCACCGTCACCTGCCCGTAGGCGTCGGCGAGCACCCGGGCGGCCAGCAGCCCCGCCAGGCTGGCGCCGAGCACCACCGCGCGCTCTCCGATCTGCCTTCCCATCGCGGCCACCTCCCCGGTCATGGGGAGGCTGCACCCAGCGGCTGCTCGGTTCCCAGACCAGAGGCTGCCCGGTTGTGCTCAGTGGTGCTCGGCGCTGCCGTAGACCTCCTGGTCCCACAGCCAGGCCAAGACCCGGTCAACGCCCTGGGTGAGGTGCCGGCGGTAGGTGCTGAACGGCAGCCCCAGCGCCGCGGCGGCCCGTTCCTGGGTGGCGGCCGGGCGCACGTAGGTCCGCTCGACGGCCCGCCACCGCTTGTCGTCGCGCGGGTGCTCGCGCAGGGTGTCCACCGCCGCGCGCACCAGCATCTCCAGCGCCGCCGCGCCCGGCTCCTCGTCGCCGGCGCGGTCACGGACCAGGCGGGTCCGCAGCAGCGGGTTGCGCGCCAGGAGACCTGGCCGGCGCAGGTCACGCAGGGCCTGTCGGACGGCGTCGTCGAACTCCGGCTGGGAGAGCACCAGCAGCGGCGGCTGCACCGCCGGCGGGGACGGCGTGACGTCCTGACCCAGGGCGCGTTCGGTCACCAGCTCCAGCAGGGCGGCCACCGGGACCCGGCGGAAGTCGTGGGCGAACAGCCCGTAGCGGCGGCCGCCCACCACGAAGTCGGCGCCGGCCACGCGCGGCAGGTCGGCGGCGGCGAAGTAGGCGTCCCACCGCTCCGGCTCGGCCAGGGTGAGGAAATCCCAGGCCAGGTTGGGGGTGCCCAGATAGCGCTGCATCGTCAGGATCGGCGTGGCGTTGAGGGTCGGTGATGGGCCCTGGTAGGCCTCCCGGTCGATGATGAACCGGGTTTGCAGGACCTTCTCGCCGGGCCGGGGCCCAGCCTGCCGCTGCGCGTGGTCCCAGGCCGCGCGGGCGCCGGGGTCGGCCGCGATGTCCCGGGTGGAAGCCCGGGTCAGGTCCAGCAGGGCGAGGAAGCCACTGACCGCGCCGTCCTGGTCACGGACCACGAAGAAGCCCTCGGGTTGCCGATCCCACCATCGCGCCGCGATCGCCGCCGACGCCTCGCCCTCCGAGGCGAGGACCAGGTCCAGGATCGCCTCCCGGTCCTCCGGCCGGGCCGGCTCGGGATACCGCTGGCCCCAGGCGTCCCAGTCCACCGGGGACAGGACGCCGGGAAGGCGGCGGAACAGGTACTTGGCGTCGGCAATGGCGCGCTGTTGCTCGTGACCCTGGGACGTCCGCAGGCGCCCGTTGACGTGGCCGCGGATCCCGCGGAACACCCGCCGGTAGCCGTCGAGGTCACGCCAGCGCAGGTCGGCCTCCAGGGCATCGCGGGCCAGGTCGTGCGGGAACACCCCCTCCGGCCCCGACTCCACGAAGGACAGCTCCCGCAGCCAGGCGAACAGCTCGTTCGCGTCCTCCAGCCCGAGCGCCTCCCGCAACAACGCCTCGGTGGTCACCCTGGCCAGGGCGCACACCTCCAGCGCGCGGCGATGCCGCCCACCTGGGACGACCTCGACGAACCGTCGCAGCAGGGTCCCGACCAGGTCCGGGGTCAGCGGATCGGCGGCCGCCTGGCCGCCGCGGGCCACAACGTCGGCCAGCAGCGACAGCCCCAGCGGGTGGCCATGGGCAACCTCCACCAGCTCCTCGTGGCGGGCGGGGTCGATGCCGCAGGCCCGCAGGTACTGGCGGCTCTCCTGGGGGCTGAGGTTCCGCAGGGACACCACCCGCAGCGGCTCCCGCCAGGCCGGGTCGGCACGCCAGGCCGACCCCGGCGCTGCCCGACCGGCGACCACCGTCAGGGCGGTGACCGGCAGCCGCGGCAGGAACCTGGTGCGCACCCAGTCATCCAGCGGCGCCAGCCGCTCATAGGTGTCGACCAGCACCACCAACCGGCCGCCGTCGGACGGCCCCACGATGGCGCCCTCTCCCTCGGGCACCTCCAGCACGCCCCGCAGCGCCTCGCGCACAGCCGGCGGAGCCGGGACGAGATCGCGCCCGTCGAGACGAACTACGCTGTCGCCCGCGTCCGCGGCCAGGCCAGCGAAGACATCCAGCAGCCTCGTCTTGCCGATGCCCGCCGGCCCGTGAACGTGCAGCACCGAGAACGGCGGCTCGACCGAGTCGAGCGCCACCCGGAACAGCTCGATCTCGGCTTCGCGTCCCACGAACCGGTGCCGCCGGCGAGAGGTCAGCACGTCGCCGAGCGTCCGGGCAGACCGCATCTCGGCCATAGCGGCAGGATAAGAGCCAAGCTCCGCGACGGCTAGACGAGCAGACGGCGACCGAGCCCACCCGTCGTGTGGGGACGTCGTGCTTACATGGCCGGCATGGACACAGAGCAGAAGGCACCGCGGGTCGCCCTGGTGGCGGGGGCGACCCGGGGAGCGGGACGCGCGATCGCGGTCGAGCTGGCTCGGGCCGGGTTCTACGTCTACGCCACCGGCCGCAGCAGCCGCGCGGCGGCGGGAAGGTCGGAGATCGGGCGGCCGGAGACGATCGAGGAAACCGGCGAGCTGCTGGCCGCCGCCGGCGGGCAGGGCACGGCACTGGTCGTCGACCACGAGGACCCGGCGGCCGTGGCCGGCCTGGTCGGGCAGATCGAGTCCGGGCACGGCCGCCTCGACGTCCTGGTCAACGACATCTTCGGCGGCGACCGCTACGCGCAGTGGGACCGGCCGCTGTGGGAGCACGGCCTCGCGGGTGGCCTGCGGATGCTGCGGATGGGCGTGGACACCCACATCGTCACCGCCCACGCCGCGCTGCCGTTGCTGCTTCGCGGCGACCGCGGGCTGCTGGTCGAGATGACCGATGGCACGGCCGAGGTGAACGCGCGGTACCGGGAGCGGGTCGGCTTCTTCTACGACCTCGTCAAGTCGAACGTGAGCCGGATCATCCTCGCCCTCACCCACGAGCTGCGCGATACCCCCGTGACCGCGCTCGGGGTCACGCCGGGCTGGCTGCGCTCGGAGGCCATGCTGGAAGGCTTCGGGGTCACCGAGGAGACCTGGCGCGACGCGCTGGCCAGGATCCCTGGGTTCGCGATCTCGGAGTCACCGGCCTATGTCGCCCGCGGGCTGGCCGCCCTGGCCCAGGACCCGGAGGTGGCCCAGTTCGCCGGCCAGGTGCTGACCGCCCGCCAGCTGGCCGACCGCTACGGCGTGACCGACGCCGACGGCTCACGGCCGGATGCGTGGGGCTACATCGCCGCCTACGGCATGGAGGAACAGAGCGGCGGGGACGTCGAGCGGTTCCGCTGACAGCGGGCTCGTAACGATGACGGGACGGTCACGACCGATCCTCTCGGTGTCAGGCGAAGCCAAGCGGCATATCGACCTGGACAAGCCCGAGCTCGTCCTCCAGGAGATCCAGCGGGTCCTTGCGGCATAGCCCCGTCCCGCCGTCCGTAACGGTTTCGGGACGCAGGCCCGCCACCCTGCCGTGTGTGCCCGGCGGTTGCTCCTAGGAGGAGTGGATCGATGCGGAGAACCGTTGCCCTGCTGGTCCTTACTGCCAAGGCTCGGGGTCGCCGACGGTCGTCTACCTCCACGGCCACAGCCAGCAGCCAGGAGACGCCGGTGGGGCCAGCGCGGGAGCCCTCCCGACGCTGGTGGCCGACAAGGGGCACCGGTTCTGTGGCTATGACCGGGCCAACACCGGCACCAGCGACAAGGTGCCCGGACCCCTGGACGCCAAGATGACCCTGGCCGACCTGCGCGGCCTGCTCCAGGCGGCCGAGATCGAGCCGCCCTATGTCCTGGTCGGGGCCTCCTTCGGCGGGCTGTTCGCCTACATGTACGCCGTCATGTACCCCAAGGAGGTCGCCGGGATGGTGCTCCTGGACGCCTCCTTCCCCAAGGACGAGCGCTGGGACCACACCGATGGAAGGAGCTCGAGGAGCAGGTCGACCAGCTCACCTCCTACCAGCAGGCCCACGCCCTGCTCGGCAACGAGCCGGACATCCCGATGACCTACCTGCTGGCCATGCCGTCGGGCTGGACCGGGCCACCGGCCTACGAAGCGGTCGTACTGGACCACATCGCCAAGTACGTCGACGGTTCTCGCCCGGAGTGCTCATCGAGGTGCAGTCGCCGCGATACATGGAGGCCGCGGTGCCCGAGCGCATCGTCCAGGAACTGGAAAAGGTCATCGCCATGGCGTAGCAGCGGCGCAATGCCCAGCTGCCCGTATTTGCCTGCGATCTCGGTTCTGGCTAGTGTCCGCCGTGCTTGCTCACCTGTCCCGCTCGCCGACCCGCACCTGCCGGCGCTCCCCACCCCGCGCCATGCCGCCTTGGAGGTCCGATGCGGTTCATCCGGTCGCTGATCCTCGCCACGCTCCTGCTGTTGTGGGCCGTCCCGGCCTCCGGGGCCGAGGTGCTCGAGATGGAGTGCCCGGTCTGCGACCACGTCGATGTCGCCGGCCACGGCCTGGAACCGAACGCGACCCTCACCTTGACCATCACCGACGTCAAGAGCGGCCAGACCGTGCTCCCCGAGACCCGGGTCACCACCAACAGCTCGGGCAGCTTCTCCCGCGAGTACGACATGGATCTGGCCAAGCATCCCTCGCTGCTGGCCAACCTCTATGAGTCGAACGGCAACACCCTGGTGCTGGCCGCTCACGCCAACGCCTCGGCCCCGGCCCACTGCCGACGCGACGCCGCGCTGCCCTACACCGGTTCCGGTGCCGGCCCGTCGGCCGGGGTGGCCGGTGGACTGCTGGCCGTGGGCGGGTTGCTGCTGCTGGTCACTCGCCGCCGATCCGGCCCGGCCGCGGCCTGACCCGGTTCATGGGGGTCGGGCCCTCAGCTCCTCATACGAGCTGGGCAATGAGGTTGGCGGCCCGGGCGGCGCCGTCGGTCTCCGCCGGCCGGTAGTCGACGGTGCGGCCCAGCTCGGCGGTGATGGCGGCGGCGATGGCGTCGGGGTCGCTGGTGGCGTAGTCCATCCGCCGGCCGGCCCGGTAGCGGTCCAGGCGGTGGGCGACGTGGAAGTTCTGCTCGAAGTGGTGGCGCAGCGGGAAGTACAGGAACGGCCGCCGGTTCGCCGTCAGCTCCATGCAGGTCGTCAGTCCCCCCTGCACGACCGCGAGGTCGCAGGCGGCGAGGTGCCGGTACAGCTCGTGGACGTAGGCGCGCAGCTCGAGGCCCTCGTGCTGGGGAAGGGTGCCCGGGTCGATCCTCGGGCCGGTGACGACCACCATCCGCAGTGCCGGGACTCGCCGCTTGGCCTCCGGGAACGCCTCGATCACCCGCCGCAGCAAGTGCCCGCCGACACCAGAGCCGCCAACGGTGACGATGCAGACCTGCTCGTCGTCCCGGTAGCCGAGCTCCTACCGCAGCGTCGCGCGGTCGGCCAGGTCGGCTGGGTTGAAGCCGGTCACATACCCTGCGAAGGAGTAGTGCTGGCGCGTCCAGTCACCGATCAGCGGTAGCTGGGGCCCGAAGGTGTCGGGAACGATGTCGGCGGGGTTGCCGACGAAGATCGCCTGGTCACGCAGCCGGGGGAAGCGGGCGATGTGCTCGATCATCTCGGCGTTGTAGTCGGTGGTCAGGAACGCCTCGCGCTCGCCGCCGTCGGGCATAGGCAGCCAGCCGACGAAGTCGGTCAGCCAGACGTAGGCGGCCCGCTTCTGCTCGGGGTTCTCGTGCAGGTAGTAGTCCAGCTCCCAGGCCTCGTCGCCGATCCAGAGGTCGTAGTGCTCGTCGCGCACGAGGTCGTGGAAGACCATGAAGTTGGCCAGCAGGATCTCGTCCATCCGGCGGATGGCCTGG
>Ga0126306_10000183_pt1 | contig 24585 bp, 22 predicted proteins | sample Plot27_FD_92592 | JGI IMG/M metagenome (GOLD analysis project Ga0126306, IMG submission 92592) | Serpentine soil microbial communities from UC McLaughlin Reserve, CA, USA - Plot27 | ecosystem: Environmental > Terrestrial > Soil > Grasslands | place: USA: UC McLaughlin Reserve, Lake County... | reverse complement strand
GCTTTGGTCGACCACCACGACATCCGCGTCTTGGTGCCTAATCTGGCGGAGCCCCGGCATCACGCAGCGGGCGAACACGGGGGGTCGATCGCGAGTTACGACGACGAGCGCCAGCGCGGGCCCGTGCCCGCCGTGGGTATGGGGCGGGCTGTCGCCGCCTCGCGTTGGGCCTACGCGCCCGTCAACCACTCGCCCTCCATCCGATCCCTTGCCCGGTCGATCCCTCGGAGCCTAGGGTAGTTGGGCCTGGACATGCAAGGTTGGTTGAGTGCGTCATGTAGCGGGCCCTACCAGCCATCGAGACATCTGGATTATCTAGTGCCCGGGCAAGGCGATCCAAGCCGCCGCGAGACATCGGGTTCCGTCATCGGCTTGCGTCGAGAGCCGCGCCCCGCCATCGGCCCTGACCCCCCGCGGCAGCCAGAGGCCGAGGAGACCCACCTACGGGGTGAAAGCGCGCCTGGTGAAATTCGGGCGCTCGGAGGATCGCGATATCCACCTGGTGATCGCCGCCACCGCCGCTCGCCACTACCGCCGGAGAACGATGATCATCGAGCTCACCAACGTTCACTACCACGGGGCACATGAACTCCGCCTCGCACACGGCGTCGTGCACCCGAACTAGGGCGCATCAATCCCTGCGCCTCGACGCTTCCCTTGCGCGGCCGACGCGGTGAGGCGCCCATCAGGGGCCTGAACGGCCCCCCGTTCCGGCGTAGAGTTCAGAGGGCTCGGTAAGCCGTGCCGAACGGCTAACGGACTGATCGCTTCGCCATCCGCTCGGCCTCCGGCTAAACACCTAACGCGAACAAGGAGGCTCCGGATGGCCGCCTCTGCGCAGCTCGGCAGGGCCTTCTCCTTGGTAGCGCTTTTCTGCAGCGTCGCGGCGCTGACGACTGGCTGCGGAGGGGAGAGCAGCACAACGACAAGCGCGCGCACCTCCAGCTCGATCACTACCGCCCAGCTCTCACCATGCGGCAGGATCTCTCCCGGTTCCAGCTCCTACGACCACGTCATCTGGATCTGGATGGAAAACAAGAGCTATGACCAGATCATCGGCTCGAGCTCTGCGCCCTTCCAGACCTCACTCGCGGCGAGGTGCGGTCTCGCCACCAACTACCACAACATCACCCATCCCAGCCTTCCCAACTACATCGCGGCCACCTCTGGCCTCGGTGGCCAAGACCTCCAGCCCTTCCACACCGACTGCAATCCCTCGCCGAGCTGCTCGACGCGAGCCGAGAGCATCTTCGACCAAGCTCCGAGCTGGCGGGCGTACAACGAGTCGATGCCCACGAACTGCGCTCGAGAGGACTCCGGCAGTTACGCCGTTCGCCACAATCCGCCGCTCTACTACAGCTCCCTGACCGGGTGCGAGCAAGACGACCTTCCGCTCACGGCCTTGACGAAAGACCTCGAAAACGACTCGCTCCCCGCCTTCTCCTTCGTCACGCCCAATCTCTGTCACGACGTCCATGACTGCCCGGTCAGCACCGGTGACGACTGGTTGGCGGCCGAGGTCACCCGGCTCGTCGAGAGCCCCGCCTACCGGGCCGGCCGCCTGGTGCTCTTCATCACCTACGACGAGGGTGAAGGCGGCACCAGCAACGACTGCGCAACCAACCAAACTGACGTCGGCTGCCATATTGCGGCCATGGTAGTGAGCCCCTCGACGCCCGCCGGACGGCGCTCCGACGAGCTCCTAAACCACTACTCGCTTCTGAGAACAACGGAGGACCTACTGGGACTCGGTCATCTGGGCGAGGCCGCGACGGCCACCAGCATGGCCAACGCCTTTGGGCTGCGGGCTCGGAGGCGGTGACCCGACGCTGACCCCGCGGGATCCCGGTCGGACCAGGCACGCAACGGATGCGCCTACCGAGAGGGAGAAACGCCCGGATGCTGGGCGCCATACCCGGATGCGATGCGCCCCGCTATCAGTCGACCTGGTGGAAGAGATCACGAGGGTCGCCGACGACGATTGGCTTGCGAAGTGGGCGCTGCACGGCTGGCGCACGCGCATGAGGGCGCGCGAAGCCAACAAGCTGTGGCTTACCGCTCCCCAACTTAGCCTTCTCCTCTCTACGTACGGATGATCGGCTCGGGAGCGGTTTTCCAGAATTCGAATCCGAAAGAGCCAGTCACGCGTCGCGCCAACCGCGCGTGAGTGCGACGTCCCGCCTCGAGTACACCCGGTGGGGGCGACGAGGACGTGGAGTCACGTGGCGAGGCTGCTACGTCTCCGGAGTATGACGAGCTAGGTGCACGCATGCCGTGCTAGCCGAGACAGGGCCGCCAAAGCCTTGCCCCGGACGGTCTTCCCCTGCTCGTACGCCAGCTCCGCCCGGGCGCGGAGAACATGGGACCGAAGCACTCGGTCGGCGCCGGGTCGTTTGTAGCTGCTCCGGGCGTCGCGCCACAGCGCAAGGGCGGCGGAATCGTAACCTGCCCGCGCCATGGTCTTCGCCCAGTAGATCTGGGCGTCGACGAGCGCCTCGGCGAACTCCCCGCACCCGACGCCCAAGCTTCGCAGCACTTCGTCGGTCACCAGCTCAACCTCGGTCAGCGGATCGTGGCCGAGCTCCGATCTCATTCGAGCGGCTGCTTGCGCGGCCAGGACCGATCGCGTCTGCTGCTCGAGGTCCGCCGTTGACGCCTGGCCGGGATGGATCCTGTAGCGCAGCACCGGCTCCGCGAGATTCGCCATGCGGCATCGTTCGGCCAGGCGCAGCCACAGGTCATAGTCCTCCGCTCCGAGCATCGAACGCCGGTAGCCCCCGACGGCCCGCAGGTGATCCGCTCTCATCATCACGGTCGGGTGCACGAAGGCCGACGCCCGAGCCAGCTTCCGCCGGATCTCGGAGTCGTCGAGCGGATACTGCCAACTCGCGAACGCGCTGCCCGCGGATGTGATGAAGACGACCGCTCCCCCCAGCAGCCCTACCTCACGGTTACGCTCAAGAAAGTCCACCTGACGTTCCAGGCGGCGCGGGAGGGCGACGTCGTCGGCGTCGAGGCGGGCGACATACCTGCCTCGGGCTTCGTTGACGCTGGTATTCAGAGACAAGGCAAGGCCTTGCTTGTCCTGCTGAATCACCCGGAGCCGAGGGTCGCGCTGCTGGTAACGCCCCAGGATCTCACCCGTCTCGTCGGTGGAGCCGTCGTTGACGACGACCAGCTCGAAATCACAGAAGGTCTGGCCGAGCACGCTATCGAGTGCCTCCGGCAAGTGACAAGCGCCGTTGTGGACCGCCATCGCCACCGTCACCAGCGGTTCGGGGTTCCGCGGGGACATCAGGCACCCTCGGTAACGGTCGGGCGGGCACTGAAGCGGCGGCAAGTGGCGGCGACCAATGTTCCCAGCCGCCCCCCGATGGCCTGCTCGGCCCAGGCGACGTCATCCGCCGGAAGGATCCTGAATGCCGCGGCCAGGCCGGTGAACAGGATCGCCCCCGCCAGCAGTCCGAGCGCAACGCCCGCCACGCCTCCCAGGAACGCGACCGCTGCAAAGGCCGCAGCCCCCCCGGCAGCGGACGCCACTGCCGTGAGCAAAAGCGAGCCTGCTTCCCATCGCACAGGCCCGACTTCCCGGTTAGCGTAGACGAGGATCGGGAGCGTTGCTGCCACCTGCCCCCCCGAGTTGGCCAACGCGGCACCAAGCGCATCGAGGGCGGGGACCAGCAGGAAGTTCAGTCCGATCGTGACCGATGCCGCGCTGATGCCGACGATCATCGGGATCCGTACCCGCGCGAGACCAAGCATCAGCGCGTTCGACACGCTGCTGAGCGAGACGATTGGAAAGCTGAGCAACATGAGGGTCAGCACGGGCCCCGTGGCACGAAAGTCCGAGCCGTAGACGAGCCCGAGCGTCGAAGGGCCAAGGGCCATCGCGGCGGCGGTGAGAGGCAAGCTCCCGAGCAGCAGCAAGCGAACCGCACGGCTATAGCCCGAGCGAAGGCGGCTGGTGGCGCCCGCACCATGAAGGCTGGCAAACGCCGGGGAGACCGCCCCGGTGATCGACTCCGGCAGGAGGATCAGCGCAGTCATGACCGCGAAGGCGATCGAGTAGAAACCAATCTCCGCATCAGAGGAGTAGTGCTCGAGAAAGAAGAACTCCGAGCGGCGCCAGACGATCAGGGTTAGGGTCACCCCGATCGTCGTGAACAGGCTGAACTTGAGGACCCGATGCGCGAGGTCGTCGGCCGGTTCGGAGAGCGGCGCGAGTTCGAGCACCATCCTACGGGCCAGGATGCCGACGAGTATGAGATTGACGGCCGAGACCACTGCCTGGACGGCAAACATGCCGACGATTCCACCTCCGGCGGCCAGCACGGCGATGGTGGCCGGAGTGCCGATCGTGCCCGACGCCAGCCCGACGAGCGAGGCAGCTTTCAGCCGCTGTGCCCCGATCAGAATCGCGCTTGGAACTGCTTGCAGGGCGCTGATGATCGCCACGGCTCCGGCGATCAGCCAGGCGGCCTCGGGATCGGCGCCGAGAAGTGCCGCGCCGCCCAGGATCGCGCCCCCCAGTAGTGCGCCGACCATCTGGATCCTCCAGGCCCATCGCATCAGTGGGCCGAGCGGGCCGGGCCGCCGCCGGCCCAGGGTCTCGCCGACATAGCGCGTCAGTGACGTTGTGAATCCACCGGAGATGAGGGCGACGATCGAGATCTCGACGAAGGCGATGAAGCTTTGACGACCGAAGTCCGTGAGCCCCAGGAAACGTGCAGCCGCTATCGATATGGCAAGCGTGTAGAGCTGGGGTAATCCCCGTGCCAGCAGGTTCCACAGACCACCGCTGAGCACGCGCCCTCCAACGACGATGGCGGCGCCGTCGCCGCCGTCAGAGGACGGCTCGACCTGCCCGGAGGCCCTCTCCGGAGGGAGCACTAACCCGAGCGCCAGTTCAAGCCGAGCCCGCCGTCGGGCGCCTCGGTGACAATAGCGGCATCCACGTGCGCGGCGGGCGGGAGGCCGAGTGGAACGAATGCCAGCGGCATCGCGTCATCACCCATCACTCCCTGCCCCAGTGCCGTCCCTGCCCCGTGACTCCTGCTCGTGGGGCACACCTCGGGAGAGGCGCATCGCACCTTCCGGACGCCGCTCCAGGACAGCCCAACGTGCCAGGCGGGGGCTCGACGCTGCCATCAGAGCCTTGAGCCGCGTGTGCGGGCTTGCTCCGCGTGCTCGTGCGAGCGCCAGGAGTCGCCGGCGCGGCCGTGGGTCTCCGACGCTCAGGGCGTGTTCCGCCTCCGCCAGGAGCGCTGCGCGCTCGCGATCCGCGACGAATGAGTCCAGCGCCCGGCGGAGCTCCGGAGCGAGGTCGGTCCGCCGCTCGACCTTCTGGAGCACCCTCACCCGATCACGCAAGCTCGCCGGACGCGCCGAGGCGAGGCTCCCCGGTCGCAGTCGGTAGGAGGTGAGGGGTTGATCGACCAGGCCGGCTCTGGCGCCATCGAGGATCAGCCGTATCCAGCACTCCCAGTCATACGCAATGGGAAACGACTCATCGAAGCCCCCGAGTGTCAGCAGCCGGCGCCGGCGCACGGCGGGATGGAATAGGAAACAACGCTCTAGGATCGCACGGCACTGGTCGTGATCCGCGAACGGATTCGCCTCGTTAAAGCGGCCGATGCGGCGCCTCGCGGCCTCGAACCACGCATCGGTGCCCAGAAGGTCGAGATCGGGACGGGCTGTGCTCAGCGCTCCCAACGCCTCAAGACGCTCACGCGCCCAGGCATCGTCCGCATCGAGAGCCGCAACGAAATCACCGGTGGCGACGCGGGCAGCTGCATTCAGGGCCGATGCTCCTCCACCGTTAGCTTTGCGGAGGAACGTAATCCGGTCGCGGTACGGCGCCACCGCTGAGGCGATGTCGTCGGTTGAGCCGTCATCGCAGACGATCACTTCGCGCGCGGGCAGCGTCTGTGAGAGGGCAGACTCGAGGGTCTCGCCGATCGTCCCCGCCGCCTGATAGGCGGGAACAAGCACTGAGAAAGTCGGGACGGGACCGGACTGCGATGGAGCATTACGGGCGGGCGCAAGAACAGGCCAGCGCGAGCCGGTTAACGGTGCAGTGCAGGAACTCCTCGAGCCCGCAACACCCCCCGCAGAGCCGCTAGGCGATGCAGATTCCACCCGGGTTGACTGTAGCAACGAGACGGTGTGCGGACCCCGGTTGCGCGGCGCCACGGGGACACCGGTCACTCGTTACGCGTCAGGCGCCTCGTCCTCCCACTGCTGGGAGCGCTCGCGATGGCCCTGGCCGCCCGAGCGCGGAGCCCCCGTGGGTTCATCATCGCGGGACTGGTGCCGGCCGCCCTGATGCTGCTGATCGGGCTTTCGGGAAAGGTGACAGCGGCGACGCTGGTTCCGGGGATCGGACCTTCAGCCGACTGGAACGCCGACTGGCACTCGGTGATCGTTCGCAGCTTCTGGGCCCAAGCCGACCTCTTCTCGTTCGGGATGGTCGTCGCCGTGCTCCATGTTCAGGCCAGGAGAGGTCGACTTCGACTGCCACGGAACTGGCGAACGCTGGCCCTCGCGGTAGCAGTGCCGGTTGGGGTGGTGGCCGCGGTGCGCCTCACCCCCCACGACGCCCAGCTGAGCTATCGTCCGGAGAGCACGGTGATCGCCGCAGTTTTCGCCGTGTTGCTAGCGTTCGTGGTGCTGCCCAATCGCGACGGCGCGACGGCGCGACGTCGCGGCTCACGGCGAACCTCGAGGCTCGACCAGGGGTCGCCATCGGGTTGGTCTCCTACAGCGTGTTCCTTTGGCACGAGCCGCTCGAGCACTGGCTTCGTATACATGGGTTAACGGTCGCTGGGCCTGTCGGGCTTGGCGTCAACATCGTCGTGCTGGCTGCGGTAACGGGACTGCTTTCCGCGCTGACCTACCGGTTCGTAGAGGTTCCCGCGCTGCGCCACAAGGCACCGGTGCGCAGGCCCTCGGAGCCCCGAGCCCACCAGCCCGCATCTCCGGCTCGCGAAATTCCCGTCGTACAAGGTCAGGAGGCGCGCAAGTAGGCCGGCGTGTTCCGAGGGCGCCGGGGCCGGCTAAGAGCGCCCCCGGTCATCCTTTCCGACGACCTCGAGACTCGGCTCATGTTCCGCGTTTTCGCGGCGACCGGAGATGGCATCATTCATACAGCGCCGGTCAGTCCGGATGCGAGGGACAGCCTGGACCGGGTCAACGTTTAGCAACGTTCAGATTGGAGGGGCGATGCGGCTTGCTGTCTACACGGATGCGACCTCGATCGGCGGTGCTGAGAAGGCGCTCGGCCATCTCCTCGCCGAGCTCGACAGCTCCATCGAAGTGGACATCGTCGCGGTCGACTTGCTGGTCTCGCAGGCGATTGCCGCACGCCGTCCATCAGCCGACGTCCGGGTTCTGCCACCGGTGCGGAGGAAGTGGGACGTGGCGAAGGTCGCTGCCCACATGCGCGTTATGAGAGAGATCCGACCATCGATCGTCCACGTGAACCTTCAGAGTCCCTGGGCGGGACAGTACGGAATCCTCGCTGGCTTGACGGCCCGGCGTCCCGTGGTCGCGGTGGAGCAAATCGTCTTCGGTTCCCCGGCCGGGCTCCAGCGAGGCTTACGGCGGGTCCTCTGCTCCCGCCTGGTTGCCCACGTCGCCGTTGGCGAAGGAACCGCCCGACGGATTGAGGACCTGATCGGATTGCCGCATGGATCCGTGGAGACCATCCACAATGGAGTGCCAGACATTGCATTGCACCCCGTCGACCGGCTGCGGCCTGGGCCGATCGTGGGGAGCGTCGCTCGCTTGCACGAACAGAAGGGGCTGGACGTCCTGATCCGCGCGCTCGCGTCGCTTCCGGACGTGACCGTCGTTCTGGTTGGCGATGGGCCCGAGCGAAGCAAGCTCGAGCGGCTGGCGACCGAGCTCGGCGTTCGCGACCGGATACTGATCATCGGCTGGGTCGAGAACCCGCGCGATTACCTGCCATCGTTCGACGTGGTCTGTGCGCCGTCCCGGTTCGAGGGATTCCCACTTGCCGTGATTGAGGCAATGCTCGCCCGCCGCGCCGTCGTCGGCTCCTCCGTCGAAAGCATCCCTGAAGCCGTTGAGCACGGCTCGACGGGGCTTCTAGTGCCACCGGACGAGCCCGAGGCCTTAGCCCAGGCGATCTCGACTCTCCTCCGGAACCGGCATCAGAGGGAGGCGATGGGTGACCGCGCCCGATCGCGCGCGCTGGAGCGATTCACCTCATCCTCCATGGCGCGCTCGTTCGAGGCGCTGTATCGCCGAATTCTCGACGGGCATGCATAGCGTCGCCGACGCCGTCTTCGCTCTTCCGTTCAAGCCGCGAACCGCGTTGGTGGCGCGGGGCCTCGAAGGGTGGTCGGAGGCGCTCACCTCAATGGGCGTCCGGGTGCTGGACGATCTCACGGTGGCGGTCGACGCACCGGATCTCGTCGTAGCTCCTTCGACCGATCTCGACCGGGTGCTACGGCTAGCGCCCCATTGTCTGATCGTCCAGGGACGGCGGGCTGGGTGGCGAATCAAGGGGGGCGGTTACGCGATGCACTGCTTCCTCCCGTTGCCGGACGTCGAGGATCCGAGGATCCTGCTCCCGCTTTCGAGTCGCCGTCAGATCCGATACGCGCTCGATCGATCACCGCCGCGATCGGCGAGGAAGCGGCTGAGGAACCGGGTCGTGATCCCATTGCTTGGGGCCGGGCTTTCCCCGCCGGGAAGGTCGCTTCTGACCGTCGGCTCCCGTGAGCCGGGGGCTCCGTTCTTCATCGCGGAGGCATGCAGCCGCTTCGCGCTGCCCCCGAAGGTGGAATGGCTCCTTCTACCGGGCGCCGGCGACGCGCTTTCACGCGGCACGTTCCACATGTTCCCCCCCGGTCAGGAGAAACCAGGGTGGGTGGTGAAGTTCGCTCGCGTGCCGGGATACTCCGAGTCGTTCGACCGCGACGAGCGAGGGCTGGCTCTCGCGACCGCGGCTGGCCCCGAGGTGATAGCGCACGCCCCGCGCCTCCTTGGCAGATTCACGCTCGGAGGAATACACGCCTCGGTCGAGAGTGCCGCTGTCGGCCAGCCCCTGCTCGGCTACCTCGCCTCATCGGCATCGCTTCAAGCCAAGCGCGCGATGATCGACCGAATCGCCGGCTGGCAGGTAGCGATGGCGACGGTTACCGCGACCAATCCCGAATGTCTCGCCGGGGAGCGGCGGCGAATCAAGACGGACGTGCTGCCCCACTGGACGGACTCTGGGTTGTCACCCGCCATCGTCGACCGGGTGTCGTCGGTCTCGGGCGTGCTACAGCACAACGACCTCGGGACCTGGAACGTGATCGTCGATCCCCGGGGCCCGGGACCGCCATCGTTCATCGCCCTCGATTGGGAAAGTGCACGGGCCGTGGGGATGCCGTTGTGGGACCTTTTCTACTTTCTCCAGGACGCGCTTGGATGCCTCGATGGGTACTCAGGCTTGGGCGAGGGGGATCTCGCCCGTCGCGAAGGCCACGCAGTCCGGCTCTTCCGCGGCGAGCTTCCGAGCTCGAGGATCCTGTTCGAGTGGACACGGCGTGCCGTTGCCTCATGTGGCATCCCGGAGAAAGCAGTGGGCACTCTCGCCATGCTCTGCTTCCTCCACCACGGGCTCTCGCAGCGCCATCGCGAGCGGACCGCGAAACGGCATGGCTCCCATGGTCCGATTCGGGAAATGCTCTGGCCACGTCTTGCGCGTAGATGGCTCGAGGATCCGGCGCTCGGCCCCGGCTGGGACCGCTGGCGCTGACGATCAGGCTCGTGCTTGGGGTTCACGCCGGGCAACGCCGGTGTCTTGGCCCGTGCCACTGACGCTGCGACCGCCGGCTCCAGTCCATGTTCTGCGCGTCCTCCTGGAGAGCAACCGGCGCGCCAAGCCCGGTGCGAGCGCGGTCGCGGCGGCCTTCGCGCGGGTGCCGGGCGGATACTGACCGTCGCGAGCGATGGCCCAGGAGCGCCGGCGCGCATCTGGGGCTGCACGGCGAATCGCCTGTCGAGTGTCTTCCACCTCCGCCTCCCGGGCGCGAGCGGCGATCGCGCGCTCCAGGATTCGCCGTTCCTCGGGGCGAAGATCCAGGGTTCGCGCCTTCTTCAGGGTCATGAGCCGCCCACGCAGCATCGCTGCCCGCTGGCTCGAGAGCGCCTTGGGGTGCAGGCGATATCGCGACAGCGGCTCGTCCACCAGTCCGACCCTGGAGCCCGCAAAGATCATTCTCATCCAGCAGTTCCAATCGGTCGTCCAGAGGATCGACTCGTCGAATCCCCCGGCGCTGAGGAACGCATCGCGGCGAACCGCCACGTGGCCAAATACGAAGTTGCGATCGAGAATGCCCTTGCGCTGGTCGGCAGCCTCGAAACGCCACCCGTGGTTGTAGGCCCGACCCATGTTGCGACCTTCGGCCTCCACCCACGCGTCCGTTGTCAGGATGTCCAGATCGGGCCGGGCTGCGGCAAGCTCGCCGAGCGCCTCGAGCCGCTCCGGCAGGAAGACGTCATCGGCGTCGAGGATGGCTACGAAGTCTCCGGATGCCGCGCGCGCGGCGGTGTTCTTGGCGGCCCCCTCGCCGCCGTGCTCCCGCCTGATGAGCTCCAACTCCGAGCGGTAGCTCTGCAGGGCGCTGCCGATGTCATCGCTCGAGCCGTCGTCGCATACGATCAGCTCGAAAGGCGGGAGGGTTTGGGTCAAGACAGAGGACACCGCGTCGGCGATGAACGGGGCCGCATTATGGGCCGCGATGATCACGGAGAACCGGGGAGCCGGCCCGGGCTCGGTCGCGTCCTGGGCGGCAGGTGCGAGATGCGGTCTCATCTCACCGGCTTCCTCGCGGTGAGGAGCAGATTCATGGGAAGCGTGTACGGGTCGTTGCGTCGACGCCTCTCGCCCAACTCAATCAGAGCGCCCAGCCCATTGATGAGCGCGTAGAGGGCGCGGAACACGGGCACCAGGATGCGCCGCAGCCGCCAGGGCAGGGATTTCTCGCGAAGGTAGATGAGGTTGCCGGTGAGCAGCGCCCAGGACACACCACGGCCCCCATTCTCGGTCACATCGACCTGCTCCCAGCCATCGAAGTAGGACGCGAGCTCAGGGCCGGTGAAGCGGTGCTCGAGGATCGTGCGATCGTATTCCCACACGAGGGGCGCGGAGATCAGCACCGTGCCGCCCGGTCGCAACACCCTGCGAATCTCGGCAGCGCCGTGCTCCAGATCCTCGAGGTAATAGAACCCGGAGATACAGATGACGAGGTCGAATGACTCCGCTTCGAAGGGGAGGAACTCCGTGGTGACCACGTCGGCGGCACCGTAACGGTCATCGATGTCCAAGCCAATGCACCGGGCGCCGGAGGGCAGAAGGTCCTCGTAGGGTCGCGTTCCACAGAAGACGTCGAGAACGTCTTCCACCGGCGGTGGAACCCGACGTAGCGCTTCGGCCAAATCGTTTCGCAGGCGATGGAGGTGTAGGTAGTCGAATTGAGTGACCCGTGGATACCGGCGGGCGCGCCGAATTTCCTCGAGCGCGTGCTCCGGCAGGCGGGCCCTGGTCTCGATCTTGGATTCCCTGCTGCGCAGAGGGGAAGATGATATGCCGATGCTGCGCTTGCTCAAGGAGCGTCTGAGGCGGCCGTATGCGAGCTTCCTGGACCTCGCGACGCGGTGGTCTGGCGGGCGTGCCGGTCTCGCCCTCGTGTATCACAGAGTTGACGCAAGCCAGCAAGATCGCGACACGCATCTGGTCGCCGCCATTGGTAGCGACGTGTTCGAGGATCAGCTTCGCCGCCTGCGATCCCGGTACCGGTTGGTGCCCGCCTCAGGACTCCTGGAAGCGGTTCGTACTCGGCGCCGAGGGCAGCGATTGCCCGTAGCGATCACCTTCGACGATGATCTCCCATCACACATTCAACTCGCGATGCCCACGCTCGCCAGGCTTGGAGTGCCGGCAACTTTCTTTCTTTCCGGTGCGTCTCTCGACAGGCCATTCGCCTTCTGGTGGGAGCGGCTTCAGAGGGCTTTCGACGATCCCGGGGTGAGCGAGCGGGACCTGCGCCGTGAGCTCTCGCTTGCGGCGCCAGGCGCTGGAAGTGAAGGAATCCGCGGGCTTGCTTCCCAGATCGAGGCCATGTCTCCGGGGGACAGGGAGGAAACGTCGCGACGACTGCTGCGCCGTATTGGCGCGGATCCAGCCGATGCCGGTCTTCGCAAACGAGACGTAGGGGCACTGGTGGCGGCTGGATTCGAGATCGGGTTCCACACCCGCGGACATCACCCGCTGCCCCGACTCTCGAACGAGGACCTTGAGCGGGCGTTGAGTGAGGGGCGCCGTGAACTTGAGGACATCACGCGCACCGAGCTGTCCCTCATCGCCTACCCTCATGGTAAGGCGAACCCACGGGTCGCCCGGGCGGCTCGGGCCGTCGGTTACCGCATGGGTTTCACAACGATTCCGGAGCCCGTGGGCGCGGACACCGATCCTCTCTTGATCGGACGACTACATCCGTTCTACCACTCAGTTGGCCACTTCGAGCTCGAGCTTGCGCGGGCACTGCGAGGCGTCGAATCATGAGCAAGGCCCGGCAGGAGGGGGTGGCGTTTAGGCCACGCGAGGGGGTCCGTCCCCTCGAAACGTGGACCACGCGCTTGGCGGGTAGCGCCTGCGTGGTAACCGTGACTGTGTGGGTGCAAGCAGGGACCAGGGAGTTGACCGTGGAGCGGGTGCCGGCGCCGTGCTCTCGGCCCTGCGAGTGAGCCACTTGCGACCTCCAGGGAGTTAAACGCGCACGCATGCCCAGCAACGGGCGCCCGTCCCTCGCCGTGACGCGCCCCGGGCGAACAGCCGGGGCGGGCTCCGGGTTACCCGTGCACTGGCCATTGCCGCCATTGGTGGGCGGTGAGGGGTTGGCCATGCGAGCGGCGCAGCCGTGACGGGCCGGGCACTCGGCGTGACCCCCCCTTTTCGGGCGACCGCCTGCGGGCGAGCAGCCAGCGATGCTTGCAACAGGCGGGCAGACGATGCTCGGAGCAGGGCAATGTCTTCCATGGGGTGTTGCCGACGATGATCATCTGCTTGCCCACCCTCATGACCCGATCACCGGTTAGGCTGAGCGGGAGTCGCTTGCAGCCGCCGGCGGGCGGCGCAAAAGAATGTCGCCGAGCTCCCGCTCGGTGATCGAGGCGGCCATTAGAGTCCTTCAGGTGGGCATTACGCCGGCGCTCCGGCCGGGCATCTCCGTCGTCATCCCAGTGAAGGATCGTGCCCACCTGCTTGCACAGACGCTGAGAAGCGTCCGCCAGCAGACCGTGCCGGTCGACGAGATAGTCGTCGTAGACGATGGGTCCATCGACGATTCCGCGGCCGTCGCCCGTCACGCAGGCGCGACCGTTTTCGTGAACGAGTCCGAGAGCCGCGGGGCGGCCGCGGGGCGCAACCTGGGGCTGTCTCGCGTCGGCACCGAGCTCGCGTGCCCACTCGACTCAGACGACCTGCTGCTGCCGCAAGCGGTCGAGAAGCTAACAGGTGCCATTGGCAGGAGTCCGAGTGCTCCGTTCGCGTTCGGTCGGGCTCTGGTTGCAGCCAGGGAGACAGATGGATGGCATCCCAGGGGGATCGTCGCTCCGCTCGAGGGGGACATGGAGGGTCTGCCCTGCAGGCTGTACGCGCGGAACTTCGTGCCGGCGTCGTCGGTCGTCGTGCGGACCCGAGACATCCGGGAGGCGGGGGGATACCCGGAGTGGCTTGTCTTCAACGAGGATCACTACGCCTGGATTCAGCTCGCTCGCCGTGCCTCGCCGGTTCACGTTCCCGAGGTGCTCACCGTGAGCAGGCGGCATGCCGGGAACCGACACGATCCGCTGGCCGACGCTGCGGTGCAGGAGATAACGAGTCTGGCGAATGAAGATGCCCGTCTGCTCCCATGCCTCCCCGAACGGCTCGGGGTTCAGCTCCTCGACATGGTCACGATTGCACTCCGCGTGCAGCGGCCGAGCGACGCGGCGCGTGTCGCATGGGACCTGTTCATCCGGCAGCCTGAGCGCCGACGCATCCTGAAGTCAGCGCTACAGCGCTGGCACACCCGGCGAATGCGTGCGCGCGAGGGCAACGAGCTGTGGCGCGCCGATCCCGAGCTCCGCCGCTTCCTCTCCGCCTACGAGTGAGCGCCGGCCGTTTCGAACGCGAGGTTTGCGCGTACTCTGCGGGCATCGAGACTTCCGTGAGACCGAGAATCGGCCCTCTTCGTGTGCAGGGGATACTTCATGGATGAGCGGCTCCGGCGGCGGGCGTGGGGGCTCACCAAGGCTGTCGGGAGACGCCTGAGGCCGCAGGGTGATGCGCCCCCGCGGTCTCTCTTCATCCTGGGCTGCCAGCGGTCGGGCACGACGATGATCGTCGAGGCGCTCGACAAGGATTGGAGGGTGAAGACGTTTCCCGAGCATTCCGCCGTCAGCCGTCCCGCCGGCGACAGGCGGCCGTGGAGCGTTCGGGCAACGAGCCGCTACAGCATCCGCCTGAAGCCCCTCGATCACGTGGCGGCGAAGCTCGAGCGGAGCCGTTATCCGCTCGTTGTCCTGAAGCCGCTGGTCGAGTCCCAGAAGGCGCCAGCGATTCTTCGCACCATCGATCATGCGATATGTCTGTGGGTCTTCCGTCATTACCGGGATGTAGCCCGCTCGAACTTCAGGTTCTTTTCGCCCGACGTCAATCGGATTAACCTGGAGCCCATGATCCGCCGGCAGCCCGACAACTGGCGTAGCGAGCTTGTCCCAGAGGACGTCCGGGAGATGGTCGCCCGCCACTACTCGCCGCACATGAACCCGTTCGACGGCGGAGCGCTCTTCTGGTACGCCCGGAACAGGCTCTTCTTCGAGCTCAACCTCGCCGACGAGGAGCGCGTCCTGGCGCTTAAGTACGAGGACCTTGCATCCGAGCCAGAGCGCTCACTGCGAAGGGTCTATGACATCGCAGGGGTCCCCTTTCCGGGCCGACGCATCATCGAGGACATACACCCGCGCTCCGTCGGCCTCGGACGGGAGCTCGTGCTGTCTCCGGAGATCGAGCTAGCGTGCGAGCGAGTGTGGGTCGAGCTCAACGCCGTATACGAGGCAGCCTCGAGGCACCACTTCGCGGAGGCTTGCAGCAAAATGCCTGACGATCCCGTGTCGCGGGTAGCGCGTCCCTGGTAGCGATGGCTCAGGTGGTGCCTGCGGGGCGGCGCGGAGACGGGGTCTTGGGGGTCGAGCGGGTTGCACCCGAAGCGTGGGAGCGGATCGATGACTGGGAGGAGTTGATCGCCGAATCTGCTGCCCCCAGCATCTTCTTGACCCGCGATTGGATTACTGCGTGGTGGTCCAACTTCGGCGCCGGCATGGATCCGTGTCTGCTGCACATCACGGGCAACGGACGAACGCTCGGTATCGCTCCCCTGTACCTGGAGCGACTGCGCGGGCCAGCCCGCCGACTCGGGTTGCTTGGCGATCGCGTGGTGGGGTCCGAGTACCTCGGGTTGGCGGCCCGGCACGGCAGCGAGGCCGAGGTGGCGCGCGCTGCTGCCAACTGGCTCGCGGCGGAGCAGCCGACCTGGGATCTTGCCGATCTGAGCGGACTGCGTGAGAGTGACCCGGCCGCGCGCGAGTTCGAGTTCGTGCTAAGAGCGGGGGCTGCGCGGGTCGACGAGCAGCACCATTCCTGCAGCGCGGTCGAGCTCCCTGGTGACTTCGAGGACTACCTAGCCGGGCTCAGCTCCAAGTTCCGGCGGACCTATCGTCAGCGCACCAACAAGCTACTCCGCTCATGCGAGGTGCGGTTCCTGCGCACCGAGTCCGAGACCGAGCTCCCCGTTCACCTGGACGCTCTATTCCGCCTCCACCAGGCTCGGTGGATCCGCGCCGGTAGGCCCGGCGTGTTCGCCGACCCGCGAATGCGGAGCTTCTACCTCGACGTCTCGCGACGGCTGCTGCGCTCAGGGCGCCTGCGCCTCTGGCATCTCCAAGCCGACGGCGCCATACGCGCCTCCCAGTTCGCGTTCGCCTATGGCGGCGTCCTTTATTCGTTGCAAGAGGCGTACGACGACCAGTTCCAGGTGCCAGGCGTCGGAGGGCTCGGCGTCGTGCTGCGCGGACACGTATTGCGTGCCGCCATCGAGGAGCGCCTCGGCAGCTACGATTTTCTCGGCGGCGTCGAGGACCACAAGCTCAGGTGGGGCGCCTTGGTTCACACCGTGCGGCGTGTCCGGCTCGCGCGGCGCGGGGTCCGGGGGGGCGCAGCCTGGCTCGCGACAGTCGGCGCTGGATCCGTTCGGGGGTGGGTCAAGTCCGCTCTGCCGGAACCCGTGCTCAACGCTCTGAGAGGCGCCCGCGCCGACTATCACCGACGCCGCGGGCGGCGCGGATGATTGTGAGCGATCGTCATGAGCTCGAGATCGAGAAGATCCTCCGCGAGCGCACGGGCCGCGAGTGCATATTCGTCCCGTCCGGTCGCATGGGGATCTACCTCGCGCTCGTCACCTGGCTCTCGCCCGGTGATCACGTCCTCATGTCCCCGGTCGACGACGACGTCGTCCTGTTCACAGTGCTCGCGGCCGGCATGCGCCCGGTGATGGCGCCGCTTTCTCCGTACGACGGCAACATCGATCCTGACGCGGTCCCAGAGCGCACGTGGGCATCGGTCCGCGCAGTGCTCACTACGAACCTCTATGGGCTGCCCGACCGCCTGCCCGAACTGCGCATGCGCTGCAACGAGCTCGGGGTCGCACTGATTGAGGATGCCGCGCACGCTCTCTACACCGATGTGGCCGGCACCCCGGTGGGTGCCTTCGGGGAGGTGTCGGTATTCAGCTTCTCGAAGCACCTGGCCGGCGCCGGCGGCGCCATCGCCCTCGTGGATCCAACGCGCCGCGGCGACGTCCTGCGAGTGCGTGACAGGCTCGTCTCGAAGCGCCCACTACGAGTGCGGATCTCCGACGCGTTGCGCCCACACGCCCTTACGGCGCTCGAGCGACTGCGCCTGCGCGCGCATCTGCGGGCGATGCGGCGGGCGGTCGGCGCCGAGGAGCGGCGCGCGCACCGGATGCCGCTGCGCCCGAAGCGCCTGCGCTCGGCGGTTGCCGCCGCGCCCGCCGTCGATCCATTCGACCGGTGGCTGCGAGTGGACAAGCATGACTACCGGTTGGCCCCGCGCGAGGAGTGTCTGGCACGCACGGTGGAGCGACTGCGTTTAGCAGCCCAGGACCAGGAGGCGCGGATCGACGGCGTTACCCGACTGCGGCAGCTCGCGGCGACCGCACCGGCGGCGCAGGCGGCGCAGCCGCAAGCTCTCTTCCGCGTACCGCTGCTGGTGGAGGATCGTGATGCCGCAGGCGCCGCCCTTGATGCGGCCGGACACCCGCTCCACTACGTGTACGACCCGCCACTCGACGATTACGCGAGCAGCGACTTCGTGGATCCCTCTCCGGCTCCGGCGTGCGCCCGTTGGTGGGCCCGCCACGTGCTGCCAGTGGATCCGCTGCTCGCGGATCGAGCGCTTCCCGCGCTGGAGGCGGCACGGGCTGCCGTCACACCTGCAGGCCCGTTGGGCGGCGCGCCGACAGGCGTCCGAGTCCCGCCTTGAGGGCATCGGCCCCAGCCAGAACGTTCATGCCGCCGCGAGCCCCGGCTACGAACGTCTCGAGCGCAAAGTCCTCGACGAAGCTCCGGCGGATGCGCAGCGGATTCGACCCATGACGCAGCCAGCCACGGCGCGTGGTGATCGCCGAACGGAAGCCGGCTCGGCCGACGGCCGTCACGACGCGCCCGTCGTGTAGGCCGGAGGGGTAAGCGAACGAGTCGACACTCGAGTTCAGGAGATCCTCCAGGTCCATGCGACTGCCCGCGACCTCGTATTCCAGCTGGGAGTCGGAGCAGCTGCGCAGGTCGGGATGGGTACGCGTGTGCGCGCCGATTTCGATACCGGCGTCCCTCAGTTCGAGCAGCTGCGCACGACTCACGTGGCGGGGTCGATCGAGGAACGCCGTCGGCACGTAGAGCGTGGCAGGGATTTTGTGCTCGACGAGGACGCCCATCGCGTACTCGCGCGTATCTGACCATGCGTCGTCAAACGTCACCACGACCGATCGCATCGGCGCCGATCCATCGGCCAGGCGCGCGAGCGCCTCGTCCAGCGGGACCGTAGGCAGCTCGTCGCGTAGCTCCTCGAGCGCACCCATCTGCTCCCGGAAGGTCTGGGGGCTCACGGCCAGGTCGTCGACGCCCTCGTCGATGCGGTGGTAACCGAGGACCGTGACGACCGGTTCCTGAGGATGACGCAATCGGGCGAACGCGCGCACCGCCATCTGGAACGATGGCCTCATCGACCGCGTGAGCGTGTTCGACGCATTCGTCTTCGCCTCCCTCTCGACAGCAGACCGGGTCGGCAGGGCAACTTAGGCACTCCCCTCGATGACGTTACCGCGGCCATCCACGTCTCCAGGAATCAGCTCACGGTATAGCCGCCGGTACGACGTCACCATTCCTTGTACGGAGAACTCCGCAGCGATCCTTTCCCGTCCGGCGCTCCCCATCTCGGCACGCCGCTCCGGCGAAGCGATCAGGGAAGCGACCGCTTGCGCGAGGGAGCCCGCGTCGCGCTCGACCACCGTCCCCGCCCCCACGTCGAGAAGCTCCCGCATCCCCTCCACGTCGGTGGAAACGACCGGCACGCCGGCTGCAAGCGCCTCAAGCGCGACCACCGGCATCCCCTCCCAGTCCGACGAGAAGACGACTAAGTCCGAGCGCGCAATCAAATCTCTGGCGTCGGTACGCACGCCGGTGAACCGGACGACGTCGGCGGTTCCCAGGCGCCGCGACAGGTCCTCAAGCACCGGATGGAGCGGGCCCTCGCCGACGATCAGGAAGCGGCAGTCGGAACGCTCCGCGGTAACCAGCGCTGCGGCCTCGAGAAAACGCCAAGGCGCCTTCTGCTCGACCAGGCGGCCGATGAAAGACACAACCGGCCCTTCGCCCAATGCAAGCTCACGATCGAGCGCCTCGCGCCGTGTGTGGGAAAGCGGGGATGCGAGAGGCACTGCGTTTGGAATCATCCGCAACCGCTCCGGTCGAATCCCGTAGCGCGCGAGTCCTTCGAGCAGGTCATTCGACACGCAGACGACCGCATCGGCGAGGCGAAGAACACTCGCCGCGCGTCGGTACTCCTCGCGCCGCACGCCATGAAAGGTCGCAACGAGTGGCGCCCTGCGACCGAGTCGCGGCAGGTCTGCGACCGCGGCGACGCCGGTCGCCTTCACGTTGTGTGCGTGTACGACCTGCGGTCGGAAGCGCCGCATCGCTGAGCGCAGGCCCCACGCGGCGCGGGCGGCGGTCACAGGCGACCGCCCGCGACCGGGCAATGGGTAGCGCTTCGCGTCAGATTCGTCCAGCAGCCGGTCGAAATCGCCCGTGTCGCCGGCAACCGCCACCGCATCCCCCACCTCCAACAGGCCTCTGGCCAGCTCAGCGACCATCCGCTCCGCTCCGCCCGTCGTCATCTCGGCGACGCTGAGCAGCGTCCGCATCTAGCCTCCCTCCAGGAGTTCCTCGTACAACGCGAGCGTCGACCGTGCACTGCTCGCCGCCGTGAAACGTTCCAGGACGCGGTCGCGCGCGCTGGCAGCCTGTCGCTCGCGAAGGTCGGGATCTTCGAGAAGGCGATCAATCGCGGCGGCGAGCGCTGCATCGTTGCCGGGTTCGACCAGCTGGACGGTGCCGTCGGTGGCTATCTCGGGCACGCCACCTACGACCGTCGACACGGCGGGCACCCCGGCCGCCATCGCCTCAAGTAGGGCCATGGGACAGTTCTCCATGTAGGAGCTGAGCACGAACACATCGAGATGCCCCAGGGCTCGATCCTTGGATACCTGGCCGGGAAACTCGACCCGATCATCGATTCCCAGCCTTCTTGCGACCTCGTGGAGCTCCCCGGCGGCCGACCCCGCACCGAAGGCAACGAACCGGAGGCGTCGGTGCTCGCGCGCGAGCCTCTTTGCCGCGCGCAGGAAGACATCGAGGCCCTTTACCGGCTCGAGGGTCGTGAGGGTGCCGACTACCTCCGCCCCGCGATGACGATCGACGGCCGCGGGCGGATCGACTCCACCGGGAATGATCTCGAGCTTCGCTTCCGGAAACCGGAGGCGCTCGACGAGCACCCTTGCGACCGCCTGGGTCGGCACGATCACCGCGTCCGCACGGTGGCAGAGAGCCGCATCGAGTCCGCGGTACGCAAGGTAGGCGCGAACCCCTGGATGTCTTGGGCCGACAGGCGGCGGCAGATATTGGTCCGGCAGACCGTGCACCGTGTAAACGCGAAGCCCGTTCTTGCGTGGCCGCGGGCCGAGGCGAACCCAGAGCCCGCTGCGGCGATCCTGCGCGTGAACGACGTCCGCTCCGCGCGTGTAGCGCCATATCCGCCGGGCGTGCGAGGCGTCGAGCGGATGTTCGAGCGGGATCCGGCGAGCCTCGATGCCCGCCGAGGCAAACCTCTCGGCTACTGACGTCGCTGCGCAGACGGCGCCGACGTCGATGCCTTGGCGCGCCATCGCTCGCGCGAGATACAGGGTGTGCTCGATGGGACCGCCCCGTGTCAGCGAGGTGACGAAACGAACTTTCACTAGTGGGACTGAGCGGGTTCAGGATGCCCTTCGACCCGCCGGGATGCAGCGGTTCGCAGAACCGGCAGCTGGCGCTCGGCGACGGGGCCCGTGATGATCGCGGCTAAAGCACCCAGCAACCACAACGGAATGGCGAGTTGCTCGCTCAGGAAGAGTCCGCCGACCATCGCAACCACCAAGCCGGCCTGTACCGCGGTGGCGAGCCTCATGCCGTCCATATTCAGGGCCGCCTCGCACCTTTTCCTGTAGCGCGAGAGAGAGATCCATGAACCACCCAGGAATGCCAAGAACGCCGTCAGCGCAAATGGCCCGCTCTCGGAGAGGATCTGGAGATATGTCTCGTGCGTCACCGGGTCACTGAGGACGATCGGGTTGTCCCGCACGTAATCGGTGCTCTCCACCCCAAACCGGCCCGGCCCGACCCCGGTGACCGGATGGTCCATCGACATCGCGATCGCGCCTCGCCAGAGGGCCTCGCGCGATGCGACGTTTTGCGCGGCGATGTTTCCCTTCGCCTCGAGCCGCTCGTTGATCAGCGGCGAGAAGAGCAGCAGTCCCGCGATCAGCACCGTGGCCAGCGCCGCCGTGGACATGATCAGCCCTCCCAGCTTGATGCGTCGGGTGACGAGCGCCCAGACCAGGAGCGCCCCCACTGCAACGATGGCTCCACGCGAAAGCGTCGCCAGCGTGCCGGCGAGGACGACGGGGAAGCATGCTAACCAGACGGGCCGACCTCGCCGGTCGGCGACAATCAGATAAGCGAGCAGGGGAAGCGTCGTGGCCATCAGGTAAGCGAAGTCATTGGGATCGTGGATTGGGCCCCGAACCCGTTCGACGTCACCCTGAAGGAACGAGATAAGGCCGACCATCGACGCCACGGTGACCGAAAAGGCGGTCACCCGGAGGACCCTGAGCACTCCTGCCTCGTCGTCGACGAGCTGGACCATTAGGAAGAAAAACCCCAAGAACAGGTAGAAGCGAAGCAGCGTGCCGCTCCCGGCGCCGGGATCCGGTGAAACGATGAACGAAAGGGTGATCAGCAAACCGAACAGTCCCACCGCGTAGGTGGTAGGAGGAGCGCGCAAATGCAGCTCTCCCTGGAAAACCTTGAAGAGGTAGGCGACCAGCAGAAGCATCCCGAGCAGCTTGACCACCGAGAGCGTGTCCGACGGATAGCCGAGAACCCCTTCCCAGGGAAGCGCCGCGAGGAGGACGAGAAGCACGGCCTGGGGGGCGAGCAGGACCAGCAGAGCGAGAACCGCGGTCGCCAGTGCGATGAGCGCGAGGACGGGATCGTAAGCGGAGACGAAACCGATCGCCGCGGCGATCAAGCCCGCGGTAACGACGCGTCCACTACGATCAAGCAGCCAGGCGGCCAAGATCCGGTCGGGCTACCGTGCGCCTGCTCGTCGGCGCTTGCGGGACCGAGACCCCCGGGACTTGCTTGGCGGCATGGACGTAGCCCTAGTGGGCTTGCTTGGCGGCAGGAATCCCGGGGCGGGGTGCGCAACCCCTGGCCGATGGGAGTAATCACCCATCCTGACCGGGCCCGTCTGGTTTATGACGAGTCCGGCGATTGTCGCGTCGGTCAACTCGAGGCCGTCGATCGCGCGCTTGAGATTCGATGCCCGCTCCTGGCCCGCCGACACGACGAGCACGACCGCGTCAACCCAGGCTGCAGTGATGATCCCGTCGCTTACTGGAAGCAGCGGCGGGGAGTCGACCAGGACGAGATCGTAGGATCGCTTCAGTGCTTCGACGATAGGTGAGAATCTGATGTGCAGGAGCTCGGTTGGATTCCCGACCTGCTCGCCCGCGGCAACGACCGAGAGTCCGGTGTACGGGGTCGGCATGGTCCACGTCTTCATCGAGTCGAGGGACGGTGACCCCTGTCCCCAAACCGTGTCATGGCTCTCCACCCCAAAGATCTCGTGTTGAGCCGGGCGGCGGAGATCGGCATCCACGATCACGGTCTCGACTCCCACCTGCGCGAAGGCAATCCCGAGATTCGCGATGATCATCGATGTTCCCTGGCCGTTGCTGGGACTGGTCATCTGAATCGCCCCACCCGACCTTCCGGTCACGAACTGGAGGTTCGTGCGAAGCGTCCGGAAGGCCTCTTGGGCCTCGATCCTGCTCGTGTCCTCCCAGACCGCCTGGGGGTCTGTGCGCAGGAGGCGGCGCGTACGGGGAATCTCGGCCAGTACCGGAAGCTGGGTGACCTCGCCGACATCTGCCGCGGTCTCGATCCGGGCGCGGAACCGCTCCAAGACCAGCGCGACGAGGACAGCGGCACCCAGTCCAAGCACAATCGAGGCACCGATGATCAGCGGCACTCGTGGTTGCACTGGTGCGCTTGGCGTGACCGCGGGATTCACCACCTCCGCGGTAATGAACTTCTCGCCCTTGATATGGGCTAGGAAAGCCTTCGTGACAGCGTTTGCGGTCTCGCGCGCACTGTCTGGTGAACTGGAGCGGGCGCTGATAAGAAGGATTCCGGTGCCCGCCTCGGTGCTTGCCGAGACTGTACCTGTGACGGGATGACCGAGCTTGGCCTCGGCCGGGTCTCGCACTACGCCGGACTCGGCCGTCTGTGCGTAGGTACCCAGCAGCGTCGACAGCTGATCCGATGGGATCAAACCGACCTTCGGAGTGATCGCCACGGTATCGGTGGACTCGTATGTCGGCTGGCGGGTCTCGCCGAAGACGATGCCGAAGACCGCCGACAGCACCACCACCAGGAGCACGGTCAGCCGGCGCTTCCAGAGAATCGTGAGTAGCTCGCGGAGATCCACCGGCTCGCCCAGTCTACGCTCTCAATGGAGGAGCCAGGCCGACTTGGTCGGCTGTCGAGCTCGGCGTCGGCTGTTCCAAAACGGCTTGGTACACACGCAGCCAGTCGCGCACCATCCGGGTCGACCCGAAGCCCGCCGCGTGCCGCCGTTGATCTTCCAACATCATTCGCCGCTCTTTCTCGTCTCCGAGAATCGCACAAACGAGCTGCACCGCCTCATCCTCGGTTGCTGCCACCTGATTTGCGCCGAGCAGCTCGCGATTGGCCTCGATGTCGCTCCCGATCACGAGAACGTCGAAAGCCATCGCCTCCAAGACGGAGAGTGGATGGCTGTCCCATGCAGACCAGTTCAGCAGCACGGTCGCTCCGGACAACCGCCGCACCGCCTCCGCCCGGCCAACCCAGCCGGTGATTGGTATGCCGAGATTCCGAACGGACTCTTCGAGTCGGGCATCCGGCCCCGGTCCGCCAATCCAGCAGACATCCGCGAGATGAGAGAGACGGCGGAGAATTCGCCCCGTGGACACCGGCCGCCGCTGCGGGACGATCCGGCCCGCTGCCACGATGCTCGGACGCGCTATCCCTCTCCTAGACGACTGGGTTGATCCGCCTCGATCGAGTTCGGGGATCCCGTTCGGAACGACATGGACGCGGCTGGCACCTACGCTCCGCGCAAGTCGAGCCTCGTGCTCGGAGACTGCACCGACCATCGTTACCCGCCGAGCGACAAACTTTTCGGCGAGACGGTAGGTCGCCCGCCGGGCTTTGGACTCCGCCGCCAAGAAGGAGTAACTGTGAGGCGTATAGATGGTCGGGCCGAACGAGGCGATCCCGACGGCGCCTACGAAGCCGGCGAATGACGAATGGAGATGGATGACGTCCGGTGACCAGCCGTGGCAGAGCCGCCGCAATGCTCGGACCGTTCGGAGCTGCGCCCCGATGCTTCGTCCCGCCCACGGCAACGGGATCAGATCGACGTCGGCGCCGATCCGTTGGCGAAGCTGTGGGGGGGTCTCTGGGCGCTTGCCGTAGGCGATCGCGACTCGGTGACCCTCGTGCGCGGCCCCCTCGGCCACCATTCGGACCACCTCCATGGTCCCGGTAGCGAAGCTCTCGCTGACCTGGAGGATTCTCATCTGCTCG
>Ga0126306_10000182_pt1 | contig 24588 bp, 24 predicted proteins | sample Plot27_FD_92592 | JGI IMG/M metagenome (GOLD analysis project Ga0126306, IMG submission 92592) | Serpentine soil microbial communities from UC McLaughlin Reserve, CA, USA - Plot27 | ecosystem: Environmental > Terrestrial > Soil > Grasslands | place: USA: UC McLaughlin Reserve, Lake County... | reverse complement strand
GCGCTGGTGATCGCCGTGCTGCGGCTCGCCAACAACGCCGACGGCCCTCGTCGCGGGCAGGTGGAGAGCATCGTCTCAGCGGTCGAGCTGCTCTCCCCGGAGGCGGTGCAGGGCCTCGTCTCCAGCACCGAGACGTTCGAGTTCTTCGAGCGCGGCAAGACCTGGGACGCGGCGCCGGAGCGCTTCCGGCTGCACGCGGTCTCGGTCCAGCGTGCCGCCGACCGGCTCGCCGCCGCGGCCGGGTACTCGCATCGCGACCGCCTGCTGGTCACCGCGCTGCTGCACGACATCGGCAAGCTGGTGCTGATGCACGCCTACCCGGGTTATCCCAAGCAGGTCCACGGCCCGGCCCGTACGCCCGAGGAGCGGCTGCACTACGAGCGCCGCGAGCTGGGCGTCGACCACGCGCTGGTCGGCGGCGTGCTCGCCCGACGCTGGAACCTGCCGCGCTCGATCGCGTCCGCGATCGAGCGCCACCACGCCGACGACGCACAGGGCGACGCCGCCTTCGTCCGGCTGGCGGACATGCTGGCGCACTACTCGCTCGGCTCGCCGGTCTCCTCGACCGAGCTGCTGCGCGCCGCCCGTGCGGTCGGCTTCGGCCCGGTCGAGCTCCGCACGGTGCTCTACGACCTGCCTTACCCGAGCAACGCCCGCCCGCGCGCGGTCGAGCCGTGCCCGCTCTCCACGCGCGAGCTCGAGGTGCTCAAGCGCCTGGCCCAGGGCATGGTCTACAAGCAGATCGCGCACGAGCTGTCGCTCTCCACCAGCACGGTGCGGACGCACCTGCACAACATCTACGGCAAGCTCGGCGCGGTCGACCGCGCCCAGGCCGTGCTCTACGCCACCGAGCGCGGCTGGCTGTAGCGCGCCCAGAGCGCGATCGCGATCGCGATCCCCGCCGCGTCGATCGCCCAATCGAGCGGTGATCCGACGCGTCCGCTCACGAACGACTGGTGCCACTCGTCGGTCGCCGCATAGGCGAGCGCGACCGTCGCGGCCAGGGCCGGCCGGCCGAGCGCCCGCCGCCACAGCCACCACAGCAGGCCGAACTCCGCCATGTGGCCGAGCTTTCGCAACACCGTGTCCCAGGTGCCGAGGCCGGAGTTCAGGTCGGGCTGGGAGGAGAGCGCGAAGATGACCCCCATCAGCAGAAGGGGCGGGATGTAGCGGCTGAGGGTCGGCAGGACCTCGTAGGATCGCAGCGAGCCGATGCTGTCGATCACCACCAAGTCGCCCTACGCGCTGCGCGCGCTGGCCGAGCTGGCGCGCATCGGCGCCGAGGTCCCGGTCCCGATCGGCGAGCTCGCGCGCCGCCGCGAGATCCCGGTGCAGTTCCTCGAGCAGCTGTTCGCGGTACTGCGCCGCGCCGGCGTGCTGCGCTCGCAGCGCGGCGTGAAGGGCGGCTACTCGTTTGCGCGCGAGCCGTCCGAGATCACCGTGCTCGAGCTGGTCGAGCTGCTCGACGGCCCGCTGGGGAGTGACGCCACGGGCATCTTCGCCGACGCCGCAGGAGCCGCGCGCGACGTGCTCGCGAGCACGACGATCGCCGACGTCGTCGAGCGCGAGAACCGCGAGGCCGGCGCCGCGATGTACTACATCTAACGAGCGACAGCTGGGGTGACCGCGCAGGTCGCCGAGGGGCCCGCCGCGCCGGGCCGACCGGGCCCGAGAGCGGCTGACGTAGGCTGTAGCGCTCGAATGGGCGCTATCCCGGTCAACATTGCCGATCATGTCGGCGACACGCCGATGGTGCAGCTGACGCGGCTGCTGCCCCAAGCCTCCGCCGGGCAGGTGTTCGCCAAGCTCGAGATGTTCAACCCCGGGGGCTCTGTGAAGGACCGGATCGGCGTCGCGATGATCGAGGCCGCCGAGGCCGAGGGCATCATCGAGCCCGGGCGCACGACGGTCGTCGAGGCGACGAGCGGCAACACGGGCATCGCGCTCGCCTTCGTGTGCGCGGCAAAGGGCTACGACCTGATCCTCACGCTGCCGCAGGGCATGAGCCGCGAGCGCGAGGGTCTGCTGCGGCTCTACGGCGCGCAGGTGCAGGTCACCGAGTCGCTCGGCGGCATGAACGAGGCGGTCGCGGCCGCGCAGGCGCTCGCGCGCGACGACGACGTCTGGCTGCCCGACCAGTTCTCCAATCCCGCCAACCCGGAGGCGCACTACCGCGCCACGGGCCCGGAGATCTGGGCCGCGATGGAGCAGCGCGTCGACTGCTTCGTCGCCGGCGTGGGAACGGGCGGGACGCTGACCGGCGCCGGGCGCTTCCTCAAGGAGCGCAACCCGGATTGCCGGATCGTGGCGGTTGAGCCGGCGGCATCGCCCGTGCTGTCGGGCGGGCGCGCCGGGCCGCACAAGATCCAGGGCATCGGCGCCGGCTTCGTCCCGCCGGTGCTCGACCGCGCGCTCGTCGACGAGACGATCCCGGTCGACGACGAAGACGCGCTCGAGACCGCTCGGCTGGTCGCGCGCCGCGAGGGAGTGCTGGCCGGAATCTCATGCGGCGCCGCGCTCTGGGCCGCGCTCGAGCTCGCCAGCCGCGACGGGCCGGAGCGGCGGATCGCCGTCGTGCTGCCCGATTCGGGCGAGCGCTACGTCTCGACTCCGTTCTTCGCGCCCGAGCCCGAAGCCGCGGGGCGGGCGTGAGCCTGCGCGAGCGCGACGGCGCCGCGGGGGCGCCGTGGGAGCGACCGTTCCACGGCACGCTCGACAAGCTGGTGGTCGAGAGCGACGCGCTCGCGCCCAACCCGCTCGGCGACCCCGCGCACCGGCCGCTCTGGATCTACCTGCCGCCCGGCGTCGAGCGCGACCATCCCAAGCCGCTGCCCTCCGTCTACGTGATCCAGGGCTACACCGGCCAGCTCGACATGTGGGCCAACCGCGTGGCGTTCGAGCCGACCTTCCTGGAGCGCCTGGATCACCTGTTCGCCACCGGCGACTGCCCGGACGCGGTCGTCGCCCTGCTCGACGCGTGGACGAGCTACGGCGGCTCGCAGTTCATCGACTCCGCCTCGACCGGGCCATACATGTCCTACCTGTGCGAGGAGGTGGTGCCGTTCGTCGACGAGCGCTATCCGACGCTGGCCCAGCGCGACCATCGCGGGTTGACCGGCAAGTCGTCGGGTGGCTACGGCGCGATGGTCGTGCCGATGCTTCGACCCGACGTGTTCGGCGCGCTGGCCTCACATGCGGGCGACGCCCTGTTCGAGGGCTGCTACGCGGGCGAGTTCCCGAAGGTCGCGCGCAAGCTGCGCGACGACTTCGACGGCTCCTATGAGCTCTTCTTCGAGCGTCTGGCCGCGGCCGATCACGTCGACCTCGACCGCTTCGCCGGGCCGTTGGAGGCGTACGGCTACGCCGCGTGCTACTCGCCCGACCCCGCGAACCCCGGCAAGGCGCTGCTGCCGTTCGAGCTCGACACCGGGCGCCGGATCGACGACGTGTGGCAGCAATGGCTGGAGTGGGACCCGGTGCGCATGGCGCCCGCCCACGCGGACGCGCTGCGCTCGATGAAGCGGATCTACCTCGATGCCGGCAAGTCGGACGAGTACTACCTCGACCTCGGCGCGACCGCGTTCGCCAAGGAGGTCGAGAAGGCCGGGGCGCATTGCACGCTCGAGCTGTTCGACGGCGCGCACGGCGGGCTGACCTACCGTTATCCGGGGGCGATCCGCGAGCTCGTGATCGCGCTCGCGCCGTAGCACCAGTCCTCGGCGGCAGGCCAGGGACCGTAGCCCGTCTCGACGTTGATGTGGCCGCCGCCCGGGAGCACGTCGACCGCGAGGCCGAGCGGCTCGCCGTAGACGACGGCGGCGTCCTCGGGGCAGTACGGATCGTCGGGCGCGCACACGAGCCGCGTGTCCGCGGCCGCCGCGGCGACGCGCTCGCGCTCGAGCGCGACGGGAAAGAACCGCCGGATCGGTCGCGGGGCACCGGCGAGCGAGGGCGGAGCGACGAGCAGCACGCGCGCCGCGCGGGCGTCGCCGATCACCGGGGCGTTGCAGTGCTGCAGCCAGAGGATGCAGGCGAGCGAGTGGGCGATCACCGTCAGCTCGCCGCGCAGTGTCCGCAGCTGCGTCGCCAGTGCGGCGCGCCAGGCGTGCGGCGCGGGGGCGTACGGATCGGGCAGGCCGGGATAGGCGACCCGCTCGCCCGCCCGGCGCAACCGCTCGGCGAGCCAGCTCTGCCAGTGCTCCGGCCCCGAGCCCTCGTAGCCGTGGAGGATCAGGAACGAGCGCGCCAAGGGGCCGCTACCGTACCGCTGATGGTCGCGCGTACGCTCGACATCTCCGGCCTGACGTGCCCGATGACCTGGGTGCGGACGAAGCTCGAGCTCGAGCGGATGGCGGCCGGCGAAGCGCTCGAGGTGCGCTGCAGCCCGGGCGAGGCGCTCGAGAACGTGCCGCGCTCGGCGCGCGAGGCCGGACACGGCGTCACGGTCGACGGCACGACGATCCGGATCGTGCGGACGCGTAGGCCGGTGGCGAGCTCCGACGTGGCCGCAGGCCGAGGCGCAGCTTGAGCAACAGCCGCCGCGGCTTCTTTCGCGAGCTGGCGTCCGCCGTCGCTTCCGCCAAGGAGGCGGTCGAGCCGGAGCCGCCGCCGCCCGATCTCACCGACGCCGAGATCGAGCGCTACTCGCGCCAGCTCGTGCTGCCGGAATGGGGCGCGGCCGCGCAGCTCGCCGCGATGGAGGCGAGCGTGCTGGTGATCGGCGCCGGAGCTCTGGGCGCGCCGGTCGCGCTCTACCTCGCGGGCGCGGGAGTCGGGCGCATCGGGATCCTCGACGACGACGCCGTCGAGCTGTCGAACCTGCAACGCCAGCTGCTGCACTTCACGCCCGACGTCGGTGCCCCGAAGGCGGAGAGCGCCGCCGCGAAGCTGCGCTATCTGAACCCGGACATCGTCGTGGAGCCTTACCAGGCCCGCGCCGACGCCGCGAACGCGCCCGCGCTGGTCGAGGGCCAGGACCTGGTCGTCGACTGCTCGGACTCGTTCGCCACCCGCTACGCCGTCAACGCCGCCTGCTGCGCCGCACGCGTGCCACTGGTCGAGGCGGGGGTGCTCGGCATGGCGGGTCTCGTGATGAGCATCAAGCCCGGCCGCACGGCGTGCTACCGCTGCGCCTTCCCGGTCGAGCCGCAAGACGCGCCGCGCTGCTCCGACGCCGGCGTGCTCGGACCCGCGGCGGGCGTGATCGGCTCGTTGCAGGCGCTCGAGGCGCTCAAGCTGCTGACCGGCGTCGCGCCGCCGGTCACCGACGGCTTCCTCCAAGTGGACCTCGCCACCAGCGACTTCGTGCGCGTGCACGCGTCGCGGCGGGCGGATTGCCCCGACTGCGGCTAGCGGGCGCCCGGGTCGAGAGCGGCGAGGCGAAGCCGGTGACGAGGCCTCCGGCCGTGGCAGAACTCCGGCATGCCCGAAGAAGCGGTCCGGCTGACTCGCGGAGGTACCCTTGTCCCATGCTCGGCCTCGGGACCCTGCGCCGCGTCGCCGGCGAGCTGCGCCGCGACGTCGCCGCCGCCCACGACCGCGATCCCGCTGCCCGCGGCGTGTCGTCGCTCGAGATCCTCGCCGCCTGGCCGGGGGTGCAGGCGCTGCTGGCCCACCGGGTGGCACACGCGCTGGGCGAGCACCGCGTGCCCGTCGCCCCGCGGATGCTCGCCTTGCTCTCGCGCTCGTTCACGAACATCGAGATCCACCCGGCTGCCGAGATCGGCGACGGCCTGTTCATCGACCACGGCACCGGCGTCGTGATCGGGGAGACGGCCGACGTGGGCGACAACGTGACGATGTATCAGGGGGTGACGCTGGGCGGCACGGGCTTCGCCACCGGCAAGCGCCATCCGACGGTCGAGGACAACGTGACGATCGGATCGGGCGCGAAGCTTCTCGGTCCGATCACGATCGGCCACGGCGCCAAGATCGGCGCCAACTCGGTCGTGATCCACGACGTGCCGCCGAACTCCACGGTCGTCGGCGTGCCGGGGCATCCGGTGCGCGTCGAGGGCGCACGGCCCGAGGGGCCGGACGCCGACTGGGCGCACCTTCCCGACCCCGTCGCCGACGCGGTCAAGATGCTGTCGGCCCGCGTGGCCGAGCTGGAGCGCCGCGTAGCGGAGGCGGAGGGTTCGCCGGCTCCGGCCGACGTCGTCGCACTGCACCACCGGCGCGGCCCGAACCCAGCGGGAGGCTGAGCGTGCATTGCGAGAGCACGGTGACCGTCGGCAAGCCGCCGGCGGAGGTGTTCCCGTGGCTGCTCGACGTCGACAAGGTCCCGCGCTGGATGACCGGACTGGAGGTCTATGAGCCGCTCGAGCCCGGCCCGCTGCGGGTCGGCTCGCGAATCCGGCAGGAGCTCTCGGTCAGCGGCCATCGCCTGACCTTCGAGATGGACGTGGCCGAGCTCGAAGCGCCGCGCCGCGCCGTGCTTCACTTCGCGGGGTCCGGCTTCAACGCCGCCAACGAGTACGCCGTCTCCGCCGCGGGAAGTGGGGCGAGTGTGACATGGGTGATCTCGGGCGACACCACGTCCTTCAAGGCCAGGCTGATCGCGCCGATGGTGCAGGCGAAGCTACAGGACAAGCTCCAGACCGACCTCGCGCGGCTGCGCGCGCTGCTCGCCGGGGAGACCGCTGCCGCGTGATGCGTCGCGCGCTGCTGCTCGCACCGCTCCTGCTCCTGCTGCTCGTCCCGGCACAGGCACGCGCTGGCGAGCTGATCGACCGGGCCGCCGCCGGGCTGCAGTCCGACAACGTCTACGTCGACCCGGAGGCGAACCCGAAGCTGACGGACGCGCAGGCGGCCGAGCTGCGCGAACGGATCGCCGACGAGCGCGCAGGGCCGATGTACGTGGTGATCGCGCCGGAGCAGATCGCCGCCGAGGCCGGCGGCGACCCGGCGCAGGCCCTCGGGGAGATCGCGGAAGCCACACGGCGCCCGGGCACCTATGTGATCGTGGCCGGACGGCGGATCCGGGCGCTCTCGAGCCTGCTCGACCGCGGCGAGGCGGGTGAGCTGGCCGCCGAGGCGATCGAGGGCAAGGACGGCGACCTGCAGGCGATCCTGCTCGACTTCACCGACCGGGTCGGGGAGGCCCGGACCGGCGGCGGCGGCGACGGCGACGGAGACGGAGCGGGTACGGGCGGACTGATCCTGCTCGGCCTGCTCGGCGCCGGCGGCACGGCGCTGCTGGTTGGCCGCCGCAGGCGCCGCGCGCGCGATGCGGCCGAGTTCGAGGAGGCCAAGCGCAACGCGCGCGACGACCTGGTCGCGCTGGGCGACGACATCCGCGCGCTCGACATCGACGTGCAGATGCCCAACGTCGACCCGCAGGCCAAGGCCGACTACGACCACGCCGTCGCGCGCTACACCGAGGCCGAGGAGCTGTGGGACCGCGCTCGCTCGCCGCGCGATCTCGCCCCGGTCGGCTCCGCGCTCGAGGAGGGGCGCTGGGCGATGGCCTCGGCGAAGGCGCGCTTCAACGGCGAGACGCCGCCCGAGCGCCGCCCGCCATGCTTCTTCGACCCGCGCCATGGGCCGTCGTCGCGCGACGTCATGTGGGCGCCGCCCTTCGGCGAGCCACGCGAGGTACCCGCGTGCGAGGCCGACGCCCAGCGCGTCGAGCGCGGCGAAGAGCCGCACGCGCGGGAGGTCGAGTCGGGCGGGGAGCGCGTGCCGTACTGGAACGCCGGCCCGGCCTACGGACCGTTCGCCGGCGGCTTCTTCGGCGGCTTCGGCGGCGGCCTGCTGCCGGGGATCCTGGTCGGCTCGATCCTCGGCGGAGCGATGTCCCCGGGATCGGCCTACGGCGGCTGGGACGACAGCGGCCAAGGCGGCGGCGACTTCGGCGGCGGCGATTTCGGCGGCGGCTTCGGCGGCGGCGACTTCGGCGGCGGCGGGGACTTCGGCGGCGGCGGAGGCGGCGACTTCTAGCCGCGGCCCCGGCCGCGCGCGGAGCGAGCGCGTCAACGCCGGTCGGGTGCCGGATTCGTCGCGGCGTGCTGCGTTGACGGCGATATAGGCCGTCAACGCCGGTCGGGCGCCGATTCCGTAGAGCTGACCGGCGTTGACCGGCGCAGCATGGCGCGGCAATAGGGTGCCGCGGGTGCGCGCGATGCTGCTCCGCGAACCGCTCGATGCCGACGTGCTTCCGGCGCTCGCCGCGCTGATCCTGCGCGGCGAGGACCGCCCGTTCGCGCTGCTCGGTGCCTGGGCGGGGGGCGGTGCGGTGCTGGGCTCGGAGCCCGTGCGCGCGGCGGTGGGGAACGAGGACCTCTTCGCGTTGCTCGATCAGGTGCCGGAGGTGGCCCGGGCCGGCGTCCCGCCGTGGCCGCCCGCGGTCGGCGGCGGCTGGTTCGGGTTCCTCGGCTTCGAGGCGCGCCATCGCGTCGAGCGCGGGCACCCGCCGCCGCCGCGTCCCGTTCCGCTCGGCGCCGACGGCGCGCTCGCGTACTACGACCACGTGCTGCGAATGGACGCGCGCGGACGCTGGTGGTTCGAGGCGCTCGTGACGCCCGGCCGCGAGGACGCGATCGCGCGCCGGCGCGACGCGCTCGCGGCCCGCCTCGCGGAGACGCCGGCGCCGCGGCCGTTCGAGGCGCGCGACTGGCGCTGGGTGCCGTCGCCCGCCGGCCACGCCGAGGCCGTCGAGGCCTGCCGGACGCGGATCGCGGCGGGCGACCTCTTCCAGGCCAACCTCTGCATGCGGCTGGAGGGGCGCCTGGAGGGCGACGCGTTCGACCTTTTCGCCGCCGCCGTACAGGCGCTCCCGACCGACCGCGCCGCGTTCGTCGCCGGGCCGTGGGGGACGGTGGCGAGCCTCTCTCCCGAGCTCTTCCTCCGTCGCTGCGGCCGCACGGTCCGGAGCGAGCCGATCAAGGGCACGCGCCCGGCGGGCCGGCGCGAGGAGCTCGCCCGCTCGGAGAAGGATCGGGCCGAGAACGTGATGATCGTCGACCTGGTCCGCAACGACCTCGGGCGCGTGTGCGAGCCCGGCACGGTGCGCGCGACCGCGCTCGCTGAGGTGCGCCCGCACGCCGGCGTCTGGCACATGGTCTCGGAGGTGGAGGGCGAGCTGCGCGACCGCGTCGGCGATGCCGGGCTGCTGTGTGCGACGTTCCCGCCCGGCTCGGTCACGGGGGCGCCGAAGCTTGCGGCGCTCGACGTGATCGCCGAGCTGGAGTCCACCGGGCGCGAGGCCTACACCGGCGCGATCGGCTTCGCGAGCCCGCTCGCGGGCCTCGAGCTGAGCGTCGCGATCCGCACGTTCGAGGTCCGCGGCCGGCGCATCTGGTTCGGCGCGGGCGGAGGCATCGTCGCCGACTCCGACGGTCGCGAGGAGGCGCGCGAGGCGGCGGCCAAGGCGGCGCCGCTGCTGGCCGCGATCGGGGCCGAGCCGCCGCGGGCCGATGATGACGTCCCGCCAGGCGAGCACGCCGGCGGACCGCAGCGCGACCACGCCGGCGATCCCCGCCGCGCCGCCGTCCCGCGCCCGCTGCGCGTCGTCCGGCGCGGTCCGCGGCCGGTACCGCGCCCGGATCCGGCAGCGGGGCTGTACGAGACGATCCTCGTCGCCCGCGGCCGGCCCCAGGACCTCGCCGCGCACCTCGACCGGCTCGCCGCGAGCGCTCGCGCCCTCTACGGCCGCGCGCCGCCCGCCGAGCTCGCCGAGCGCGCCGCCGCCGCGGCGCACGGCCACGAGCGCGCGCGGCTGCGGATCGACTTCGTCCCCGGCGAGGACGCGACGGTGCTCGTCACCCCGCTTGGGGCGATCGCGCCGGCGCGCCTGCGTCCGGTCGTGCTGCCCGGCGGCCTCGGCCCGCACAAGTGGCGCGACCGCACGCTGCTGGAGGCGCACGAGGCCGACGACCCCGCGACGATGCCGCTGCTGCTCGACGCCGACGGCCTGGTGCTCGAGGCGAGCCGCGCGAGCATCGTCGTGCGCGCTCGCGACGGCCTCCTCTACACGCCGCCCGACGACGGCCGAATCCTGCCCGGCATCACGGCCCGGCGATCCGGCGCGCGGCCGCGCGCGCTCGCGCTCGCCGACGTCGAGCAAGCCGACGCCGTCTACGTCGCGAGCGCGCTGCGCGGCCTCAGTCCAGCAGTTGGTACGCCGGCAGCGTGAGGAACTCCGGGAAGTCCTCGCCCAGCGCGACCTGCTCGAAGATCCGCCGCGTCTCCTCCGGCCGCCCCTTCTGCCAGACCTCGTCGCCGACCTCGGCGCGGATCGCCGCCATCTCCTCCTCGAGCACCTCGCGCACCCGTTCGCGCGTGAACGTGCCGTGCCGGATCCACTGCCAGATCTGCGAGCGCGAGATCTCCGCCGTCGCGGCGTCCTCCATCAGACCGTTGATGCCCGCCGCCCCGCGGCCGCCGAGCCAGAACGAGATGTACTGGAAGCCGACGTTGACGTCGTTGCGCAGGCCCGTCTCGGTGATCTCGCCCGGCGTCGAGCCGGCGTCGAGCAGGTCCGCCGCGCTCACGGCGACGTGGTCGCGGCGGCGCTTGATCTGGTTCGGCCGCTCGCCGAGCACCTTGTCGAACTCCTCCGTCGCCGCCGGCACGACGTCGGGATGCGCGACCCAGGTGCCGTCGAACCCGGCCTCCGCCTCGCGCTGCTTGTCCGCGTGCACCGCGGCGAACGCGCGGTCATTCGCCTCGGGGTCCTTGCGAGAAGGGATCAGCGCCGCCATCCCGCCCATCGCGAACGCGCCGCGGGCGTGGCAGGTGCGCACCAGCAGCTCGGAGTAGGCGCGCATGAACGGCACGGTCATCTTCACGTCGTCGCGGTCGGGCAGCACGAACTCCGGTCGCTCGCGGAAGCACTTGATCATCGAGAAGATGTAGTCCCAGCGGCCGGCGTTCAGGCCGAGCGAGTGGTCGCGCAGCTCCCACAGGATCTCGTCCATCTGGAACGCGGCCGGCAGCGTCTCGATCAGCACCGTGGCGCGCAGCGTCCCGCGTGCCAGCCCGAACGACTCCTCGACGAACGCGAATGCGTCCTCCCACCAGCGCGCCTCGAGGTGGTGCTCGAGCTTCGGCAGGTAGAAGAAGACGCCGCGGCCGCGCTCGGCCAGCCGCCGCCCGCCGTGGAACACGTGCATGCCGAAGTCGAACAGCGCGCCGGAGACCGGGTCGCCGTCGATCCGCAGGTGCTTCTCGGGCAGGTGCAGTCCGCGCGGGCGCACTAGCAGCGTGGCCGGGTCGGCGACGAGCGAGTACTCCTTCCCCTCCGAGCTCGTGTACTCGATCGTGCCCTCGATCGCGTCGACGAGGTTGACGTGGCCGCCGACCTGGTTGGCCCAGGTGGGGGAGTTGGCGTCCTCGAAGTCGGCCATGAACCCGCGCGCGCCGGAGTTGAGCGCGTTGATGACGAGCTTGCGATCGGTCGGTCCGGTGATCTCCACGCGCCGGTCGCGGTAGTCGGCGGGCGGCTCGGCGACGCGCCAGTCGCCCTCGCGGATCTCGCGCGTCTCAGGGCGGAAGTCGAGCGTGCCGCCCCGCAGCAGCTCGCCGGCCCGCTCCCGGCGCGCGATCAGCAGTTCCCGCCGGCGCGGCTCGAAGCGCGCGTGCAGCTCGCCCACGAACTCGAGCGCCTCGCCGTCGAGCACCTCCTGCAGCTCCTCCTCGCGCGCCGGCGCGACATCCAGGCTCATGGTCGCGTTCCCCTGATCGAATGGTCCAGCAGCGTCATCGGGTGGTAGATCGGCAGCTCGCGGCCGTCCAGGTGGGCGGCGATCTGCAGCGCGCAGCCCGGGTTGCCGGCGGCGACCGCCTCCGCGCCCGTGGCGAGGAGGTTGGCCGCCTTGCGCGCGCCCAGCTTGGCCGCGGCCGCGGGCTGGACGAGGTTGTAGATCCCGGCCGAGCCGCAGCAGATCTCCCAGTCGGCGGGCTCGAGCAGCTCGAGCTCCGGGATCGCACTCAGCAGCTCGCGCGGCTGCGTACGCACCTGCTGCGCGTGCGCCAGGTGGCAGGAGTCGTGGTAGGCGACGCGCATCCGCAGCGGGTGCCGGCGGGCGCGCGGCTCATGCTCGGCCAGCAGCTCGGAGACGTCGCGCACGCGGGCGGAGAACGCGGCGGCGCGCTCGGCCCACCGCGGGTCGTCCGCGAGCAGGTGCTCGTAGTCCTTCATGCCCGAGCCGCAGCCGGCGACGTTGACCGCAACGGCGTCGAAGCCCTCGTAGGCGGCGATCGTCGCCTGCGCCAGCGCGATCGCCTCGTCCTCGACGCCGGCGTGCAGCTGCAGTGCGCCGCAACAGCGCGGCCGGCGCGGCGCATGGACCTCCCAGCCCTCGGCGGCCAGCACGCGCACGGTGGCGCGGTTGACGTCGCCGAAGAAGACGCGCTGGACGCAGCCCTGCATCAGCGCGATCCGTCCGCGCCGCGTGCCTCGCGCGGGCGTGATCTCGGGCAGCTGCGCGATCGCGGCGCGACGCGTGACCGGCGGCGCGATCCGCAGCATCGGGCGCAGCGCCGGCAGGCGCGCCAGCGCCTCGTTCAGGCCGAGCCGCTGCTGCGCCCAGAGCAGCGGCACTAGCGGGCGCAGGCGGCCGGGGTGGGTGAACAGGCCGAAGATCAGCCGCCGGTACGCGCGCTCGCGCCGCGGCCGCGGCGCGTTGCGCTCGATCTGGGGGCGCGTCCGCTCGATCAGCTGGTCGTACTTCACGCCCGACGGGCACGCCGTGACGCAGGCCATGCAGCCGAGGCAGCGATCGAGGTGCACGCGCATCTCGTCCGACGCCTGCGAGCCCTGCTCGTTGCCGACGCGCATCAGCACGATGCGCCCGCGCGGCGAGTCCATCTCCTCCTCGAAGACGGTGTAGCTCGGGCAGGTCGGCAGGCAGAAGCCGCAGTGCACGCAGTCGGCGATCAGGTCCGGGTCGGGCGGGCGATGCGTGTCCCACGCGGTCGTACTCATCAGATCCCTCCCACGAACGTGCCCGGGCGGAAGATGCGCGCCGGGTCGAAGCGCTCCTTGAGCCGCGCCATGACCGCGAGCGCGCCCGGATCCGGCGCCGCCCACGCGTCCGCGCGCAGCTCCGCCGGCGCGTCGAGCAGCGTGCACGCGCGCGGCGCAAGCGCCTCGCGCGCGGCCGCGACCGCCGCAGCCTCCGCCGGCAGGGCGAGCCAGTAGAGCCCGAGCGCCGGCCGGCCGACGATCGCGGCGCCGGTGCGGCAGACGGCCGCGAGGTCGGTGGCGCGGCCGGAGACCTTCAGGACGCAGTCGCCGCGCTGGCGCACGCGCTGGGTCATCCACAGCTCGTCGTCGTCCTCGAGCACGGCGCAGTCCGCGAGGCCGAGCTCGCGCATGCGCGTCACGGTCGCGGCGGCCTGGTCGCCCGCGGCGGCGCTGGCGAAGCGCACCAGCAACCGCCCGGCGCCGTCGCGCCAGTCGAGGTCGAGGCAGTCGGCCTCGAGCGGCTGCGCGGCGAGCGCGCGAGCCGCGGCGCCGAGCCGCTCCGGGTCGTCGCTCGCGCCGACCGCGCTCGCGGTGCCGGGAGCGAGCGGGTGCAGCCGCACCGCCACGCGCACGATCAGCCCGAGCGTGCCGAACGAGCCGCAGAACAGCTTCCCTAGGTCGTAGCCGGCGACGTTCTTGATCACCTTGCCGCCGGAGCGCGCGAGCGTGCCGTCCGACAGCGCGACCGTGGTGCCGACGACGAGGTCGCGCATGCTTCCGTAGCGGTGGCGCAGCGGGCCGGAGTCGTTCGCGGCCATCACGCCGCCGACCGTCGCCGCGTCATGGAGTGCGGGATCGATCGCGAGCATCTGCCCGTGCCCGGCGAACTCGGCCTGCGCTTCGGCCAGCGGCACACCGGCCTCCAGCACGGCCGTGAAGTCGCCGACGTTGTGCTCGAGGATGCGGTCGAGCGCGCCGGTCTCGACGACCGCGGCGCCCTCCACCAGCGGTCCCCAGTCCTTCGTCCCTCCGCCGCGCGGGCGCACCGGCCTCTCCTCCTCGCCGAGCGTCCGCAGCAGCGTCGCGGCCTCCTCCGCGGTCGCAGGCCTCAAAACCGCTCCGCCAGGCCGGCCGCCTCGAGTGGATGCTGCCGGTAGGCGCCCGGCACCTCGCCGCACAGCCGCGGCGTCGGCATCACCTTGCCCGGGTTGGCGAGCCCCTTCGGGTCGAACGAGCAGCGCAGGCGCTGGAACGCGTCGAGGTCGGGCTCGCCGAACATCTTCGGCATGTGCTTCTTCTTGTCGACGCCGACGCCGTGCTCGCCGGTGATCGACCCGCCCGCCTCCAGGCAGGCGTCGAGGATCCGCCCCGAGAGCTCCTCGGCGCGCTCGGCCTCGCCGGCGTGGCGCCCGTCGAAGCAGACGAGCGGGTGCAGGTTGCCGTCGCCCGCGTGGAAGACGTTGGCGACGACCATGCCGTACTCCTCCGCCAGCGCGTCGATCGCCTCCAGCACCTCGGGCAGGCGCGTGCGCGGGATGACGCCGTCCTGGACGAAGTAGTTCGGCGAGATCCGCCCCATCGCCGGGAACGCCGCCTTGCGGGTCTTCCAGAACAGCTGCCGCTCGGTCTCGTCGCGCGCGACGCGCACGTCGTCGGAGCCGCAGCGCTCGCACAGGGCGACCACCTGCTCGAAGCGAGCATCGCACTCGCGCTCCGCGCCGTCGAGCTCGACCAGCAGTGCGGCGCCGCGCCCGGTCGGATAGCCGGCGTGCGCCATCTGCTCCGATGCCTCGATCGCGACCCGGTCCATCATCTCGATCGCGCCGGGAACCACGCCCGACTGCACGATCGCCGAGACCGCCTCGCCGGCGGCGTGCGTGGAGTCGAAGAACGCGACGAGCGTCCGCACCGTCTCCGGCGCCGGCAGCACGCGCAGCCACACCTTCGTCGCGATCCCGAGCGTCCCCTCCGAGCCGACGAACGCGCCCAGCAGGTCGTAGCCGGGCGGGTCGAGCTCGCGCCCGCCGAGCACCATCAGCTCGCCGTCGGGCAGCACGACCTCCAGCCCGCAGACGTAGTTCGTGGTGAAGCCGTACTTGAAGCAGTGCGCGCCGCCGGAGTTCTCGGCCACGTTGCCGCCGATCGAGCAGACGATCTGCGAGCTGGGGTCGGGCGGGTAGAAGAAGTCCGGCGCGACTGCGCTCGTCACCGCCGTGTTCGTGACGCCCGGCTCGACGCAGACGCGCTGGTTGTCGAGATCGACCTCCAGCACGCGCTTGAGCCGCGACGTCACGATCAGCACGCCGTCGGCGACCGGCAGCGCCCCGCCCGAGAGCCCCGAGCCGGACCCGCGCGCGACCCATGGGACCTCGGCGCGAGCGCATGCGCGCACAACCGCCTGGACCTCTTCGGCGCTGCCCGGGAGCACCGCCGCGCCCGGCACGACGTGGTACTGCAGCAGCCCGTCGGACTCGTACGTCCGCAGCTGGTGCTCCTTGGTGTAGACCCACTCCTCGCCGACGACGGCGCACAGCTCGGCCACCAGCGGCGTGAGGTCGCGTGGCGGGGCCGCGGCGGCGCCGGTGGGCGGCATCTGCGGGGCCGTGCTCACTTCGCCTCGACCACCATCCAGTCAAGCACCGCGGTCGACTGCAGGTACACGATGAGGCACATCACGAGCGTCATCACCACGCACCAGAACAGTACTCGGCGGAAGATGTCTCCCTCCTTGCCGGCAAGCCCCACCGCCGCGGCGCCGATCGCCAGGTTCTGGGGCGAGATCATCTTGCCGAGCACGCCGCCGGAGCTGTTGGCGGACGCGAGGAGCACGTCCGACAGGCCGGCCTCCTTGTCGAGCGACTGCCCGACGGGCACGTCGTAGACGAGGATCGAGACCAGGAAGGCCACCGCGAGCGCGATCAGCCCCGAGATCCCATGCGGTCACGCGGAATCCGGCGAGCAGTACGAACAGAGTGATCAGCGGCAGCGCCGCGAAGATCGAGCTGAGACCCAGCGAATCGCTGACGGGATCGAAGACCTGCTCGTACATGCCCGCTCCTCCTCCGGGTTACCCGACGCGGCTTTACCCCGCCATTCAAAATGCGAACCTGCGCATGCGCGCGTCCTTGTTCATCACGTGCTTCAACGACACCCTCTTCCCCGAGGCCGGCCGCGCGACGGTGGCGCTGCTGGAGCGGCTTGGCTGCGAGTTGGATTTCCCGGTCGAGCAGACGTGCTGCGGCCAGATGCACGGGAACACGGGCTATGAGGCGCGGCCGTTGGTCGAGCGGTTCGGCCGCGTGTTCGACGCCGCCGAGGCGGTGGTGTCGCCGAGCGCCTCGTGCGTCGGGTTCGTGCGCGAGCGGCTGGCGGGCGGGCCGCCGGTGTACGAGTTGACGGAGTTCATCGTCGACGTGCTGGGTGTCGAGGATGTCGGCGCCTCGTTCCCGCACCGCGTGACGCTGCATCCCACCTGCCACTCGCTGCGGGCGCTGCACCTCGGCGACCGGCCGGAGCGGCTGCTGCGCGGCGTGCGCGGGATCGACCTGGTCGAGCTGGGCGAGGCGGGGGAGTGCTGCGGGTTCGGCGGGACGTTCGCGGTCAAGAACGCCGACACGTCGATGGCGATGCTCGGAGACAAGCTGCGGCACGTGCTCGACACGCGCGCGGAGGTCTGCACGGCGGTCGACACGTCGTGCCTGATGCACATCGGCGGGGCCTTGAGGCGCCAGCGCGCGGGCGTGCGCGTGATGCACATCGCCGAGATCCTGGCGGCGCGCGAGTGATCCGCGCGCTCGCGGTGGCGCTCGTCCCGCTGGCGCTCGGCGCCGCGCCCGCAGCGGCGGGCGAGCCGGACGCGACCGCGCCGGCGTACGAGGTCGCGCTGCGCGGCTCCGAGCGGGGCCGGCACTGGAGCGGGCGCGAGGCGATCTCGTTCACGAACCCCGGCGCGATGCCGCTCGAGCGGATCTGGATCCGGCTCTGGGGCAACGGCGGCAACGGCTGCCGAAGGCCGCGCCCGGTGCGGCTCGCGAACATCGCCGGCGCCACTGCGGGCGCGCCCGCGATGTTCTGCACCGCGGTTCCGCTGCAGCTGCAGCTGCCGCTGGGGCCGGGAGCGCGCGGCAGCGTCTCGTTCGACGTCGACATCCGCGCGCCGCGCCGTCCCGGCCGCTTCGGCAGCCGCCGTCGGCTGGCGCTGTTCTCCAACGCGATCCCTGCGCTTGCGCACCTCGAGCGCGGCGCGTTCCGGCTCGATCGCTACTTCCCGTTCGGCGAGGCATGGACCTACCCGGCCGCGGACTGGACCGTGAGGCTGGAAGCGCCCGCGGGAGTCGCGGTGGCCGCGCCGGGCGTGCGCCAGGATGACGGCGGCCGCCGGCTCGAACGCGGACGCGACTACTCGTTCGCGGCCGGGGAGCTGCGCTCGCGCCGGGCCGTCATCGACGGCGTGAGCGTGACCGCCTGGAGCGCCCGGCGCGGACTTGCGGAGGCGCTTCGGATCGCACGGCGGCGGCTCCCGCGCCTGACGGCGCTCTTCGGGCCTTACGGCTGGCCCGATCTCCAGATCGTGATCACGCAGGCCGCCGCGATGGAGCACACCGGCCTGATCATGAGCCCGCCGATCGACTTCGTCGTGACCCACGAGCTGGCGCACGAGTGGTGGTACGCGCTGATCTCCAACGACCAGGCGCAGGCCCCCTGGCTCGACGAGGCGTTCGCCTCCTACGCCGAGGAGGCGGCCGGCGCGCAGCGGCTGCCCTGGTGCCGCCGGCCAGGCGCCGACGCGCGGCTCGTGACGCGCGGCACGGCGTACTTCCGGCGCCATCGCTACCGCGGCTACGACGCGGTCTACAGCGAGGGCGCGTGCCTGCTCGACGTGCTGCGCGCGCGCATGGGCCGCGCCGCGTTCGACGCTGCGCTGCGCGACTACGCGCTCGCCAACCGCCACGGCTGGTCGACCGCGGCGAAGTTCCGCGGCGCGATGGACGCGGCCTCGGGAGTGCCGCTCGACGATCTCTGGAGCCGCTACCGCGTGCGCTGACCCGGGCTCAATACGCGGTCGTGCGGGAGCGGTGTCGCGGCTGCGCCTTGTAGCGCGACTCGCCGCCGCGGCGCCAGAGCGCGTTGTCGACCGCCGTGGCCGTCGTGCCCTCGTGGGCGGCGACGAGCAGCTCCACCGCATGCACGGCGCAGGCGCGGATCTCGACCTCCTCGGGCGAGTCGTGCTCGATCAGCTCGCCGCGCTCGATGCGCGCGACCAGCTGCGGGTCGAGCTCGAGAACGCCGTCGATCCGCAGCACGTGCGGGACGAGGTTGTCGGCGAACAGTGTCAGCGCCGCGACGTCGGCCGCCGGCGCGATCGCCTGCAGGTGCAGGTCGGCGGCGGCGAGCTGGGCGCGCTTGAAGAACGGCACGCGAGCGCCGTCGTAGGGCGAGGCGTCGAGCCACGTCGGCAGCCGCGCGAGCAGCTCGGCGAGCCTCACGGCCGAGCCGCCGCCGGCGCGGGCGAGCGCGAGGAACGAGCCGCCGTGCTCGCCGAGCACGTGCGCGCCGAGCTCGTTCAACGCACGAGCGAACAGCGCCATCAGCTCGTGTCCGGGGTCCTGTCCGCCGAACGCGGCGGCGGCCGCGGCGGCGTCGACGCGCATGAGCTCCTGCGCGCTCCACGGGCCGTGCGCTCTCAATCCCGCCTCGACCGTGCGGAAGCCCGACAGGCCCGCCGGCTTGCGCAGCGTCGGGAACCAGCCGGAGCCGAAGTTGACCGCGTTGAGCTGCAGCCCGAAGGCCGCGCGCTGCTCGTCGGACGCGCCCGCGGCGAGGTCGGGCGCCGGCGGCGACTCCGCCGGGAGCGTGCGCGCGTAGGCGGGGATCGCGGACTCCACGATGCGCACGCGCCGGGCGGCGCCGGCGACGCGCGCGCACGCCGCGCGGACCTCGTCGGGGAGCGCCATGACGCGTGCATCGTGCCATGGCACGATGCAGGCCATGTCTCCGAAACGGTGCGCGCGCTTCTGGAGCGCGCCAACTTCGCAACGTCGCGAGCGTGCTGCCGAGCGGCGCTCCGCACAGCGTGCCCGTCTGGATCGCGCCGCGTGAACGCCGGTCGCCTCCCGATATCGGCGAGCCGACCCGCGTCGACGGCCTCGTTCGCCGTCAACGCCGGTCATCGCGTGGAGATCGTGGGCCGGCCGGCGTTGACCGGCGGACCGGGCCCGCCGAGCTGCGCGTCAGCCCAGCCGCTCCGCGATCCGGTCGAAGAAGCCGCCCCAGCCCTGCTCGGCGCGCTTGTACTGCTCGGGCCGCATGTGGCCGCGCTGCTCGAAGCGCATCTCGGTGCGGCCGTCGCCGAGGTCGGAGAGGACGACCGTGACGAGCTCGTACGCGTCCTCCTCGGGCCGGTCGCAGAGCGTGAACACGAGCCGCTCGGGCTCCGCAACCTCGCGGTACTCGCCGCTCCAGCGGATCTCGTGCCGGTCGGGGCCGGAGAGCATCGTCGCGCGCCACGCGCCGCCGGGCCGCACGTCCATCGTGACGCTGGAGAGCGGCACCTCGGACTCCGTGCCGCCAAACCAGTCGGCGAACGCCTCGGGCTCCGTCCACTCGCTCCAGACGCGCTCGCGCGGTGCGTCGAACACGCGCGTGACGGTGATGCCGGCGCGCCCGTCGGGCGGCTCAGCCATCGTCGCTCGCTCGCAGCCGCTCCTCCATGCGATCGAAGCCTACGTCCCAGAAGCGGCGGTAGCGCTCGAGCCACTCGGCGGCGTCCTTCATCGGCGCGCCGCGCAGCCGCGACGGGCGCAGCTGCGCGCTGCGGCCGCGCTCGATCAGCCCGGCGCGCTCGAGCACCTGGAGGTGCTGGGAGACTGCCTGGACGCTCATCGGGAACGGCTCGGCGAGCTCGCCGACGGTCGCCTCGCCGTCCGACAGCCGGGCGAGGATCGCCCGTCGTGTCGGATCCGCGAGCGCGGCGAACGTCGTGCTGAGCCGATCGGCGGCCACTATTCAGCCTCCCCCTTGATCAAGGATCTGCTTGAATAATAGCCGGCAACGGCAAGCGATTCCGAGAAGGAGCGTCGAATGGGCAGGATCGTCGTGACGGAGTTCATCTCGCTGGACGGCGTCGTCGAGGACCCGGGAGGGTCGGAGGACTTCAAGCACGGAGGCTGGAGCTTCGAGTTCTCGCGCGGCGACGAGGGCGACAAGTTCAAGCTCGACGAAGCGCTCCAGGCCGACGCGCTGCTGCTCGGCCGGGTGACGTACGAGGGCTTCGCCGAGGCGTGGCCGCAGCGCGGCGGCGAGTTCGCCGACAAGTTCAACGAGATGCCGAAGTACGTCGTCTCCTCGACGCTCTCCGAGCCGGAGTGGAACAACTCGACGGTGCTCGAGGGCGACCTCGGGCAGGCGGTCGACGAGCTGCGCCGGAAGCACGACGCCGACATCGTCGTGCACGGCAGCGCCCAGCTCGTGCAGGAGCTGCTGGAGCGCGATCTCGTCGACGAGCTGCGGTTGATGGTGTTCCCGGTCGTGCTCGGGGCCGGCAAGCGGCTGTTCGGCGAGACGAGCGACAAGAAGCGCCTCCGGATGGTCGACTCGAAGTCGGTCGGCGACGGCGTCTCGATCATGATCTTCCAGCCGGCGCTCGCACCGGCCTAGCGCCGCTACGCGCGCTAGCGTGCCCCGCATGCCCGCGCAGAAGACGAAGGATCGCGTCGCGGCGCTGCTCGAGGGCCTCAACCCGCCGCAGCGCGACGCGGTCACGGCCGGCGCCGGCCCGTTGCTGATCCTCGCCGGCGCCGGCTCGGGCAAGACGCGCGTGCTGACGCACCGGATCGCGTACCTGCTGCGGACGGGCCAGGCGCGCGCGGACGAGATCCTCGCGATCACGTTCACCAACAAGGCCGCGCAGGAGATGCGCGAGCGCGTCGAGCTGCTGGTCGGTCGCGCGACCCGCGCGATGTGGGTGATGACGTTCCACTCCGCCTGCGCCCGCATGCTGCGCGCCGACGCACACCGGCTCGGGTACACGCGCCAGTTCACGATCTACGACTCGGCCGACCAGCGCCGGCTGCTCAAGAAGTGCCTCGACGACCTCGAGATCGACCCCAAGCGCTTCACCCCGCGCGCGATGCAGGTCCAGATCTCCGACGCGAAGAACAAGCTGCGCGCCGCCGACGACTACCGCCAGATGGTCGGCTCGTTCTTCGAGCAGACCGTCGCCGACGTCTACGAGGCCTACGAGCGCGAGCTGCACCGGGCGAACGCGATGGACTTCGACGACCTGCTGTTCCGGGCGGTCAACCTGCTCGAGCTGTTCCAGGAGGTCCGCGACCGCTATACGAACGCGTTTCGCTGGATCCTCGTCGACGAGTACCAGGACACCAACCGCGCCCAGTACCGCTGGCTGCAGCTGCTGAGCTCCGAGCACCGCAACCTGGCGGTGGTCGGCGACGACGATCAAAGTGTGTACGGCTTCCGCGGGGCCGACATCAGGAACATCCTCGAGTTCGAGGACGACTACCCGGACGCGCACGTCGTCCGGCTGGAGCAGAACTACCGCTCCACGCAGACCATCCTGAGCGCCGCGAACGCGGTCGTGTCCAACAATCGCGGGCGCAAGACCAAGTCGCTCTGGACCGAGATCGGCGAGGGCGATCCGATCAGGGTGCGCGAGCTCGCCGACGAGCACGCCGAGGCGCGGTTCGTCGCCGCCGAGATCGAGCGGCTGGTCGACGAGGGGGCGTCGCGCGCCGAGATCGCCGTCTTCTACCGCACCAACGCGCAGTCGCGCGTGCTCGAGGACATGCTCGTGCGCGCGAAGATCGCCTACCAGGTGATCGGCGGGACGAAGTTCTACGAGCGGGCGGAGATCAAGGACGCCGTCGCCTACCTCACGTTCCTCGTCAACCCCGCCGACGGCGGCGCGTTCACGAGGATCGCCAACTCGCCCAAGCGCGGGATCGGCCAGACCTCGCTCTCGCGTGTGCTCGCGCACGCGGACACGATGGGGATCACGCCCTGGGACACCGCCGCGGCGCCGGAGAACGTGCCGTCGCTCGGGACCGCGGCGCAGAAGGCGCTCGGGCGCTTCACGTCGACGATGGAGCGGCTGGCCGAGCGCGTGCAGGGCGGCGCGCCGGTCGCCGAGCTGCTCGACGAGATGCTGCGCGAGACCGGCTACCTCGAGGCGCTCGAGGCGGAGCGGACGATCGAGGCGCAGGGCCGGATCGAGAACCTCGAGGAGTTCGTGCGCGTCGCACGCGAGTACGACGGCGTCGCGGGCGAGGGCGAGGACACCGGCGTCGCCGAGTTCCTGCAGCAGATCGCTCTGCTCGCCGACGCGGACACGCTCCGCGACGACGAGGGCCTCGTGACCCTGATGACGCTGCACAACGCCAAGGGGCTCGAGTTCCCGATCGTCCTCATAATCGGCTGCGAGGACGGCGTCTTCCCGCACAGCCGCGCGCTCGACGAGGGCGCGCTCGAGGAGGAGCGGCGGCTTGCATACGTCGGCATCACGCGTGCGATGCGCGACCTTTACATCACATACGCGCGGCGACGCAACGTCTTCGGCGCGGAGTCGTTCGCGCTGCGCTCGCGCTTCATCGACGAGATCCCGCGCGAGCTGACCGACCAGCCCGACCGCAACGCGGTGGGCGCGGGGCGCCCGGCCGGCGCCGGCCGCGTCGCTTCGTGGGCGACCGCCGCCGGGGCCGCGGCCGATACGGGCGCGAGCGGAAGCGACTCCGCCGGGCAGGTCTTCCGGATGGGCGACGACGTCGTGCATGCGGCGTTCGGCGAGGGCGTCGTGCTCGGCGTCGAGCCGGGCGGGATCGTCGTCGTGCGCTTCGCGTCGGACGGCTCGCAGCGCAAGCTGATGGCCGACTACGCGCCGATCCGCAAGCGCTGAACGGGGAGACGCGATGTCCGCGGAGCTCGGCCGCGACGAGCACGGCGACGGAGAGCCGCTCGTGCTGCTGCACGGCGTCGCGACCAGCCGCTTGATCTGGCGCCGCGTGATCGAGCCGCTGGCGCAGCGGCGCCGCGTGATCGCGATCGACGTCCCCGGCTTCGGCCAGTCCGAGCCGGCCGGCCCGGGCTTCGAGCTCGAGCGCGTCGCCGACACGCTCGTCGAGCGGCTCGAACTGGACGCGTTCGACCTCGTCGGGCACTCGCTCGGCGGCGCCGTCGCCGTGGCGACCGCCGCACGGCACCCGAAGGCGGTGCGGCGCCTCGTGCTCGTCTCGCCCGCGGGGCTCGCGCCGCGCGCCACGCGGGTCGCGGCAGCGCTCGGCGGCGCCGCCGAACGGGCGGTGTACGTGCGCCGTGCGCTCGGCTACCAGCTGGCCGGCCGCGAGCGCGGTCGCCGGGCGATGTTCGGCACCACCGTCGCCGACGCCGGCGGCCTGCACCCGGCCGACGCGCGGCTGCTGCTCGATGCCTCGGGCGGCGCGCGCCGCATCGCGTCCGGCGTCCGCCGCGCGCTCGAGGCCGACCTGCGCGGCGACCTCGCCGCCGCTCCGACGCCGGTCGGGCTGGTCTGGGGCACGGCCGATCGCGTCGTCCCGTACTCGGGGCTCGAGGCGTTGCGGCGGCTGCGGCCCGACGCGGTCGTCGAGACGCTGCCGGAAACCGGACACATCCCGCAGATCGAGGACCCCGGCGCCTTCACCGCGGCGCTCGAGCGGATCCTCGACGCGCTCGAGCGCCGGTCCTAGCATCCACCGCGGTGCGCCGACTGCTCCTTCTCGCCTGCGCGATCGTGTTCGTGGACACGATGTTCTACGCGGCGATCACGCCGCTGCTGCCGCACTTCGAGGACGAGTTCGGGCTCTCGAAGTCGGCCGCGGGCGTGCTCGTCGCGGCCTATCCCGCCGGCACCCTGGTGGGCGCGATCCCCGGCGGCTACATGGCCGCGAAGCTCGGCGTGCGCGCGACCGTGCTCCTCGGGCTCGTCCTGATGGTCGGCTCCAGCCTGGCGTTCGCCTTCGCCGGCTCGATCGCGGTGCTCGACGCCGCCCGGTTCGTGCAGGGCGTCGGCGGGGCCGCATCGTGGGCCGGCGCGCTGGCCTGGGTCGCCGGCGCGGCGCCGCGCGAGCGGCGCGGGGAGATGATCGGCACGACCCTCGGCGCCGCCATCGCCGGCGCGCTCGCCGGGCCGGCGATCGGCACGCTCGCCGGCGCGGCCGGGATAACCGCGACGTTCTGCGGCGTCGCGGTCGTCGGCACCCTGCTCGCCGCATGGGCGTTGAGCACGCCGCCCGTCGAGCCCGAGGGCACGTCCTCGCCGCGCGAGCTGGCGGCGGCGCTGCGCGACGGTCGCGTCGCCGGCGGGATCTGGCTGATCGCGGTGCCGGGCCTGCTGTTCGGCACGATCGGCGTACTCGCGCCGCTGCGGCTGGACGACCTCGGCGTCGGCGCGGCCGCGATCGGCGCGACGTGGCTCGCATCCGCGCTGCTGGAGTCCGCCGTCAGCCCGGTCGTCGGACGCGTCTCGGACCGTCGTGGCCGGCTCGCCCCGTCCCTGATCGGCCTCAGCCTCGGCGCGGCGCTGATGCTGCTGTTCCCGTGGCCGACCATGTCCTGGCAGCTGATCGGGCTCGTGATCGTCGCCGCACCGTCGGTCGGGATGCTGTGGGCGCCGTCGATGGCGCTGCTGTCCGACGGAGCCGAGGCGC
>Ga0126306_10000181_pt1 | contig 24591 bp, 24 predicted proteins | sample Plot27_FD_92592 | JGI IMG/M metagenome (GOLD analysis project Ga0126306, IMG submission 92592) | Serpentine soil microbial communities from UC McLaughlin Reserve, CA, USA - Plot27 | ecosystem: Environmental > Terrestrial > Soil > Grasslands | place: USA: UC McLaughlin Reserve, Lake County... | reverse complement strand
GTCGAGTCCCTCGTTGTGGGCCTGGAAGTAGCCGAGGTCCAGGCAGAAGCTGCAGCCGACCAGGCTGGCCACCGCCATGTGGGCAAACGACTTCAGGTTCTCGTCACACTGGTCCCACTTCTGTGCCTTGCGACCGATGCCGAAGGAGAAGTTCAGCACCTTCCGGTTGTGCCAAGCCACCTCGACCGGCTCGGGCACGGCACCGAACATCTTGCGGGACATACGCTTGATCGTCGCGCCGTAGATGCCGGTCAGTTCGGCTTTCGGGATCCTGGTGTTGCTAGCCATGTCGCCTCCAGCGTTTCTCTTGGTTTCGACATAAAGACACCGGCCAGGAATCGATTGTGACAGCTTCGGCGGATTTTCTCTTTCGCCGTGGCTGAAGCGGAGGTCCGGATCGGTGCGGATGCCAGGAGCGTAGGATGGGAGTTGCATCCCCTATACGGGTTAACTTTGCATGCTAGGTGGCCACTTCTGGCCCACGGTGCCTTATGATGCTTTCGTTGCTAGAAGTGAAATTCTCGTCGAGCGTCCCCGAAGGCCCGCACCCGCGGAGGTGTTGAGGGCTTGGAAAAGGGAATGGGCCGAAGAAGCTCGCTCATGAGGCTTTTCTGACGCTGTCTTATGGCAGTAGGGTGAATAAGGACAGTAGGAGCCCCGACTCTTGCACTCCTACTGCCCCGGTTCTTCCTCACATCCAGCTTTAGAACTCTCTGTATCTCACCTACTTCGCCTTGTATGCGACGACCTCACCGGCCGTGATCTGGGGTGGGTTCGGGCTCAATAGACCTAGATCCTCTGCCACGAACTCTCCAGCCCTGAAGGTCGACTGCTCTTCGGCGTCCTTGTGCTCGAAGACGCTGGTCGAAACCATCACACCGTCACCGGCGTCGACACAGTAGTAAGCTATGAATCCCGGCATTTCACTGATGATGGGCAAGAAGTCCTCCTCGACCAACTGCGCCACCTTTTGCGCGTCTCTCACGCCCTCGTAGCGACGCACTGCAACGTACATAGCTTTAGCCTACCTCCTTCACCTAGAGGACGGGGCGGCTGACCCCGCCTCGAGTTGATGAACGGAACCAATTGTGAAGGTTTGAGTTATCTGGAGCAACTTCCGGAAACTCCGTAAGGGCGAAGTTCGGAGGCTCTTCCTTCCCCGAATCTGGGTGAATAGGGCAGCCGAAGCTCCTCAGGGCCCCGGCTGCCAGAGTCCATAGCGGCCGTTGTGCTAGCGGTCGGCCAGCGCGGCACACACGGCGCGTTCCTCCGCGCGCCTCAGCGCTTCGAAGACTCCTGGTGCTCCCTCTTTCGGGGTGAGCCGTTCGTTTACCGACACCGTCACCGAACGATGTCCGTTCGGACTGGCTGCCATGAACTGGGTGTAGCCTGGGAAGTTACCCGTGTGCCCCCACCCCTCGTCTGGTAGCGGAAAATGCCCAACCCCGCCGGGTTCTTCCCGGGACCTGGTGGATCGGAGCGTCCACCCTCAACGATCCTGCGCTGCCGTTCCAGCGTCTTCGGGCCGAAGAGATCTCCGCCTACGTAGCCGCGGATGAAGTCGTTGAGGTCTGTCGGCGTCGAGACCATGCCCCCAGAAGCCCAGGCCCAGCCGGCGGCCACCAGCTCGCTAATGTCATCGGGGGGTCGCTCATTGGGGTCGTTGTCGTAACCGTGGATGTAGGGCGCTCTGAGGTTGGGACCTGCTGGCAGCGTAGTCTGCTTCAGGCCTAGTGGCCCGTAGACCTGCTCCCGGAGTTGGCTTTCGTAGGTCCTGCCTGTGGCCCTCTCGACCATAATGCCGACGACAGCGTTGTCGGTATTGGAGTAGTGGTACTTCGATCCCGACTTGAACCTTTGCTTCTTGTCCTCCACGTACGAGATCAGCTTGCGGGGCGGGGGCGCATTTTTGAGGTTGGCCCGCACCGCATTCTGGTAGCCCTGAGACTACGTGAAGTCAGGCAACCCGCTGGTGTGGTCGAGCAGCTGCCTGAGGGTCACCTTTCGCCAGTCCTTGCGCGGCAGTCCAGGCAAGTACTCGCCGACCTTATCGTGCAAGGAGAGCTGGCCCTCGCTTACCAGGGAGACCGCGACGGCGCCGCTGAAGGCCTTGGAGGTACTCGCCAGGCGCATGCGATTGCTCGCACGCATGGGCAGGCCGTTCTCTATGTTGCGAACCCCGAAGGCGTGGACCTCCCTGTGCCAGGCGCTGGTCCTCCTCGGCCCACCGGTCTAGCTCCTCCTGGGACTCTTCGGGCAGCGCCCTGGCCAGGGCATACGCCAGGATGCCTTGTGCCCTGGCAACAAGCGAGCGCTCTTCGGCGCTTATGAAGCGTACCCAGGGCTCATCGAAGTCCGTTGGTCCACTGATCTCGTTACGATCATCGTACATCCCGATAGGCCTCCCTACTCACCTTTTCACGAAATGAAGAGTGACGTTCTATGCGCCGCTTTCCCATACCACGAGAGTAGCATCCTACCAAGCTCGCCGGGCACAGCACAAGATTTCGAGAGCGACCCTTTCACACACCCGGGCGGATGGCAGAAAATCTAGGTACACTTCGCAGAGGAGAGAAGCACACATGGAGAGGGAGCCAAAGCCAGAGCACGACACCTTCGACGAGTTTATGGAGATGGAGCGGGGACGCCTCCAAGAGCACGCCTCCGGCAAGCTGGCCGAAGCCCTCGGCCATGCCCTGCCAGGCGAGTCCCAGGAGGAGCTAGACCGCATAGCCCAAGAAGACCAGCGCCTGGCAAAGGAGGGGATGGTCAAACTCAAGGTGGGCGAGGAGGTTTCCTACAAGCACGTAGAGGAGCTAACGCGCGAGGACCGTCCGGCCAGGATCGCGGCCGAGCGCGAGGAAGTCGCGTGGCTCATGGGTCGCATACGCTTTCGCAGACAACGAGACAGATAGAAGGTTCCCGAGGAACCTCATTACCCTATCGGCGCGGCGGACCTTCCGCGTTACGTCTCTGTCAGTATGCGGCGGATCACCCACGCGCGCCGCTTCGCTTCCCTGGCCCGCTCCTCGAAGCGTGCCGCCGCAAGCTTCTGGCCATTTTCGTGCGAACGGGTGGCCAGCCTCTCGACCATGGCCGCGCTCTCCTCCAGGGTGTTGAGCGCCATATACAGCGCGCCCTCCAGCACCTCGGACTTTTCCTCTAGCATGCTCTCGGTTGTGTAGGCGTGTCCCACCCTGCAGCGAAATCTGATGAGCTCTCCATCGTGGATCTCATAGAGCGGTCCTGCACACTCAGGGCAGCTAAAGGCGGCGAGCTCGCCGATATGCTCCCCGCTGTCTATTACCGTGGGATCGAGCCCCGCCATCTTCGACTCGAACTCCATCTCATCTGGCACGGGGTACACTCCTTCCTCCTCCGAGGGCTCGCGGACAAGGTGAGAAAGCAGGGGACCGATCTCCTCAACCGCAAGGAGGTGGTCCACCTCCACGTGGCGCAACGCGCTCTGTGGCATGCCGGGAACGAGCGCGTCGTAGGGGTCCTGGACAACGGCCACGCCACCGCGCCGCTTGATGGCCCGCAAACCCGCACTCCCATCGTCGAGTGCACCGCTCAACACCACACCTACGACCCTGGGACCGTAGGCCAGAGCAGCAGTGCGGAACAGGGGATCGACCGCCGGCCTGTGGCGGTTCTCATGGGGCCCGCGACTCAGGCGTATCGTTCCGTCTTCTAGGAGGAGATGGAGGTTCGGGGAGGCTACGTAGATCCGCCCGTGCTCCACGGGCTCTCCGTCCTCGGGATGCGCAGCTTCCAACGGCCCCGCACGGTCGAGGATGGTTGGCAGCATGCCCGTCGACCCTCGCCCCAGATGGGCGACGACGAACACCGCAGCGGGCAGATCCTCGGGCAAGCCTCCGACTACTCTCTGGAGCGCCTCGAAGCCGCCCGCTGAGGCCCCGATTGCCACTATGTCGTGCCCGGTCATAGGAGGATTATCCACGGAGTACCCCGCAATCCACGCCACTCCCCGTTGCTCATCACCAATCCAGCATGGCTAGTATATACCAGCCTTAGTTCGGCTCCCTTCGAGCGTACTCTCTAGCCTCCTCGAGGGCGCCGAGCAGGAGCTCCGGCGTCAGACCGTGGGCTGTGATGCTGTCGCGTCCGGTCATATCGCCGGCGGCGAGTAGCGCGTTCAGGATGGCTTCCTCCGTGGCCTCTGCGGCCGCGTGGAAGAGCGGCGAAGTGTAGGCATTCGTCACCATCTTCAGGGGCACGGTTACCGGTGGTGTGGGGAGCCCGGCGCGGGGGATGCCGCGGTTACCCGTGGCGAAGGCGAAGAAGATGTCGCCACTCCCGTTGTCGAGACCGCCCCCCATCCGGCCGAGGCCGATGGTCGCGCGTCTGGCGAGCCGGTCACACTGGGTGGGCAAGAGCGGGGCGTCAGTAGCCAGGATCACGATTATGGAGCCCGTCCCCGGCGGCTGCGTCTCCTCCTCGTCTTCGTAGGGCGAAGGTACTATCTCCGTGCCCAACATGCGCCCTAGCGGTGCGCCGTCAACGCGCAGCAAGGAGCGGCGTCCGTAATTGGCCTGCACGAGGGCGCCGACCGTCCATCCGCCCTGCTCCTCCGGAAGTCGGCGCGAGGCCGTACCGATACCACCTTTGAACTCGTGGCAGATCATACCAGTACCCCCGCCGACAGAGCCCTCCTCGACAGGCCCGTCACTCGCGGAAGCGAGCGCTTCGAATACGTGCTCTGTCGTAACGTGCTGACCGTTGATATCGTTCAGGGTGCCGTCGTAGGTCTCGGCGACCACGGGGAGGCTCCAGTAATCCTCCTCGTCGGCGCGGGCCTCCATCTCGGCCCTTACCAGGGCGTCACGTACGACGCCGACGCTGTGCGTGTTGGTGATCGCCACCGGCGTCGCCAGAGTTCCGGCCTCCCTGATCCACTCCAGCCCTGTCATCTCGCCGTTGCCGTTGAAGGTGTGGGACCCGGCGAATACAGGCTCGTCACGGGTCAATCCCTCACGGGGACAGACGACCGTGACGCCGGTTCTCACAGGCCCTTCGCCGACGGCGAGCGAGCCTTCCCCCCGCACGATGGTCGAGTGCCCGACCCTTACGCCGTCGACGTCGGTGATCGCATCGTGTGGACCTGGCGGTAGGTCTCCGACCCTTATTCCCAGCTCGCGGGCGCGCATGCGGCCTCAGCGGCCCAGGGAGTAGATGCGGTCCATCTCCTCGGCGGAGAGCTCGAAGTCGAAGACGTCGAGGTTCTCCTCGAGGTGCTCCTCGCTCGTCGCCTTGGGGATGGCACAGACTTTGTCTTGCTGCACGAGCCAGCGCAGGGCCGCCTGCGTCGCCGTCTTGCCGTGCGCATCTCCTATGTCCCGCAGGGTCGTGTCCTTTTGAACTCCACCGCGGGAGAGCGGGGTGTAGGCGGTGAGCAGGTAGTCCATCTCCTGTGCCTGGTCTACCAGCGCGTCCTGGCGTCTGTAGGGATGGTACTGGACCTGGTTGCAGAAGATCTCCGCGTGCTCCGCCGCCTCCTCGACCAGTGATGGGGAGAAGTTGCTGACCCCGATGTGCAGCAAGCTACCCTCTTGTTGCAGCTCCCGCATGGCCCCGAGGGTCTCTCCGAGGGGCACGCCATCGCCGGGCCAGTGCATCAGCAGGAGGTCGACGTATTCCGTGCGCAGCTTCTCCAAGCTTGCTCTGGTCTTCTCCTTCACACGGTCTTGGGCGAAGTCGCTCGGCCAGACCTTCGTTGTCAGGAAGATCTCCTCCCTTTCTATCCCCGCCTCCTCGATACCGCGTCCGACCTCGGCCTCGTTGCCGTACATCTGGGCCGTATCCAGTTGCCTGTAGCCCATGGAGAGGGCGCGACCGACGGCCCGCACGCAAGCCTCCCCGGTGAGACGGTAAGTGCCGAGGCCCAGCACGGGTACCTTCTCACCCCTTATCGTCTGATACTCCATACGAGACCTCCTCCAGGGTTCTTGCAACACGTTCTAGCGGTTCTCCGGGGAGAACGACGTTTCGGGGCGCCCTTCCAGCTCGGCGACGGCGGGTAGAAACCACTCCGGGCGCGGTTGCACCGTGTTCTCCTGCGGGTCGAAGAAGACGTGGGCAGCGGAACCTTCGGCGACGAGGTCGCCGCCATCGAAAGACTCGCCGGTGCGCAGTTCGAAGTCCATGGCGTAGGAGCGGTTACCGACCGTGCGCACAGACGCCGCGCCGTGGAGGGTGTCCTCGAAGAAGATAGGGGCCTTGTAGCGCACGGTGGTCTCGGCGATCACATAGCGGGCGCCGGGGACGTCGCCGGCCTCGAGCTTCTCGATACCGAGCAAATCTGCCAGGACACGCCAGTAACAGATACGGATCTTCTCGAAGAACTCCAGGTAGACGGCGTTATTGACGTGGCCGTAGGGGTCGAGGTCACCGTAACGGATCTCGAGCCGCGCGAGAGCTGGGGGGTTCTTCACAGAGGCGCCCCTTCCTGTAGGTTTCCGCAGAAGATTGTACACATCCTCTTCGCGTCCCATCTGATTTAATGAGGGCGATGGACTACGAGGAGTACCTGGAGCAGGGCGAGACCCTGGCGAGCGAAGGGCTGGTAGAGGAGGCTCTCTCTCGTTTCGAGCAGGCCCTGGAGACCGCCCCCGAGAACCCTGAGGTCATCGAGGCCGTGGGACGCGCCCTCTTGAATCTGGGGAGGCTGGAGGAAGCCGAAGCAAGCTTCCTCGACGCGCTGGAGCTGGATCCCGAGTGGGTCGCGCCGCGGATGGGGCTTGCGATGGTGGCGCTCTCGCGCGACGAGCCGTTCAAGATCGTACACCACCTCGAGCGGGCCATAGAGGCTGACCCTGGCTACCCCGACGCGTACGTGGAGCTGGGCCGCTACTACGGCTTTATGGGGGAGCCGGCGCTGGCCAAGGCGACCTTCGAGCGCTGGACGAACCGCCTTCCCGAAGACGCTGACATGCTCATAAACGCCGGCCTTACCCTCTTCGACGCGGCCGACTATGCCGAAGCTCTGGAGTTTTTCGAGAAGGCCGTGGAGGCCGCCTCAGACGAGGTGCAGAAGTGCGGCGCCAGGACCTTCAGGGCCAACGCCCTGGACATGCTGGGTCGCTACGACGAGGCCGTAGGGGCATACGAGGAGGTCATAGGAGCGGCGCCTGAGTGGTGGGAGGCCCACGCGAACCTGGGGATCTGCCACGCCCGCAACGGAGAGCTCGAGAAGGCCGAGGCCACCTTCAGGCGTGGCCTCGAAGACTGTCCCGGATCGCCCGAGATCAGGGACGAACTCGCCGCCCATTTGCTCGCCCTCAGGAAGAACCTGACCGAAGCCTTGAGGCTCTCGGAGGAGGCCGTGGCGCTGGGGCGGGATGAGATCCGTCACCTCATAACCCTCGGGGAGGCCAGGCTCGCCCTGGAAGACGAAGCCGGGGCCGCCGAAGCCTACGACGCGGTTTTAGCCCTCGACCCCGAGAACCCCGAGGCCCACTTAGAGCTCGGCATCATCCACGAGCGCGGGGGGGAGATGGCGAAGGCGGAGGAGCACTTCGTGGAGTCGCTCAAGACGGATCCCGCAAACCCCCGTGCCCTCTACTCTTACGCCAGCCTCTACTACACGGCCGACGACCTCGAGGTCGCCGAGGAGATCCTCGAGCGGGCCATAGCCGCGGACTCGAGATACTCCCCCGCCCTCTCCGCCCTCGCCAGCATCCAGGCTCGCCGCGGTGAATACGGCGACGCGCTCGACTACATAGAAAAGGCCGTCGATGCCGGTGAGCGCGACGTCGAGCACTTCAGGAGCGCGCTCGAGTTCGCGCCCCTGCACGCCGACCCCCGCTTCCGAAATCTCCTCTCCCGCATGGTGGGCGACGGACAGGGTTGAGATGCAAGCCTCCAACGCTTTCGGGATACTGCTGATCCTGGCCGGCCTCGCCGGCCTCTCCTTCGGCGCCTATGCCCTGCTGCGTGGCGGAAGGGGCCAGCAGGGTAAGATCGGCCCTATACCTGAACGCGGCGTCCACCTCATCGCCGGGGCGCGCATGTTCCTTGTCGGGGCCCTCTGCCTCGCCGGAGGCATCTACTTGCTCTTGGGCTAGTCAGCACGCTCCGGCTTCGCCTCCGCTCGTCAGCATTTCAGCACGCTCAGCCCTTGGGGCTTCGCTCGTCAGCATTTCAGCAAGTTGATCTACAGCGTCGCCATGAGCATAAACCAGACTGCCACTGATAGCGGTGCCTGATACGCAGCATGGCGAGGCCGGCACCAAATGAAGCTGACATGCTGACGAGCGAGGGCCGTTAGGCCCGAGCGTGCTGACAAGGCGCTACAGGCGCCGTGCTGAAATGTTAAAGGAGCTTCAGCTTCGCCGTGGCGTTCCTCAAATCCTCGATAAAAGTCTCCATCTCGCGGATGCGCCGGGCGGCCAGGTCCTTGCTGCTCTGTAGGATGAGGAGGTCGGGGATCTTCTGCCGCAGACTCTCCGCGTGCCAGATCGCCGTCGGTATATCGGGCACGTCGTCTTCCGTGCCGACCATGGCCAGCATGCGGGAGATGCCTATGGCGCCGAGGTAGTCGAGGCCGACCGCGTCCTTGAGGAGGATGGTCTCGGAGGAGGTGCTACCAGGAGCTCCTGGCGGGTGGCGTTCGATCGCCTCTATAACGGCCTGACTCGCCTGTGGGGGGAAATCCCAGTCCTGGAGGATACGGCTGGCCACCACGGCCGAGCGCTTGGCGTGGTCGGGCGGTTCCCGCAGGGCGTAGGCTTTGTAAAGCCCGATGTCGTGCAGCAGGGCGGCCGCGCGCAGGATCTCCACATCGTAGGAGACCCCTTCCGAGGCCGCTAACTCCTCGGCCAGGGCGAAGACCCGCAGGCAGTGGGCGTACCCGTACACGGAGTGCGTCCCGACCCTGGCAACGAGCGCCTCTATCTCCTCGACCACCGGCTTCATGGCAAGGAGTCTAGCGAATAGACCCCGCCGGTGCGAATCAGCATTTCAGCACGCTTCGCCCTTCGGGCTTCGCTTGTCAGCATGTCAGCACGCTCAAGCCTTCGGCTTTCGCTTGTCAGCACTTCAGCTTGTTAGTTTGTACAGACCCTTGCTGAAATGCTGACAAGCGAGGGCCTGCAAGGCCCGAAGCGTGCTGACAAGGCGCGAAGCGCCGTGCTGACTTGCTGCCTCGCTATCAGGAGGCACCACTTGCGGCGCTCTTGCCGGTCGCCTCCTCTATCGCCGTCAGGGGCGTCGCCACGTTCTCCAGGGATTTACCTTCAGCCCTCACCCCGAGTAATAGTTCGACGATGGCGGCGAAGATCATGAACCCGGCGCCGACGAGGTAGGCGACGAACAGGCTGCCGGTGTTGCCTGTGCCTATGATGTTGCCGAACAGAACAGGACCCGAGATGCCGCCTATAGCCGTGGCTATGGAGTAGAAGAGGGCTATTGCCATCGCCCGTATTTCCATCGGGAAGATCTCGCTTACCGTCAGGTAGCCGGCGCTGGCGGCGGCCGAGGCGAAGAAGAAGACCACGCACCAGAGGGCCGTCTGCGTCGTCGCGTTCAGGACATTTATGTAGAACAGGTAGCCGGTCAGGCTCATCAGCGCACCGCAGACGAAGTAACAACCCGCGATCATCGGCACCCTACCTATCGTGTCGAAGAGGCGTCCCAAGAGCAATGGTCCGAGGATGTTGCCAAGGGCGAACGGGAGGAGATAGTAGGGAACGCCGCTCGCCGCGATGCCGTAGAAGTTCGTCAGCACCAGCGCGTAGGTGAAGAAGATGGCGTTGTACAGGAAGGCCTGTGAGGCCATGAGCGTCAACCCGAGGACGGTGCGTCTCGGGTACATCTGGAACATGGCCTTGAGGATTATCCCGAACCCTATGCTCTTTCGTTGCTCTATGGTTATGGACGGTCCTTCGACCTCGGGTAGCTCCCTGCCTGACTCGGTGCGCACCAGCTCCTCTATCGCCTCGGTCGTATCTTCGGCCTCCTCGTTGCGGCCGTGGGTGATGAGCCATCGCGGGCTCTCGGGGACGTAGCGCCGGATCAGGAGCACGCATAGTCCCAGTGCAGCCCCGAGCCAGAACGCCACCCTCCAACCGTAGTACTGGTTTATGAAGTTCGGGTTGAGGAGCAGGATAGAGAGACCTGACCCCATCAACGCTCCTACCCAGTAGCTGCCGCTGATGGCGAGGGCCACCTGACCCCTGTAGCGCGCCGGGATAAGCTCGTCCACCGCAGAGTAGATCGCCGAGTACTCACCGCCGATACCGGTGCCAGCGAAAAAACGGAACAGGGCGAAACTCCAGAAGCTCCACGAGAAGGCCGTGAGGAAGCTGAAGATCAGGTACACGGCCAGCGTGATCAGGAACAGCTTCTTCCGCCCGAACCGGTCGGTAAGGTAAGAAAAGAAGATCGAACCCGTACAGGCCCCCGCGATGTAGATGCCTGCGGCGGTTCCGATCTGGCCCTCCGTGAGTTTCAATCCCGATTCCGGCGATACGAGCACGGCGGAAATATTGCTCACGATGGTCACTTCGAGGCCGTCGAGGATCCAGGTGATCCCGAGGGCCAGAACCACCAGCCAGTGCCACCTGGCCCACGGCAGCCTGTCCATCCGGGATGGAATACGACTCTCGACGGCGTTACCCGCGGCGCTCGCCTCGCTCACCCGATGCCTCCTCCCTATCGGCCGGGCCTTCGCTTCCGGCCGCTGCATAGGATCTCTCAGCCCGTTGCTTACCCTCAGTGATCCATCCCTAACCCCGCTCGGGCTGTGGTCGGTCGCCGGGCGGTTCGAGACCCTATGAGGACGGGTTCGAAACCCGCCCCTACGAGCGATCCGCCTTAGAGATCTTGTTTGTCTATCTCTCCCGGGAGGTACTAATAGAGCCAACGCACTGGGATGGAATTCGAGGGCGAGGAGGCCGAGATGAGCGTTTTTCCGGCGAAGATTCTGGTGGCTACCGACGGTTCGGAGGACGCGGTGCTGGCCGTACGGGCCGCCGTCGATCTCTCGAACGAGACCGGAGCGGAGCTCCACGTCGTACACGTGGGAGAGTCCGTACACATGTACCCTCCTCCGGCTTCGGGTCCTCCCCCGCCCACGCCGTCGAGAGAGGAGGTCCTCCAGGTGGCCCAGAAGTTACTCGACGCGCAGGTCGAACAGGTCGGGGAGATGGGCGGCAAGGTGGAAGAGGCCCACCTGAGGGTGGGACGTCCGGCGGAAGAGATACTGCATCTGAGCGAGGAGATGGTCGCCGGCCTGATCGTGGTCGGCAACCAGGGCCTGAGCGGCCGTATCAGCCGGATGAGGCGTTTCCTCATGGGCGGGGTCTCGGAGAACGTCACGCGCTACGCCAGGTGCTCCGTGATGGTGGTCCGCAAGGACCTCTACGACCGTCCTTCGTAAAGGAAGCTTTCAGCACGCTTCGGCCTCACGGCCTCCGCTTGTCAGCACGCTCCAGCCTTCGGCTGTCGCTTGTCAGCATTTCAGCTCGTCAGCTTTTTGTTCTTGCTGAAATGCTGACAAGCGAAGGCGTCAGCCTGAGCGTGCTGAAATGCTGAAATGCTCGGGACGGGGAAGGGTGACCCTTCCCCGTCCCGCTCAGCGTTGTTTACGGAGGTCGCGCAGCAGGGCGGCCTGGCCCACGTCGTCGACGGTCAGCATCCCGACGAGGTTGCCGTCTTTGAGGACGGGCAGGGCTCTGAGACCACTCTCTTGCAGGATACGGTTGCCTTCCGTGAAGAGGTCGGCGTCGGGAGAGATGGTAGGAAACTCCGTCTTCATCAGGTCACGGACGGAACCGTAGCGGCCGGGGGAGTGGGCCGCGGCCATGATCTCGTTGCGGGTGATGATGCCGACCAGGTTTCCGTCCTCGTCGAGGACGGGGAAGTCCTCCTGGTAGCCGTGGATGACGGAGTCGAGGATCTGGCCGAAGTTGTGGTAGGGCGTTACGGTCTCGGTGCGGCCCTTGGTACCCATCACATCGGAGACCGTGAGCCCGCGCATCTGTTCCCGCTGGCGGACCATCCCCGCCTCGCCACTCGCGCCCAGGAAGACGAAGAAGCCGATGATGGCGAGGAGAAAGTTGTTGGTAAAGAACCCGAAGAGGATGAAGACGATGGCGAAGCCCTGTCCTATGGTCGAGGAGATATCCGTGGCGCGCACGGGCCCCAGACGCGTGGCGAGCAGGCCGCGCAGCACACGGCCGCCATCCATCGGGAAGGCCGGGATCATGTTGAAGACGACGAGGGCTACGTTGATCGTGCCCAGCGCGACGAAGACCTGGCTCAGGGAGCCTATACCCGAGAGTATGTCCGGCGGGACCGAGAGGCTGCCCCCGAAGAGCAGGGCAAGCCCGAAGAATATGGGGGCGAGCACGACGTTGACGAGCGGCCCGGCCACGGCGACTTTTACTTCGTCGATAGGTCTCTCCGGCAGGGTCTTCATCCTGGCGAGCCCGCCGATGGGCAGGAGCGTGATGTCCTGAACTTCGCTCCCCAGGCGTAGGGCCACCAGCGCATGGCCGTACTCGTGGAGCAGGACGCAGAAAAATAGCGCGACTACAATGCTTATGGTGACGAGCGCGTCCACCAGGCTACCGGAATCATTGAACGCGAGGTAGCCGAAGAAGGCCAGGAGCAAGAAGAAGCTCCAGTGGACCTTCACGTCGATGCCGAACGCGCGTCCAATCTTGAAAGATCCACCCATTGTGTTGAGTTTACCCCACGCTCCGGCAATCGATGTGATCCCAAACTCCCTGCTAGAATCGAGGGGTGGAGGAACGCACCACTCAGGGCTACCGTCTGGTCACGGCAGGGGAGGACCTTGCCGCCATAGCGAAGACGCTCCAGGGCGCTGAAGCCATCGGCCTCGACATAGAGACCACGGCCCTCTCCCCCCGCGACGGCGGGGTGCGTTTGCTCCAGCTCGCCACTCCCGGAGAGACGTTCGTCGTAGATGTCTTCGAGGTTGGTGAGCTCTCACCACTCAGAGAGGTGCTCGAAGGCGGGCCGGTCAAGGTGGGGCACAACCTCAAGTTCGATCACCAGTTCCTGGATGCCCTGCACGGCATCTCGCTCTCGCCCGTCTTCGACACGATGCTCGCGGACCAGGTCCTCTCCGGCGGAAACTACGCTGCATCCTACTCCCTGGAGGCCGTGGCCGAGCGTTACCTGGAAGAGTCGCTGGACAAATCCGAGCAGCGGAGCGACTGGTCGGGGAGCTTGAGCGAGGCCCAGCTCCGGTACGCCGCGCACGACGCTGCGGTCTTGCTGCCTTTGCGTGAACGACTTGCGGCCCTGCTAGAAGAGGAGGAGCTCGGGAGGATCTCACGTATAGAGTTCGAGGCCGTAGCCACGATCGCAAAGATGGAGCTTGCCGGGATAAAGCTCGACGTGGCCCGTTGGAAGGAGCTCGAGGTGACCGTGCGCGAGCGGCGCGACAGGGCCGCCGAGCGGCTGGAGTCTTTCTTCCCGCCGCCGGAAGGGGTGCTGCCGCTCGAGGGGCTCGGGCCGCGGCTCAACCTCAATAGCCCCAAACAGATCACCGACGCTTTCCAGACCCTGGGGATAGAGCTCTCCGACACGAAGGTCTGGACCCTACTCAAGGTCGACCACCCTGCGGCGAAGGCGTTGCTCGAGTACAGAGAGCTGCAGAAGAAACTAGGCACCTACCTGGAGACCTACCCCAATTTCATAAGCCCGAAGACGGGCCGCATCCACGCGAACTTCCTCCAGTGCCGCGTCCCCACCGGGCGCCTCGCCTGTGCCGCTCCGAATATCCAGCAGATACCGCACGAGGACGAGTTCCGCCGCTGCTTCGTCGCCGAAGACGGATACGTGCTCGTGATCGCCGACTACTCCCAGATAGAGCTGAGGATCCTGGCCGAGGTCTCGGAGGACCCCGCCTTCGTAGGGGCCTTCCAGAGGGGCATGGACCTCCACCGGCTTACGGCGGCCACGATGTACAACGTGTCCATGGAAGAGGTCACCAAAGACCAGCGCTCGGCGGCCAAGCGCATAAACTTCGGCCTGATGTACGGCCGCGGAGCCCGCAGTCTCTCGGCCCAACTCGGCACGGACGAGGAGCGCGGTCGCCAGTTAATAGACGAGTACTTCGCCAACTATCCCAAGGTCCAGCGTTTTTTGCAACGTACGGCCAACCGCGCCATGCGGGACCGCACCCTCCGCACCCTCGCGGGAAGGGTGCGCAAGTTCGGCAACGACCCCATAGCCGACGACCGCGGCGCAATGCGCCGCGAAGCGATGAATTTTCCAATTCAAGGGGCTGCAAGCGACATCGCCAAGCTGGCCCTCATCTACGTACGCGAGGATCTCGATGGCCTCGACGCCCGCCTCATTAACTCCATCCACGACGAGTTCGTCATCGAGTGTGCGGAACATCTGGCCAGCGAGGTCTCCGAGAAGACGCAGGCGGCGATGGTCAGGGCCGGGGAGGATATCCTCGAGAAAGTGCCTGTCGAGGTCGAGGTCGAAGTGTCGCGCGAGTGGAGAAAGTAGCCTTCAGGCTTCAGGTGCTGGTTTTTGCTGAAAGGTTATGGCACGAACCGGACTTCGAACGTCTCGGCGCCCTGTGGTTCGGCCAGAAAGCGGACGAGACGTTCTCCCTCACCCTGGAGAGTGGCTCGATCTCCTTTAGATAGAGGCTCGAAGGGTTCGATCTGGAGTGTCGCTGTTTTCCTTTTCTTTTCGACTTTCCACGCGCCGCGCACGAAGCCGTCGATGAGGAACGTGGCCCTGACTCTGGCGGCCGAAAGGAAGACCTTCTTGCGGTGCTCCTCGGAGATCACACGCCTCCTGTCGGCGTGGGAGAGCACCAGGTTGTCGTAATCGGGGACGAAGCGGGCCGGGGCCGGAATGTCCCCAGAAGGCAATGGTGCGTCGGGGAGGTCGAACAGCTCGTTGCCTGGTTCATCGCGGAAGGTGCGCAACTCCGGTCTCATCTCTTCTATGGGCTGCTCGAGTTGCATCCTGCCCGACCAGGTCTGGACGTCCCTCACGGTCGCCGGGCCGAACGCGGCGAGATATGCGAGTATGAGATCCTGCGGTTCCTCCGAACCCGAAAGCGGCCTGCCGAGCCACCGCTCGGCGGTCGTAAAGGGGGCCTTTCCGGAGTAGCCCCACACGCCACCCGAAGGCACCTGCACGAGCGGAAGGTGGGTTCTCACCGCGTATGCCAGTGCTGACTGATCCCTTTCGGGTTCGAGCTCGGACAGCAAGGGGCGCAGGTCGGCGAAGGTGCGCGGCTCTTCCTCGAAGAACTCTCGGGAAGCCGCGACGACCGGCCCGACGTCGAGTGCATCCAACCGTTTTCCGGTGATGGAGTTCATGGAGCGGGTGAGCGCCGCCTGCAGGGCGGGACGCAACAGCAGATAGTCCTCCGCCGTCATGAGGTGCAACGTCGCGCGCATCAGCGTCGCCCTTACTACCTGCCTTTCCTCCATGAGCCGGGATAGCTCCTCGCGCCGGAAGTTCTGGAGGCGGGTCCACAGGCCGACGTAGGGGGGACTCGCGACCTGGGCCTGCAGGCCGGCCAGACGTCCTACGGCGTCGAGGACGGGGATATTCTGCCGGTCGAGCAACATCTGCCGGGCGAGCGTCGCCCGGTTCAACTCGCGCAGCGTCAGTACGCGATCCGTGGCGCTCACCAGGGCAGGGGCTTTCCGTCACGGAAGAAGCCTCCCGTCGGGCCGTTGTCCGGGAGGGTGACGGCCCAGACCGCGCTCGCCGCACCCTCGGGGATCGGGCGGGCTCCCATCTCCTCCATCCCCGGAGCCGTGGCGGTCAGACCAGGGTCGACGGAGTTCACGAGTACGCCCTCGCCATCGAGTTCCGCGGCCAGCTTCGCAGTCAGGGCGTTGAGCGCGGCTTTGGAGATACTGTAGGTCGCGGCCGACCCGCCTCCCGTCGTCAGCCCGAAGTTGGATTCGCCGTGGGAGCCTGCCCCGCTGGCGACGTTTACGATCCGCCCGTGCCGAGAGCCCTTTATCAGGGGCAAGAACGCCTGGCAAGTTCGCCAGGCGCCGAACAGGTTCGTGTCGAAGACCGCGCGCGAGGCCTCCAGATCCGCAACCGACACCGTCTCCGACCAGTCGGCGAAAGCGGCGGCGTTGTTGACGAGCACGTCGAGCCAGCCGAACTCCTCCTCTACCCAGGCGGCGAGTTCCTTCACGCTCCCGGCGTCGGCGACGTCGATGGTCCTGGCCCGAACGTCGAGGCCGTCGGCGGCCAGGTCCTCCGCGGCGGCGGTGGCTTTCTCCTGATCGCGGGCGCCCAGAATCACCGTCATACCCAGCTCGGCGAGCTGCCGCCCGACTTCGAACCCGATGCCGCGGGCGCCGCCGGTAACCAGCGCCACCCCTGAGATGTCTCGCTCTCCAGCGGCCACGGGAAATCCCTTTCGTTACTCCAACATACTCTACGGTCATCCTATTGTACGGGTGGCGAATGATCCCACCACCTCGTTCCATCAGGCCTCTTCGTGCCTTCCGTAGAGGGAGGCTCCGGCTGCAGCGATGGTCACGAGGAGAACGGCCGCCACGGCGCGCATCTCCAGCCGTTCTCCCAGCACGACGAGACCGGCGAGGGCGGCCACTGCCGGCTCCAGGCTCATAAGGACGCCGAAGATGCGGGCAGGGATCTTGCGCAGCGCTTCGAGGTCCAGCGAGAAAGGGATGGCCGTGGAGAGCATCGCCACGCCGAAGGCGGCGAGGAGGAGCCTCGGGTCGAGCAGGGCCTGTACCGCGCCTGCTATCCCGAAAGGGAAGAGTAAGAGCGTCCCCACGCAGAGCGCGAGCACAAGCCCGGTCCCACCCGCAAAGGCGCTCCCCGTGCGGGCGGAGAGAAGGATATAGGAGGCCCACAGGCATGCTGCCAACAGCGCGAAGGCCACACCCACGGGGTCGAGATCCGTCCCCCCGAACATACCGAGGGGCGCGAGCAGCAGGATACCGGTCGCGGCGAGCAAGACCCATAGCAGGTCGAGCATCCGGCGGGAGCCGGCGACGGCCACACCGAGGGGACCCAGGAACTCGAGGGTAACGGCGACGCCAAGGGGTATGCGGTCGATGGCCAGGTAGAGCGAGAAGTTCATCCCCGCGAGGGCGAGCCCGAAGAGCCCGGCGACAAGATATGCAGCCCGGTCGTGACCGCCCAACGTCGGACGCACCAGGAGGAGCAGCACGAGCGCGGCGAACGCGACCCGCAAGAACACCGTACCCCCGGGGCCAAGGGAGTCGAAGAGGGTCTTGGCTATGGCCGCACCGAGCTGGGCGGAGAATATGGAGAGAATTACGAGCACCGTCGGCGGCACACCCCGAGAACGATCCGAGAGTCGTGAAGCGCGAGTGCGACCGTTCGGCAACGTAACGAAAACCTCTACTGTCGCGGGCAGGGCGCGGATAGTCTAGCACCAGCGTGAACCACGTCTTCGCCGGTGTCAGGTTTCGGGCTTCAGGATTCTCGGTACAGAGCCGGGGACGGGCTACAGAGGAGCTAGTATTGACCGACGATACGCAAGAACCAAGGGGCGAGGCCGAGCCCATCAACTGGGCCTGTACGAACTGCGGCTACCGCGTCGAGGGCGAGCTACCCGAGAAGTGTCCTGATTGCGGCGCTGACAAGGAGATGTTCGACGAAGTGCCAGTGCCTGGTTATTAGGTTTCAGGCTGCAGGAAGGGCCGCTCTGGCCGCAGCCTGGCGGCGCGGGAGGGATGGCAACTTACCCAGAAGGATTACGTTCCATCGGGGATGTTCTGGACCCCAAAGATTCGCTGACACCGGTCCCTGCTGAAGCCTGACACCTGAAGCCCAGCGAAGCGCTTGTTTCCGGTTCTTGCCTCGGATAGTGTAGGGCTCATGGATATCTTAACCGTGGCCCAGGTCGTCACTTCGGTGACCAACTTGATGTTCGTGATCGTACTCGCTGGCGGTTACTATTTCACCTGGCGGGTAAGCCAGACGACGCTCGAGGAGATGCGGGCGCAGCGCACGGCGATGGGCCGCCCGCTGGTAATAGTGCAGGAGGACTACGAGAGCCTGCCCGAGCTCGACGTGGCCATCCGCAACGTGAGCGAGGGTGCGGCCAAGGATATAGAGTTCGACTTCTCTGTGCCCATCGAAAGCTCCAATGGCTTTGTGGTCTCGGACCTTCCCTATTTCAAGTACGGGCTCGACTTCCTGCCGCCGAACGGTGAGATCACCTGCTACTGGGACGAGCTCGACTCTCTGCTTCCTTTCCTGGAGTCAAAAAACCTCCATAACGGCATTCACGTCACCGTCAGATACAAAGACCTCACGGGCGACTCCTACCAGAGCCAGTGGAGGCTCAACCCCTTCCTCTACAAAGATACCCGCCTCGTAAGGCGCAAGGGCATGGTAGACCTCGTGAACGCCGTGGAGAGACTGGCAAGGAGCAGAGACGGTGGTCCCAACCAGGCTTCGGCCCCCCACCAGACCTCCGGCCACAAGGGCTGAAAGTCATGAGCGGCGGTTCGTTTGAGGGCGGTTCGCGAACCGCCCCTGCAGGCACACCGCTCTAGAAACTCCAATCCTGAACGAGCTGGTCCCTGAAAACGTCTATGTCTTCGGATCCCCTGGCGTTCGTGTTCTCCAGGCGGGAGATGACCTCGGCGACGGTCTCGTTGGTCGCGGCCATACGTTCGGCCAGGGTGCGGCCGATCTCGTAGACGAGCTTGCAGGCTGCGGGGGAGTTGGCGTCGAGCATCTCGAGGAGACGGTCTCTGCCCAAGCCGTGCGCCTCGACCCTGGTTATCGCCTCCACACTCGCGGCGGCCCTTGGCTCGGTGAGCAGGCCCATCTCGCCGATCACGGTGGGCGCCTCGATGGTCGCCAGGCGTTGCCGGCGTCCCGGGAGGACGCTCTTGTAGACCTCGACGGTTCCTGAAGTGAGTACGAACAGCCGACTCTCCGGTGCTCCTTCCTCGAGGATTTTCTGTCCGGCCTCGAAACTGACCGGCTCGGAGAGTTCCTCGAACTCGGCCCGCTCGTCGTCGTCCAGGTGCCCGAAGATCGGCACATCACTGAGGTCTGGCGTCGGTGGCATAAAAGGATCTCCCCTATACGGACCAGTCTGTTATGAGCCTGTCGCGGAAGGCCTCCATGTCGGTCTCCCCCCTGTGCTCCAGCTCCCGGATCGCCTCAACGACCTCCTCATCGAGGCGCGTCAGCCTCCGCGCGAGGGTGCGGGCGATGCGATAGGAGAGCTTGAACGCTGCGGGCCTGCCTTCTGCGACCATGCTCCTGAAGGTGTCGCGTGGGATCCTGATCGCCTCGACCTCACCAACGGTCCTGACCGTCGCGGAAGCCCCGCTCTCTCCCAGCAGCCCCCTCTCCCCCACTACCGTCCGCCCGCGCGAGGAGTCGATCTCAGCCAGGAGCCTGCTCCTCTCTCCGGACAATCCCTTTCTGACCTCGACCGTGCCGGAGACGAGCACGAACAGGCTCCCCTGATCCACGCCCTCCTCGATAATATTCTCGCCGGGGCCAAAGGAGACGGGCTCCGACACTTGCGCGAACTCTTCCCTCTCCTCCTCGGTCAGGAACTCGAAGAACCTGACCTCCCGAAGCGTCTCCTCCATCTTCCACTACTCCTTCACCCTCGAATCCCTGCGTGAGATTATACGCCCCGTTGCCGCCTGCGGCGGCAAGCATGTCAGCACGCTACGCCCTTCGGGCTCCGCTGGTCAGCACGGCGGCTGCGCCGCCTTCTCAGCATTTCAGCAAGTCGTCTCGAAGCGCCGCCGGGAGCGTAGCACCCGCTCCCGCAGGCAGCGATTCCTTTTGCGCCGCACGGCGGGGTCCAAACGGAAGAAGCTGACATGCTGACAAGCGGAGGCGAAGCCGGAGCGTGCTGGCGTACTCTAGCTTCTGCGACTGTTTACCAGGGCGACTCCGACCAGGGCGACGGCACCACCGATCACGGAGAGGACGGAAGGGATCTCGTCCAGCCACAGGTAGGCGATCACGATGGCGACCGGGGGGAACAAATATTCCAGGGTGACCGCCCTCGACGCCGGCAGGCGCGAGAAGACGTAGGCTGCGGTCGCGTAGGCCACCACCGTGGGGAAGACGCCAAGGTAGGCGACGGCCAGGGTAGCATCGGGCGGAGCGACCTGGACTTCACGCAAGAGGCCTGGTAGGAAAGGCAGCAGCAGGATCGTCCCCGCCCAGATGGCGTAGGCGGTAAACGTCAGTGACCCGTACTTCTCCACGTAAGGCTTCTGGAAGGCGAAGTACACGCTGCCCGAGATGGCCGCAAGGAGCACGTACAACGCACCGGCGTCGACCCCGAAGCCGCCCCCCTCTCCGAAGGTGATCAGGGCCACACCAAGAAAGCCGACCACTATGCCGGCCCATCCTCTGCCGTCGAGACGTTCACCGAGGAAGGCGGCCGCCAGGAGGGCGGTGAAGATGGGGATCGAAGCGATGATCAGGCTCGCCGCCCCCGCGCTCGCGGTGATCTGCCCGTAGTTCAACGCCACGTTGTATAGGGCGAAGGCGAAGAGACCGGCCAGTAGTGCCACGGGTAGAACCCTCGCCTCAGGCAAACGCAAGCGTCCCGGGACGGCGTACAACACCAGGATCACAGAGGCGAACAGCATGCGCATGAGCGCCAGCGGACCCGGTGAATAGGAAGCGAGTCCGGCCCCGATCGCCGCATACGCCGACGCACCGAAGATGACGGCCGCCGCGACAGCCAAGAGTAGTCGGACATCGATCTTCGTCCCCACGCTCGTATGGTATTTCATCAGCGTTTCAGCTGGTCAGCGCTTCAGCACGCTCAGGCCTTGCGGCCATCGCTCGTCAGCACGGCGCCTTTGGCGCCTTGTCAGCATGTCCGTTTCTTGTTTACTGGGGGCTGCTTTGGAATGGGAAGGGATTGGTGAAGCCCGCACGGAAACGGGCGCGGCATAGGTGCCACGCCCGTTCTGGTGTCTCGCCGGTAGTCGGCAGAGACTCTTAGTTGAGGACCTCGACGTCGACGTAGTCGACGCCCGAGTAGGTAAGCCCGATGTCCTCGGCCGCGGCGGCGGAGAGATCCAGCTCCCTACCACCCGTGTACGGCCCACGGTCGGTCACGGTCACGACTACGGAAGCATCACCGTAGCTGACCAGCAACTCCGTACCAAAGGGCAGGTACGGCGAAGCCGCCGTGTACTCGCTGTAGGGCTCGAAGACGTCCCCACTCGCCGTCAGGTTACCCTCCAACCCAGGTCCGTACCAGCTGGCCAACTGGGTGTCGGCCAGGGCGTCGTCCTGGAATGCGGCCAACGATACGGCGAAAGCGCCAGCCACCAAGAGCATCTTGAGAAAAGACTTCAAGAGTCCCCCTCCAGATCGCTTGCACAACAAGCCCAACACCTTACCGCGTTACAACCAAGTTACAAGCCGCTACATATCTCTTTTGGCGTCTATTTGTGAACGCATTACATAGACGACGAAGGCCACATTTTGCGGTGCCAGCGAGGCTTGTTGGCTACATATGGTGGCTCTTATGCTTGGAGAGCGGGGAGGGGATTCCGGGTCCGCGCGGGCGTCTATTGTTCGTCGAGCGAGCGCTTGTAACGTTGGATGCGGGCCTCGAATGCGGGGAGCTTGCGGTCGGCGGAGCGTTGGGCTCCGCGGGGCAACTTTCCGCTGGCGGCGAGCCGGGTGAAGGCCTCGCACACCCTTAGGGCTTCGGTGGGGTTGTGCCTGCTTTCGTAGACGGAGGCGAGCCGCTCGTAAGGGTGGCTGCCGACGAACTCCTCGCGGATGCTGATCTCGTAGAGGTTGATGGCCCGTTCGGTGTCACCATTGTGGATGGCCAGCTCGGCCTCCTCGTTGCGTTGCATCGCGGCTTCGAAGTTGCGGAGTGGGTCCTCCTCCGTCCCGATCCTCGCCCTCTCCTCGTCTTCGAGCCCGTAGAGGGGCGACGGCTCTCCCGTGGGCCGATCGGACCCCCCGAAGATCTCACGCAGTCGTCTGAGTACCAATCCTCCGCTCCCTTCGGTCGCTCAGCATGTCAGCACGCTACGCCCTTCGGGCTCCGCATTTCAGCACGTCAGCACGCTCAAGCCTGCGGCTTTCGCTTGTCAGCGTTTCAGCTTTCGCCTGCCCAAGCCCTGGCTGACAAGGCGCCTGGCGAAGCCAGCGCCGTGCTGACAAGCGGAGGCGAAGCCGGAGCGTGCTGACATGCTGAAATGCTAACATGCTCTTGCTCTGCTCTTTGGCACCTACTTGGAAGGGAACCAGATTGGCCTACGAGTTTGCCCGCTATTTGAAAGTTAGGGGAGCCTGGGGCCCGAGCTGGTCTCCAGATGGCCAGAGGGTTTCTTTTCTGACGGAGATCACTGGCGTGCCCCAGGTGTGGGAGGTCGCCAGCGGGGCTTCCTCCTGGCCCGAGCAGCTCACCTTCTACGAGGAGCGCATCTCGGGCGCGTGGTACTCGCCTGAGGAGGACAGGCTACTCTTCGGCATGGATGCCGGCGGCAACGAACGCTCGCAGCTCTTCCTTCTCGAAAGCGGCGAGGTCAGGGACCTCACCAACGACCCTGAAGCCATTCACTATCCTGGGGGATTCTCGCCCGACGGACGGCGCGTCGCTTACACGGCGACCCGCCGCAACGGGACTGACTTCGACGTCTTCGTCCAGGGGGTGCAGGAAGGCGAGCCCGAGACGGTCTGGGAGGTCTCCGGTTACCACACGGTGGCAGACTGGGCGCCCGACGGGGGGGCCCTGATCGTCTCCCGCCACCACTCCAACGTGAACAACGATCTCTACCGACTGGACCTCGAGACAGGGGAGGCCACACTCCTGACCCCCCACGAGGGGGACGCGCGGTTCTCGGGCGCGAGCGTTACGCCCGATGGCGGGAGCCTGTACCTGGCGACGGACCGCGACGGGGAGTTTTCGCGTCTGGCCCGTCTCGACCTCGCGACGCTGGAACTCGAGTACCTCACACCGGACGACAGGGACGTCGAGGGCGTCGCGCTCTCCAAGGACGTCCGCTACCTCGTCGCGAGCCGCAACGTGGACGGCTACTCGGATGTCCTTCTCTTCAGCGGCAGAGGAAGCAGGATGCCCGCCCCCGAGATACCCGCAGGTATCGTGGGCGGCTTCGAGTTCTCGCCTGACTCGGGGCGGCTCGCTTTTACCCTCACGGCCCCTGAGCGCAACCCTGACGTCTGGGTCGTCGAGTTGCCCGACGGCGAGGCACGACGCCTCACCCGCTCCTCGACAGCCGGTATCCCGCCGCGCAGCTTCCGCAAGCCGCGGGTCTTGCGCTACACCAGCTTCGACGGACGGGAGATACCGGCCCTCTTCTACGAGCCGGAGTCGGAGAACGCGCCCGTGATAGTGAACGTCCACGGCGGGCCGGAGAGCCAGGCGCGTCCCGCGTTCGCCCCTGTGACGCAATATCTACTCGACAGCGGATACGCCGTATTCTTCCCGAACGTCCGCGGCTCGACGGGTTACGGCAAAGCCTACACGCACCTCGATGACGTGAGGCTGCGGATGGATTCCGTGGAGGACCTGGCGCACGCGGCGTACTGGCTCAGGGAGCGCGGCCACGGGCGCATCGCCGTCATGGGAGGTTCCTATGGAGGATTCATGGTGCTCGCCGCCCTAACCGAGTATCCGGATCTCTGGACCGCAGGGGTGGACATCGTGGGTATCGCCAACCTCGTCACCTTCCTGGAGAACACGGGCAGCTACCGCCGTTCCTTGCGCGAGCCCGAGTACGGCTCGCTGGAGCGGGACCGCGAGTTCCTGGAGTCTATAAGCCCCATCCACAAGGCCGAACACATCAAGGTCCCGCTAATGGTCGTCCACGGCAAGAACGACCCGCGCGTGCCCGTCGGGGAGGCGGAGCAGATCGTCTCGCGCGTGAAGGGCAACGGCGGTACGGTCGAGTACCTGCTCTACGAGGACGAAGGCCACGGCCTGGCCAAGCTAGAAAACCGGCTCGACGCCTACCCGAAGATAGTAGCCTTCCTCGACAGGCACCTGGGAGGCTGAGGGGCGCTCCCTGTTGACGCGGCCCTCGTAGGAACGTAAGCTTTGTTTCACGTTCTTGGGGAGGTCATAGGAAGGGGGAATAGCGTGCGCTCGTCTGTCTGGTCTCGAGGTGATCTGAGGTCTTCCGTCGCATCGGGGAGCGGACGCATGCCACGTCCGCTAGCGTGGGGACTCTTCCTCGTACTGGCCTTGCTCGCGGCGGCCATCCCCGCGGCGTCCCAGAGTATGCCGCAAGACTCGCCGACGCTCTCGGTCTCGGACCGGCTCGACGATAGGCGCTTCGTGACGACGGGGACACGGGCCTACGAGGTCGGCACCGAGGCGGGACGCTACCCGGCGATGGGCTTCCACACCCGCGGCGAGATGGGTGGCGTGTGGAGCCCCCCGATCAAGCTTCTCGATGGGATGTGGTTCGGGATCGGAGACCAGTGGATCGGGCCGGCCACCAAGTTCACCAGCGGCTACGGCCACGTAAAGATGGACCTACCGGATCAGGGCGGCATGAGCGTCACCCGTACGGACTTCGTGCCCGACGGCAAACGCGCGGTTCTCGT
>Ga0126306_10000180_pt1 | contig 24613 bp, 24 predicted proteins | sample Plot27_FD_92592 | JGI IMG/M metagenome (GOLD analysis project Ga0126306, IMG submission 92592) | Serpentine soil microbial communities from UC McLaughlin Reserve, CA, USA - Plot27 | ecosystem: Environmental > Terrestrial > Soil > Grasslands | place: USA: UC McLaughlin Reserve, Lake County... | reverse complement strand
GGCCCATGTTCTGGACGTCGGCGATGACCAGCTCGAGGTCGCCGCCGTTCGACTTGAGGTCGAAGTTTTCGAGCTTCTTCGCCAGCGCCCCCCAGAGCAGCGCGTCCGACACGGTGCTGAAGGTGGTCAGGCGCTTGCCCTTCAGGTCGGAGATCGACTGCGCCGGGCTGTCCTCCGGCACGCCGATCACGGCGCGGGCGATGTTGTACTTGCCAATAATCACGGAGTCGACGCCGCTCTTCTCGACGATGTCCGGCACCTCGAACGACCCGACCGAGACGATGTCGGCGTTGCCGCCGGCGTAGATCCCGTACTCGTCCCACGTGGCGGAGTCGAGGATCTGGACTTTGGCCTCCTGCTCCATCTTCTCGCGGATGCCCTGGTCCGTCAGCCAGCGCCACACCGGGTCCGGCGCGAACGTGAAGCGGATCACGCCTTCCCCGGACGAGCCTCCGCCGCCGTCGTCGTCGTCTCCCACTCCGCAGGCGCCGACGCCTCCCGCAACGACCATGACGGCGAGGAGCGCACCGAACGCCGACCATGCCCTCCGTCGCTTACCCCGTCCCCTCACGTGGCCTCCTCCTCCCGGTGGTCATGCCCGCGCTAACGCCCCAGTACCGTGTACGGTATACAGCATCATGGCCCAAGTGCAAGCGCTTGAAACGCGCACCCTGGCCGAGCAGATCGGCGCGCGCCTGCGCGAGGACGTGCTCGGCGGGCGGCTCCCGGCCGGCGAGCGCCTGTCCCAAGAGCGGCTCGCCGACCAATTCCAAGTCAGCCGCGTTCCGATCCGCGACGCGCTACGGCAACTGCAGGCGGAGGGGCTCCTCGTGGCGCATCCGCGTCTGGGGATGAGCGTTGCCGAGCTCTCGGCGCCGGACCTCGAGGAGCTCTATGAGATGAGGCTCGCGCTCGAGCCTGCGATCGCGCGGCTGGCGACGCCGCGGCTGCGCGCCCAGGATCTCGCCGCAATGCGCGAGCACCTCGACTTCATGCGCGGGCCGGGCGACCTGAGCCCGGAGTGGTTCACGGCACACGCCGCGTTCCACCATGCGCTGAACGTCCGCTCGGGCCGCGAGCGCATGTGCCAGCTGGTCGACAGCCTGCGCGCGCAGACCGAGCGCTACCTGCGCGTGTACCGGCACGAGCTCGAGCGCGCGGACGAGCTCGGCGCCGAGCACCAGCTGATCTACCAAGAGGCGAAGGCCGGCGACGCGGACGCCGTGGCCGCGGAGGTGGACAAGCATCTGGTGCTGGTGCGCGACCGGGTCCTCGCGCACCTGCAGGCTCACCGGAATCCGGAAGGAGGCTGACCGTGGCGACGACGACGCAACTTGCGCCCGAGCGGATGCCCATCGGCGGCGAGCTCGTGGACGCGACCAGCGGCGAGACTCTCGAGATCCTGAACCCGGCGACCGCCGACGTCCTGACCACCACGCCCGCGGGCGGCGCGGAGGACGTGGACCGGGCGGTTCGTGCCGCCCGGCGCGCGTTCGACGACGGCCCGTGGCCGCGGATGGAGCGCTCCGAGCGCGCGAGGCTCCTGCACCGCTTCGCCGACCGGATCGAGGAGCGCATGGACGATCTGTTCCGCCTCGAGACGCTCAACAACGGACGGCCGGTGCGCGAGACGCGCGCGCAGGTCGGGCGGCTGCCGGAGTGGTTCCGCTACAACGCCTCGCTTCTGCTGGCCGAGCGCACGGACGTGATTCCGATGCCTGGGCCATACCTCACTTACCTGCTGCGCCATCCGATCGGCGTGTGCGGGCTGCTCACGCCGTTCAACCACCCGCTGATGATCCTCGCGAAGAGCCTCGCCCCGGCGCTCGCGACCGGCAACACCGTAGTCATCAAGCCGTCCGAGTTGACGCCGTTGACGACGCTCACTCTGGCCGGGCTCGCCGGGGAGGCCGGCATCCCGGACGGTGTCATCAACATCGTCACCGGTACGGGTGCCGACGCCGGCAAGGCGCTCGCCGAGCACCCGGGCGTCGTGAAGGTGACCTTCACCGGCGGCACCGAGGTGGGCCGCTCCGTCGGCGTCGCGGCCGCGCAGCGGTTCGCGCGCGCGACCACCGAGCTGGGCGGGAAGTCACCGGTGCTGGTTTTCGAGGACGCCGGCCTGGAGCGAGCGGTCAAGGGAGCCGCGTTCGGCGCCTTTATCGCGGCCGGCCAGACCTGCATCTGCGGCGCGCGGATAATCGCGCAGGAGTCGATCTACGACGACGTGGTCGAGGGGCTGGCGGCGATCGCCCGCTCGATCCGGCTCGGCGACCCGTCCGACGAGCGCACCCAGATGGGGCCGCTCGTGTCCGAGCGCCAGCGCCGGCGCGTGCTCGGCTACGTCGAGCTCGGCGCCGAGGAGGGGGGCCGGGTCGTGGCCGGCGGTGGGGTTCCGGAGCTGGATGCCCCCTTCGACAGGGGCTTCTTCGTCGAGCCCACTGTGGTGGCCGACGTCGAGAACGACATGCGTGTCGCGCAGGAGGAGATTTTCGGCCCCGCGGCCGTCGTGATCTCGTTCAGCGACGAGGCGGACGCGCTCCGCAAGGCGAACGACATCCAGTTCGGGCTCGGGTCGGCCGTCTGGACCCGGGACGTCGCCCGCGCACACCGGGTCGCCGCGCAGATCGAGGCCGGCATGGTCTGGGTGAACGACCATCACCGGCTCGACGCGGCGGCGCCCTGGGGCGGTGTGAAGGACTCGGGCGTCGGTCGCGAGGGTGGCTGGGAGTCGTTCCACGAGTTCACCCAGATCCAGAGCATCACGATCCGGACCGCCGAGGACGACGTGGACTGGTACGGCAGCGACGGCCCGGTGCGACTGAACTGATGCCGGCCGACGGGCTGGCAATCGAGCGGCGCGAGGCCACGCTCGTCGTCACCATCGACCACGGCGACGAGAATCTGTTCAGCGTCGCGATGGTCGACGAGCTCGCCGGCGAGCTGCGCGCCGCCGCGGCTGACGCCGACCTGCGCTTCGTGCGCCTGCGCAGCAGCGGCGATGTCTTCTGCCTCGGGCGCGAGGGGGCGGCCCCGGATGCCCCGCGTCCGAAGCCGCGGGCGATCCAGGCGGTCGCGGCCGCGATCGTCGAGCTCAACGAGCTGCTCCAGACAACGCCGCTCGTCGTCGTGGCCGAGGTCCAGGGCGACGCCGCCGGGCTTGGAGTCGGGCTGGTCGGCTGCGCGGACGTCGCCGTGGCGGCCGAGCGCGCGCGCTTCTCGTTCCCGGAGATCTTGGCCGGCTATGCGGCGACGGTCGTGCTCGGCTGGCTGCCGCACGCCATCCCGCGCAAGCGCGCGTTCGAGATGGTCGCGACAGGGGCGTGGGTCGACGCGGAGACGGCGCTCCGCGACGGCCTGATCACGGAGGTCGTGCCCGCCGAGCGCCTCGAGGGCCGCGTGGACGAGCGGATCGCAGAGCTCGCCGGCCTCGACGCGGGCGGGCTGCGCGGCGTCAAGACGTTCCTCGCGCGAACGCGCGGGATGGACCCCCCGAGCGCGGCGGCGGCGTCGATCGACTCGCTGGCGCTTGCCGTCGCGGGAAGAGGAGGATGAGCTGGCGATGGGCGGAAGGTACGAACCCGAGACAGCAGGTTGGAAGCCGGTCGGGCACGAGGCTGCGCGAGCGGTCGAGTCGCAGGTGATCGTCCCGCTGGAGGAGGGCGGCCGCACCCTGGTTGCGGTGACGCGGATCGCCGCCGGCGGCGAGTACGGCACCCACGTCGACGACTACTCGCAGGTCTTCTGCGTCGTCGAGGGCCGAGGCGAGGGCGAGGTGGCCGGCGAGCGGACGCCGCTCGAGCCGGGAGTGATTCTGAGGACCGCAGCCGGCGAGCCGCACGCGCTGCGCCCCACGGGCGACGAGGCACTGGTCTTCCTCATCGTGAACACGTACCCCTCTGGCTGACGGCCGGCGGCCCCGCGCTCAGCGCCCTTCGCGCGCCGCCGCGACGTGCTCCGGCCTCACCGGGAACGAGTTGAACTCGACCCCGAGCGCGTCGCCCACCGCGTTCGCGATTGCGGCCGCGGGGGCGATCGTTCCTCCCTCGCCGACGCCCTTGACGCCGCTCTCCGTGACCGGCGTTGGGAGCTCGAGGTGCAGTAGGTCGAGCTGCGGGATCTCGGTCGCGGACGGAATCACATAGTCGAGCAGGGACGCGGTCCGCAGCTGGCCCTCAGAGTCGTAGTCGTGCGCCTCGTACAGGGCGCCGCCGAGACCCTGCGCGACGGCGCCGTGGACCTGGCCCTCGACGATGATCGGGTTGATGATCCGCCCGCAATCCTCGGCTATCACATATTGCTCGACCTCGACAGCGCCGGTCTCGTCGTCCACGCTCACGATGCAAGCGTGGGTCGCGTATGGATAGACGGTCTGCGGCGGATCGAACATGGCGCTGAAACGGAAGCGCTCCGGTGCCGCCGCGACCAGCTCGGCGACCGGCACCGACACGTCCGGCGAGCCGACAACCCGCACGCCACCGTCCACGATCTCGAGGTCCGCCTGGGATGCTTCGAGCCGCTCAGCGGCATCGTCCAGGAGCCGTTCGCGGATCGTCGCGCCGGCCGCGATCACTGCCCCCCCGGCGGAGGCGGCGCTGCGCGAGGCGAACGTGCCCGTGCCGTTGAGCTCGGCGGCCCCCGTGTCGCTGTGCTCGACCGTGATCCCCTCGGGTTCCACGCCGAGCGCCTCGGCCGCAAGCTGCGCCATCGTGGTCGCCGTCCCCTGTCCGATCGCGGGCGTGGTCGTCCACACGCGGATGCGTCCATCCTCCTCGATGGCCATGTGCGCCGAGTCGAACCCCTCGATCCCGACCATGCCGCGCAGCTTGAACACGCTCGAGGGCATCCCGGTGGGCTCGACGTAGCAGGCGAGCCCGACCCCGAGCCGGCGGCCCGCCGCGGCCGCGCTGCGCTTGCGCTCGGCGACCTCCTCGTAGCCGATGCGCTCGAGCGCGAGGTCGAGGGCGCGCCGGTAGTCCCCATTGTCGTACGGCTGCTTCGTGGCCGAGACGTAGGGAAGCTCGTCAACCCCGATCAGGTTGCGGCGCCTGACCGCCGCGGGATCGAGCCCGCCCTCGCGGGCGAGGACCTCGATGATCCGCTCGTGGGCAAAGGCGGCGACGACGAAGCCGACGCCCCGGTAGGCGCCCTCCGGCGATGTGTTGGTGAGCGACGTGCGCACCCGGGCGCGGTAGTTCGAGAGCCGGTACGGGCCGGGCAGGAGGCCTGACGTCGTCATCGCCTCGAGCGAGACGCCGTGCGGGTAGGCGCCGTAGGCGCCCTGGTCGCAGACCATGTCGACGTCGAGCGCGAGCAGCTCGCCCTCAGAGCTCATCCCGGCGCGGATCTCGAGCTCCTGCTTGCGGGCTTGGGTCGAGGCGGCGAGGTTCTCGGAGCGGTCCTCGACCCACTTCACGGGCCTGCCGAGGCGCATCGCGACCGCCGCAAGCACGACCTCCTCCGGGTACACGTGCGCCTTCACTCCGAAGCCCCCGCCCACGTCGGGCGTGATCACACGCACCTCGAAGGGGTCGAGCCCGAGGATCTCGGCGAGGATCTGGCGCACCTTGTGCGGGACCTGCGAGGAGCTCCAGATCCGGACTCCGGAGTTTTCCGGGTTCACGAGGACCGCGCGCCCCTCGATCGGGAGCGCCGACAGCCTGGGCGTCCGCAGGGTCCGCTCGATGACCACGTCGGCGGCGGCCAAGGCGCCGTCCACGTCGCCCTCTTCGAGCCTGACGTCCACCACCAGGTTGCCGTGGCCCTCGTGGATCTGCGGCGCGTCCCCTGCGAGCGCGCGGCGCGTGTCCACCAGCGCCTCGAGCTCCTCGATCTCGGGGACGGCCGCGTCGCGGGCGTCCTCGGCCACGTAGCGGTCGCCCGCGACGACGATCGCGATCGGCTCGCCGGCGAAGCGCACCTTCTCGGATGCGAGCACGGGCTGCGGCGGCGGGGAGACCCCCGGATTCTCGTTCGGCGGCTCGAGCGGCCGAAGGCCCAGGTCCGCCGCGGCGAAGACGCCCTCGACGCCCGGAGCCCGAGCGACGACGTCCACGCCCGGGTCTAGCAGCCGGCCGTGCGCCACGGGGCTCCGGAGGAAGGCCGCCTCGAGCGTGCCGGCGAGGTGGATGTCGTCGACGAAGCGCGCGCCGCCGGTCAACAGCGGGCGATCCTCTGATCGCAGGATGCGCCTTCCGACGGCCATCGGGTCAGATCCCGCCGGTTCTACCCCTGCGTAGAGGCAACCCGGACCCCGAACAGCTCGGTCGCGTTCCGCCCGAGGACGCGCTCGGCGAGGTCGGGGTCGGCCCAGTCGCGCATCGCGAGCGCGGACGCATCCCCCATGTCGAACGGCAGGTCACTGCCGAACACGACCCGCTCGGGCCCTGCAAGCGCGATTAGGTGTTCGAGTGCCCGGCGGTCGAAGACCGCCGTGTCGAAGCGGAGGTTCTCGAGATATGACAACGGCGGCTTGCTCGCAACTGCGCTCGTCTCCTCCCGCACATCGTAGGCGTGCTGGAGCCGCCCGATCTGGTAGGGCAAAGCCCCGCCGCCGTGGACGAGCACGACGCGGAGGTCCGGGTGGCGGTCGAAGACGCCTCCCACCAGCATGCGGCAGCCGGCGATGAACGTCTCGACCGGGTTGCCGATCACGTTGCCGAGGTGAAAGCCGCGCGTGGCCGCGTCGGGCGCGGCGATCATGGAGACGTACGGGTGCACCATCACCGGCAGCCCGAGCGCCGCGGCCTCGGCGAAGAAGACGTCGAGCTCGGGCGCGTCGAGCTGCGTCCCCTTGACGCTGGCCCCGATGTGAACGCCGACGACGCCGAGCTGGTCACGCGCGCGACGGAGCTCGAGGGCGGCCGCGCCCGGGTCGTTCAGCGGCACCATCGCCATCGCCGCCACGCGGCCGCCAGAGCGCGCCGCCATCTCGGCCCCGGCGTCGTTGATGATGCGGCAGGCGGCCGCCGTCTCGGACGGGTCGAGCCAGTACAGGAAGAGCGATGGCACGATCGAGATCACCGAGACGTCGATTCCGCGCTCGTCCATGTAGTCGAGCCTCGCCCGCACGTCCGTGAAGATCTCGAGCGCGGGATAGCGGAGGGCGTTGTCGTGCGCGATCAGCGGGTCCTTGCCGGCGCGGCGCTCCACAGCGAGCCCGCTCGGCCCCTGTCCGGACTCGATCAGGTCGATCAGCTCGTCCGGGATGTAGTGCGTGTGGACGTCTACGACCATCCGTGCCATTCGCCGAGCACTTCGACGAACCTAGGGTGCGCGTTGTCGCAAATCAAGGTGACGGGCAGCGCCACGCGGGAAAACCCGCGCGCGATTCGGCATGACCCCGATGACAACGGGCCAAGCGGCGCCGCATACTCGCTTGCCAGCCGTGTCGCAGCGTTGCGCCGCGCAAGCGAGGACTGGAGTTGACGTGCGCCGACTGAGAGTGGCAATCGACATCGGGGGGACGTTCACCGACCTGATCGCCCACGACGAGAACGGGGATGAGCTCGTCGCCGTGAAGACCCCGTCCACGCCGCCGACGTTCCTCGAGGGCGTGCTGAGCGCGCTCCAGAAGGCGGGCATCAGCGCCGGGGACATCGCGACCTTCAAGCACGGCTCGACGATTGCGACCAACGCGATAATCGAGCGCCGCGGCGCGAAGACCGGGCTTCTGACGACCAAGGGCTTTCGCGACGTCCTCGCCGCAGGCCGCGCCAACCGGCCTGACCTCTTCAACTCCAACTGGGACCCCTCGCCCCCGCTCGTCCAGCGCCGCCACATCCTCGAGGCGCGCGAGCGGGTCGACTACGAGGGCGCGGTTCTCGAGGAGCTCGACGAAGGCGATGTCCGCGAGGCGGCGCGCAAGTTCAAGCTGCGCGGGATCGAGTCCGTCGCCGTCGCGTACATCAACTCCTTCATGCGCCCCGAGCACGAGCAGCGCAGCAAGGAGATCCTTCGCGAGGAGCTCGGTGACGGCGCGTTCGTCTGCACGTCGTCGGAGATCCTGCCCGAGATCCGCGAGTTCGAGCGCACTTCGACGGTCGTGGCCAACGCCTACCTGATGCCGGTGATCGAGGGCTATATCGACAGCCTCGTGAGCGCGCTGCGCGACTGGGGCTACGAGGGCGAGGTATACGTGACCCATTCGGGCGGAGGCGTGGTGACCGCCCGCGCCGCCCGCGGCGTGCCCGCGCGCATCTGCCACTCTGGACCGGCCGGCGGCGTCGTCGGCGGCGCCCTCGTCGGCGGGCTCGCGGGCTTCGAGAACGTCATCACCTTCGACATGGGCGGCACGAGCGCCGACTTGGCGCTGGTCGCGGGCGGCAAGCCGACGCTCGCCCCGGAATGGCGGGTCGACTGGAACATCCCGATCCTGTTCCCGGCAATCGACCTCGTCGCGATCGGTGCCGGCGGTGGCACGATCGCGTGGGTCGACACCGGGGGCTCGCTGCGCGCGGGGCCCCAGAGCGCGGGCGCGGAGCCCGGCCCTGCCTGCTTCGGGAAGGGGAACAGCGAGCCGACGATCACGGATGCGCACCTCTACCTGGGTCGGCTCAACCCGGAGAGCTATCTCGGGGGCGACCTCGAGATCCAGCCGGAGCTCGCCGAGCAGGCGATCGAGAGGCTCGCCGCTCAGCTCGAGCTCTCCGCGAACGAGACCGCGAGCGGCATCCTGCGCATCGCCAACGCGAACATGACGAGCGCGACGCACCTGATCTCCGTCGAGCGCGGACATGACCCGCGTGACTTCGCGCTTGTCGCCGGCGGCGGCGCCGGACCCCTGCACGCAGTCGAGATCGCGCGCGAGCTGCGCATCCCGCAGGTCGTCGTCCCGCCGACGCCGGGCGTGACCTCGGCCCTCGGGATCCTCCAGGTCGACCTCCGTCACGACCTCCTCGCCCCCGTGCTGAAGCAGGTCAAGGACATCGAGGGCGACGAGCTCGTCGCGACGTTCGAGCGGCTCAGGGACGAAGCCACCCAGATCCTGGACGCCGAGGACATCGCGGCCGACCGCCGCTCGATCGAGCTCTCGGTCGACGCCCGCTACTACGGCCAGACGCCCTACATGAACCTGCGCGTCGACGAGGCGCCGGCGAGCCCCGAGGCGCTCGCTGCGCTGGTGGCGCAGTACCGCGAGCGCTACGAGGCCGAGTTCGGCTACCAGCTGCCCGAGGACGTTGCGACGGTTGAGATCGTCAACGCGCGCGTCGCCGCGATCGGGCTGACCGACGACGTCGAGCTGCCGCGCTCCCACGGCGGCGCCGACGCCGAGGCCGCCCAGAAGGGCTCGCGGGACGTCTACTTCGACGAGGTCGGCGACTTCACGGACACCCCGATCTACGATCGCGTGCGGCTCGAGCCCGGCGCGGCAACCGACGGGCCGGCGGTGCTCGAGCAGACGGACACCACCGTACTCGTCCCACCGGGGGCCAGCGCGCGCGTCGACGCGTACCGGAACATCATCATCGACGTGGGTTCGGCCGGCGACGCCCGAACGGTCGCAGCCACCGGATCCGCGAAGGGAGAGGCAGCATGACGGCGTCAGCCTCCACGAGCCCCGCCATCGGCTCGCTTCGCAACGACCCCATCACGTTCGAGGTGCTGCGCAACGGATTCAGGTCGATCTGCAATGAGGCCAGCGCCCTGATCGAGCGCGTGTCCTACGCCCCGACGATCACGGAAGGCCACGACTACTCGGTATCGATCCTGACCCCGGACGGGCGGCTCGTGTCACACGGGCAGCGCGACCAGGCCCCGCACATGGGCACGTTCGAGTCGTCCGTGCAGAACCTCGTGCGCGAGGTCGACACGTTCGCGCCGCGCGAGGCCTACATCTACAACGACCCCTACACGGGCGGGACGCACCAGAACGACGTCAAGATCATCCGCCCGATCTTCCGCGACGGCGAGTTGTTCGCCTTCGCGATCGCCCTCTGCCACTGGCCCGACGTCGGCGGGCCGATGTACGGCACGTTCAATCCACGCGCGACAGAGTGCTACGCGGAGGGGCTGCGGATGCCGCCGCTCAAGCTGTATGAGGACGACAGGCCCGTGAAGCCGATCTGGGACCTGATCGCGATGAACATCCGCGTTCCGAAGGAGCGGGTCGCCGAGATCCACGCACAGCACCGCGCCGGCGTCCTGGTCGAGGACCGCCTCCTCGGGTACGTGGAGAAGTTCGGCGCAAGGGTCGTCGCCGACGGCTTCGAGGACACGATGGACCATTCCGAGCGACGCTTCCGTGCGTGGGTGGCCCAGCTGCCGGATGGCACGTACGAGTTCGAGGACTGGGGCGACCGCGACCTCGGCAAGGAAGACGAGCCGCCGATCCGGGTCCACTGCAAGATGACGATCGCGCGCGACCAGGTGACAATGGACTGGACGGGCTGCGACCCGGCGCCGATCGCCTCGTGGGGTTTCGCCCGCCCCGCCCTCCAGTCGGCCAGCTACGACGGGACGATGCATTGCTTCCCCGAGCTCGCGCCGCTCAACCACGGCGTGGTGCGGGCGATCGAGATCGTCTCAACGAAGGGCACATGCGTCGACGTGGTCGAGCCGACCCCGGTCACGGGCTACTGCTCGGGCGCGTACGAGAAGGTCGACGCCGTCACGATGGCGTGCTGGGGCCAGGCCCTTCAGAAGGTCGATCCGCGCCGCGTCCATGCCGCGACCGTCAACCTCCAGAACTTCTGCACCGGCGGCACGCACCCGAAGACGGGGGCGAAGTTCGTCTCGTACATGTGGCTGGAGGGCGGGCAGGGCGCCCGCGCCTACGCCGACGGCAACTCGTTCTACATGATGATCTTCATCGGCGGCGCCTCGAACCAGCCCAACGAGACGCTCGAGCGCTGGTACCCGATGGTCTACACGAGCACCGAGGCGGTGGTCGACTCCTGCGGCGACGGCGAGTACCGCGGCGGCTTCGGCATCTGGCGCAGCTTTCGCGCGACCGGCGACACCGAGCTCGTCGTGCTCGGCGACCGCGAGCGGGTCGGCCCCTTCGGGCTCGCCGGCGGGACAAACGGCGGACCAAATATGGTCGTCCTGAACCCCGGGACCGACGCCGAGGAGGACCTCGGCATGTTCACCACCAAGGCGAAGCTGAAGGCCGGCGATCAGCTCGAGTTCGGCTCGAACGGCGGCGGCGGCTACGGCATCCCGTGGGAGCGCAAGGTCGAGTCGGTGCTCGACGATGTGATCGACGGGCTGCTCTCGACGGACAAGGCACGCGACATCTACGGCGTCGCGATCACCGAGATCGACGCCGACGCGCTCGTCTACGAGGTTGATGAGGAGGAGACCGCCCGGCTGCGGGCAGAGCTCGCCGCGGACGAGCGGCCGCGCGGCACCGGCCCCTTCGAGGTCAACCCGCTCGGCGAGCGGCTGTTCGCCCGGCCGAGCGAGCTCGGCACGGGCCGATGACGAAGCGCGCGATCAACCCGGACGGGCTGCCCGCGCCGGTCGGCCCCTACTCCAACGTGGTGACCAGCGCGCCCGGACGGTTGGTCTTCGTCGCTGGGCAGATCGCGCTCGACGCGAACGGAGAGATCGTCGGCGCCGGAGACATCACCGCGCAGACGCGCCGGGTGATGGAGAATCTGCGGCTCGCGCTCGAGGCGGCAGGCGCCACGTTCGCCGACGTCGTCCGGGTCGTCAACTACATCACCGACGTGGAGCTCTTCGGGCAGATGGCGGCAGTCCGGAAGGAGTACCTGGTCGAGCCGTACCCGGCCAGCACGCTCGTGGAGGTGTCGGCTCTCATGTACCCCGAGATCCTGATTGAGATCGAGGCGATCGCAATCGTCTCGGACGACCGCTGAGCAGGGGCCGCGCCTAGGATTGTTCGCTGTGCCCGACCCGGTGATCATCACGGTCGCGCCCACCGGGCCGCTCACCACGCGCGACCAGCATCCGGGCGTCCCGCTGACTCCGGAGGAGATCGGCATCGCGGTCGCGGAGGCGGCCGAGGCCGGCGCCGCGATCGCCCACGTGCACGCCCGCGACGAGGCCGGCCTGCCCACCGCCGACCCGGCGGTGTACGCCTCGATCGCGCGCGAGATCCGCTCGCGCTGCGACATCGTCGTCCAGGCCTCCACCGGGGTCGGGCTGACCGTTCCCTGGCAGGAGCGGCTCGCCATCGTCGAGTCGGACAAGGTCGACGTGACCATGGCCACGCTCAACCCCGCCTCGATGACGTTCGCGAACGGGACCTTCCACAATCCGCCGGAGTTCGTAGAGCGTCTCGCGCAGGCGATGCACGAGCGCGACCTCCATCCTGAGCTCGAGGTCTACGACTTCGGCCACGTCTCGCTCTGCGTTGACCTGGTCCAGCGCGGGCTCATCCGTGAGCCGCTCCAGTTCAGCTTCGTGATGGGCGTGCGAGGCGGGATGCCGGGCGACGCGGCGCTACTGCCGCAGCTGCGCGGGATGCTTCCGGACGGCGCGATCTGGCAGGCGATCGGCATCGGGCGCACGCAGCTGCCGCTGTCGCTGGCGGCGCTCGCGCTGGGCGGCAACATCCGGGTCGGCTTCGAAGACAACGTCTACTTCGAGCGCGGCCGGCTGGCCGAGTCGAACGCTCAGTTCGTCGAGCGCGCGGCCGCGCTCGCGCGCGTCGCCGGCCGCGATGTCGCGACGCCCGACCAGGTCAGGGAGCGGCTCGGCGTTCGCTGACGGCCGGCGCGACAGGTTTGCCGCCACCCGGCTCGCCGACGACCTCGCCGTCCGCGAAGACCTCCTCGCCACGCAGGTAGGTCGCGACGACGCGCCCGCGGAGAACCCGGCCCTCGTACGGGCTCCATCCCGCCTTCGACCGGATCGTGCTCGCCTCGACGGTCCGCTCGCCCGAGGGGTCGACCAGCACGAGGTCGGCGTCGAGGCCGGGCGCGATCCGCCCCTTCTGGTCCTCGAGGCCGTAGATCCGCGCCGGCTGCGCGCTGTAGAGCTCGGCCAGGCGCGGGAACTCGATCATGCCGCGGATAGCGGCGTCGATCAGCACGCCGGAGGTCGTGTCGAGGCCGGGGAGGCCGAAGTGGGCGCTCCAGATGTCGCCCTCTGTCTTCTGAGCGCGGGTGGCGGGCGCGTGGTCCGAAGAGATGTAGTCGACGCCGGTGCCGCTGCGCACCGCCTCCCACATGCGCTCGAAATCCGTCGAAGTGCGCGCTCGCGCGGGCGGCGTGAACTTCCGAAGCGGCCCATGGTCGCGCACCTCGTGCTCGAACAGGGTCAGGTACTGGGGGCAGGTCTCGCCGAACACCCGCGCGCCGCCCGCGCGCGCCTCCGCGATCATCGCCAGGATCTCCCTGTGGCTCGCGTGCGCGACTATCACGCGCGCGCCCTCATCGCCGGCGAGCCTGAGGACGCGTTCGCTCGCGACGCGCTCCGCGTCGCGGCTTCTCCACTCCGGCAGCAGCCCCCCGTCGGAGCGGCCTGCGGCCCGCAGCCGCTGCTCGGCGTCCGCGGTGAGCGACTCGTCCTCGGCGTGGACGAGCACGGGCGCGTCGACCGCCGCCGCGGCAGCGAACGCGCGGCGAAGCTCATCCTCACCAAGGCCCGGTACGCCGTGCGTCGTGCACGTGAACGCCTTGAAGAACACGGCGCCGGCGTCCCACAGGTCGCCGATCCGGTCGATGGACTCCGGGAAGACATGCGCCGCGACGCCGAAGTCCACGCGCGAGCGGTGATCGGCGTACTCGCGCTTGGCTGCCAGCGCTTCCGCGTCCAGCACCGGGGCGAAGTGTGTGTGCTCGACCACGGTGGTCACCCCGCTCGCGGCCGCCGCGGCGGTGCCGTGCTGCCAGTCCTCGCGCTCGGAGGCGCCCGGATCCATGAGGTGCACGTGCACGTCTATGAAGCCCGGCAGCACAAGCAGGCCGTCGGCGTCGACGCTCCGCCCGGCCGGACGGGAGCCCGGCTCCGCGACCTCGCCGATCCGCCCGTGGCGGACGACGACGTCGGCGCGCCGCGCGCCGTCGGCCGTGACCACGGTGCCGCCTGTGACCGTCAGCTCCATGCGGCGATCGAGTAGGGTGCGCTCACTTCGATGGACGCCGAACTGACGGATGCGTTGGTGACGTGAGGGCGATGGCCGTCACATCGTATTCGCGGCCGCTCGAGGAGCTCGATCTCCCCGAGCCCGAGCTGACGCCCGGGCACGCCCTGCTCGAGGTGCTGGCCTGCGGCGTGTGCTTCAGCGACGTCAAGACCTCCCGCGGCCACATGCCGTACAGCGATGAGCTCGCGCTCCCCCACGTCCCCGGCCACGAGATCTGCGGCCGCGTGCTGGCGACCGATCCGCCCGGCGATGTCGAGCCGGGCACGCGCGTCGTCGTGCACCACTACTTCCCCTGCGGACGCTGCGCTCGCTGCCGGGCCGGCGAGGAGAACCTCTGCACGGAGCTGAGGGCGTGGATCGGGTTCACCCACCAGGGCGGATTCGCGGAACGCGTGGTTGTGCCGCTCGACCGCCTGCTCCCCATTCCCGACTCGATCGAGACGCTGCGCGCGGGCCCGATGACCTGCGCGCTCGGCACCGCGTACCGGGCGGTCGTCGGCCGCGGCGGGGTCGCGGCCGGCATGCGGGTGGCGCTGATCGGGCTCGGCGGCGTCGGCATGCACGCTGCCCAGATCGCGCGCCAGGCCGGCGCCGAGGTGGTCGGAATCGACCGCGCCGAGCGCACGCTCGCGGTCGCCCGCGAGCTCGGCATCGACGCGCGCGGGGCCGACGATCCGAGCATCGAGGGCGCGGCGGCCGACGGCTTCGACGTCGTCATCGACATGGTCGGACGCACCGAGACGCTGGAGCGGGCAGCGGGGCTGGCCCGCCCCGGCGGGCGCGTCGTGGGCGTCGGCTACGCACCGGGCCAGCGCCTCTCGGTCGAGACGCCCCGGTTCGTGCTCGGCGAGCTCGAGTTCGTGGGGTCGCGGTACGTCGCCCGGGACGAGCTCGAGCGGGCGATACGGCTCGTCGCCCGGGGCCACGTCAAGATCGTGGTCGACAGCGTCCGTCCGCTCGCGGAGGTGAACGACGTGTTCGCCCAGCTCGAGGGCGGCGAGCTCGTCGGCCGCGCCGTCCTCGACGTGGCGGGCGTCGCCTAGCCGCTGTCGACGACCGCGACCGCCTCCATCTCCACGAGCAGCTCCGGGAACACGAGCTCGGAGCGTACGCACGCCCTCACGGGCTCGGGCGGCTCGAACCAGTTCGCGTAGACCTCGTTCATGCCGGCGTAGTCGTCGAAGTCGCGCAGCCAGATCGTCATCTTCACGACGTCCCGGACGCTCGCTCCGCAGGCCTCGAGCGCAGCGCGGAGGTTGCGCAGGGTCTGCTCCGTCTGCGCCCGGATGTCGCCGACGCCCACGACGTTCGCCTCCGCGTCGATCGACGCCTGGCCCGCCGTGTAGACGAGCTGCCCGACGCGCACGCCCTGCGAGAAGGGCGCGACCGCCGGAGCGGTCCCGCCCTCGCCCGGCCGCGCCCAGAAGCGATCGCCGCCGCCGTCACTCATCGTCGTCGAGGATGGCGACGGCGCGGCACCAGGCCCCGCTCGCGCCCTTGATCTTGATCGGGAGCGCCGAGAACGTGAAGCCGTAGGGCCGCGGCACCTTGTCGAGGTTGGCGAGCTTCTCGATGTGCGCGTAGTTGCGCTCGAAGCCGAGCGCCATGTGGCACGGCTCGATCACCGACGCGTCGCCCGTCTCCTCGTACAGGCGCTTCTGCGTCGCGAACGGCATGTCGAAGTTGTACGCGTCGACGCCCATGACGCGCACGCCGCGATCGATCAGATACTCGGCGCCCGCCTTCGTCATGCCTGGGAAGTGCGTCAGGTACGCCTGCTTCCCCCACAGCTTGTAGCCGTCGGTGCGGAACAGGACGATGTCATTCTGCTCGACCTCGTAGTCGATTTTGTCGAGCGCCTGCTGTACGTCGTCCGGCTCGATCGGCTCCTCGGGCCCCTTGTGCGTCATGTCGAGGATCACGCCGGGTCCGTAGTACCAGTCGAGCGGCACCTCGTCGATCGTCATGCTGCGCGTCTTCCCGCCGTCGGTGACGGGCGAGTAGTGCCAGGGCGAGTCGCAGTGGGTGGCGGTGTGGACGATGGCGTGCACCACCTCCACCGACCAGCCGAGGCCGTTCGGCAGCTCGTCGCGCGAGCAGCCGAACAGCGACTCGCACTCCTCCGCGCCGCGCGCATGGCTGAAGTACTCGATCCGCGGCGGCGACTCGAACTCCGGCGCGAACGTCGGCTCGCTGAGCGCCCTGTTCTCCAGCGGCGTCGTCAGGTCGATCAGGGTCGGCATCCTGCTCTCCTCCTTCAGCGCCCGAACAGCGCCTTCGCATTCGTGCTCATGACGTGCCGGCGCTCGTCCTCGTCGAGCACCGAGCCAATGAACTCGACCGCCCGCTCCGGCTTCCACCACGGGAAGTCGGTCCCGAAGAGGACGCGGTCGGGGCCGTAGAAGTCGAGTGCCATGCGCAACGATCCCGGGGTCTCCGAGACCGAGTCCGTCCAGAACGCGCGCAGGTACTCGCTCGGCGGCGCCGGCAGTTCCTCGTTGCCGGCCCACGGAGTCTTGTACTCGAAGTCGATGCGCCCGGCGAGGTAGGGCAGCACGGCGCCGAGATGGGGATGGACGATCTTCAGGCCGGGGCAGCGCCTCGTCGTCCCGCTGAACACGAGGTTGAGCGCCGCGACGCTCGTGTCGAGCATGTAGCCGATCACGTAGTCGAGCCCGTAGTCGCGGAGTCGCTCGCGCGCGATCGACGCGGTCGGATGGAGGAACAGCGGCACGCCCAGCTCCTCGATCCGCTCGTAGAGCGGCATCAGCTCCGGGCTCGTGATCGGCGACCCCTGGATATTCGACGGGAAGCACACGCCGCGGAGCCCGAGGCCCACGACTGCGTGCTCGAGCTCCTCGAGCGCGCGCTCGACGTCCTGCAGCGGGAGCGTCGCCAGACCGATGTAACGATCGGGGTGCTGCTGCTGCGCCCGGGCTTTCTCCTCGTTCAGGACGCGCGCCGCCTCGGCGGCCTCGTCGATCTGCCAGCCGGTCACGCTGAGCGGCTCGGAGCTCGAGACGAGGACGTCGATGCCATTTCGCTCCATCAGCCCGAGCAGCCGGCCGAGGTCGATCATCGGCCCCGAGAACGGCACGAAGCTCTCCGGGCCGAGCTCGAACAGGTAGCCGTCGCCGCCCGACGGCAGCGCGGAAAGGTCGTGCGCCCCAGGCAGAGCTCGAAGAAGCCGGGCGGATACCAGTGCGCCTGGCAGTCGTAGACGATCACGGCGATACGCTATTCGGGCAGCGTCGCCCACATCCTGATCTCGATCTTCATGTCGGGGTGGTCGAGGCCTGTGATGATGGAGAGCGTGTTCGGGGGCGGCCGCCGGAAGAACTCGGGACACACGGGGTCCATCCACTTCTTCATCGTGCGCATGGCCGCCGGCCACAGGGCCCGGTCGGTGATGAAGAGGTCGCAATTGAAGACGTTCTCGAAGCCGACGCCGTGGGAGTCGAGCGCCGCCTTGATCTTCGTCAGGATCAGCTCTGTCTGCTCCTCGATGCTGTGGGGGCACGTGACGAGGCGCGCCTGGTCGGCGCTCGTGAAGCTCTCGTCCTCGAGCATCTCGGGGTACTCCTGCTTCATGTCTAAGCCGCGACCGGTCATGCCCGGCAGGATCAGGAACCTGCTCCCCTCGACGACGCAGCCGTACCACGGCATCACGTCGCCGCCCAGCGTCTCCGTGGGGAACCACTCGGTTATCTCGGACATCCGCCTCTCCTCTCTCTACGGGGACCATGGACGCTGACCGCTACGCGGGCTCCGCGGTTCACATGGAGCGCGCCCGCCGGGTGCTCACGCGCGGCGTGGGCTCGGCGCTTCGCGCCGTGCAGCGGCCGACGCCGCTCGCCATCGCGGAGGCGAGCGGCAGCAGGCTCGTCGACGTGGACGGCAACGCCTACGTCGACTACGTGCTCGGCTTCGGGCCGATCCTGCTCGGGCATCGTCCGCCCGCGGTCGTGCGGGCGGTCGAGGCGCAGCTCCGCCGCGGGATCCTCTACGGGGCTCAGCACCAGGGCGAGGTCGAGCTCGCCGAGCAGCTCGTGGAGCTGATCCCGAGCGCTGAGCTCGCGGCCTTCAGCAGCTCGGGCAGCGAGGCGATCCAGGCGGCGCTCCGCTTCGCGCGCGCCGCCACCGGGCGGCGGCTCGTGATCAAATTCGACGGCCATTACCACGGCTGGCTCGACCCGGTTCACGTGAGCGGTCCGGCGCTGCCGCCGTCCAGCGAGACGGGCGGCCCCCGGCACGTCGTCCCCGGCCTGCCGGCGCCGGCGGACCTGCTCACGTGCCGCTGGAACGACCTCGACGCGATCACCCGTCTGGTGGGGAATCACCACGGCGCGGTGGCGGCGGTCCTGATGGAGCCGGTCCCATGCAACTTCGGCGCCTACGAGCCGCTGCCCGGCTACCTCGAGGGCGTCCGCGAGCTCTGCGACCGCCACGGCGTCGTCCTGATCTTCGACGAGGTGATGACCGGCTTCAGGATCGGTCTCGGCGGCGCGCAGGGCCGTTACGGCGTCAGGCCGCACCTGACGGTGCTCGCCAAGGCGCTCGCATCGGGCTTCCCGCTGAGCGCCGTTGTTGGGAGCGCCGAGGTGATGTCCGTCGCGCACTCGGACGGGCCCGTGCGCCACGTCGGCACCTACAACGCGAACCCCGTCTCGGTCGCCGCGGCGAACGCGACGCTGGCGGAGCTCCGGCGCGGCGGCGACGAGCTCTACCGCGAGCTCGACGCGCGGGCGGCGCGGCTGGCGCAGGGGCTCCGCGACGCCGCCGCGGCCGTCGGCGCACCGCTCGTCGTGAACCAGATCGGCGCGGTCCTCCACCTGCTGTGGGCGCCGCGCCTCCCGCTCCGGAGCCACGACGACGCCTACGCGAGCGACACGGCCGCGGTGGCCGACGTCGCCGCGCACCTGCTCGGCTCGGGCGTGTTCGCGCTCGAGCGCGGGCTCTGGTTCATCTCGACGGCGCACACGGACGACGACGTGGACGTAACCGTCGCGGCCGCCGAGGCCGCGATCGCCGCCGTCGTCAAGCGGGCGTCCGGATCCCCGCTCGCGACAAAATCGCATCGGTGATCGCGTCCGGCCCGGGGAGGAAGGCCTTCTCGAGCGGCGGGCTGTACGGCAGCGGCAGGTCCGGCATCGTCAGCCGCCAGGCGTCGTCGAGGTAGCCGAGCGCTCCCTCCGTCACCACGGCCATCACCTCGCCGGCCCAGCCGCCCGTCCGCGGCCCCTCCTCCACGACGAGCACCCTGCCCGTCTTCTCGACCGACGCGACGATCGTGTCGGCGTCGATCGGCCTGAAGGAGCGCAGGTCGACGACCTCGACGTCGATTCCGTGTTCGGCCAGGCCCTCGGCGGCATCGAGCGCGTCGTGGACGCCCTTCATCGCGGTGATCACGGTGAGGTCCGAGCCCTCACGCGCGACCGCCGCGCTGCCGAGCGCAACGACGTCGTCTGGCCCGCCGAGCTCGCCCTTCACCGGGTAGAGGCGCTTGTGCTCGAAGAAGACGACGGGGTTGTCGTCGCGGATCGCCGCCTTCAGCATCGCCTTGGCGTCGAAGGGCGTGGCCGGCGCGACGACCTTCAGCCCCGGCACACCCTGGAGCCACGGGATCGGGATCTGCGAGTGGATCGCGCCGAACTGGCCACCGCCGCCGACCGTCGCCCGAACCGTTAGCGGGATGCTCTTCTGCTCGTGCGAGAGGTACCAGTACTTCGCGGACTGGTTGATGAGGCTGTCCATCGCGAGCGCGATGAAGTCCGCGAACATGATCTCGAACACCGGGCGCAGCCCGGTCGCGGCGCTGCCGAATGCCGCGCTGGAGAGCGCCATCTCGGAGATCGGCGTATCGAAGACCCGGTCCGAGCCGTGGCGCTCCTGCAGGCCGGCCGTAGCCTGGAAGACACCGCCGGCGAACGCCACGTCCTCGCCGAAGAAGATCACGTCCTCGTCGCGCCCGAGCTCCTCGTCGAGCGCCTCCCAGATCCCGCGCTTGAAGTCGACGCGCGCCATGGCCTAGGCGGCGTACTCCGTAGCGCGCGGGTCCGGCTCGGGATACGATGCCTCGAGCGCCTCGTTCGTGACGCGCTCGAGCTCCGCCTCGACGTCCGCCGCGACGCGCTCGAGCTCGCCGTCGCTCACCCCGAGCTCACCGGCCAGCCGCGCGGCGGCGACGGCGATCGGATCGCGCTCGCGCCAGCGCTCCATCTCGCCCTCCGGGCGGTACGTGACGGGGTCGCCGCGTCCGTGGTCCGAGTAGCGGTAGGTCACCGCCTCGATGAACACGGGCCCCTCTCCCGCGCGGGCGCGCTCGACCGCCCGCTGCCCCGCCGCGCGCGTCTCCCAGACGTCCTGGCCGTCCACGCGCTCGCAGGCGACGCCGAGCGCCTGCGGGCGCGCGAGGATGCCGCCGGGCGTGACCTGGTCCGTCGGGGTGTACTCGCCGTACTGGTTGTTCTCGCAGACGTATACGACCGGCAGCGACATCACCTTGGCGAAGTTGATGCACTCGTGGAAGTAGGCCTGGTTGGCGGTCCCGTCGCCGAAGAAGGCCACCGCCACGCCGCCCCTGCGCCTGAGCGACAGCGCGGCCCCCGTGGCCGCGGCGAGGCTGCCGCCGACGATCCCGAAGCAGCCGATCAGCCGGTGCTCGAGGTCGACGACGTTCATCGACCCCGCACGGGCGCCGCACGTGCCGTTCGAGCGGCCGGTCAGCTCGGCCATGAGGCCGACCGGCGACGACCCGAGCGCGATCACGTGGCCGTGGCCGCGGTAGGTACAAGCGACGCGATCGCGCTCTTCGAGCGCGCTGATCACGCCGACGCCGACCGCCTCCATGCCGACGCAGAGGTGCGTCGAGCCGTAGACCTGGCCGCGCAGGAAGAGGTCGTGCACCTTCTCCTCGAAGCGGCGGATGAAGAGCATCTGCCGGTATAGGTCGAGATAGAGCTCGCGGTCCGTCATAGGCTCGGCGCCCTCTGATGCCAGTCGGTCGCGCGCTCGTAGCCGTGGCCGATGCGGAACAGCGTGCCCTCGTCGAACGCTCGCCCGATCAGCTGCATTCCGACCGGGAGCCCGTCCTCGGCGAAGCCGCACGGCACGGACAGCGCGGGCAACCCCACGAGCGGCGGGATCGCGTTGTAGCGCATCACTGCGCTGATGATGTCGAGCGTCTCGCCGGACTCGAGCGTCACCTCCGTGGCGCCGACCTCCGGCGCCGTGAAGGGAACGCTCGGCGTCAGGATCGCGTCGACGTCACGGAGCACCTCGTCGAACTGGTCGCGCAGCACGGTCCGGTAGCGCTGCGCCTGGATGTAGTGAGAGGCGAGGTAGAGCTCGCCGGCCTCGAGCAGGGCGCGCACGTCGTCGCCGTAGTCCTCGGGTCGCTCGCGCAGCCACGCCGCGTGGTACGCCGCCGGCTCGGCGACGTCGACCGTCATCAGCGCCGAGATGCTCGGCCCGAGGTTGACCAGCGGGACCTCGCGGATCTGCGCGCCGCCTGCCTCGAGTTCGGCGATCGCAGCAGCGATCGCGGCCTCGACCCCGGCCTGAAGGCCGGTCAGCGTGAAGTCCTCGACCACCGCGACGCGCACGCCCTCGAGCCCGCGCGCCAGCTCCGGCCGGTAGTCCGGGACCGGCACCGTCGCCGTCTGGCGGTCGGCCGGGTCGAAGCCCGCGATCGCCGCCAGCATCAGCGCGCAGTCCTCCACGGTCCGGCACATAGGCCCGGCGGTGTCGAGCGTCCAGGCGAGCGGGGTGATGCCGTAGTTGCTGACGCGCCCGATGGTCGGCCTCAACCCGGCGATCCCGGTGAAGGCCGCGGGCAGCCGGACCGAGCAGCCCGTGTCGGTGCCGATCGCGCCGGCGCAGAGCCTCGCCGCCACCGCCGCGCCGGACCCGCCGCTCGATCCGCCCGGCGTGCGGCCGGTGTCCCACGGGTTGCGAGCCGCCCCGTAGTGCGGGTTGTTGGTCGTGACGCCGTAGGCGAGCTCGTGCATGTTGAGCCGGCCGACGAAGACGGCGCCGGCGGCGCGGAACCGCGCGGCGATCGTCGCGTCCTCGTCCGGGACGAAGTCCTGCAGCACCTTGCTGCCCGCGCTCGAGACCTGCCCGCGCACGGAAACGTTGTCCTTGAGCGCGATCGGGGTGCCGTGCAGCGGACCGAGGTGATAGCCGGCCGCTATCGCGCCCTCGGCTGCCCGCGCCGCGGCGAGCGCCTGCTCCCCGGACACGTGGATGTACGAGTTGAGCTGCGGGTCCACCTCCTCGATCCTGCTGAGCGTGGCCTCGACGAGCTCGACGGGGCTGAGCTCTCCGGCCGCGATGCGGTCGCCCGCCTCCGCGAGGCTCATCGAAGTGAGGTCGGCGGCGACGCTCACCACTCGTCCTCGTGGATGTCGGGATGGTGGTAGCGCACTCCCGGGCCGACCTCGCGGCGGGCGTCCATGAAGCGGTTGACGGCGTTCGCCTCACTGAGGAGCCCGTCGAGCGTCTCGGCGACGATCGCCCGCCGCTCGGCGTCGAGCTCGAGCTCGGCGAGACGGGCCAGCTGCTCGACCATCACCTCGTCGACGGTCCGCTCGTCAGCCATTCAGCATCGGATCCAAAGTATCAGAACCGCCTATCATCGTGCGGGGTGGAAAGCGCACTTCTCCCCGACCGAGTTGCAGATTGGATCCGAGCTGAGATCATCGAGGGCCGGCTCGCTCCCGGCGAGCGCATCCGCCAGGAGGCCGTGGCCCAGCAGCTGGCCACAAGCCGGATGCCGGTTCGGGAGGCGCTGAAGCGCCTTCACGACGAGGGTCTCGTGACCCACGTGTCGCACGTAGGCGCGCGCGTCGCCGCGCTCGACGTCGGCGAGCTCGATGAGATCTACCTCATCCGGGAGCGGCTGGAGCCGCTCGCTCTCGCCGAGAGCATCCCCCACCTCGGCGCCTCAGACCATGAGCAGCTCCGCCGGCTCGTCGAGGAGATGGAGGGCTGCGCCGACCCCGACGACCCGTCGCGCTGGGTCACGGTCGACCGCCTCTTCCATCTCAGGACCTACTCCGGGGCACCGATGCCGCGGCTGCTCGAGATCATCGACGCGCTCTGGAACCGGACGCAGCAGTACCGGCGCGCCTACACGCGGCTGCGCGCGCGCTTCGAGACGGCGCACATGGAGCACCGCCTGCTCCTCGAGGCGATCGTCGGGCGCGACGCCGAGGAGGCCGCGGCTCTCAGCGCGGTGCACATCCGGCGCACGCGGCTCGCGCTCGACTCCGAGGCGATCACGGGCCGAACAGCAGCCGGAGGAGAACGGCCGTGATCGTGCCGGCGCCGATCGCCGGCAGCAGCCTCCCACGGAGGACGATCGCGACGATGACGGTCACGGGCGCCGCGTAGAGATAGAGGTTGGAGGCCTCGAGGCGCGTCGAGCCGCCGGGCTGGAGGACGCCGGAGAAGACGATCGCGGAAAACGCAGCGATCGGGATCTGCTCGATCACGCGCTCAGCGACCGGGTGCGGCGTCGGGGCGCGGCTCGCCAAGAGCCAGAGCGGGAGCCGGGTGACGTACGTCACCGCGGCCATTCCGGCGATCAGGATCAGCGTCGTGTCGGTCGCGATAGCAGCGCGCCTCCCAGGACCGACGCGCCGGCGATCGCCAGCAGCGGCCCCACTCCCGCGGGCAGGTACTCGTTGCCGGCCACCGTGCCGATGCCGGCGGCGAGCATGACGATCGCCGACACGCAATCGCGGATGTATGGCACGAGGAAGGCGATGAAGACCGCGGGCGTCGCGAAGGCGAGCCCGTAGGCGATCGCCGCGGGGACGACGCCGCCGGCCAGCGCGCCGAGGATCGTGCCGCCCACCCAGGCGACGAACGAGACGACGAAACTGCCGAGCAGGAACTGGTCCTTGCGCGGACGCTCGGGGCGCGCGAGCGCGTGGTCGATCGTCACGGCGTAGGAGCCGTCCGCCACCGCGTGACCGAGAAACGGAAGGCGCGCGCGCGGCGCGTCGCGCATGTGCGGTGCCAGCGACGCGGCGAACAGCGAGTAGCGCAGGTTGGTCACGAACGTCGTCGCGACAATTGCCGAGACCGGCGCGCCCGTGCCGACCAGGCCCATGGCGATGAACTGCGACGGGCCGGCGTAGACGATTGCCGACATCAGGCTCGCGAGCCACCAGGAGAGGCCTGCCGTGTGGGCCAGGTATCCGAAGGCGAGCCCCACTGGCACGAGCGCGAGCCCGAGCGGCAGCGACTCGACGATGCCGGCCCGGACCTCCGAGCGCGCCTGGCCGACGGGCCGTGCGCTCACGGCGTCGCGGTCACTCCCACCAGCGAGCGGGACAGGCTGCCGTGATGGCCTCGCAGCCGTCGGCGCCGACGATCACGTTGTGCTCGAAGCCGGCGCCGCCGACGCCGGGGCGACCCAGCAGGGCCTCGATCGCGAGGCACATGTTCTCCTCCACGAGGGTCGTCTCGCCGTCGATGATCCAGGGCGGTTCGAGCCCGGCGCCGAAGCTGTGCCCGAACGCCGGGAACAGGTTGCCGAAGTCGGTG
>Ga0126306_10000179_pt1 | contig 24628 bp, 24 predicted proteins | sample Plot27_FD_92592 | JGI IMG/M metagenome (GOLD analysis project Ga0126306, IMG submission 92592) | Serpentine soil microbial communities from UC McLaughlin Reserve, CA, USA - Plot27 | ecosystem: Environmental > Terrestrial > Soil > Grasslands | place: USA: UC McLaughlin Reserve, Lake County... | reverse complement strand
GCCGCGCCGCCGCCTGCGGCGGCCGCGCCGCCGCCGCCGGCCGCTGCACTGCCGGCGTGGGCCAGGAGCGCCTTCTTGAGCAGCAGGAGCGGACCGACGGGGAAGATCGCGGCGAGCGCGCGGTTGGTCTGTCGCAGCTGCCTGCGGAAGGTCACGCAGCGCTCGCACGTGCGCAGGTGGCGACGGACGGGAGGGGTGGTGCGCCGCAGGCCCTCGGCGACCTCGCCCAGCTCCTCGCGCACCTCCTCGCACGTGAGCAGCCGCGCCTCGGCGGCCTCCGCCAGCGACACGCGCGCGCGCACGAGCAGCGACTTGACCGAGGGGACGGTGGTCTCCATCGCCTCGGAGATCTGCTCGTAGGACAGCGCGTCGATCTCGCGCAGCAGCAGCGCGGTGCGCTGCGTCTCGGGCAGGTCGCCGACATCCGACATCAGCTGCCGGAACTCCTCGCGCTTGTGCACCTTGTCGGCGGTCGTCAGGCCGTGCTCGGACAGGTGCACGTCCATCGAGTCGACGCCGATCGCCTGAGCCTTGCGCAGGTGGTTGAGCGAGCGGTTACGCGCGATCCGGTACAGCCACGGCCGCACGTTGATCGCGCGCGCGTCGGCGAGGATGGCGTTGTAGGCGGCCGCGAAGACCTCCTGGAGCACGTCCTCGGCGTCCTCGCGGCTGGAGAGCATGTGCCGGCAGAACGCGAGCAGGCGCGACTGGTAGCGGGCGACCAGCGCCTCGAACGCGTGGTGATTGCCGCGCCTGATCAGCCCGATCAGGCGCTCGTCGGACTGCAGCCGCAGCAGCGGCGAGCGCGCGTGTGTGCCGGCCACGCCGGCGTGGGTGAGTGCCGAGGCTTCCAAAGCGAGAGCGAGCGGATCCGCCCGAGTGAACCCGGAGAGGGCGGATAAGTTGCTGCACCAGAGTAGCCGCAAGGCTCGCGCGATGCGGTCAGGCCGCTGGCAGCGCGTACGATGGCGCGATCCCGCCCGGGTGGCGTAACTGGTAGGCGCGGTCGATTTAAGTCCGACTGTCCGAGAGGACGTGTGGGTTCGAGTCCCACCCCGGGCATCAAACTCCCAGCAGCGTCTCGAGCCGGTCGATGAGCTCGGCCTGCGCAGGATTGAGCTTCGCCCGCGCCGCGTCCAGCGCGAACCACTCCGCGCGGTCGATCTCCGGGAAGCACTGCGTCCGGCCCGAGCGCGGCGGCCACTCGAGCTCGAACGTGTTGCTGCGCACCGTGGCCGGATCGAGGTCGCCGGCGACCGCGTAGGCGAGCACCTGCTTGCCGCTCTTGAGCGTCACGCCGCCCAAATCGTCGAGCGCGCCGCTCGGCAGCTGCGTGCCGGTCTCCTCGGCGAACTCGCGCAGCGCGCACGCGCGCGGGTCCTCGTTCTCGTCTACCTCGCCCTTCGGGATCGACCACGCGCCAAGATCCTTGCGCGCCCAGAACGGGCCGCCAGGGTGAACGAGCAGCACCTCGGTCCCGTCGATTCCCGGACGGTGCAGGAGGATCCCCGCGCTGCGGCGCGCCGCCATGGCCAAAGCCAAGCATGTCCGGGCGCGGACAGACCTTTCCCGGCGGTAAAGACATGCGCCCGACGAATCCTCGGGTGAAATGATGGCCTCGAGCCAGGCAAGGGAGTTGGTAGGTCATGGAAGCGGTCAGGTGCACGCAGTGCGGCGAGACGAGGTGGAGCCTGTTCCCCGGCTCGCTGGCGCATTCCCTCGAGGCTCCATGCGAGCTGTGCGGGGGTGAGACGGTGATCGAGCGCCGCCGGCCGGGAGCGGGCCCCGATCACCTCGAAGTCGAGCGGCGGCGCGCCGCGATCGCCGGCCGGATGGGCGACTCGTCGAGGCTCGCGGCGCGCTGAGCGACGCGGCGGAGATCGCGGTCCGGCTGCAGCCGCGCGCGCCCCGCACGGAGGTCGTCGGCGAGCGCGCGGGCGCCGTGGTCGTGCGGGTCACTGCGCCGCCCGTCGACGGCAAGGCGAACGCGGCGCTGTGCGCCTTCGTGGCCGAGCGCGCCGGGGTCGCGCGGACCCGTGTCCAAGTCGTGCGCGGCGCTGCGAGCCGGGACAAGGTCTTGCGCGTGGAGGGAGTCGAGCCGGCGGCCCTGCGCGCGGCGCTGCGCGCGACCTGATCGCGTTCGAGCTGCAGGTTCATCGAGCCGCAGGTCGGCGCGCCATGATGGAGGCGTGGAGCTGACCACGGCGAGACTGCACCTGCGGCCGTTCACGACCTCCGATCACGAGGCGATCCACGCCGTCTACGCCGACCCCGAGGTGATGCGATACGTCGGCCACGGCGCCCATCGGACGCTGGCGGAGACGGTCAACGCGCTGCGGATCTACGGCCAGGTGCTCGAGCGCCGCGGCTACTCGTTCCTCGCCGTCGTCGAGCGCCAAGGCGGCACGCTGGTCGGCGACGGCGGCCTGCACCCGCTGGGCGGCCAGGGCCCCGACGTCGAGCTCGGCTACACGCTCGGGCGCACCAGCTGGGGGCGCGGCTACGCGACCGAGCTGGGCGGCGCGCTGATCGAGCACGCCTTCGCGGTGCTGGGCGTCCCGCGCGTCGTTGCGCAGGTCGAGCCGGCCAACCTCGCCTCGCGCCACGTGCTGGAGAAGCTTGGCATGACCGAGCGCGAGGAGCGGATCGCCTACGGCCGCCCGCACCTCCTCTATGTCGTCGAGACATCGCCCGACCGCGGCGTGAGCGCTTAGGCCGCGCGCTGCGCGGCGCGGCTGGTGGCTGCGGCGGTGAACCCCGACAGCAGCGCCTCGGCGAGCCCGCGCTTGCCCTCGATGTGCAATGAGCCGATCGCGCCGTCGGGCCCGAGCGCGCCGATCCACGTCTCCTCCGTGCCGGTCACGGTCGCATCGGCCGTGCCCTCCGGGCGCTCGGTGATCGACACGCGACCGTCGTCCGCGGTCAGGCGGAAGATGCGCTCCTCGTGCTCGTCGGCGAGCACCAGGTCGACGCTCCCCACGACGTCGGAGGGCGGCGCCAGCATCCCCGGAGCGAGCCGGAAGATCGCGCCGACGTTGACGTCTTCGCCGCTGCGCGGTCCGGTCCAGGTCCAGTCATAGCCCCAGCGCGCCAGCGCGCCGATCACCGGCATCAGCTCGCGCGACCGCTCGGTCAGCTCATAGTCGACGCGCGGCGGCACCTCGCGATAGCGCTGGCGGGTGAGCAGGCCGTCGGCGACCATCCGGTTCAGGCGCGAGCGCAGCTGCTCGGTCGAGATCCCGGGGAGCACGCGCTGCAGCTCGACGAAGCGGCGCGGCCCCGCGGCGAGGTCGCGGATGATCAGGAGCGTCCACTTGTCGCCTACGAGGTCGAGCGCGCGGGCGTCGGGCGACCACTGGTCATATGGATGGCGCTTGGGCGGGGGGACGGGGGGGATGATGGACCTCCGCTCAGAATCCGGCGGGTGGCGGGGCGAGGCCGAGAATAGACCTCGGCGCGGCGGAACGATAGCCCCAGATCAACCGAAACCGCATGGGTTGCGAACCCCAACCCGGACGGTTGATGGGTTCTGGACCCCATTCGCGCAAGTTTTCCGAGCGACTGCCGTTGCTTGATTCGCAGGGGGCGACCGCTTGAGGCGCTCCGCGACTTTGACGCAAGCGAGGAAAGATGGGCGACGTGATCATGCTTTCGGAGCGCCGCGAGGCACTCCGCCGGCGGGATCCCGGGCGACGGCGCGCCCGCTCCCGCGCCGAGTTCTACTTCGACTTGGCCTGCCCGTTCACCTACCTTGCCGCCGAGCGGGTCGAGCGCAGCTTCGACGACGTCATGTGGCGCCCGGTGTCGACCGACGCGCTGCGCCGATCATCGCCGGACGACGTCGGCGCCGCGTCGATTCGCCGCGCGGCCGAGGAGCGCGCCGCGGCGCTGCGGCTGCCGCTGGTCTGGCCGGAGCGCTTTCCGTCGCCGGCGCCCGTGGCGATGCGCGTCGCAGCCCACGCCGCCGAGAGCGGCCGCGGCGCCGCCTTCGTGCTGGCCGCGACGCGGCTCGCGTTCTGCGGAGGCTTCGACCTGGACGATCCGGAGATCCTGGCGGAGGCGGCGGCTGCCGCGGGCGTCGCGCTGGACGACGCGCTCGATGCCGCACGCGACGAGTCCGTCGACGGCGCGGTCGAGAGCACCGGGCGCGCCCTGCTGGCCGCCGGCGCCGATCGCCTGCCGGCGCTGCGCGTCGGCCGCGCGCTCTACTGGGGCGAGCTGCGCGTCGGCGAGGCGCTGGTCGCCGCGCGCGTGGCGCGCGCCGTCGCCCGGCGCTGAGCAGCTCCGTAACGGCCTACGGGGAGACGAGCCCCGCGAGGATCTGCGCGTTGAACGCGTCCACGGTCTCCGGCTCGCGCACGTCGCCGACCGGCACGGCGGGCACGACCTGGATGTCCTGCTCTTCTTCCGCGTAGAGCAGGTCGAGGTCGGCGAACGGCGTGTAGACGCTCAACGGGATGTGGGACTGATCCATGCTGCGACCGTAGCCGGGCGCTCGGCCGGCGACCAGCGTGGGCGCCGACGCACCCCCGGATCGGGGGGTATGTTCCCCCGCGATGACCGCGGAGCCGCAGGAGACCGCGACGCTGCACGGCGGCCGCCTGGTGGCGCGGCGGTTGAAGGCGCACGGCGTGACGATGCTGTTCACCCTCTCCGGCGGCCACCTCTTCTCGATCTACGACGGGTGCCGGCAGGAGGGGATCGAGCTGGTCGACGTGCGTCACGAGTCGGCCGCCGCGTTCGCCGCCGAGGGCTGGGCGAAGGTGACGCGCCAGCCGGGCGTGTGCGCGCTCACCGCCGGCCCGGGCGTGACGAACGGCATGAGCGCGCTCGGATCCGCGCAGCAGAACAACTCGCCCATGCTCGTGCTCGGCGGCCGCGCGCCGGCGATGCGCTGGGGCCAGGGCTCGCTGCAGGAGATCGACCATGTGCCGTTCGTGCGACCGCTCGTCAAGCTCGCCGCCACGGCCGCCTCGACGGCCGAGATCCCGGCGCTGATCGACGACGCCTGGGCGGAGGCGCTCCGGCCGCACTCCGGGCCGACGTTCCTCGACTTCCCGCTCGACCACGTCTTCATGGAGGCCGAGGAGGCCGAGCCGGCCGAGACGGTGGCACACCCTCCCACGGCGCCTGACGCGCGCATGCTCGACCGCGCGGTGACGCTGCTGCGCGACGCCGAGCGGCCGGTGATCATGGCCGGCACCAACCTCTACTGGGGTCGCGGCGAGCACGCGTTGCGCGAGCTGGCGGAGGCGGCCGGCATCCCCGTCTTCCTCAACGGCCTCGCGCGCGGGTGCCTCCCGGCCGACCATCCGCAGTTCTACTCCCGCGCGCGCAGCACGGGATTGAAGGGGGCCGACGTCGCGCTGGTGGTCGGCGTGCCGATGGACTTCCGGCTCGGCTTCGGCCAGTCGTTCGGCGTGGACTGCGAGCTGATCGCGCTCGACGTCGCCGAGCCGGAGCGCGAGCACCCGCGCGCTGTGGCGGCCGAGCTCTACGGCGACCTCGCGGGCACGCTGAGCACGCTGGCCGGCGCCGCCGCGGGCGGCGGCGCGACCGGTGCGTGGACGGAGCACCTGCGCGGCGTGGAGGAGGACAAGCGCGCCGGCGAGCGCGCGCAGCTCGCCGACCCGCGCGCGCCGCTGCACCCGCTGCGCGTCTACGCCGAGCTGGCGGAGGTGCTCGACCGCGACGCGATCGTGATCTGCGACGGAGGGGACTTCGCCTCCTACGCCGGCCGCGCGATCGAGTCCTACGAGCCCGGCTGCTGGCTTGACCCGGGCCCGTTCGGCTGCCTCGGGTGCGGACCGGGCTACGCGCTGGCGGCCAAGCTCGCGCGGCCCGAGCGCCAGGTCGTGCTGCTGCTCGGCGACGGCGCGTTCGGCTTCTCCGGCATGGAGTGGGACACGCTCGCGCGTCACGGGGTCGGCGTCGTCGGCGTGATGGGCAACAACGGCATCTGGGGCTTGGAGAAGCACCCGATGGAGTTCCTCTACGGCTACTCGGTCGTCGCCGACCTGCGGCCCGGTACGCGCTATGACAGCGTGGTCGAGGCGCTCGGCGGCCACGGCTCGCTGGTGCGCGAGCCGGCGGAGCTCAAGCCGGCGCTGGAGCGTGCGCTGGCCGCGGACGGGCCGGCTCTGGTGAACGTTCTGACGGACCCTTCGGTCGCCTATCCGCGCTCGGCGAACCTGGCTTGAAACGAGAAGCCGCCTCGCGATTGGCGAGACGGCTTCAAGTTGGCCCCGTCAGGACGGGCAGGGGTACGTGCCTTGGGGGCCGGTTTGGACGACCCAGGCGGCGGGAGGCGCCGTATGATGCGGCAAATCGCCCGGGTCTATGTGTCGGGGGACGACGGCGGGAGGCACGACCGCCCTTACCGACAAATCGAGTATCCCTCCGGTGTCAACAGGCCGCCATCGTACGAACGTCCAGTACCCCGCATTTTTGGTTCATCGCGCCAGCTTTTTGGTTCATCGCGCCAGCTCGAGCGCGACGCCCCAGAGGATGTCGCGGTCCGAGACCTCCACTTCGGCCAGCCCGAACGCGTCGAGCACGCGGCTGAGCACGATGACCCCGGCGACGATCGTCGGCGCCCGGTCGGGGTGCAGCCCGCGAACCTCGCGGCGCTCCGCGAGCGGCATCGAGGCGAGCCGCTGGAGCAGGTCGTCGAGCTTCGCGCGCGAGAGCACATGGCCCTCGACCTTGGTGGTGTCGTAGCGCTCTAGGGCGAGGTCGATCGCCGCGCACGACGTCGCCGTCCCGGCCACGGCCACGGCGGCCTGGGTGCGCGCGCGCACGTCGCCGGGCACGGCGGCCGCGACGCCCGCGTCGACGTCGGCCGCCAGCGCGGCGAGCTCGGGCGGCGCCGGCGGGTCGGAGCGCAGGTGGCGCTCGGTGTGGCGGACGACGCCGATCTGGGCCGAGACGTGGAACCCGAGCCGCCCGCCCGCGCCGCAGACCAGCTCGGTCGAGCCGCCGCCGATGTCGATCACCACCAGCTTGGTCGGGTCGTCGGGGGGCCGCGCCGCGGTCGCGCCGGCGTAGGTGCACGCGGCCTCCTCGTCGCCGCTGAGCGTGCGTCCCTCGAGCTGGAAGCGCTCGCGCACCGTGTTCGAGAATGCGGCGCCGTTGGCGGCGTCGCGCACCGCCGAGGTCATCACCGCGGCGCTCGCCTCGGACTCCTGCGCGCGGATCTCCGCCGCGTACCGTTCGAGCGCGGCGAACACGCGCTGCTGGGGCTCGTCGCCGAGCCGGCCTGTGGCCTCGACGCCCTCGCCCAGGCGCGTGACCGTCGTCTCGCGCACGCGCTCCTCGATTGCTTCCCCCGGCACCACGTCGGCGATCAGCAGGCGCGTCGAGTTGGTCCCGATGTCGACGACCGCGACGCGCATCCGGGCGGGCACGCTATACGTTGCCCGCACGATGCGCCGACTGGTCTCCGCGGCCGTCTGGGCGGCTCCGGTACCGGGGCTGACGTGACGCCGCGGCCCGTGCGCGTCGGCTGCTCGGGCTGGAACTACGCCGACTGGCGCGGTCGCGTCTACCCGCCCGGGTGCCCGCCGCGCCGCTGGCTCGAGCACTACGCGACGCTGTTCGACACAGTCGAGGTCAACTCGACCTTCTACCGGCTCGCCCGCCCGGCGGCGGTCGCGCGCTGGCTCGAGCAGACGCCGCCCGGGTTCCTCTTCACCGTCAAGGCCAGCCGCTTCCTCACGCACATGAAGCGGCTCGCAGACATGGAGCGCGGCGTCGAGCGGCTATACGCCGGCATCGAGCCGCTGGCCCGCTCACCGCGGATGGGCCCGATGCTGTGGCAGCTGCCCGAGCGCTTCCGTCGTGACGACGACCGGCTGGCGTTCGCGCTCGAACGGCTCCCGCCAGGCCGCCACTGCTTCGAGTTCCGGCACTCGAGCTGGTTCGCGCCCGACGTCTACGGCATGCTGCACACCCACGGCGTCGCGCTCGTGATCGGCGACGATCCGCGCCGCCCGCTGCCGCCCGCGCCGCTGACTGCGCACTGGACGCTGGTCCGCTTCCACCGCGGTGCTCGCGGCCGCCGCGGCAACTACTCCGAGACCGAGTTGCGCGAGTGGGCGGCGAGGATCGCGGAGCTGCGTTCGGAGGTCGAGGTGCTGGCCTACTTCAACAACGACTGGGAGGGCTTTGCGGTCCGCAACGGCCTGCGTCTCAAGCGGCTCCTGGAGGGTTGAAGCCCTGCTTTAGGGTGCTAGTCTGGAGGCAAGCGCCGCGGGGTGGAGCAGTCAGGTAGCTCGTCGGGCTCATAACCCGAAGGTCGCGGGTTCGAATCCCGCCCCCGCTACTACCGAAGCCTCGGGGACGAGGGAAGCCCGAAAGCCCGCAAGGGCCTGAAATCGCATCCCGACCGGACCGGGGCTTCGGCCTGTCCTGGGCTCCATAGCAGGGGCCTCGGTCAGCGGCCGTCGCCGCTCGAGTCGAGTGCCGCCAGCAGTTGCGTTGCGATGGCTTCGGGAGCCGGTGGGCAACCGGCGATGCGGATGTCGACCGGTAGGACATCCTCCAGGGCACCCATGAGCTCGACGCTGTCGCCGAGGATGCCGCAGCCGAGCGCGCAGTCGCCGAGCGCGGCGACCAGCCGCGGCTCGGGCATTGCGTCGTATGCAGTTTGCAGCGCCGTGGCCATCCGGGTCGTGATCGGTCCGGTTACGAGCAGCACGTCGGCGTGTCGCGGCGACGCGACGATGTCCAGGCCGAACCGCTGGAGGTCGTAGCGCGGGCTGGTTGCGAGCCCGAGCTCGTGCTCGCATCCGTTGCACGAGCCGGCATCGACGTGGCGCAGCGCGATCGAGCGCGGCCGGTCTGCGCCGTCGAGGTGCGCCTCGCGGCGGATGTGGGCGAGCTGGCGCAGGAGGACGAACATCAGCGGTCCACGCAGGCGTAGCAGAGCTCGAAGCTCTTGTTGATGAGCGGGAAGTCCGGGAGCAGGTTGCCGGTCGCGGCATGGGCGAGTGCGGGCCAGTTCGCGTAGGAGCCGGTGCGCAGGCGCAGCCGTTCGACGCGCTCGCCGACCAGCTCGACCGCCGCCATGGTCGCGCCGCGCGGGCTCTCGACGAGGCCGATGCCCAGCACGTCAGGCCGGCGCAGAGCCGAGGTCGAGCCGGCGGCGAAGGGCCGCGAAAGCAGCTCGTCGAGGATCTCGCCCGTCGCCTGGAGCTCGGCCGCGCGGATGTCGAGCCGCGCCGCGACGTCGCCCGTCGGCTTGCGGGGAGCGGCGGGCGAGAAGTTCTCGTAGGCGAGGCGCGGGCTGTGCTCGCGAACGTCGGCTCGCACTCCGGCGGCGCGCGCCGCCGGGCCGCAGGCGCCGGATGGGGCGACGTCCGCGAACCCGAGCACGCCGACCCCTTCGAGGCGCGCCTGCAGGGAACCGGCGAACTCCAGCTCGCGCCAGGCCGCGGCGGCATCGGTGCGCAGCTCGCGCAGCTCCGCGCGCGCCGCGTCGACCGCTGGCGCGTCGAGCACGAGCACGCCGGCACCGACCGCGACCGTTCCGAACAGGAACCGGTGGCCGGTCAGGCTCAGGTTGATCTGCTGCGCACGGTCCTTGAGCGCGGCGAACGCCATCGCGCCCGGGGCGAACCCGACGCCGGCGCAGACGGCGCCGATGTCGTTGAGGTGGCTGTAGAGCCGCTCGAGCTCGAGCAGCAGCGTGCGTGATAACCGCAGGTCGTGATCGGGCCAGAGGCCGAGCGCCTCCTCGACCGCCTGGGCGTAGGCGACGGTGTTCGTAACGGCGCACGCCGCGCACGCTCGCTGGGCGTAGGGCCGGGCGTCCTCGACGCTGCGCCCCTCCGCCGCGCGCTCGAGGCCGCGGTGCTTGTAGAAGAGCCTCGGGTCCATCGCGAGGATCCGCTCGCCGACGACGTGGAAGCGGAAATGCCCCGACTCGATGACGCCCGCGTGGATCGGGCCGACCGCGACCTCGTGCACGCCGTCGCCCTCGACCGGGATGGTCCACGCCGCCGGATCCTCGAGGTGCGCGACGAGCGCCCGGAGCGGCTCGTGACCGTCGAACTCGAGTCCGTACAGATCGTGCGCTTCGCGCTCGTCCCAATCGGCGGCCGGCAACAGGTCGACGATCGTCGGCAGTCGGCCATCGGCCGCGCGGGAGCTGAGCGCCGTCGTGCTGCCGCCCGGCGTCGTGAACGCGGCGCGCCACGCGACCGTGCCCGCGTGGCGCGTCGCCCACGCCCCTGCGAAGCGCGCGCCGATGGCGAGCCGGGCGGCGATCGCGTCACGCCAGCGGTCGGGGGCGACATGCTCGTAGCTCACAGCTGCCCCGCTGCGAGTGCCTCGACGAACGCCGAGCCGGGCAACAGCGCGCCCCCGACCGTGAGGGCGAGCAATCCGGCGCCGAGCGCGACGCTCAGCGCCGCGATCGGCCGCTCGCTGCGGCTTCGCCGGACGCGGCCGTGGCGGGCGGGTTCGCCGACGACGCTCTCGAGCAGCGCGTGCAGCAGCCCGAGGAAACCGAGCGCGAGCGCGACCGCGGCGATCGCGACGACGGCGGTCTCGCCGGCCGTGAGCCCGCCGAGCAGGATCAGCAGCTCGGAGACGAACACGGGCGAGGGCGGCACGCCGCCCAGCGCCGCGAGGCTGATGCCCATCGCGGTCGCCGTCGGAGGACTTGCGCTCAGCACGCTCTCCGGCGCGCGTCGTGCCGCGTCGGGGTCCTCGCGCAACAGCGGCAGCGCCGCGTAGAACCCCAGCGCCTTCGCGAGGCCGTGGCCCGCCACGTGGACGACGACGCCGGCGATCGCCAGCGGCGAGCCGAACCCGATGCCGAGCGCGATCACGCCCATGTGCTCGAGGCTCGAGTAGGCGAGCAGCCGCTTCCACGGCAGCGAGCGCCACAGGAACGGAACGGCCACGATCAGCGAGGCCAGTCCGAAGCCGATGAACAGCGCGCCCGCGGCGCCGCCGCCGACGGCCGCGTCGAGCGTCGCCTTCACGCGCCACGCGACGAGCAGCACCGTGGGGAGGAGCGCGGACGACAGCAGCGCGCTGATCGGTGCCGGGGCCTCGCTGTGGGCGTCCGGCAGCCAGTTGTGAACCGGCGCCCAGCCGATCTTCGTCGCGAGGCCCGCGAGGATCAGCACGAAGGCGACGAGCGTCGCCTCACGCGGGAGCGAGCGGGCGCTCGTCTCGAGCGCGTGCCAGTCGAGCGCTCCCAGTCCGCCGTGGCCGGCGCCCGACAGCGTCAGCGCGAGCACGACGATGCCCAGCAGCGAGACGGACAGACCGAGCGTGGTGAGGACGAGGTACTTCCAGCCCGCCTCGAGCGCGTCGCGCCGTCCCGTGAACGCGATCAGGAGAGCCGAGGCGGCGGTGGTCGCCTCCACGAACAGCCACGCGACGGCGAGATTGCCGGCGATCGGGACGGCGAGCAATGCGGCCCAGAAGAGGAACATCGCCGCGTAGTACCAGTGGCGCGAGCGCTCGGCGCTGAACCAGCCTCGCCCCGTGGTGCGCAGGTACGCGGGCGAGACGAGCGCGCTGCAGAGCCCGACGATCGCGATCAGCGCGAGGAACACGCCGCTCGCACCGTCGATCAGGTACAGCTCGCCCCGCAGGGGTGGCTTCCCGCCGCGTGCCAGGGCGGTCACCGCGAGGGCGAGCGCGGTGGCCGCGACCACACACGCGCAGGCGGTTGCGACGTGGTCGACGCGGTTGGGCGTGCGCATCAGGGCGACCAGGCCACCGGCGAGCACGGCGAGGCCGGGGACGACCAGCGCCAGGACCGGAACGAGGTCAGTCACGCAGCCCTCGCAGCAGCTCGGTGTCGCCGGTCCCGAGCTCTAGGTGGATGCGCTGGGTGAACGCCGCCGCGACGGTCACGACGAGCACGAGGTCGAACAGCGCGCCGAGCTCGATCACGTAGGACAGGCCGCCGGGGACCGAGACGGCGAGGAGCGAGAGCCCGTTCTCCGCGACGATCAGGCCCATCAGCTGCATGAACGCCGGCCGGCGCGCGACGACGATCGCGATTCCCACGAGCACGAGCGCGACCGCCGTCTGCTCGGTCTGGGCGTCGCCGAGGCCGAGCGGCGGCACGAGCGCCGTGGCGACGAGTGCGACGGCACCGGCGCCCGCGAGTCGCGCGAGCGCCGGGGCGGCGGGCGCCACGAGCCGCGGCTCGCGCGTGCGCCGGATCACGACGACCAGCAGGACGGGCAGGACGGCGGCCTTCATGAGGAGCACGAGGCTGGCGACGAGGAACTCGTCCGAGCGGCCGGCGGCGAGGTCGAGCGCGCCGATCCCGAGCGCGAGCGACTGGACGGCGATCAGCGCGATCGCGACCGTTCGCCGGCGCACGACGATCACGCCGACGCCGAGCACGAGGATCAGGACGACGAGCGCGTCGCTCATCGCGAGGACCTTCGTCCCGGCTCACCGGCGACGACGGTCGAGCAATGACGCGCTCTCACGACCCGCCCCCCGCGATCCATGAGCCGACGCCGACGAGCGCGATCAGGCCGCCCACCCCCAGGAGCGCGGGGACGCGCAGGATGCGCATCTTGGCCTGCGCCGTCTCGGTCGCGGCGAGCGCGGCGCAGAGGACCAGCAGTCCGCCGCCGAGCAGCGCGAGGCGCGCGCCGAAGCCGCCCCAGTGCGGCAGGAACAGCTCGCAGGTGAGCACGAGCACGAGCCAGTGACGCGCGGCTGCAGCCCAGTGCAGGAAGGCGAGGTCGCGTCCCGCGTACTCGAGCAGCGGACCCTCGTGGATCATCGTCAGCTCGAGGTGCGTGTCGGGGTTGTCGATCGGCTGGCGGCCGGTCTCGACGAGCACGACGAGCGCGAAGGCGAGTGCGCCGCACCAGTGCGCCGGCTCGCGCCAGATGTCGGCTCCGTGCGCCGCTGCACTCATCGTCACCAGGTCCGTGCTGTCTGCCGGCAGCGCCGCGACGAGCAGCGCGAGGACCAGGAGCGCCTCGCCGAAGACCGCGATCGTCAGGTCGCGCGCGACGCCCATCAGCGCGAAGCCGTTCGCGGTGTCCCAGGCGGCGGCCGCGACGGCGAAGCGTGCGAGCGCCAGCAGCCCGACGAGCACGAGCGCGTCGTTGCCCAGCGACCAGTCGCCGGAGCGCCCCCCCAGCGGGACCAGCACGAGGGCGATGAGCAGGCAGCCGGCGGCTAGCGGCGGGGCAAGCCGGTAGACCAGCCCGGTGCCCTCCGGATCGACGGCGCTCTTGCGCCACAGCCTGCGCAGCACCCGGTAGGGCTGCAGCGGCGAGGTCCCGCGGCGGCCCTGGAGGCGCGCCTTGAGGGTCTGGATCGTGCCCGGCAGCAGCGGCGCGAGCGCGACGCCCGCGACCTGGAGCGCGCCGGCGGCGAGCGAGCTCATCCGAGCGCTCCCACCCGCGCGAGCGCGAGCAGCCCCAGCACGAGCGCCAGCAGGTACAGCGCATAGGTGCGCACGTTGCCGGTCTGCAGCCGGCGCGCGATCGCCGCTCCGCGCAGGCCTGCGCGGATCGTCGGCTCGTAGAGCGCGCGGTCGGCGAGCGCGGGAACCTCGCTCGCATAGGTGACGCGCTGGACGAGGCCGCCCTCCTCGACGACCTCGAGCTCACGCCGCGGGCGCAGGAGCGACTCGAGCACAAGCCGCAGCGGCTTGGTGAAGCCCGCCGACGTCCAGCTCAGCGCCGCCACCACCGGCTGACCACAGGCCCACGTAGGTGCGGGCGCGGCCCTGCGGCTGCCCCGCGCACGCACGAGCACCGCGGTCAGCACGAGCAGCGCGACCGCCAGCGCGAGCGTCGGCAACGATCCGGTGCCAGGCACGTCGAGCCCGGCGTGCCGGGCGAGGAGCTCCGGCTCGGCGCCCGGCGCGAGGCCTGCGAGCGTCGGTACGACGAGCCCGGGCAAGACGCCGAGCCCCACGCACGACGCGGCGAGTGCCGCCATCCCGACGCGCATCGAGATCGGCGGATCGCCCGCGACCGCGCACTCGGGCCGCCGCGGCGGCCCCAGCAGCACGAGGCCGATCACCTTCACGAAGCACAGCAGCGCGAGCGCGGCCGTGGCCGCCAGGCCGGCGAGCGCGATGCCACCGGCGAGCGCGACCCCCAGCGGCGGCTCCAGCGCCAGGTGCAGCAACGACTGCAGCGTGAGCCACTCCGACGCGAACCCGTTGAGCGGCGGCAGCCCTGCGATCGCCATCGAGCCGAGCAGGAACGCGCTGCCGGTCCAGGGCATGCGCCGCAGCAGGCCGCCGAGCCGGTCGAGCTCCAGGGCGCCGACCGCCCGCTCGAACGCGCCCGCGCCGAGGAACAGCAGTGCCTTGAAGAGGGCGTGGTTCGCGACGTGCAGCAGCGCGGCGGCGAATGCGATCGCCGCCCATCCGCGCGCTCCCGCCTGCGCGAACAGCAGCGACGCGCCGAGGCCGAGCGCGATGATGCCGACGTTCTCGATCGAGTGGAAGGCGAGCAGGCGCTTGAGGTCGTGCTGCACGAGCGCCCACAGCACCCCGCCCAGCGCGGACAGCAGCCCGACGGCAAGCAGCGCGAGCCCGAGCCAGCGCGGCGTCGATCCCAGCCACTCGAACTCGACCCGGATCAGGCCGTAGATCGCGACCTTGATCATCACGCCCGACATCACGGCCGACAGGTGCGCCGGCGCGACGGGATGCGCACGCGGAAGCCACGAGTGCAGCGGGATGAACCCCGCCTTCGTCCCGAAGCCGACGACCGCGGCGACCGCGACGAGCGTCTGAGCCCCGGTGCCCTGCGCAGCGAGTGCGGCGGGGTCGCCGATCGCGCCGTGGCGCGCGAGCGTCAGCAGCGCGATCCACACTCCGGCCCCGCCGAGATGCGTGATCGCCAGGTACGCGTAGACCGATGCGCGAACCGGAGCGTCGCGACGCGCGGCGATGATCGCCGCGGCCGGGACGAGCGTCATCAGCTCCCAGAACGCCAGGAACGTCGTGACGTCGCGGGCCGCGAGCATGCCCACGAGGGCCAGCAGGAACGCCGACGTGAGCGCGCCGACCGCGCGCGCGGCCGACGTCCCCGGCAGGTAGCCGCGGGCGAACACGAGCGCGGGCACCACCGTGATCGCGAGCACCAGCAGGAAGAAGCCGCTGAGCGGATCGAGCCCCAGCGCCGGCTCGACGTCGCTGCGGAATGCGGCGCCCACCGCCTGGTCGCCGAACAGCACGCCTGCACCGCTCAGGCCGAGCAGCCCCGTGCCGACCGCCTGCGTCGCAAGACCCGCGCCGAGCCGCCGCGGCCGGGCGGCCATAACGCCGCCGAGCGCGAGCACGCCGGCGCCTGCTAGCGCGAACGCTCCCAGCCAGTCCACGTCAGCCGCGACCAGGCTCGCGGCGGCGCGGAGGGCCGAACTCCTCGCCGGCGAGGCCGTCGAGGAGCGCCTGACCCTCCGCGAGGTTCGACGCGATGATCGCCTTGGCCAGCTCGAGCAACTCGAGCGTGCGCCGGTCCTTGACGCTGTAGTACACGCTCGTCCCCTCCCGCCGGCCCACTACGAACCCCTGCTTGCGCAACGCCGCCAGCTGCTGCGATGCGGTGCTCGAATCGAGCCCGAGCGCCGCCTGCAGTGCGCCGACCGTACGCTCACCCTCGCGCAGCGACTGGAGCAACCGGATCCGCACGGGATGCCCCAGAGCGCGGAAGAACTCGGCCTTCAGTGCGTAGATCGGCGGCGCGTTGTGAAGCTGCTTGCTCGGAATCGTGAGGATCTTACAAGGACCTAAGATTCGAGATCCGTCAACTATCGCAAACGCGGGTCGAGCACCGCGTCGTCGAGTACATTCCCCGCGGCGAACCCGCGCGGGCGATCTTTGGACAGTTGGCCGAATGACGGCACCGCCGACGGCGCGAGAATCCGCCGGGCCTGCGATTGGAGGAGAAACGGGATGGGGATTGCCGACCTCGTGAATGGGAACGTCGCCGAGCCGCTCAGCGTCCGCGCGCTGGCGGGCGAGCGGGCCGCGGAGCCGGGCGATGTGCTCGCCCTGGCCGAGCGCCACGCCGTGAGCATGGTCGATCTCAAGTTCACCGACCTGCCGGGGACGTGGCAGCACATGGGCATGGCGCTCGCGAGCCTGGACGAGGAGGCGCTCACCGATGGGATCGGCTTCGACGGCTCGTCGATCCGCGGCTTCCAGGAGATCTACGAGTCCGACATGCTGCTGCTGCCCGATCCTTCCACGGCGATCCTCGACCCGTTCTACGAGGCGCCGACGATCTCGCTCGTGTGCACGGTGCTCGACCCGATCACGCGCGAGCCCTACACGCGCGACCCGCGCTACGTGGCGATCAAGGCGGAGCAACACCTGCGCTCCAGCGGCGTCGCCGACGTCTCCTACTTCGGGCCCGAGGCGGAGTTCTACGTCTTCGACCACGTCGCCTTCGACCAGCAGGCCAACACCGCGTTCTACGAGGTCGACTCCGAGGAGGGTCACTGGACCTCGGGGCAGGGGTTCCAGCGGCGCGGCGAAGGGCTCGCGGCGCTCGGCTACACGAACCGCTCGCAGGAGGGCTACTTCCCGGCCCCGCCGAACGACACCCTCAGCGATCTGCGCGCCACGATGGTGATCGTGCTCGAGGCGCTCGGGATCCGAACCGAGAGCCATCACCACGAGGTCGGCGGCCCCGGCCAGGGCGAGATCGACCTGCGCTTCCTCCCGCTGCTGGAGATGGCGGACGCCCTGCAGCTGCACAAGTACGTCGTCAAGAACACGGCCAAGCAGGCGGGCAAGGCGGCGACGTTCCTGCCCAAGCCGATCTTCGAGGAGAACGGCTCGGGGATGCACGTCCACCAGTCGCTGTGGAAGGACGGCGAGACGCTGATGCACTCGGCGGACGGCTACGGGCTGCTGTCTCCGCTGGCGCTCCACTATGCGGCCGGCCTGCTCGAGCACGCGTCGGCGCTGCTGGCGTTCTGCGCGCCCGCGACGAACTCCTATCGCCGCCTGGTTCCCGGCTACGAGGCCCCCGTGCTGCTCAAGCACTCGCAGCGCAACCGATCGGCCGCCGTGCGGATCCCGATGTACTCCGCCTCCCCGAAGGCCAAGCGACTGGAGTTCCGCCCGCCCGACCCGCTCGCGAACCCCTACCTCGCGTTCCCGGCGATGCTGATGGCGGGGCTGGACGGGATCGAGCGGGAGCTGAACCCGGGCGATCCGATCGACCTCAACCTCTACGAGCTCCCGCCGGAGCAGCTCGGGGACATCCCCACCGTCCCGACTTCGCTCGACGAGGCGCTCGACGCGCTCGAGGCCGATCACGCGTTCCTCACCCGCGGCGGGGTCTTCACCGACGACCTGATCGCCACCTACATCGAGTTCCGGCGCGAGCAGTCCGACCGGGTGAAGATCCGGCCGCACCCGTACGAGTTCCCGATGTACTTCGACGGGTAGCCGACATGCGCCGGGGTGCCGGTCACACGGCCGGCACCCCCGGCACGCTCCTCACATGCCGCTCCTCGTGGCCGGCCGTCAGCTCGCCGGGATGCCGTCGGCGGCGCTGAGCAGCGCGGCGATGTCGAGCTTGCCCATCCCGAGCATCGCCTGCATCGCCCGCCGGGCCCGCTCCGGGTCCGGGTCGGCGAACAACTCCTCGATACCGGTCGGCACTACCTGCCAGGACAGCCCGTACCTGTCCTTGAGCCAGCCGCACCGCCCTTCCTCCCCGCCTTCGGACAGCCGCTCCCAGTAGTAGTCGACATCGTCCTGGGTCTCGCAGCTGATCTGGAACGAGACGGCCTCGTCGAACGTGAACTCGGGCCCGCCGTTGATGCCGACGAAGCGCTGACCGTCCAACTCGAACTCCACGGTCATCACCATGCCGGCCGCTCGCGGCCCGGCCTCGGTGTAGTGGGTGACGTTCACGATGCGCGAGTTCTTGAAGACGTTGGTGTAGAACCCCGCGGCCTCCTCGGCCTCGGTGTCGAACCAGAGGTTCGGGATGATCTTCTGCGGCATGTCGCGTCCTCTCGTAGGCGTGATCGGGTTTCAGCTGTAGACCGTCGCGTGGGGAGAAACTCATCGCCCCTCCCGTCGGCCCAGGCTCTCAGCCCCCCGTTGATCGCCGTCCGTCGAGCCGGATCGTCCACGGGTCGATCGTGTCGACCCGCAGATGCGTCTCGCTCCACGGATCGCGCGCGAAGGTCGCGCGCACGGCGTCCTCCGACTCAGCCTCGACGGCGTGCGCCACGCGCTGCTCGTCGGCGAGCGGGCCGCCGAGCACGATGAAGCCCGCGTCCACGAGCCCGTCCATGAAGGACGCGTGCGCGGGCCACCCGGACTGCTCCTCGAGCGGCCGTGACGGGTCCCACCGAGGGCCGGAACGGCGGAGCACGACGAGAAACATCGCCACACTCGCGTTCTACCACCGCGCCCTACGGTGAGGCGGTGACGGTGGTGAGCGGCTTCGCCAGCCGCGCGCCGGCGACGCTCTCGGGTGCGCCGAGCGCCTCCAGCGCCGACTCGGTGTCGGGCAGCGCGTAGACCGTCCCGTCGTGGGCGAGCAGCAGGAAACGGTCCAGGCGGCGCAGGAAGGCGCGGTCGTGCGAGACCGCGACGACCGTGCCGACGAACGTCTCGAGCGCCGCCTCGAGCGCCTCGGAGGAGTCGATGTCGAGGTTGTCGGTCGGCTCGTCCAGCAGCAGCAGGTTGTGGCCCTCGAGCTCGAGGCACAGGACCTCCAGGCGCGCCTTCTGGCCGCCGGAGAGCGTGTCGGTCGAGCGGTTCGCGGCGTCTTGGATCCGGTAGCGGGCGAGCGCGCGCATCGACGGCTCGAGCGCGCCGAGGCGCTCCTGGACGACGTCGAGAACGACGCGGCCCTCGAGGTCGGCGCGCGAGTTGAGCTGCGTGAACAGGCCCGCCGAGACGCGGTTGCCCAGTCGCAGCTCGCCTTCGTGCGGGATCTCCTCGCCGGCGAGCAGCCGGATCAGGTGCGTCTTGCCGGAGCCGTTCGGCCCGATCAGCCCGACGCGCTCGCCGAAGTGGACCTCGTCCTCGAACGGCCGCACCAGCCCGTCGATGCCGACGTCGCGCAGCCGCACCACTATCCGCGCCGAGTCGCTGCCCGGGATCCGCACCTGGATCTGCTGGTCCTTCACAGGCGCGGGAGGCGGCCCGGCGTCCACGTAGCGCCTCCAGCGTGTCTCGGCGGCGTCGGCGCGCTTCGCGTTCACGTCGCTGATCGCGGCCCGCTGTTTCATCGTCTTGTAGAAATGGAAGAGGCGCCGCTCTTCGCGCTTCCACTGGTCGAGTCGGTCCCCGAGCAGCTGCTGACGCCGCTCGCGCGCCTCCGGATACGTGCGATAGGAGCCGCCGTGCGTCCAGGTGCCGTTTGCCTCCAGCGTCAGTATCGCGTTCGTCGCCGCGGCGAGTAGATCGCGGTCGTGGCTGATCAGCAGCACGGTCTTCTTCGAGGCCGCGATGCGGCGCTCGAGCTCGAGCTTCGCGGGCACGTCGAGGAAGTTGTCGGGCTCGTCCAGGAGCAGCACGGAGGCCTCGCTCGAGAGCAGCACCTCGAGCACCAGCCGCTTGCGCTCGCCACCGGACAGCTCGGTCGTCAGGCGCGAGCCGACGTCGTCGATCCCGGCCCGCACGATCCGCCGGCAGGCCGCGTCCCAGCGCCCCTCGAGCTCGTACCCACCCAGCTCGGACCACTCGCCGATCGCTTCGCCGAGCCGCATGCCCGCGCCCGCCGGGTCGGCTCCAGCGGCCAGCTGGCGCTCGGCCGCCAGGACCCGCTGGCCCGCCAGCCGCAGCCGCGCGGGCGCGGGCTCGAGCAGCAGCTCGCGCACGGTGCGGCCGCTGTCGGCGCCTACGCCGACGTCCTGGGCCATGTAGGCGAACGGGCCGATGTCGACGTCGCCGTCGTCGGCGGGCAGCCGGGCCGCCAGCACCCGGAACAGCGTCGACTTGCCGACCCCGTTCGCGCCGACCAGGCCGACGTGCTGGCCCGGCGCTACGCGGAACGACACCTCCGAGAACAGCAGCTCGCCGCCGGGATGCGCGTAGGCGAGGTTCGAGACGACGACGTGCGACACACGCCAAGGCTATGCGATGCTCAACAGGTGACGCCAGAGGGCACGACACGGTCCCGGACCGACTCGCCGGTCGTCCGCGGGATGTTCGTCGTGGCGGCGCTGGCGGCGCTGATGTGGGTCGTGGAGGTCGTCGATCAGGTCGCCGGCGGCCGTCTGGACCGCAACGGGATCGAGCCGCGCGAGCTCGACGGGCTCGACGGCGTCGTCTGGGCGCCGTTCCTGCACGGCGGGTTCGATCATCTGATCGGGAACATGATCCCGTTCCTGCTGCTGGGCTTCGCGATCGCGTTCAGCGGCGTCGCCCGCGTGGTGCTCGTCACGGTCGTCGTCGCGGTCGTCGGCGGGCTCGGCACCTGGCTCGCGGCGCCCGGCGGTACCGTCCACATCGGCGCGAGCGGGATCGTCTTCGGCTACGCGGGCTATCTCGTCGCGCGTGGGGTCTTCAGCCGCAGCGCGGGCCAGATCGTGCTCGGCGTCGTCGTGCTCGTCATCTGGGGCACGACGTTGCTGCGCGGGCTCGTGCCCGAGACCGGCATCTCCTGGCAGGGCCACCTGTTCGGCGCGATCGGCGGCGTCATCGCCGCGTGGCTGCTGCACCGCCGGCTCGCGCGCAAGCCGGCGGCCGATGAGCCGGCGCTGCCGGACCTGTCACGGATCTGAGCGGCCCGCACTCCGCGTCGCGCCCGCCGGGTACGCCGTGCCGGCGCAAAGCGACCCGAGGAGCAACTGATGAGAGCGGTCACATGGCACGGCAAGCGCGATGTCCGCGTGGACACGGTCCCGGATCCCGCGCTCGAGCATCCGACCGACGCGATCGTGCGGATCACGTCGTCGGGCATCTGTGGCTCCGACCTGCACCTGTACGAGGTGATGGGGCCGTTCATGCGCGAGGGCGACGTGCTCGGACACGAGCCGATCGGCATCGTCGAGGCGGTCGGCAGGGAGGTGACCCAGATCAAGCCCGGCGATCGCGTCGTGGTCCCGTTCAACATCGCCTGCGGGCACTGCTTCATGTGCGAGCGCGGGCTTCAATCGCAATGCGAGACGACGCAGGTGCGCGAGCATGGAATGGGCGCCGCGCTGCTCGGCTACACGAAGCTCTACGGCGCGGTGCCCGGCGGCCAGGCCGAGCTCCTGCGCGTGTCGCAGGCTCAGTACGGGCCGATCAAGGTGCCCGAGGGGCCGCCGGACGACCGCTTCGTGTTCCTCTCCGACGTGCTGCCGACCGCGTGGCAGGCGGTCGAGTACGCGGACGTCCCGGACGGCGGCAGCCTGCTCGTGCTCGGCCTCGGGCCGATCGGCGAGATGTCGACGCGGATCGCGCAGCATCGCGGCATCGAGCACGTGATGGCGGTGGATCTCGTGCCCGAGCGGCTGGCGCGCGCTCGCAGCCACGGCGTCGAGGCGCTCGACCTGAACGAGCACGACGACCTCGAGGCGGTCGTGATCGAGCGGACGCGGGGGCGCGGACCGGACTCCGTGATCGACGCGGTCGGGATGGAGGCGCACGGCGCGCCGATCGCCAAGCTGGCGCACCAGATCACCGGCCTGCTGCCCGACGCCGTGGCGCAGAAGCTGATGCAGACCGGAGGCGTCGACCGCCTGAGCGCGCTGCATGTCGCGATCGACGTCGTGCGGCGCGGCGGCACGATCTCGCTGTCCGGCGTCTACGGCGGGATGGCCGACCCGCTCCCGATGCTCACGCTGTTCGACAAGCAGGTCAACCTGCGCATGGGGCAGGCGAACGTGAAGCGCTGGATCGATGACATCATGCCGCTGGTGTCGGGCGACGGCGACCCGCTCGGCGTCGAGAGCTTTGCCAGCCACAAGCTGCCGCTCGAGGCCGCCCCGGAGGCGTACGCGCGCTTCCAGCGCAAGCTGGACGACCACTTCAAGGTGCTGCTGCAGCCCTGACGGCTACCATCGCGCGATGCGCGCCGCCGCCTTCCCGCTCGGCGCGGCGGTGACGGTCGCGCAGCTCGAGGACGACCCGCATCCCGTGCTCGCGCGCCTGCGCGAGCACGAGCCGGTCTCCTGGGTGCCGGCGCTCGACGGCTGGCTCGTCTCGCGCCGCGACCTCGCGATGCAAGCGATGCGCGACCCGGAGACGTTCACGGTTGAGGATCCGCGCTTCTCGACCGGGCAGGTCGTCGGGCCGAGCATGCTCACGCTCGAGGGGGAGAAGCACAAGCGCCACCGCGACCCGTTCGCGCGGCCGTTCCGGCTCGCCGCCGTGCGCGAGCGCTTCACCGCGCCGGTCGCGCAGGAGACCGACCGGCTGATCGACGCGATCGCGCCGCGGGGCGAGGCCGAGCTGCGGCGCGAGCTCGCGGGCCCGCTGGCGACGGCGGCGGTGATGCACGCGCTCGGGCTCCAGGAGGCCGGCGCCGCGGAGGTGCTCGGCTGGTACGACGCGATCGTCGCCTCGGTGACGGAGATCACCGCCGGGCGGCCGCCGACGGAGGCGGGGCGGCGCGGGTTCGAGGCCTTGCGCGCCGCGATCGAGCCCGCGCTCGAGCGCGGGCCGCAGAGCTCGCTCGTCGCGGCGGCGGCCGGCGACGGCGGCGGGCTGGAGCGCGGCGAGGTCGTCGCCAACGCCGCGGTGCTGCTGTTCGGCGGGATCGAGACGACCGAGGGGATGATCGCCAACGCGATCGCGCACCTGCTGTCGCACCCCGACCAGCTCGCGGCCGTGCGCGCCGAGCCGGAGCTGCTCGCGAACGCGATCGAGGAGTCGCTGCGGCTCGAGCCCGCGGCGGCCGTGATCGACCGCTACGCAACGCGCCGGACCGAGCTCGGCGGCGCGCAGATCGGCGAGCGGGAGCTGGTCGTCCTGTCGATCGCCGGCGCCAATCGCGATCCATCCGTGTTCCCCGATCCCGATCGCTTCGACGTCCGCCGCGCGAATGCGAGGCTGCACGCGGCGTTCGCGCACGGGCCGCACGTCTGCATCGGGATGCACCTGGCGCGGCTGGAGGCGCAGACGGCGGTCGCGCAGGTGCTCGAGCGCCTGCCTGGGCTGCAGCTGGAGCCCGGGCACGCGGCGGCGCCCAGCGGGCTCGTCTTCCGCAAGCCGGCGGCGCTGCGTGTGCGCTGGTCCGCCGGTCACGAGCCCTCCGGCAGCGGCCATCAGGGCGCCGCGGGCGTGCGGTGACCCGGTCGAGCCGGCGCAGCGGCCCGCAGCCTGTACTCGGCCGGGTCGAAGCGCCGGCTGCGCCGCCGGAAGCGCCACGTCCAGTCGGGCCAGAGCGTCGCGTTGCGTCCGCTCGCATCGATGTACCAGCTCGCGCAGCCCGTGTTCCAGACCGTGCCCTCCAGCTTGGCGTCGAGCTCGGCGTTGTAGCGCGCCTGCGCCTCCGGCGTCACCTCGGCGATCGCGGCGCCGCGCTGCCGCATCACGCGCAGCGCGTCGAGCACGTGGTTGATCTGGGACTCGATCATGTAGACCATCGAGCTGTGGCCCAGCCCCGTGTTCGGGCCGAGCAGCACGAACAGGTTGGGGAAGCCGGCGATCGTCGAGCCGAGGTGCGCCCGCGGGCTTCCGTCCCACGCCTCGATCAGCTGCTTGCCGCCGCGGCCGCGGACCCACTGGCCGATCGGCATGTCGGTGACGCGGAAGCCGGTGCCGAAGATGATCGTGTCGACCTCGCGTTCGCTGCCGTCCGCGCACACGATCGAGCGCTCGCGCACCTCGCCGACGGCCTGCGGGATGAGCTCCACGTTGGGCTTGCCGAGCGTCGGATACCAGCTGTTCGACGGGAGGATGCGCTTGCAGCCGATCGTGTAGTCGGGCGTGACCTGCTCGAGCAGCCCGGGATCGGAGATCTGCGAGCGCATGTGGCGGCGCGCGATGCCCTCGGCGACGCGCATCAGCCTCGGGTTCTTGACGAAGCCGAGCACGAACAGCTCGCGACCGGCGTAGACGCCGGCGCGGTTGAGCTTCTGCAGCGCCGGCAGCAAGCGGTACAGCCGCCGCTCGGCGTCGGTGATGCGGCGGCTCGGATGCGGCATCACCCACGGGGCCGAGCGCTGGAAGACGTGCAGCCTTGCGACCTTGGGCTGGATCGCGGGCACGAACTGGATCGCGGACGCGCCGGTGCCGATGCTTGCGACGCGCTCGCCGGTGACGTCATGGCCGTGGTCCCAGCGGGCGGAGTGGAAGATCTTGCCCCGGAAGCGATCGAGGCCGGGCACGTCGGGGATGCGCGGCTCGCTCAGCGGGCCCACGCCGGCGATCAGCACGCGCGCGCTGACCGGTGCGCCGGAGGTCTGGACGCTCCAGCGGCCGGCGTCGTCGTCCCACGCCGCCTCGGTGACCGTCGTTCCGAGTCGGATCGAGCGGTAGAGGTCGTACGCGCGCGCGCAGCGCTCCAGGTAGGCGCGGATCTCCGACTGCGGCGAGTAGGTCTCGCTCCAGCCGGGATTCGGCGCGAACGAGAAGGAGTACAGGTGCGACGGAACGTCGCACGTGCAGCCGGGATACGTGTTGGCCCACCAGGTGCCGCCGACGTCGTCGTGGCGCTCGAGCACGAGGAAGTCGTCGATGCCCTGTCGCCGCAGGCTGATC
>Ga0126306_10000178_pt1 | contig 24636 bp, 22 predicted proteins | sample Plot27_FD_92592 | JGI IMG/M metagenome (GOLD analysis project Ga0126306, IMG submission 92592) | Serpentine soil microbial communities from UC McLaughlin Reserve, CA, USA - Plot27 | ecosystem: Environmental > Terrestrial > Soil > Grasslands | place: USA: UC McLaughlin Reserve, Lake County... | reverse complement strand
CTCGAGCTTGACCTCCTCGGCCGTCTGCTGGCCGATCAGGAGCTTGTACTCCTTCTTGACGTAGTTGATGATCGCCTCGTCGAGCTCGTCGCCGCCGACGCGGATCGACTGCGACACGACGATCCCGCCGAGCGAGATCACGGCCACCTCGGACGTGCCGCCGCCGATGTCGACCACCATGTTGCCCGTCGGCTCCCCGACCGGCAGCCCGGCGCCGATCGCGGCCGCCATCGGCTCCTCGATCAGGTACGCCTGGCGCGCTCCCGCCGACAGGCACGCCTCCTCGACCGCGCGCTTCTCGACGCCGGTCACGCCGGAGGGCACGCAGACGACGACGCGCGGGTGCGCCCAGCGGTTCTGGTGCACCTTCTGGATGAAGTGACGCAGCATCTCCTCGGTCACGTCGAAGTCGGCGATCACGCCGTCCTTGAGCGGGCGGATCGCCGAGATCGTCCCCGGCGTGCGACCGAGCATCCGCTTGGCCTCGATCCCGACCGCGTGCACCTCGCCGGTGCGCGAGTCGATCGCGACGACCGACGGCTCGGACAGCACGATGCCGCGCCCGCGCACGTAGACGAGCGTGTTCGCGGTGCCGAGGTCCACGGCCATGTCGCGGCCGCCGAAGCCGGTCAGGTAGGAGAAGAAGCCCAATGCGTGACGTCGCCGAAGGCGATGAGTGAGGAACGAACGAATCGCCTGGCAGGCGACAGGCCGGCTAAGCCTAGCGGGGCAGCAGGTCGAGCAAGCGGGTGAGCGGCAGACCGACCACGTTGAGGTAGTCGCCGCTCATGCTGCGGACCAGCGCCGCGCCGCGTCCCTGGATCGCGTAGCCGCCGGCGCGGTCCCGCCACTCGCCGACGGCCACGTAGTCGTAGACCTCCGCGGCCGTCAGCGCGCGGAAGACCACCTCGGTCACCTCGACCGCCTCGGCGAAGAGCTCGCCGTCGCGCGCCAGCGCGATCGCGCCCACGACCTCGTGCGTGCGGCCGGCGAGGCGGCCGACGTACTTGGCGGCCTGTGCGGCGTCGCGCGGCTTGCCGAGGATCGCGCCGTCGAGCGTCACGAGCGTGTCGGCGCCGAGCACCAGCCCGCCCGGAACGGCCAGCGCCTTGCGGCGCGCGTTCTCGGCCGCGACCGCGCGCGGCTCCCCCGCGGCCAGCTCCTCCACGTCCGCCGGGCTAACCGTGAACGCCAGGCCCGCCTGCTCCAGTATCGCCCGCCGCTGCGGCGAGGCCGAGGCGAGGATCAGTCCTGCGGGAAGAACAGGTTCGCCTCGCGCTCGGCCGACTCCGGCGAGTCGGAGCCGTGGACCATGTTCTGCCCGACCTCGATCGCGAAGTCGCCGCGGATCGAGCCCGCGACCGCCTCGAGCGGGTTCGTCGCGCCGATCACCTGGCGCGCGGCCCTCACGGCCTCCTCGCCCTCGAGCACCATCGCGACGAGCGGGCCCGACGTGATGAACGAGACGAGCTCCTCGAAGAACGGCTTGCCCTGATGCTCGGCGTAGTGCTGCTCGGCCGTCTGCTGGTCGAGCGTCATGTACCGCAGCGCGGCGATACGCAGGCCCTTGCGCTCGAAGCGGGAGATGATCTCACCCGTCAGGTTGCGCGCGAAGGCGTCCGGCTTCACCAGGATCAGGGTCCGGTCCATCGTCTCTCCCGTCTACTCGTTGTCAGCGCGAGGAACGCGGCGGCGCCTCGGCCACGGCGTCCTCGGACGTCGTGGAGCCACGGCGGCGCCGGCGGCTGCTCGAGGAGGGCGGAGCCGCCCCGGTCTCGGCCTCGCAGTAGGGGCACAGGCGCCAGGCGGGGTCGACCGCCTTACCGCACGAGTGGCAGCGCTCCTTGAGCCTGCGCATGCAGCTGGGGCAGCGCAGGTAGTCGGCCTTGATCTCGTACTCGCAGTGCGGGCAGAGCTCGTAGTCGAGCTGCACCAGGCGGGCTTCGGCGGCCTGCATCTCGAGCTCGCGCAGGCGCACGTCGTCGAGGTACTCGGGCGGACGCACGATCGCGTAGATGATCGTGCCGACGAACGGGAACAGCGACGCCAGCGTCGCGCAGCCGACCAGCATCGGGTCGTCGATCCGCCGGCGCGCGTCCGCGAAGGTCCAGAAGACGAGCGCCGCCCAGACGACGATGAGCACGAGGATGAGGACGTTGACGGCCGTGTTGAGCGCGTCGTTGTCGATGCCGAAGACGCCGAAGGTGAGCATGAGTCAGGTGGAGGAACCGTACCCGCGGCGCCAGACGCCTAAAGGAACATCCGCCCGAAAGCGTAGCCGAGCGCAAAGAAGATCAGGATCGTGAAAGCCACCACGACCGCGACGAGGGCGATCATCCCGAGCACGCTTGGGCCGTGGTCGTTCACAGCGCGGAGGCCCTCCGGGATCCGGCGGGGGAGACCAGGTCGGCGATCAGGTAGATCGAACCGGTTGCGATCACCGCGCCGTCCGGCCCGGCGAGCTCGCACGCGCGGGCGAGCGCCACGCGCGGGTCGGGCACGATCTCCGCGGTCGCGCCCAGCTGCTGCGCGAGCGACGCCAGCGTGGCCGGCGAGAGCGCACGCGGGTTGGACGCCGCCGTGCAGACGAAGGTCGAGCAGCGCGCCTGCAGCGCACGTAGCATCGCGGCGGCGTCCTTGTCGTCGAGGATCGACACGACGCCGACGAACGCGCGCTGCGCCAGCGCCGCCGTGAGCGCCTCGACGCCGCTCGGGTTGTGCGCGCCGTCGAGCATGCACAAGGGCCGCTCGGAGATCACCTGCAGCCGGCCGGGCACGCTGATGCACGCCGCGACGCGCTCCACGAGGGCGTCGTCGAGCTCACCGAGCTGCGCGCGCGCGGCCGCGCAGGCGGCCGCGAAGTTGGTGCGCTGGTAGCCCGGCAGCGCCGCCCCCGCGGGCTCCGGGCGCACGATCCTTGCGCCGGTCGCGCGCGCGAGCTCCTCCACCTCGGGCGCGGCCTCCCCGAGGACGAGCACGGCCTGCGGTCGCACGACCGCGAGCTTCTCGCGCGCGATGTCCGCGATCGTGGGGCCGAGCCAGCGCGTGTGCTCGAGTCCGACGTTCGTGAGCACGACGACGGGGGCGCGCAGCACGCCCGTGGCGTCGTGGCGCCCGCCGAGGCCGGCCTCGACGACCGCGACCTCGACGCCGCGCCGCGCCAGCTCGTCGAGCGCGGCGGCCGTCAGCACCTCGAACTGCGTGACGCGGTCGCCCTCCTGCAGCCCGCGGTCGACCTTCGCCGCCGCCTCGGCCGCGCGCTGCACCGCGGCGCCGAAGGCGTCAGGCTGGAGGTCGGAGTCGGCGATCCGGATCCGCTCGGCGAAGCTCGTCAAGTGCGGCGAGAGGAACGCGCCGGTATGGACGCCGTGCGCGTCGAGCAGCGCTGCGGTCATTCGCACGGTCGAGCTCTTGCCGTTCGTCCCGACGACGTGGATCGCGCCGAAGCGCTCCTGCGGGGAGCCCAGCGCGGTGAGCAGGCGGCGCATGCGCTCCAGGCCGAAGCGCATCCCGAACAGCTCGAGCCCGAGCAGGTGCTCCTCGGCGCGCTCGGCGCTCCAGCCCGCCGGCGAGGCCGGTTTGGTGCTCACAGCGCGTCGCGCTCCTTGCGCAGGCGTGCGAGCTTGTCGCGCTCGGAGGCGACCACCGCCGGGGGCGCCTTCGCGACGAAGCCGTCGTTGCCCAGCGTCTTCTCCGCGCGCGCGATCTCCGCGTCGAGCCAGTCGCGCCGCTCCTTGATGCGGCGAGCGGCGGCGCCGAGATCCACGGCGTCGGACGCCAGCACGGCGACCGAGCCGCCCGGCACGACCACGGTCGCGGCGGGCTCGCCGCCGTCCGACGACCACTCGATACGCGCCAGGCGCGCGACCTGCGACGCGGTGCGCTCGTAGCCGCCCGCGTCGAGCCGTGCCGGCAGCACGGCCGCGGGCGCGGCACCGATTCCGTCACGCCACCCGCGCAGCGCCTGCACCGCGGCGATCGCGCGCGCGAGCTCCGCCTCGGCGCCCGCGTCGATCAGCGACTCGTCGGCGGCGGGCCACGAGTGGCCCATCAGCAGGCCGCGGGCGCCCGGGACGTGGGACCAGATCTCCTCGGTCACGAACGGGATCACGGGGTGCGCGATCGCCAGCGTCTCGGCGAGCACGTGCAGCGCGAAGTGGGAGACGTGGTCGTTGTCGTCGGCGTACAGGCGCGGCTTGACGATCTCCAGGTACCAGTCGCACAGCTCGCCATAGACGAAGTCATAGAGCCCGAGCGCGGCGCGGTGGAACTCGAACGCCTCGATCGCGCGCGCCATCTCGGACTTCGCGCGCTGCAGGCGCGACAGGATCCACGCATCCTCGACGGCCTGTGGCCGCGGCGCCTCGTCCGGCAGCTCCGCGCCCTCAGGCAGGCGCAGCAGCACGAGCCGCGAGGCGTTGAAGAGCTTGTTGGCGAGCTGGCGGCCCTGTCCGACCTTCTCCTCGGAGAAGCGCACGTCCTGGGTCGAGGACATCGCGAGCAGGCCGAAGCGCGTGCCGTCGGCGCCGTGCTTGTCGATCACCTCGAGCGGGTCGATCCCGTTGCCGAGCGACTTGGACATGCGGCGCCCGTCCGGGGCGAGGATCGTCGAGTGGTTGTACACGTCGGAGAACGGGACCCGGCCCGTGAACTCGATCCCCAGCATCACCATCCGCGCGACCCAGAGGAACAGGATGTCGCGCGCCGTCGAGAGCACGTCGGTCGGGTAGAACGCGCGCAGCTCGGGCGTGTCGTCGGGCCAGCCGAGCGTGGCGAACGGCCACAGTCCGGACGAGAACCACGTGTCGAGTACGTCGGGGTCGCGCTCCCAGCCGTCGCCCTCGGGCGCGGTCATCCCGACGTGGGTCTCCTCGCCGCGGTACCAGACGGGGATCTGGTGGCCCCACCAGAGCTGGCGCGAGATGCACCAGGGCCGGATGTTCTCGAGCCAGTCCAGGTAGCGCTTGCGCTGGCTCTCGGGATGCACGCGCAGGCTGCCGTCGCGGACGGCGGCCATCGCGGGACGCGCGAGCTCCTCCATCGCCATGAACCACTGCAGCGAGACCAACGGCTCGATCCGGTCGCCCGACCGGTGCGAATACGGGACCGCGTGCGTGTAGGGCTCGGTGCGCGCGATCCCGCCCTCGGCGCGCAGCGCCGCGACGACCGCGGCGCGCGCCTCGAGCGCCGTCATGCCCGCGAACCGCTCGCCGGCCGCCTCGTTCATGAGCCCGTCCTCGCCGATCGCGACTATCTCCTCGAGTCCGTGCGCGCGGCCGATCTCGAAGTCGTTCGGGTCGTGCCCGGGCGTGATCTTCAGCGCGCCGGTGCCGAACTCCGGCCTGACGTATGGATCGGCGATGATCCGCAGCCGGCGGCCGACGAGCGGCAGGACCGCCGTCTCGCCGATCAGGCGCGTGTAGCGCGCGTCGTCGGGGTGGACCGCGATCGCGGTGTCGGCCAGCATCGTCTCGGGCCGCACGGTCGCGATCGTGAGCGAGCCGCGGCCCGATGCCAGCGGGTAGTCGACGTAGTACAGCGTGTCCGTGATCTCGCGCTCCTCGACCTCGAGGTCGGAGATCGCCGAGCGCGAGCCGGGGTCCCAGTTGACGATCCGGTTGTCGCGGTAGATCAGGCCCTTGTGGTAGAGGTCGACGAAGACCTTCAGCACCGCGCGCACGTAGCTCTCGTCGAGCGTGAAGCGCTCGTCGGAGTAGTCGCACGACGCTCCGAGGCGCTGGAACTGGCCGAAGATGATCCCGCCGTACTCCTCGCGCCAGCGCCAGACGCGCTCGATGAACGCCTCGCGGCCGAGCTCCTCGCGCGTAGTGCCCTCGCTGCGCAGCAGCTTCTCGACCTGCGTCTGCGTCGCGATCCCGGCGTGGTCGGTGCCGAGCGTCCAGCGCGTGCGCCGGCCGAGCATGCGGTTGTAGCGGACCAGGCAGTCCTGGACCGAGCCATTGAGCGCGTGGCCCATGTGCAGCGCGCCGGTGACGTTCGGCGGCGGGATCGCGATCGAGAAGTTCTCCTCCGCCGTGCCCTCCGGCTCGACGTGGAACAGACCGGACTCGAGCCAGCGCTCGAAGATACGCGCCTCCGCCTCGGCCGGCTCCCAGCGCGTGCGTTCCTGCAGGTTGCTCATCGGGCCGGGGAGTCTAGGGCGGCCGTCCGCTCGGGTATGGGCAGCACATGCGCATCGGCTATTCCTCTCGTGCGAGGAGTTCGGTCCTCGCGAGCTCGTCGAGCAGGCGCGCCTGGCCGGCGAGCCGGCCTCGACCGCGTCTGGATCTCCGACCACTACCACCCGTGGAACGACGAGCAGGGCGACAGCCCGTTCGTCTGGTCGGTGATCGGCGCGCTGGCCACCGCGGCACCCGGACTGCACGTCACGACCGCGGTCACCTGCCCGACCGTCCGCATCCACCCCGCGGTGATCGCGCAGGCCGCCGCCACGTCGGCGGTGCTGCTCGAGGGGCGCTTCCGCGGCGAGCTGCTCGCGCGCTTCCGCTCCGGCGGCGGTGGCGACGTTCCAGGAGTTCGCCGACGCCGGCTTCGACGAGCTCTACGTCGCGCACATCGGCCCGCGCCAGGAGGAGTTCTTCGAGCTGCTCGCGCGCGACGTCCTGCCGCGCTTCTCCTAGCCCGGAGAGACGAGCGCGCGGGCAGCGGCGGCACGCGATGCGTAGATCGCGAAGAGGTCCGACACGCCCGCGAGGTCGAGCGCGCGGCGGACCGGCCCCGGCGGGATCACGAGCCCGAGCGCGCGATCGCGGCGGCCGAGCAGCGCGCGTGCGCGCAGCAAGGCGCGGATCCCGCTCGAGTCGAGGAACTCGAGCTCGGACGCATCGACCAGGAACGCGCCGACGCTGTCGGCGATCGCGGCCTCGAGCTCCTGCTCGAGCTCCGGCACCCCGGCGATGTCGAGCTCACCGGAGACCGCGAGGCAGGGCGCTCCGCCCAGCGGCCTCCGTCTGATATCGAGCACGGGCATGCGGGCGACCGTAGGCGCGTCCACGCGCGTCGACGGCGTGTGCAGTCGGCGCGCCGACGTCGGCATGCGGACATGCCGCACCTGGGTACCGTTCGCTGCGTGGGCAGCGAAGCACAATCGAGCATCTCGATCGTCGACGCCGATCCCGACCTCGGGGAGCTGCTCGACGCGGAGCAGCTCGAGCGCGCCCGGCACGAGGCGCGTGCCCGCGTCTCGCGTCTGTCCCCCGGCGAGTGGGACGCAGCGGCGGCGTTCGAGCACGACGCGCACCACCGAGGATTCCTGATCGTCGACGGCCTGCTCAGCCGTACCGTCGAGGTGCTCGGGCGCCGCTGTGTCGAGCTGCTGGGAAACGGCGACGTCATGCGGCCGTGGCAATGGGACGACGAGGGCTCGCATGTGCGCGCCGAGGTCGGTTGGATGGTGCTCGAGCCGACGCGGATGGCCGTGCTCGACCACGGCCTCGTCAGGCGTATGGTCCCGTGGCCGCAGCTCGGCGTCGAGCTGTTCAACCGCGGCACCCGCCGCGCCCATCACCTCGCCGTGGCGCTGGCGATTGCGCATCACCCTAGGGTCGACGACCGGCTGCTGCTGACGCTCTGGCACCTGGCCGAGCGCTGGGGCCGCGTGCACCCCGACGGGATCGTGGTGCCGCTCCCGCTGAGCCACCAGCGGCTCGCCGACCTCGTCGGTGCCCACCGCCCCAGCGTCACGACCGCGATGGGCGACCTCGCGCGCTCGGGGGCGATCAGCCGCCGGGACAGCGGGGAGTGGGTCCTGTACGGCGCTCCGCCCGAGCAGCTTCGCCACCACAAGCTCGTGGCCGCGCTCTCCTGACGGCCGCGCCGCTCAGGCCGACTTCGCCTCCTGCCCACCCTCGCCCTCGTCCGGCGCCTCGGTCACGAGCGTCGGCTTGACGCCGCGCTCGACGGTCTCCTTCGTCACGACGCACTTCTTCACGTCGCGCCGCGAGGGCAGCTCGAACTGCACCTCGAGCAGGATCTCCTCGATGATCGAGCGCAGGCCGCGCGCGCCGGTCTCGCGCTCGAGCGCCTTGTCGGCGACCGACTTCAGGGCGTCGGCGGAGAACACGAGCTCGATCCCGTCGAAGCCGAAGAAGCGCTGGAACTGCTTGACGATCGCGTTGCGCGGCTCCGTCAGGATCGTGATCAGGTCATCGCGCGACAGCTGGTGCACCGCCGAGCTGACCGGCAGGCGGCCGATGAACTCGGGGATCAGCCCGTACTGCATCAGGTCCTCGGGCAGGCACTGCTCGAACACCTCGCCGGTGTCCTTCTGGTGGCGCGACGTGATCGCGGCGCCGAACCCGACGCCCTTGTGGCCGATGCGCCGCTCGATCACCTTGTCGAGCTGCGCGAACGCGCCGCCGCAGACGAACAGGATGTTCGTCGTGTCGATCGTCAGGAACTCCTGGTGCGGGTGCTTGCGGCCGCCCTGCGGCGGCACCGAGGCCTGGGTGCCCTCGAGGATCTTCAGCAGCGCCTGCTGGACGCCCTCGCCGGACACGTCGCGCGTGATCGACGGGTTGTCGGCCTTGCGCGCGATCTTGTCGACCTCGTCGATGTAGATGATCCCCGTCTCGGCCTTCTTGACGTCGAAGTCGGCCGCCTGGATCAGCTTGAGCAGGATGTTCTCGACGTCCTCGCCGACGTAGCCGGCCTCCGTCAGCGCAGTGGCGTCGGCGATCGCGAACGGGACGTTGAGGATCCGCGCGAGCGTCTGCGCGAGCAGCGTCTTGCCGCAGCCGGTCGGGCCGAGCAGCAGGATGTTGGACTTCTGCAGCTCGATGTCGGCGTCGTCGGCCTGCATCATCTGGACGCGCTTGTAGTGGTTGTAGACCGCCACCGAGAGCGTGCGCTTGGCCTGCTCCTGTCCTACGACGTACTCGTTGAGCACGCTGTAGATCTCCTTCGGCTTCGGCAGGTTGTCGATGTCGAAGGTCGGAGGAGCCGTCAGCTCCTCGTCGATGATCTCGTTGCAGAGATCGATGCACTCGTCGCAGATGTAGACGCCGGGCCCCGCGATCAGCTTCTTGACCTGCCGCTGGGACTTGCCGCAGAAGCTGCAGAGGAGCTGCTCGTTGGAGTCCGTCGGGCGCGCCATGGACTAGTGCTCCGAGATCACCCTGTCGATGATGCCGTACTCCTGAGCTTCCTCGGAGCTCATGAAGTAGTCGCGCTCGGTGTCCGTCTTGACCTTCTCGATCGACTGCCCGGAGTGCTGGGCGATGATCTCGTCAAGGCGCCTGCGCAGGTCGATCACCTCGCGCGCGTGGATCTCGATGTCGGTCGCCTGGCCCTGGAAGCCCGAGGAGACCTGATGGATCAGGATCTTCGCGTTCGGCAGCGCCATTCGCTTGCCCTTCTTGCCGCCGCCGAGCAGGAGCGCGCCCATCGACATCGCGATGCCGACGCAGATCGTCGACACGTCCGGCTTGATGAATTGCATCGTGTCGTAGATCGCGAGGCCGGCGTACACCGAGCCGCCCGGCGAGTTGATGTACAGCGAGATGTCCTTGTCGGGATCCTCGGACTCGAGATGCAGCAGCTGCGCCACGACGAGGTTCGCGATCTGGTCGTCCACCGGCGTCCCCAGGAAGATGATGCGTTCGGAGAGGAGCCGCGAATAGATGTCGAACGCGCGCTCTCCGCGAGAGGTCTGTTCGACGACCATTGGGACGAGTGGGCTCACGGTCCTCGCTTCGTTTCGCGTTCGGCGCCTGAATCCTGCACGGCGAGCAATGCCACTCTGCCCGCTCGTCTCGGCGCGAGTCTAGCAATCGGTCCAGGCCGTCAAAGTGGGGTCAGGACCCCGGCGTCCAGAGCTGCGAAGCGCGCTCCTCGGCGTCCGCGCCGGGGGTCCAGAGCTTGTCGCGCGCCTGCGCCTGCTGGACCGTGATCGGCCTCGCGGAGTCGGCCAGCAGGTCGAGCGCCTTGCGCTGCGCGAGCTCGGCCTTGAACGCATCGAGGCGGCCGGCGGACTTCATCCGCTCGAGCAGCTTCCTCGCGCTCGTGCTCTCCGCCGGAGCGGCCTGCTCGAGCGCCTCCAGCACCTCCTCTTCGGACGGCTCGATCGACTCGGCGGCTACTACGGCCGCGAGCACCGCCTCCCGCCTAAGCTGGCGCTCGGCGTCGGCCTTGCCCTCGGCGACGATCTCCTCCTCGGAGCGGCCGGAGATCTGCAGGTACATGTCCTTTGAGATGCCCTGGTGCGAGAGCGAGTGCAGCATCTGGTCCCAGAGCTCGCGCGAGCGCGCCTCGACCAGCGGGTCGGGCACGCCGACCTTCGCGTTCGCGACGGCCGAGTCGAGCACCGCCTCGCGGAACTCGGCCTCGATGCGGCGCTCCTCGCCCTCCGACAGCCGCTCACGGATGTCGTCGCGCAGCTCCTCGAGCGTGTCGAAGCCGGCCTCGGCGGCGAGCTCGTCGTCGACCGGTGGCAGCTCCTTCGCCTTGACCTCCTTGACCGCGACGGCGAACTCGACCTCCTGGCCTGCGAGCGCAGGCGACCCGCTGCCTCGGGCTTCGCCCTCGTCACCGCTTTCGCTCGCATCGGGGAACGTGACCCTGATCGTGCGCTCGTCACCTGCGGACGCGCCCGTGAGCTGCTCCTCGAAGCCGGGCACCAGCCGGCCCGAGCCGAGCTCGATCATCTGGTCGCGGCCCTCGCCGCCGTCGAACGGCTCGCCCGCGAGCGTGCCCTTGTAATCCATCACGACGAAGTCGCCCTCGGCGGCGGGGCGCTCGACGGTCGCGAGCCGACCGGCGCGCTCGCGCAGCCGCTCGACCTCGGCCTCGACCTGCTCGTCCGACGCGCCGGGCTCGCGCTTGCCGACCTCGAGCCCCTTGTACTCGCCCAGCTGGGCCTGCGGGCGCACGCCGATCTCGATCGAGAAGGTCAGCGGCTGGCCCTGACCAGGCAGCTCGCCCATGTCGAGCGCCGGCTCGCCCACCGGGACGATCGCGGCGGCGTCGATCGCGGCCGAGTACCACGAGCCGATCGAGTCGCGCACCGCCTCGTCCAGGACGGCCTCGCGACCGACCCGCTGGATCACGACGGGCGCGGGCGCCTTGCCGGCTCGGAAGCCGGGGACGCGCATGCTGCGGCCGAGCGCCCGCGCGGCCTGGGCGATGCTCTTCTCGACCTCCTCGGGCGGCACCGCCGCCTCGACGCGTACGCGCGACTCGGGCAGCTCGGTGACGGATGTGGAGATGGCGGGTGGGGCCATGGGCGGCCCCCACGATACCGTCGCGCGCGTGCTCACCCGGTTCGCGGCATGGCTGGTCACCGGCCCGTTCGGCCACTTGTGCGCCGGCGTGGCCGACTGGGCGGAGCTGCTGGCGCGCGGGCTGTGGTCGCGCCTGCGCCGGGGCGGCTAGCTACTTTCCCGAAACGAGCCGCCGTGCGGCGCGGACGGCGTATCTCGCGTCAACGCAGCAATCCCGCCCGAAACGAGGCCGCGTGCGGCGTTGACGGCGTGTCTCGCCGAAGCCGCCGCCCCGTCCCAGACCTCCCCTTCATTGCCGCCGTTGACGTAAGCACCGGCGCCGGCGAGGCCTACGCCACTCCCGCCCCGCGCGCGCCGGCGCATCCGCGCCAGTCCGCGCCGGCGCGGTCGAGCCGCCGCTGGTAGCCGGCGATCTCGTCGGGCGGCGAGATCCCCGGCCGCAGGTGCGGGCACGGGACCGGCGCGCCGGCGACGAGCCGGATCGGGACATGGCCGGCCCAGACGTCGAGCGCGGCGTCCTCGCTCTCGCCGTCGTCGGGCCCGCCGGTCGAGATCTTGGCCGAGGCCTCGTCGAGCGAGAGGGCGAGCACGGCGGTCGCCTTGAGCTCCTGGCGGGTCGGCTTGCGCGCCTGCTCCCAGCGGCCGGGCAGCACCTGCTCGGAGAACGCCTGCAGCGCTCGCAGCTTCTCGTCGGGATCGGTCACGGCGCGCGCCTCGCCGAGCACGACGACGGAGCGGTAGTTCGCGCTCATCTCGAACATCGAGCGCGCGAACACGATCCCGTCGAGCAGCGTGACGGTGAGGCACATCGGCACCGCGGCGGCGGCCGTCCGCAGGGTGCGGCTGGCCGAGGAGCCGTGCACGTAGACCTCCTCGCCGAGGCGCGCGTGCAGCGTGGGGATCACGAAAGGCTGGCCCTCGTGGGCAAAGCCGACGTGCGCCACGAGCGCCTCGTCGAGGATGGCCTTGACGGCGTCGCGGTCGTAGGACGCCTTTTCGTGCACCCGGCGCACCCGCACGCGCTCGGACGGCGCGGCTGTGCGGCGGCGGATCGTTGGGGAGCTCACGGCGCGAAGGATGCGGCCCGAAATGGTCCTGTGTCCAGGGCCATTGACGGCGCAGCCGATGGGTCCAATGATGTGGATGGGGGCACCGCCGACGAGAAAAGGGGTGCGGTCGACGAGCCGGGCGGCGCCCACACGGGGATGCTCGTCGCGCTCGACCCCGGCTCGCCGGAGCCGCTGCGGCGACAGCTCGCGGGCGAGCTGCGTGAGGCGATCCGGCGCGGGCGGCTGCGGACCGGCGTGCGGCTGCCGGCGTCGCGCGCGCTGGCTGCGGAGCTTGGCGTCTCGCGCGGCGTCGTCACCGACGCCTACGAGCAGCTCACCGCCGAGGGCTGGCTGGCCGCCCGCCGCGGGGCTGGCACCACCGTGGCGGCGGCACCGGCCGCGGAGCCACCGCGAAGCACGGCGCCCGGCCGCGCCGCCGTGCGCTTCGACTTCACCGCGACGGCGCCCGACGTCTCGCTCTTCCCGCGTCGCCAGTGGGCACGCGCCGTCGCCCGCGCGACGGCCGAGGCGCCGGACGCCGAGCTCGACTACGGCAGCGGGTTCGGCAGCCTCGCGCTGCGCGAGGCGTTGTCCGGCTACCTGGGCCGGGTCCGCGCGACGGCCACCGGCCCGGGCGGGATCGTCGTCTGCGCCGGCTACCTTCAGGCGACGCGGCTGCTGTTCGCGGTGCTGGCCGAGCGCGGCGTGCGGCGCGTCGCGCTCGAGGATCCCTCGCTCTCGGACCACTGGGACGCGGCGCTGCGCGCCGGACTGCAGCCGGCCCCGGTCGGGGTCGACGCGGACGGACTGCGCGTCGACGCGCTCGAGGCCGCGGACGCGCACGCCGTCGTCGTCACACCGAGCCACCAGTTCCCGACGGGCGCGGTGATGGGGCCCGAGCGCCGCCACGCGTTGCTGGCCTGGGCGCACGCGGGCGACCGCCTGATCGTCGAGGACGACTACGACGCCGAGTTCCGCTACGACCGCCGGCCGCTTGCGGCGCTGCAGGGTCTTGATCCCGCGCGCGTGGTCTACGTCGGCACGGCATCGAAGGTCCTCGCGCCCGCTCTGCGCCTGGGCTGGATCCTCGCGCCGGCCGCGCTCGCGGCGGCGCTGGCGGCGGAGAAGCTGGCAGCCGACTCCGGCTCCCCCGCGCTCGACCAGCTCGCGCTCGCGCACCTGATCGCCTCGGGCGAGCACGACCGGCACCTGCGCCGAGTGCGCCGCACCTACGCCCAGCGGCGCGCGCGGCTCGTAGCTGCGCTCTCGCGCGCGCTGCCGGAGGCGCGGATCGAGGGCGCCGCCGCGGGCGTGCACCTCGTGCTCGCGCTGCCGGCGGCGCTCGAGCCGTTGCGGCTGCGCCGCGCGGCCGCCGCGCACGGCGTCGTGGTGGAGGACATCGGCGCGCGACTGCGCGGCCAGGCCGGAGTACCTCCCGGCCCGACCAGGCTCGTGCTGGGCTATGGCCGCGTCCCGACGGCCGGCGTCGATGCCGCGGTCGCGGGCCTCGCCGCCGCGTTGCGCGACGCCGGGCTGTGAGCCGGCGGCGTCTCACCGGAGTGCGCCGGTTCCCTCGGCCGAGGCCATCGGCGCGCTGGTCGCGCTCGGGCTGGCCAACACGGGCATCGGGTTCTGTCTCTTCTACGCCCTGATCGACCGGGCCGGAGCCGGCAAGGCCTCGCTGATCACCTACGTGATCCCGGGCGTAGCCGCGTTGCTCGGCATCGGCGTGCTCGGCGAGGACTTCGGCGCCAACACCGCGCTCGGTCTCGCGCTCATCCTCGCCGGCTCCTGGCTGGCGTCAGGAGGAACGGGCCCGGTGGTCGAGTCGCGTTCCGACCGGCGGTCGTAGCCGCGCCCGTCGCTGCGCGCGTAGTGTCCCGGCCATGGATCGCTCTCTCTCCTCCCCCACCGCTCCCCCGGCCGGTGAGCTGCTTCTCACGAGCGCGCTGCTGTCGATCTACGTCGGCCTGCGCGTCGCGACCGCCGCCCTCGCCATCGCGGGCAACCTGCCGAGCAGCCGCGGCAGGTCCCTGCGCGCGCCGGCGTAGGCGCCGGCGAGCGCCTCGGCGGCGGCCGCGCCGTGCACGCCGGGCCCGTGACCGACGAGCAGGTGCTCGGGCTCGTATCCACGCAGCGCGCCCGGCGGCGAGATGCGCAACATCGGGTGCAGGCCCGCCGCGGCCGCGCCGACCGCGTAGACCGGGTTGGTGCCGATCAGCTCGGCGACGACGAGCACACGGCGCTCGGGCCACCACAGGGCGATCTCGTGCCAGCGCGGCAGCTTGAGCACCGGCACGACCGCGAACGGGCTGCCCGGGATCGCGGCGGGCAGCCGCAGGCGCGGCACGCCCAGGCGGGCGGCGATCGCGGCGCAGTCGCGGTTGTGGCGATCGAGCAGCTGCAACACGCCCACCGGGCTGCCGACCGCCACCGCACGCTCGAGCGCCTCGCCGACGTCGACCGGGTCGACCAGCCAGACGCCGTCGCCGGTGTCGATAGCGTGCGAGGTGCGCGTGAGCGCTTCGTCGGGAAACCAGGAGAACCCGAACGGAAGGTCGTCGTAGGTGACCATCGCCGCGGAGGCTATTCGGGCAGCGCGCTCGGACGGTCCACCAGCACCGAGAGCACGATCATCGTGCGCGTGCGCACGACGTTGGGGCGCCGGCGCAGCGTCTCGATCAGGCGTTCGAGGTGGCGGACGTCGTCGACCTGGACGCGCAGCACCGCGTCCGGCTCGCCCGACACGGTGACCGCGCTGACGACCTCGGGGATCCCCTGGACGCTCGCGAGCACGTCATGCGGCGCCGTGCGATCGGCGCAGTAGACCTCGGCGATCGCCTCGAAGCCGAGCCCGAGCTTGGACGCGTCGACCACCGCGGCGTAACCGCGGATCACGCCGGCAGCCTCCAGGCGGTCGACGCGGCGCTTGACCGCCGGCGTCGACAGGCCGACCTCGCGCCCGATGTCTGCGAACGACCGGCGTCCTTCCCGCTGCAGGATCGCAAGGATCTTGCGGTCCAGGGCGTTCAGACGTTCCATTGTTGTCAGTCTATGAAACGGTTCGTACTCGCCGGTTGAGCTTCGGCGGCCGTGGGCGTACAAGAAGGGAATGTTCGAAGAGGGGCAGCTCTACGCACCGGTGACGGAAGGACCCGAGGGGATCAAGGTCCATCTCGCCGACGACCATCCCGGCGCCGGCGATCCCGACTACCGGCGCCGCCGCAACGAGATCGCCGCCGCTGCGCTCGCCTGGGAGCCGGGGGCGCCGATCCCGCGCGTGGACTACACGGAGGCCGAGCACGACATCTGGCGCACGGTCTCGCGCGAGCTCGCCCCGAAGCACGAGCGGCTCGCCATCCGCGCCTTCCGGGAGGCCAAGGCCGCGCTCGCGCTGCCGGGGGACTACGTGCCGCAGCTCGACGAGGTGTCGGCCCGGCTCAAGCCGCTCACCGGCTTCGAGTTCCACCCGGCCGCCGGCCTCGTGCCGCTCGACGAGTTCTACGGCTCGCTGGCCGACCGCGTCTTCCACTCGACGCAGTACCTGCGCCATCCGAGCAGCCCGCTGTACACGCCCGAGCCCGACATCGTGCACGAGGTGATCGGGCACGGCAACCTGCTCGCCGACCCGCAGATCGCGGAGGTCAAGCGGCTCGCCGGCGAGGCCGCGCGGCGATGTGAGACGGCCGCGAGCCTGCAGTACGTCGCCGACGTGTTCTGGTTCACGCTCGAGTTCGGGGTCATGTTCGAGGAGGGCGAGCTGCGCTGTTACGGCGCCGGGCTGCTGTCCTCGTACGGCGAGATCGAGGAGTTTCGCGGCGCCGACATCCGGCCCGTCGACTTCCACGCGATGGCGACGCTCGAGTACGACATCACGCACTACCAGCCGATCCTCTTCGCATGCGAGGGGATGACCGAGCTGACCGAGCGCGTCGGCGGCTTCTTCGCCGGCTTCGACGACGACACGCCCGAGCGGCTCGCGCACGAGTCCAGCCCGGCCGCCGGCCTGGCGTCCCAGGTATAGGACGCCCAAGGCCGGCGAGGGCCGACCCCCCGGTCGAGTTATGCGACGGCGAGGCGCAGGCGGACCTTGAAGGTCTTCGCCTTGCCGACCCGCGGCTTCACGCGCAGCTTCACGGTGTGCCGGCCCGGGGTGAGCTTGGAGGGGCGCAGCTTGGCGCCGAACCTCAGCTTCCGGACGCGCTTGAGCCGCTTGCCGTCGAGCTTGTAGCGCACGGACTTCAGCCTCATGCCCTTGCGCCGCTTGACCTTGGCCTTGATCGGCGCCGTCAGGCACGTGTGCTTCCTCACCGTGAGGCGCAGCACGCCGTAGCGGCGGAGATTCGTGCGCCTGCGCCCTGCGACCAGTCGCAGGCAGCCGGCGCTCGCGGTGTTCGCCGTGATCTCCGGGTTGCCGCCGGTGACCGCCGTGGTGCCGGACACCGGGGCCGTGGTAGTGCCGGTTGCGGTGCCCGTCGTGGTGCCGCTGTCGGACGTGGGCGTGGGATCCGGGCTCGGGTCGGGCGTCGGATCAGGGTCCGGGGTCGGGTCGAGCGTCGGATCAGGGTCCGGGGTCGGCTCGGGCGTCGGATCCGGGTCGGGGGGCGGGTCGGGCGTCGGATCAGGGTCCGGGGTCGGGTCGGGCGTGGGATCCGGGTCGGGCGTGGGATCCGGCGTCGGATCCGGGTCCGGGGTCGGGTCGGGCGTCGGATCAGGGTCCGGGGTCGGGTCGGGCGTGGGATCCGGGTCGGGCGTCGGATCCGGGTCGGGCGTCGGATCCGGGCACGTGCCGGCCACCATTGCGGTCGGGTCGGAGATCGCCGTGCCCGCACCGAACGCGTTTGTCACGGTCTCGGCGACCTGCAGCGTCGTGCACACGTCCTCGGCGGCGAGCAGGTACGTCGTGCCGGTTGCCCCGTCGATGTCGCCGCAGTCCTCGCCGTTCTCGTCGCAGCGCTGCCACTGGTATGCCCGCGTCGCGGTCGCCGCATCGGTCCACACGCCCGGCTGCACCCTCAGCGGCTCGCCCTCGGCGAGCGTCCCGGCGATCGAGGGCGGGATCGTGTTGGACGGCACGCGCGCGGCGTCGAAGTGCGCCTTGATGTCGGCCGCGCTCAGCGCGGACGGATAGAGCGCCGCCTCGTCGAGCTTCCCGGAGAAGCCGCCGCTGAACGCGCCGGCGCCGTCCCCGCCGAGGACGAGCGCGCCGCTGCCCGTGGCTGCGCCACCGTTGAAGGACCTCTTCAGCGCTCCGTTCACATAGAGACGGACCTTGTCGGACCACGTGACCGTCACGAGCGTCCACACGTTGCTCGCGAGCGTGACCTTGGTCTGGACGCGGCTCCCCCCGGTCACCACCGCCAGCTTCCGCTTGCTGCCGATGCCGAGCGCCCAGCCGTCCGTTGCGGGGTTGCCGTGGGAGACGATGCCCGACTGCTGGCCCCTGCCGAGCCGGTTCGGGTTCACCCACAGCTCGACCGTGCGGCTGACCGCGTCGACCGCGGCGCTGACCGTGCCGTTGGTCGCCAGGGCGGCGGCGGTGCCGGCGTCGAGGAAGGGCGCTGCAGCGCCGGCCGTCACTCCACCGAGATACGCGCCATCGCGGTCGTTGATCGACGCGTCCTCGGCCACGGCCGAGCCGATCGGCTCGTCGAGGCGAAGGTACGTGAGCGGGTCGTTCAGGAGCACCCCGTCCTGGTATCCGGCCGCCTGTGCCGACGGCGGCAGCGCAAGCGCCGATGCCGCCGCGAGCGCGACGGCGAGTCGCCTCGAGTTCATACTGCTGGCCTCCCTGTTGCCTGAGCGACGGGCCGTCCGTAGCCCGCCGTGAATCGTCTGGTTGAGAGAGCCGGCGGCCGAGCTGTCTCACTCGCGTGAGACCTCTGGCTTTGCGTCCCCGCCTCGCGACGGGTTTGCCTTGATCAGCTCGGTAGCCGTCCTGATCGGCCGGGAAATGGTGCGGCTTGATCCCATCTGGACGAATGGATGGGGCGCGCAGCGACCACGGCTGCAAGTGAGGTCGCCGCGGTCCTAGGCAGTTCGGCGCACGCCGACGTGCGGGCAGCCCCACTGGAACGGCCCCGCCGATGCGATATCACCGCGGAGCACATGGCTCCCGCGCTCGACATCGCCGACCTCGTCAAGCGTTATCCGACGGGCACCGAGGCCCTGAAGGGCGTCTCGCTCGAGATCGACGAGGGCGAGTTCTTCGGCCTGCTCGGGCCCAACGGCGCCGGCAAGTCGACGCTGATCCACTGCGCGACCGGGCTGGCCCAGCCGACCGCGGGCGAGATCCGCGTGTTCGGCCACGACGCCGTCCACCACTACGCCGAGGCGCGCCTGGCGGTCGGGCTTGCTCCGCAGGAGCTCAACCTCGACTGGTTCCTGACGCTCGAGGAGACGCTCGACTACCACGGCGGCTACTTCGGGATGCCGCGGCGCGAGCGCAGGGAGCGCGCCGCCGAGCTGCTCGACGCCTTCTCGCTGGGGGCCAAGCGCAAGGACCGCACGCGCACGCTGTCGGGCGGCATGAAGCGCAGGCTGATCCTGGCGCGCGCGCTGATGCACCGGCCGCGGCTGCTGATCCTGGACGAGCCGACCGCCGGCGTCGACGTCGAGCTGCGGCTCGAGCTGTGGCGCTACGTCCAGCGGATCAACGCCGAGGGCACGACGATACTGCTCACCACGCACTACCTCGAAGAGGCCGAGCAGCTGTGCGACCGCATCGCGTTCATCAACGACGGTCAGATCGTCGCGCAGGGGACCAGCCGCGAGCTCGCCGACACGTACGGCGCCGTCAGCCTGGAAGACGCCTACCTCGAGCTGGTCGGCCGCAAGGAGCTCTCGCGCGCGCACATCGCCGGGGACTCGCCGTGACGGCGACGCAGATCCGCTTCCTCGCGCTCGTCCGGCGCGAGGTCACCCGCTTCCTGAAGATCAAGCGCCAGACGCTCGGCGCGCCGATGCTCGAGACCTTCCTCTACATCTCGGTCTTCGGCGCCGCGCTCGGCACGCGCATCGACAAGCTGCACGGCGTCGACTACGTCGTCTTCATCGTCCCGGGGCTGATCATGATGGCCTGGGCGATGAACGCCTTCACCAACAACTCGTCGTCGATCCTGCAGCAGAAGTTCCAGCGCGCGATCGACGACCAGCTCTCCTCCCCCGCCTCGCCGCTCGAGCTGCTGCTCGCGTTCTCGCTCGGCGGCTTCCTGCGCGGGCTGATCGTCGCGACGATCACGTTCACGGCCGCGGCGATCCTCGTCTCGATCCCGATCCAGCACGTGCTCGTGCTGGTGCCGTCGCTGTTCCTCGTCGGCTTCTTCTTCGCCCAGCTCGGCGTGCTGGTCGGTGTGCGGGCGGAGCAGTTCGACGATGTCTCCTTCTACCAGACGTTCCTGCTCACGCCGCTGATCTTCCTCGGCGGCGTGTTCTACTCGGCGGAGCTGCTGCCGGAGCCGTTCCAGACGCTGACGTACTTCGACCCCGTCTACTACATGATCGGGCTCGTCCGCTACGGCTTCCTCGGCTACTCCGATGTCAGCGTCGCGCTTTCGCTGCTCGCGCTCACGGCCGCGGCGTCGGCGCTGTTCGCGGTCAACTACCGGTTGTTCGCGCGCGGCTACAAGCTGCGGGCGTGACTTTGGACACATTTGTTTGACCTGAGTCGCACGCTCTGCGAGGCTCGCGGCGGGGGAGGCACCAAAACACACGGAGGTGACGTCGGTGTCGGTCGCACGAATGCTGTCAATCCTTGCCATGGCCGTGGCAGTGGTCATGCTGCCCGCGGCGACCGCGGGATCGGCTCCGAAGACGCCTGCCCCGGGCAAGAACTTCAGCCTGGTCGTGGAGACGTCGGAGCCGCGCGGCTTCGATGACACCTCGTATGAGGTCACGCTCACGAACCTGACCGGCACCCAGCAGGTCGGGTCGGCCAACATCGACTTCCCGGCGCAGTTGGCGATCACCGGCGAGCCGAGGATCGGGAGCACGCCGGTGGAGCGCGTCGGCCAGCAGCTCCAGCCGCGCAACCTCGACCTCCCGCCCGGGGCGTCGGTGACGATCACGCTCGGCCTGCGGATGCCCTGCGTCGGCCCGACCGGCACCTGGACCGCCGTGGCCAAGCAGTCGAACGACTTCTCCGGCAGCGGCAACGACCTCACGCTCGCGCCGACGGGGAATCGCCTCGTCACCGGCGTGGAGGGCAGCTGCAAGCTGCGCTTCCGCGACCAGCCGGCGTCGGCGCGCGAGAACGCGGCGATCACGAGTGCCGCGTTCGACCCGGGCGGCGATCCGGTGACGGTCGAGACGCTCGACGCGACCGGCGTGCCGACGGTGGCGTTCGGCGGATCGGTCAGGATCTTCAGCGCGCCGGTCGGATCCGCTCCGGGCGGGTCGCCGCTCGCGACCGTCACGGCCGTCGACGGCGTCGCGCCCTTCGCCGACATCAGCATCGCGGCGTCCGGCAACTACAGGCTGCACGCGAACGCGGACGGCCTGGTCGACGCCGACGCGTCGAGCAGCTTCCAGATCGTCGACGTCGCCAACAGCTGCGCCCCCGGTCCGGGGAACTGCAAGGCCGAGGTGGGGAACGCGACACTGGACGGCACGGTGACCGAGGGCGACGGCCTGGCCCTGCTCTCGTTGAACTTGGGCGTCGACCCAATGAGTTCGACGGGCTGCGCGGGCTACGTGCCGCCGGGGCCGAACTACTTCGAGTTCGAGCTGTTCGACGTGACGGGCACGAAGACCATAACGCTCAGCTATACCAAGGCGGAGATGAAGGGACGCGGTCCCTCTTCGCTCGAGGTGTGCTTCGCGTCGCCGCAATCCTTCGTCGCCAAGGATGGGTCTCTGGCGCCGGCGTTCGACTACGACGGGCCCGGTCCCGGCACGACCGGCTTCGCCGGGCTGCTGCCGGACTGCCCGGTGAGCCCGGCCGGGCCATGCGTCCTCGACCGCGCCACCTCGCCCGGCGGGGCTGGCGCCACGATCACGGCTTTCGCCCCGGCGAGCCTGGGCGACCCGCGCACGCACTAACGGGAGCCGACCGGTGCGGCCGCCTCGCGCGGCCGCACGAGCGGCGGTCCGGGCAGCCGCATGACGTCGAGCCGTGCGAGCAGGGCGTCGAGCTCCGCGCGGCGCTCCGGCGACGGGTCGAGCAGCTCCAGCGCCGCGAGCGCCAGCGCCGTCTCGAGCGGGAGCTCCGACGCGCGCGCGGCCTGGAGCGCCTTGGCGAGGGCGGCGTGCGCGCCTTCGCCGTCGCCGATCTGGGCCAGCGCGACGCCGGCGACGTGATGCAGGAGCGGGTCCAGCAGCGCGTCGTCGGAGACCGCGTCGAGTAGGGCGAGCACGCGCTCATGGGCCTCCTCGGCACGGCCGTCGAACACGGCGGCCTCCGCGAGCAGCGCGCCTGCGAGAGCCGCGTCGTTCTCCACCCCCAGCCTCCGAGCGCGCGCGAGCGCGTCCTCCAGCATCGCGACGGCCTCGTCGTTGCGACCGGAGCGCGCGTGCAGCCGGCCGAGCAGGGCGGTCGCGAACGCGGCGCCGTGCTCGTCCGCGGTCCCGCGCCAGACCTGCAGGGCGCGGCGCAGCAGCGGCTCGGCCTCTTCGAGGCGGCCCTGGTCGGAGAGCACCTCGCCGACGTTGCAGTCGGTGAACGCGCCGAAGTTGACGTCGCCTGCACGCAGGCTCGCGTCGCCGCTGTGGCGGTAGAGCGTCACCGCGTCGTCCCAGCGACCGGCGCGGTAGGCGAAGGCGCCCATGTTGTTGAGTACGGCGGACTCGCGGTCGGCGGCGCCGTGGCGGCGGAAGATCTCGAGCGCGCGGGCGGCGTGGCCGGCCTCCGCTGCGCGGCCGGACATCACGAGCGCTGTCTCGAGGATCTGGCAAGCGTGCCCGAGCGCGAGCTCCTCGCCGGCCGCCTCGGCGTCCGCGATCGCCTGGCGTGCGAGCCGGGCGGCCTCCCCCTCCCGGCCCTGCCGGTGGCGCACGTTGGCGAGCGTGGCGACGACGTGCGAGCGCGTCGCGGCCGCCTGCTCGCCGGCGACCCCTTCGAGCGTGCGCAGGGCGCGCCCGGACCAGCGCACCGCGCGTGAGATGTGTCCGGCCCGGTAGGCCACGGTGGCGTGCCGCCACAGCAGGTGCGCGGTGCGCACCGGGTCGTCGGTGACGAGCCGGCGCGCGGCGGTGAGCGCGTGGTCGGAGCGCTGGGGCTCGCCGGTGCGCAGGTATGCGTCGGCGAGCGACTCCCAGACGGCCGCGAGCTCCTCGCCGGCGATGTCGAGCTGGTGCGCCGCCTCGAGCGCGCGCCGGTAGAGACCGGCGGCGTCGGCGAACGCGGCACGCGCGCTCGCGCGGTCGGCGGCCAGGCGGGCGTAGTGCCAGGCCTTCGCGTGGACGCCCGCGCGGTGGAAGTGGACGGCGAGGCGCGCCGCGGCGTCGTCGGCGTCGGCCCCGAGCTCGCGCTCCAGCTGTCGGGCGGCGACGGCGTGGAGCTCGCGCCGCACGCGGAACGGGAGACCTGCGTAGGCGACATCACGAACGACCGCTCGGTGGAAGCGCAGGTGGCCGTCGGCCTCCGCCTTGAAGTAGGCGCCGAGACGAGCCCACGTCGCGTGGTGGGGCCGGGGCACGTCGTCGCCGAGCAGGTCGTCGAGCTGCCGCGGATGGAAGCTGAGCCCCAGGATCGACGCCCGCCGGATCAGGGCACGGTCGGGCGGTGCGAGCCGGTCGAGCCGGGCCAGCGCGGCGCTCTCGATGCTGTCGGGCAGCTCCGTCGAGCCGGCGGCCGCCGCGCGCAGCAGGTCGCGCAGGAACTGCGGGCTGCCGCCCGAGCGCTCCGCGGCGAGCGCGACGATGTGCGGCGGCAGCGGCGCCGCTTCGGTCGCCGCCTCGGCCAGCGCCAGCGACTCGGCCGGACCGAGCGGCGCCAGCTCCAGCTCCAGCACGTGCTCTCCCGGCGTCGCGATGAAGCCGCGCCTGCGGTCGCGCCGCGACACGACGACGACCCATGGCAGCAGCGGCAGCTCGCGGGCAAGCGCCTCGACGAGCTCCGCCGAGGCCGCGTCCATCAGGTGCGCGTCGGCCACCTCGACCAGCGCCCACCCGGGCAGCTGCCGGCGCATGAAGCGCAGGACGACCTCGCGCAGGCGGGCGGCGCGGAAGTCCGGTGACAGCTGGTCGACGGCCGGGCTGGCCGGCGCCTCCACGTCGAATGCATCGGCCAGCAGCGGCAGCCACGGCAGCAGCGACTGGTCGTCGCGCTCGAGCGTTGCCCGCAGCCGCGCGAGCACGACCTCCTCGGTGTCGTCTCCCGCCACGCCGAGCAGGTCGCGCAGCAGTTGCCGCCAGGTCGCGTACGGCGTGGTCATCGTGTACGGCTCGCAGGTCGCGTGCAGCACGCGCACGCCGTCGGCGCGGTCGCGCACCTCCTCCATCAGCCGCGACCTGCCCATGCCGGGCTCGCTCACGAGCTGGATCAGGCGCCCGCGCCCGCGCCGTGCGTCGTCCAGCGCCCGCGCTATCTGCTCGAGCTCGCGATCGCGGCCGACCAGCGGGAACCGCACAGGCACCGGGCCGCGCGCCGTGTCGCGGCTGAGCACGACGGGGCCGACCGAGACGGCCTCGACGGGCAGCGCCTTGCCCCTCACGGCGAAGGGCTCCAGCGCCGTGGTCTCGAAGCGCGTGCTGGACCGCTCCACCACCGCCGGCGTCGTGTAGAGCTCGCCCGGCGGCGCCTTGGCCATCAGCCGCGCGGCCAGGTTGACGACGTCGCCCATCACGGTATAGGTCCGGCGGTAGTGCGGGCCGATGTCGCCGGCGAACAGCGGCCCGCGCGCGACGCCGATGCGCAGCGGAAGCGCCGCACGGCCCTCGACGATGTGGCGCAGCGCCAGCAGCATGCGCTCGTCCTCGTCGCCGAGCGCGCGCGGCGCGCCCGCGGTGAGGATCAGCTTGCCGCCGTCGGCGTCGATGTCGGAGCCGAGGAAGCAGACCTGCTCCGCGTCGGCCGCTTCCTGCACGAGCGTGACGAGCTCGTGGAGCACGTCGGCCGCGCCCCCGGCGGCGCGCTCCGCGACGAGGCCGTCGGCGCCCTCGAAGCGCAGGAACGCGACCGTGACGATCCGGTGCTCCGGCGGCTGCGGCCCGGCCAGCACGTGCGCGCGCAGCTCGGTCGAGAGCGCGAGCGCCGCCTGCGACGAGTCGATCGTGTCCGGCATCGGCGCCGCGAACGCCCGGATCACCGGCGGCGGCGAGCGCAGCAGCCGGCCGGCCCCGCGCGCCGGCCCGAGGCAGCGCGAAGGCAGCCCGGCCGCGGTCGTGGCGCTGACGACGATCTCGCCGCT
>Ga0126306_10000177_pt1 | contig 24649 bp, 23 predicted proteins | sample Plot27_FD_92592 | JGI IMG/M metagenome (GOLD analysis project Ga0126306, IMG submission 92592) | Serpentine soil microbial communities from UC McLaughlin Reserve, CA, USA - Plot27 | ecosystem: Environmental > Terrestrial > Soil > Grasslands | place: USA: UC McLaughlin Reserve, Lake County... | reverse complement strand
AGGACGAGGATCGCAGCGGCTGCCGCCGCCACGACTCCGGCCAGGGCACCGGCGAGTGCGAAGCCCGGTCGGCGCACGCGGCGCGGCGAAGTCGCGGCCTCAGCGGCGATCCGCGTCCTCAGGGACGCGGGCGCCTCCAAGCTGAGCCCGCGAAGTGCGGTTGCACCAGCGCGCTGGCGCTCGAAGGCAGCGCGCAGGGTGGGAGATGCGGCGAGCCGGGCCTCTAGTTCCGCCCGCCGGTCGTCCTCGAGCGAACCGTCAGCAAGGGAGACGAGCTCGCGCTGCGTCCGCTCGTCGAGGTCTCTGTGTGATTGATCTCCGCTCATGCGTGTCCCACCGATGAAGACGCGCGAGCGATCGATCTATTCCGAGGGCCCGCGGAATAAATACGGGCGGACCCCGTCCTTGGGCTTGCAATCGACCCAAGGAGTTCCAAATGCGCAACCTCAAGACAGCGGGCAAGCGGGTCCTTCGGCCCAGCCCGGCCCTGGTGGTCGCCTTCGTCGCCCTGTTCGCGACGATGGGCGGGATCGGCTACGCGACCGCGAAGCTGAAGCCGAACAGCGTGAAGGCGAAGAACATCAAGAGCGGCGCGGTGACCACCGCCAAGATCGCCGACGGCGCCGTGACCACGCCGAAGCTGGCGCCGGACGCGGTCGCGCCCAACGCGACCAACGCAGCCAACGCGGCGAATGCCTCCCGGCTGGGCGGAGCCGCCCCCGGCGAGTGTCAGACCGGCTGGCTCAAGGCCTCGACGGTGGTTGACACCGCGAACCTGACTGACGCTACGCCGGACGCGGTCGTTCCCGCGTTCGACTGCGCCAGCCGGGCCACTGATGCGGTGACTGTCCACAGGAACGGCGTTGGGCGGTACACGCTCAGCCTCGCCGGCGTCGACTCGGGCGTCGCGATCTCCTCGAGCGCCAACGTGGGCGGCCCGGGGGCGAACGTCGTCACGGCGGCCAGCAAGGTCGTGGACGGCCAGCTGAATCTGAACGTCTGGAACAACCCGGACGCCGGCGCGCTCGTCGACGGTAAGACGGTCTCGCTGATCGTCTTCTGATCAAAGGCTCGGATCCGGCGACCCTGGCGCCCTCGGTGCCGGGGGCTCGGATCCGATGTACGCGCCCTGGTCCCTTTCGGCGCGTCCACTCCAGGAGCGGCCGCCGGCCAAGCCGGTGGCCGTTCCGCGTCCGGGAACCGCCTCGGTCCAAGCCCAATCGCTAGCATTCGCCGCCCCTTCGGGGCAGCCCCCGGAGGGTTGACGCGGCGGCGGGTTTCGGTGGCCGCGTTCATGTTTGGTGGGGGGCCTGGATTTCATGCGCTCGTTCGACATCGACATCACAGTTGGGGCCAGCAGTTGTCGACCCTCGCCCTAGACGGACCAAGCGGGGCGGCCGGCCCATCTCGGATGGCGAACCTGCTCCGCTACCTCGACCTGGCCCTGCTCGCGGTGGCCCTGCCCGTGTTCCTCGCGGCGGATCTGCCGATGGCGGGTTACATCGTCATCGCCCTCGTCTGGATTGCCCAGCACGGCATCGAGCTCTGGGCGGACCGGTCCGCCGCCCGCGCGATGGAGCGCGGTGACAGGCGCGCCGCGATGGGCTGGGTTGGCGCGACCACGCTGGCGCGGGTCTGGATCATCGCCCTCGCCGTTCTCCTGGTTGGGCTGATCGACAGCAAGGACGCCGGCCTTGCCGCCGCGGTACTCGCGGCGATTCTCTTCACGGTCCACTTCGGCGCCCGCCTGCTGATCCGCCTGATCGAGCCGGAGGAGTCCAGAAGCTGATGGCCGCCTGGTCGACCAAGCAGAAGGTCCTGTTCGGGGCCGGTGTCTACTTCGGGATCACGATCGCGCTGCTCCTCATCTTCGGCAGCAGCGGCAAGAACGAGGAGTTCAAGCCGCAGGACGAGTTCAAGCTGCACGACTGGATCCCGATCCATATCGGGGGCATCAACTTCTCGATCAACAGGGCCGTCCTCTATCTGGTCCTGGCGAGCGCGCTGACGATTTGGGTGATGACCTACATCGCCCGGCGCATGCAGATGAAGCCGAACCGCGTGCAGGCCGCTGTCGAGGTCGCCTACGACCTGACGAAGAACAACATCACCGGCGGCAACCTGCCGAGTTCGTACGCGACCAAGTGGTTCCCCTTCATCGCCACGCTCTTCTTCTTCATCGCCTTCTCGAACATCATCGGGTACCTGCCGCTGCCCACGAACAGCGCCGAGACCGTCGACATCTTCGGGATCGGGATCCCATCCTTCGCGATTTATGCCGCGACCGCGAACATCTCATTCGCCCTGGTCCTGACCCTGGTCGTCTGGTTCAGCTACCACGTCGAGGGGATCAGGGCAAAGGGCCTGTTCGGCTATCTGAAGAGCTTCCTGCCCGCCGGGCTCGAGGACATGAACCCGATCGGGAAGGCGCTGATCTTCGGGATCGAGGTGCTCTCCCACTTCATGAGGCTCGTCTCGCTCTCCGTCCGGCTCTTCGCCAACATCCTCGCGGGACACCTGCTGCTGCTCTTCATGGGGGGCGGGCTTGCCGTGCTGCTCGGCCTCGCTGCCCTCGGAGCCCTTACCTTCCCACTGGCATTCGTCTTCTTCGTGCTTGAGGTCGGCCTGATCGCAACGCTGCAGGCGTTCATCTTCGCCACCCTCTCTGCCATCTACATCGGCGGCGCCGTCGCCGAAAGTCACTAATCAAAGGAGCGCTGATTCATGGTTGATGTGTTGATCGCCCAGGCAGCTCAGGGCGTCACGGACACCGGGGTGACCGATGCCGGCAAGGCGATTGCCCTCGGCGTCGGCGCCGGCCTCGGCTCGATCGGGGCAGGCATCGGCATCGGCATCATCTTCGGCAAGGAGATCGAGTCGGTGGCCCGCCAGCCCGAGATGAAGGACGACCTCCAGTCGATCCGCTGGCTCGGTTTCGCGCTGACCGAGGCGGTCGCCTTCTACACGTTCATCTTCGGCCTGATCGCCTTCTTCCTCTAAAGATGACCGAGACCCCGACCACACGAACCCGGATGACGCGCGTGGCGCTGCCAGGCGTCGCTCCCTGCGTCCTCGACCTGCTCGGCCACGCGCGCCCCGGGGTCCGCGCGGCCAGGGCCTCGATCATCTAGCCGAGCGAGTGGAGTTCCTCACCGACATAGGCCAGTTCGTCCTCCTCGCCCAGGAGACCGCCGAGCACGGCGGAGGAGGCGGCGGGGAGGATTCCGGCGGCAGCTTCCTGGTCTCGCCGAACCTCGGCCTGATGATCTGGACGCTGCTCGTCTTCGGGATCACGATGTACGTGCTCAGCAGGGTCGCCTTCCCGCGGATCCAGGAGGCGCTCGACAAGCGCGCCAACGCGATCCGCGAGTCAATCGACGAGGCGGAGAAGACCCGCAAGGAGGCCGACGAGATCCTGGCCGAATACCGCGCGCGGCTGAAGGAGGCTCGCGAGCAGGCCGACGAGATCGTCGCCCGCGCCCGCCGGACGGCGGAGACCGCAACCGCCGAGGCCGCCCAGGAGGGTCGCCAGAAGCGCGAGGAGCTCCTAGCGGCCGCGCGCCGCGACATCGAGGCGGAGACGCGGCGCTCGCTCGAGCGCATCCGCAAGGAGGTCGCCGACCTCACGGTGCTCACCACCGAGAAGGTCACCCGGAAGACGCTCGATCCAGACGATCAGAAGCGCTTGATCGAGGAGGCGCTCGGCGAGGTCGACTTTTCGAGCCTCGGCGGCAACGGCGAGGTCTCGCACGCCGCCTCGACGAGCGAAGGCGGGGAGGAGCGCACATAGATGGAGGAGATCGCCCGTGTATATGCGACCGCCCTCTTCGAGGCGGCCCAGGCCAAAGGGAAGCTCGACGCGATTCGCGATCAGCTCGGCCAGTTCGTCGATGCGCTCAGCGAGAACAGGGAGATGCAGCTCTTCCTCTTCAGCCCCTACTTCTCCTCGGCTGAGAAGAGCGAGGGGCTGAAGAAGGCGGTCGCCGACGCCGAGCCGGAGCTGCTCAACTTCCTCGGCCTGCTGATCGAGAAGCACCGGATGCCGGTGATCTTCAGGGTTCGCCGCCAGCTCGACGCCCTCTGGGCGAAGGAGAACAAGCGACTCGGCGTGACGGTGACCAGCGCTGTCGAGCTCGATCGGGATGTAGTCGCTCGAATCGGCAAGGAGATCGAGCAGCAGACCGGCAATACGGTCGAGCTGCAGAGCCGGGTCGACCCGGACATCCTCGGCGGCTTGGTGCTGCAGGTTGGGAACATGGTCTTGGATACGAGTATTCGCAACAGGCTCGAGAAACTGAGAAAGAGCGTCGCCCAAGCGGCGTAGGAAAGGAACAAGCCGCCACATGGAAATCAAGCCAGACGAGATCGCCAGCATCCTGCGCGAGCGGATCGAAGGCCTGGACGTGGAATCCGCCGACCTCTCAGAGGTCGGGACCGTGCTCGAGATCGGCGACGGGATCGCCCGAATTCACGGGGTCGACAACTGCCAGTCGCTCGAGATGCTCGAGCTCCCGCACGACGTGGTAGGGCTGGCGCTCAACCTCGAGGAGGACAACGTCGGCGCCGTGCTCTTCGGCGACTGGGACAAGGTCTCGGAGGGCGACACCGTGAAGCGCACCGGCAAGCTGCTCGAGATCCCGGTGGGCGAGGCACTCCTCGGCCGCCTCGTCGACCCCCTCGGCCGCCCGCTCGACGACAAGGGCGAGATCCACACCAACGAGACGCGCGCTGCCGAGCACAAGGCTCCGGGCGTCGTCCACCGTCAGCCGGTGAAGGAACCGATGCAGACCGGCCTCAAGGCGATCGACTCGATGATCCCGATCGGCCGAGGCCAGCGCGAGCTGATCATCGGCGACCGCCAGACCGGAAAGACGGCGATCGCAATCGACACCATCATCAACAACCGTAACTCCGACCTGATCTGCATCTATGTGGCGATCGGCCAGCGGATGTCGACCGTGGTCCAGGTGATGGAGACCCTGGAGGAGAACGGCGCGATGGAGAACACGATCATTGTCGCCGCGCCCGCCGACGAGGCCGCGCCGATCAAGTACATGGCGCCGTACGCCGGTTGCGCGATGGGTGAACACTTCCTCTACCAGGGCAAGCACGCGCTCTGCATCTACGACGACCTCTCCAAGCACGCGGCCGCCTACCGGCAGATGTCGCTGCTGCTCCGCCGCCCACCGGGCCGCGAGGCCTATCCGGGCGACGTCTTCTACCTTCACTCGAGGCTGCTCGAGCGGGCGGTGAAGCTCGACGACGAGCAGGGCGGCGGCTCGCTGACCGCGCTGCCGGTGATCGAGACCCAGGCGGGCGACATCTCGGCCTACATTCCGACCAACGTCATCTCGATCACCGACGGGCAGATCTTCCTCGAGAGCGACCTCTTCTACTCGGGCGTGCGCCCGGCGATCAACGTCGGCACGTCCGTGTCAAGGGTGGGAGGCAACGCTCAGACCAAGGCGATGAAGAAGGTCGCCAGCCAGCTGCGCCTGGATCTCTCCCAGTACCGCGAGCTCGAGGCGTTCGCGCAGTTCGGCTCCGAGCTCGACCCGGAAACCCAGAAGCAGCTCGCCAGGGGTGAGCGGATGGTCGAGGCGCTCAACCAGACCGAGCGCCAGCCGATGCCGGTGGCCGAGCAGGTCGCCTCGATCTACGCCGGTACCGAGGGATACCTGGACCGGATCAAGACCGAGCGCGTGGCCGAGTTCCTCGCCGACCTGATCGCCAGGCTCCATTCGGAGAACAAGGACCTGCTCGATCGGATCAACGAGTCGGGTGACCTCTCCGACGAGGACGAGGAGCTGCTGGGGAAGGCGATCGCGCAGATGGTCGACGACTTCGGTCCCGACTTCGACGAGGAGGGCAACCCCCTCGAGGAGGGCGAGTCCGACCGAATCAAGCGGCCCGAGGAGCGTGAGGAGCCGGAGGAGCGCGGCGAAGCGACAGGTTCCGAGGACGGCGGTCCGGGAAAAGCGGCTGAGCGCGAGGAGGCCGGCGCCACCGCCTGATCGATGGCCACCCGCAAGGAAGTCAAGAACCGGATCTCCTCCGTCAAGAACGTGCAGAAGATCACGCGCGCGATGGAGATGGTCGCCGCGGCTCGGCTGCGGCGCGCGGAGCAGCGCATCGACGCGCTCCGCCCCTACGCGCGCGAGCTGCGCAAGATGACGCGGCAGGTCGCCGAGGCCGCCGGCGTCGAGGCGCGCAACCTTCCGGTGCTCCAGGAGCACGAGGAGCAGCGCACCGTTGGGATCCTGCTGGTCACGGGCGACCGCGGCCTGGCGGGCTCGTTCAACTCGCAGATCATCCGCGCCGGGGTCCAGCTGCAGCGGCAGCTCGCGAGCGAAGGCAAGCAGGTCCGCTTCTCGGTCGTCGGGCGGCGCGGCGTCTCGACCATGCGCTTCCGGGGCGAGGAGCTGTACGGCGAGTACGCCGGCTTCACCGACCGCCCCGCGTTCGCGAACGCGAGGGAGATCGCCGATCAGCTCATCGCGTCCTACACCGACAAGGACCTGAACCGGGTCGATCTGATCTACAACCGTTACGTCTCGCCGCTCACCCAGTACGTGCGCAGGCAGACGCTGCTGCCCGTCCAGCAGGCGGAGGTCTTCGGTGAAGGCGTCGAGGAGCTCACCGCCGATGAGGAGTCGGACCTCGACCAGGAGCTGGTCGACGCCCACCGGAAGGCGCTCTGGGACTACGAGCCCGAGCCCGAGGAGCTGCTCGGCGAGCTGATCCCCGAGTACGCCCAGCTCAATGTCTTCCGGGCGCTGCTCGAGTCGACCGCCTCGGAGCACGGCGCGCGGATGACTGCGATGCGGAACGCGGCCGACAACGCAAAGGAGGTGATCTCGGACCTGACCCTGGAGATGAACCGGGTGCGCCAGGCGGAGATCACCCAGGAGATCCTCGAGGTCGTTGCCGGCGCCGAGGGCGTCTCGTAAGACTTGGCAGAACGAAGGAGACCAATGGCTGACCAGAACGGAACTTCAAACGGAAACATCGGCAGCGTCGAGGAAGTAAGGGGCGTCGTGCTCGACGTCGCCTTCCCCGACCACATCCCCGAGATCTTCCACGCGCTGGAGATCGACGTCCCGCCGGAGGGTGGGCGAACCGAGGGAAGGCTGGTCTGCGAGGTACAGCAGCACCTCGGCGACGACCGGGTCCGCGCCATCGCCATGGACGCGACCGACGGCGTCAAGCGCGGAGACAAGGTGCTCGACACGGGGGGGCCGATCACGGTTCCGGTCGGTAATGAGACCCTGGGGCGGATCTTCAACCTGCTCGGCGAGACGATCGACGAGGGCCCATCCGTGGACGGCGACGAACGCTGGCCGATCCACCGGCCCGCACCCGAGGTCGAGGACCTGACCCCGTCGCAGGAGATCCTCGAGACCGGCATCAAGGTCGTCGACCTGCTCGCTCCCTACGCCAAGGGCGGCAAGGTAGGACTGTTCGGCGGCGCGGGCGTCGGCAAGACCGTGCTGATCCAGGAGCTGATCCGGAACATCGCCGAGGAGCACGAGGGCCTCTCCGCCTTCTGCGGCGTCGGCGAGCGCTCCCGTGAGGGCAACGACCTCTGGCTCGAGATGAAGGAGTCGGGCGTCATCGACAAGACGATGCTCGTCTTCGGCCAGATGAACGAGCCGCCGGGGGCCCGCCTGCGAGTGGCGCTCTCCGGGCTGACCATGGCGGAGTACTTCCGCGAGCAGGGCGGTCAGGACGTGCTGCTCTTCATCGACAACATCTTCCGGTTCGTTCAGGCCGGCTCCGAGGTCTCGGCGCTGCTCGGCCGGATGCCCTCCGCCGTCGGATACCAGCCGACTCTTGAGACCGAGATGGGCGGCCTTCAGGAGCGGATCACCTCAACCCGGGAAGGTTCGGTGACCTCGGTGCAGGCGATCTACGTGCCGGCCGACGACCTCACCGATCCGGCCCCGGCGTCGGTGTTCGCGCACCTCAACGCCACGACGGTGCTCACGCGCTCCCTGGTGGAGCAGGGCATCTACCCGGCCGTCGACCCGCTCGACTCGACCTCGACGATTCTCAAGGCGGACATCCTCGGCGACGAGCACTACGAGACCGCGACCCGGGTCCAGGAGACGCTGCAGCGCTACAAGGAGCTCCAGGACATCATCGCCATCCTCGGCATCGACGAGCTCTCCGACGAGGACAAGCAGACTGTGTCGAGGGCGCGCAAGATCCAGCGCTTCCTCTCTCAGCCGTTCTTCGTGGCCGAGCAGTTCACAGGGCGCAGCGGCGAGTACGTCCCGGTCGCCGAGACCGTCCGCGGCTTCAAGGAGATCGTCGACGGCGAGCACGACGACATCCCCGAGCGCGCCTTCTACATGCAGGGCCCGATCGACCAGGTGCTCGAGGCCTCCAAGAAGATGCGCGCCGAGGAGCCCGAGGAGACCGCCCAGGCAGAGGCCTCCGAGCAGGAGGCGAAGCAGGAGGAGGCTGCCGAGGATCAGGACCAGGGCGAGGAGGAGGCCGCGGCCTGATCGTGATTCGCGTAGTCCCCGGACGCGAAGCTGAGGAGACGGAGCGGTGATGATGATGGCCGAGCACAACGTCGAGGTTCGCCTCCTCACCCCGGAGGGCGAGGTCTTCACCGGCGAGGTGGAGCAGCTCTCCACGCGTACCTCGGTCGGCGAGATCGGAATCCTGGCGAACCACGTGCCGGTGCTGGCGCGGCTCTTGCCGACCGAGCTTCGGCTGCACATGCCGGACGGCGAGGTGCGCCGCTGGGCGCAGGCCGAGGGCTGGCTGCAGGTGTTCGCCAACCGCGCCACGGTCCTGGTCGGCGAGGCGATCCCGCCCGAGAACCTGGACACCGGCGAGCTGCGCAACCGGGTCGAGGACGCCGACGCGAGGCTGAGCGAGTCCGAGGAGGGCTCCGGCGCTCACACCCAGGCGGAGAAGGACAAGGCGCGCGCCGAGGCGTTCCTCGAAGTGGCCGAATCTCGCTCGTAATCGGCGCCGGGAAGTAGCGTCCGCGGCCACCAGGCTGCCTGCACCTACGATTCGCGGCCATGGACGAGCTCGCCCTCGCCAAGCGGCTGATCGCCTTCGACACCTCGAACGCCGAGGGGCTCAGGCGGGCCGCTGAGTTCGTCGGCGGCTGGCTGGAGTCAAACGACATCGAGGCCAAGCAGACCGAAGCTCGCGGACTTCCCGTGACGAGGGCGCAGGTTGGACCGGAAGACGGCGATGTTCCGACTCTCGTCCTGCACGGTCATCTCGACGTCGTCCCGGGCGGCAGGGACCAGTTCGAACCGAGGGTCGAAGGTGACCGATTGCTCGGTCGTGGCGCCTACGACATGAAGGGCGCGCTCGCGGTGATGCTGATGGTCCTCCATGACCTGCGCGACCAGGAGGACGTCCGCCTGCGCCTCGGCATCGTCTCGGACGAGGAGTCCGAGGAGGAGCAGAACCGCGGGTCCGACGCCCTCGTCGCAAGCGGCTTCATCGGCGACTTCGCGATCACGGGCGAGCCGACCAACCTCCAGGTCGGGGTGCAGGCCAAGGGGGTCCTGGCGATGCGGCTGGAGGTCCGGGGACGCTCGGCGCACGGGGCCACGCCGTGGCTGGGCGATAACGCTGTCGTCAAGGCAGTCGAGGTATTCAGGGGCATCGAATCGCTACCGTTTGCACGCCACAGCTCCGCCCTGTTCGATCGCCCCTCCATCAATCTCGGTCGGATCATGGGCGGCGACGCCCTGAACAAAGTGCCCGACACCTGCGTCATAGACGTCGATATCCGCTTCCTGCCCGACCAGGACCCCGACGAGATCCTCGAACAGGTGGGCGGGCTTCCCGACACCGTGGTGCTCGCCACCTTCAGGCGTTCCCCCGCGGTGGTGGAGCCCGACTCCCCGTATGTCGTGGGGCTCTGCGAGGCAGCTTCGCCGCACCATCCCGAGCGCGTAATGAGCGTCGGGAGGGACGGGGCATCCGACGCGGTCTCCTTCCTCGCCGCGGGGGTCCCGGCGGTCGAGTTCGGTCCGATCGGCGACGGCCATCATGGTCCCGGTGAGTGGGTCTCGGTCTCCTCGCTGCACAGCTACCGGCAGGCGCTGGAGGGATTCGTGAGGAGCTTTCCGGGGATGACGGCGTGAGCCCAGAGCGCGAGGGGAGAAATGGCCGGGGCGACGAGGACCAGGGCCCGGACGAGACGCAGGAGTTCAACCTGAGCGACGAGCGCCGGGAGGACGCCGAGCAGGAGCCCCGGGACGAGCAGCGCGACGAGGACGTCGGGGACGAGCAGCCCGCTGAGGACTTGGGCGACGTCGATGAGCACGAGCAGGTCGATGAGGACGTGCAGCCGATTGAGGCGGAGGGCGAGGGGCTCTCCGAGGAGGAGAGGCTCGCTCAGCTCGTCTCGGCCGAGACCCAGGAATGGGAGGGCCTGGAGGCGGCCGAGGCCAAGGCCGACGAGCCCACCGCCATCAAGAAGGCCGGCTCGGCGATCACCTCGAGCTTCGAGAAGGTAAGCGCCAAGACGACGGACGGTTTCAAGGCGGTCGGCTCGGCGACCACCTCGGGCCTCAAGACCGTGCGCAGCCACATTGGCTTCCCGGTCTGGCTCCGGTTCCTGACGGCCTCGTTCGTGATCGTCGTGTCGATCGCGGTTGCGACCTCGGCCAGCCTGATCCTCTACCTGTCCGACATCGCGAACGCGCTGAGGAGCAGTGACCTCGGGGTGGCGGTCAAGAGAGAGCTCTTTCCCGTCCCAGATTCCGGCGCGCAGACGATCCTGATCCTCGGGTCCGACAAGCGCAACGAGGCGATCAGCGGGAAGTACGGGCTCTCGGACACCACCATGTTGCTGCGCCTCGACCCCGACCGCGAAGCGATCGCGCTTCTCTCGCTGCCGCGGGACCTGAAGGTCGAGATTCCCGGCGGCTACGGCACCCGCAAGCTGAACGACGCCTACTCGTTCGGCGGACCGAAGCTGACCCTGCAGACGGTCAAGCAGCTCACCGGCCTGGAGCCTAATCATCTGGTGAACGTCGACTTCACGGGCTTTGCCCGGGCCGTCAACGCGATCGGCTGCGTCTACGTCGACGTCGACCGCCGTTACTACATCGCGCCCCACACGGGGACCGCAGAGATCAACCTCCAGCCGGGCTACCAGGCCCTTTGCGGGTTCGACGCGCTTTCCTTCGTGCGATACCGGCACACCGATAACGACATCGTCCGCTCCTCGCGCCAGCAGTCGTTCCTCAGGGAGGCCCGGGCCAAGGTGCCTCCCTCCCGCCTGGTCGAGGACCGCGAGAAGCTGATCAAGATCTTCACCACCTACACGACGTCGGACATCGACTCCGCGGAGCAGATGCTCCAGGTGCTGAAGCTGTTCTTCGATCTCCGTGGGGCCCAGATCAAAGAGATCCATTTCGAGGGGAAACTGGGTCCGTCCTACGTGACCGCGTCACAGGCGCAGATCGAGACAGCGGTCAACCAGTTCCTCGGCATCGAGGGGACGCCCGGCCCGGCAGGCTCGACCGCCAAGCCCGAGGAGAAGGTCACAGCGGCACAGCCGCCCGACTACAGCAAGCCCACCCCGGCGGCGCCGAAGGAGCAGAAGCCCGCCGCCGACACGAACGTGATCAAGACCACCTACGGCAAGCAGCTCGCACAGGGCATCCGCGACCGGAAGACGAAGGTGCCGATCTACTACCCCACCCTGCTCGAGAACGGCAGCGACTACGCGCAGAAGCCGCGCGTCTACAAGATCAACGGAAAGGGGGACGAGTCACCCCCGCACGCTCAGCGTGGCGCGTACAAGTGGGTCTTCTCGCTGCCAACGCTGGGCGACTACTACGGCTTCATGGGCACGCTCTGGACGGACCCGCCGATCCTCGACAACCCGACCGAGGAGCGAACCATCGGCGACCGCGATTACAAGCTCTACTACGACGGGGACCGGCTGCGGATGGTCGCGTGGCAGACGGACCGGGGCTCGTTCTGGGTCTCGAACTCCTACATCGACACGATCCCCGCGCAGGACATGCTGAAGATCGCGCAGAGCTTCCGCCAGCTCCCGGGTACCTAGGATCGTGAGGCTGAGGTGAGCCAGCGGGAGCCGATCGGGGTCGTCGGGGCCGGGTGGGTCGGCCTGGTCACCGCCGCCTGCTTCGCGGAGCTCGGCCACCGAGTGGTGGTCCGCGAGATCGTCCCGGAGAAGGTGGAGTCACTGAGCCGCGGCGAGGTGCCGATCCATGAGCCCGGGCTGCCCGAGCTGATCGAGCGCAACCGCGAGCGGCTTTTCTTCACGACTGAGATGCCCGAGCTGCTCGACGGGCCGCGCCTGATCTTCATCTGCGTGCAGACGCCGCCCACCTACTCGGGCGACGCCGACCTTTCAGCGGTCCAGCGCGCCGTGGAGGAGATCGGCGAGCCGGAAGGCAGGGCACTGGTGATGAAGAGCACCGTGCCGGTCGGGACCGGCAGGGCGATCCAGCGCGAGGCGCAGGATCTCGCCTATGTCTCCTGCCCGGAGTTCCTCAAGGAGGGCACGGCGGTCAAAGACTTCCTCGAGCCGGATCGGGTCGTGATCGGAGCGGACGCCGATGACGGTTGGGCCGCCGACGCAGTCGAGTCCGTCTACGAACCGCTCGGCGCGCCGATCGTGCGCACCGACCTCTCCAGCTCCGAGATGATCAAGCTCGCCTCCAACGCCTACCTGGCAACCAAGATCAGCTTCATCAACGAGATCGCAAACGTCTGCGACGAGGTCGGCGCGGACGTGACCGAGGTCGCGAGGGGCATGGGGCTCGATCCGAGGATCGGGTCGAGGTTCCTCAGCGCCGGTTTGGGCTTCGGCGGTTCCTGTTTCCCTAAAGACACCCAGGCGCTCAAGATCCTCGCCGGGAACTCGGGCTATCACTTCCAGCTGCTCAGCTCGGTGATCGAGGTCAACGATCTGCAGAAGCGCCGCGTGATGGCGAAGCTCTCCAAACACTTCGACTCGCTGGTCGGCAAGCGCGTCGCCCTGCTCGGCCTTGCCTTCAAGCCAGACACGGATGACATGCGCGAGGCTTCCAGCCTCGTGCTCGCTTCGCGCTTGGAGGGCGAGGGCGCCTCCGTAGTCGCCTTCGATCCCGTCGCCCAGAACGCCGCACGCGAGCTGCTCCCCGCCGTCGAGATGGCAGACTCCGCGCAGGAGGCCCTCGAAGGCGCCGACGCGGCCGTTCTGGTCACCGAGTGGCCGGAGTTCGCGGAGCTCGACTGGGCCGAGATCGCCAAGCGAATGGCGAACCCGCTACTCGTCGATGGACGGAACTTCCTCGACCCGAAGACGGTTCGGGACGCGGGTATCACCTACGAGGCGATCGGGCGGCCGAGCGCACCCGACCGCTCGGCGGTTATTCGCGTAGCGCCCGGAAGCGAAGCTGAGGACGCGGAGCGCTGATGTGCAGGCCCTGATCCTGGCGGGCGGCGAGGGAACCCGTCTGCGCCCACTCACCTACACGGTCCCGAAGCCGGTCCTGCCTTTGGCCGGGCGGCCCCACGTCGCCTACGTGATCGACTGGCTCGTCCGCCACGGAGTCGACGAAGTAGTCGTCTCCTGCGGTCATCTCGCCGAGGGGATGCGACGGGCGCTCGCCGAGCTCGAGCCCGGAGTCGAGATCCGTTATGCCGAGGAGCCGGACGCGCGCGGCACCGCGGGCGCGATCCGCTTCGCCGAGGAGATGATCGGCGAGCGGTTCCTGGTCCTGAACGGCGACGTGCTCTGCGACCTCGACCTAACCGCGCTGATCTCACAGCACGAGCGAACCGGCGCGCGGGCGACCATCGCCCTCTACCCGGTCGAGGATCCGACCGGCTACGGGCTCGTCCATCGTCAGCGGGACGGTGAGATCACCGAGTTCCTCGAGAAGCCGACCCCCGATCGGATCGACACCGACGAGATCAACGCCGGTGCCTACCTGCTGGAGCGCTCGGTGCTCGAGCGCATCCCGTCGGATCGCGCGGTCTCGATCGAGCGCGAGGTCTTCCCGGAGCTGATCGGTGACGGCCTCTACGGGATCCGGCTCGAGGGCTACTGGATCGACATCGGGACGCCGGAGCGCTTCCTGGAGGCAAACTGGGACATCCTCGAGGGTCGGGTCGAGACCGTCATTGGCGAGCGGCTCGACTCCCCGGTGATGGTTGGGGAGGGCTGCGAGATCTCCCCGGATGCGGAGCTGCGAGCTCCCTGCGTCGTGGGCACCAACTCCAGCGTCGAATCCGGCGCCGTAGTCGAGCGCTCGGTCCTGCTCGATGGCTGCACCGTCGGGGAGGGCGCGCGCCTCGTGAACAGCATCCTCAGCCGCGGCGTGACCGTCGAGGCTGGAGCCGATCTCGACAGCGCGGTGATCGGACAGGGGGAGACGGTTGCGGCTGAGGAGGGGGCTTCGGCATGAATGTGATCGGGGGGACCATGTTTGATGCGGTCAAGGCGCTGCCCGAGCACCTGCGCGACGCGCTCTGGCGGATCGAATCAGCGCGCGCCGGAACGATGGAGGCGCCGGCGGTGTTCGTCTGCGGCATGGGCGGCTCGGCGATCGGAGGTGACCTCGCGGCGGCGGCCCTCGCCGACCGGCTGACCAAGCCGATGCTCGTGGCCCGTGGCTACGGGCTGCCATCTTGGGCGCCGCCCGGCTCGGCGGTGCTCTGCTCGAGCTATTCGGGCGACACGGAGGAGACCTTGGCCTGCTACGCGGCAGCCGAGGCGGTTGGCGCCCAGCGCCTGGTGGCGACGACCGGTGGCGAGATCGCTGAGGCCGCCCGCCGCGACGGCGTGCCGGTGATCGGCCTGCCGGCCGGCCTCCAACCACGAGCCGCGGTCGGCTACATGTTCTGCGTCGCCGCCGAGCTCGCCGCGCTCGCGCTGGCCGGACCCAGGATTAACACCGAGATCGATGCCGCCGCCTCACATCTCGGCGAGGCGTTCGACGCCGTGGAGTCGCGGGCGCGCGAACTCGCGGGCCAGATCGGAGGCGCCGTGCCGGTGATCTACGGCTGCGACCTCACCGCTCCCGTCGCCTACCGCTGGAAGACCCAGGTGAACGAGAACGCCAAGTCTCCGGCCTTCGCCGCGGTCCTGCCCGAGACCGATCACAACGAGCTGGAAGGCTGGTCCGGCGCCGACGGCCGGTTTGCGGCGGTCTTCCTCGAAGACCGCGATCAGCATCCCCGGGAGCGCAGGCGCTTCGAGCTCACCGCCAGGGCGATCGAGCCCCACGCCGCCGCCGTGATCCGCCTGGAGACCGAGGGCGAGACACGCACCGATCGCCTGCTTCACGCTGTGATGCTCGGGGACCTGGTCTCGGTCGAGCTCGCCGGTGCGCGCGGAGTGGATCCGATGCCGGTCGAGGGCATCGAGGCTTTCAAGCGCGAGCTCGGCCGCCCCGAGTTGGCGTAAGGCGATTTACGGGTACATAGGACCGGTAAATAGCCGCCCGCTAGCCGAGGCGTTCGTCGAGCCTCACGACCACCTCGTCGCCCGCGTCCTTGCCGATTGCCTTGCGTACGTCAGCCTTCACCGGGAGCTTGTGGGTCCCGTCGCCGAGCGCCATGAAGGAGCTACGGAACGGTTCCCCGTCGATCGTGCCGCGGGCTTTGACCAATCCCTTGGTGCCGAAGTACTCGGCCGACCCGGGCATGACAACGTAGGTCCAGCCCCCCTGGCTCGGGCTCTTCACAAGCCTCGCCTCGAAGTTCCTGTCTAGTTTCGCCATCTGCACCCTCCTCGTTTCGGAGTTCGACCCAATAGACCGGCGCTCGTCGCCGGACTCATCGCTCCGGCGCTCAATCGTCGACCGGCGGACGCTGGCGCTGGGCCTTGCGCGTTGAGGTGCGCCGCTTCTGCTCCAGGCGCCACTCTCGCGCGGCGCGTGACGGCTTGGTGGGGCGGCGCGGCTTCGGACGGCGCAGGCCAGAGGAGAGCCGTTCGCGCAGTCGTTCGAGGGCCAGCTCGCGATTACGAGCCTGGCTGCGGGCGTCCTGAGCGACCGCCGTGACGCGATCGCCGAGCCGGCTCCGCAGCAGCTCGCGCTGCTCCTCGCTCAGTGCCTCCGAGGTGTCAACCTCGAAAACGGCCTCGATGCGGGAGGCGGTGACGTTCGCGTGCTGGCCGCCCGGTCCGGATGAGCGGCTGGCGCGGAACTGGATCTCCTCGAGCGGAATGACCGTATCCTGGGCGACCCGGATTCCCTCGTCCATGCCCGCACGGTATCCCCGTTAGCCTTGACGATCCTGCCTTCGACCCAGGAGAGCAACCACCGCATGAGCACTGCCACGAGCGCCCCGACGTCCACCAGCCTCGACTTCCGCGTGGCCGATCTCTCGCTGGCCGACTTCGGCCGCAAGGAGATTCGCCTCGCCGAGCACGAGATGCCGGGCCTGATGGCAACCCGTGCGGAGTTCGCCGAGTCGAAGCCGCTGCGTGGCGCGCGGATCACTGGCTCCCTGCACATGACCGTTCAGACGGCGGTGCTTATCGAGACCTTGGTCGCCCTCGGCGCCGAGGTCCGCTGGGCGAGCTGCAACATCTTCTCGACGCAGGACCACGCGGCGGCGGCGGTCGCGGTCGGGCCCGAGGGCATCCCCGAGGGTCCGAAGGGGATTTCGGTCTTTGCCTGGAAGGGCGAGACGCTGGAGGAGTACTGGTGGTGCGCCCTCCAGGCCCTGACCTGGCCCGAGCCCGGGCCAAACGGCGAGACCGGCGCGAACATGCTGCTCGACGACGGCGGCGACGCGACGCTGCTCGTTCACAAGGGGGCCGAGTACGAGACCGCGGGCGCCGTCCCGAGTGCCGACACGGCGGGCTCCGAGGAGGAGAAGGTCATCCTCGAGCTGCTCCGGAAGAGTCTCACCGAGGAGCCGCAGCGGTTCACCAAGATGGCTGAGGGGATCAAGGGAGTCACCGAGGAGACCACCACCGGTGTGATCCGCCTGTACGAGCGCCAGGCCAACGGCACGCTGCTCTTCCCGGCCATCAACGTCAACGACTCGGTCACCAAGTCCAAGTTCGACAACATCTACGGCTGCCGCCATTCCCTGATCGACGGGATCAACCGGGCCACCGACGTGATGATCGGCGGCAAGACCGCGGTGATCTGCGGCTTCGGCGATGTCGGCAAGGGCTGCGCGGAGTCGCTGCGCGGGCAGGGCGCGCGGGTGATCGTGACCGAGATCGATCCGATCTGTGCCCTCCAGGCCGCGATGCAGGGCTACGAGGTCCGCAAGCTCGAGAGCGTGATCGACACCGCCGACATCTTCATCACGGCGACCGGCAACAAGGATGTGATCACGGTCGATCACATGGCACAGATGAAGCACCAGGCGATCGTCGGCAATATCGGTCACTTCGACGACGAGATCCAGATGGCCGCCCTGGAGGGGTTCGACGGCATCGAGCGCATCAACATCAAGCCTCAGGTCGACGAGTGGCGCTTCCCCGACGGCCATTCGATCATCGTGCTCTCGGAGGGGCGGCTGCTGAACCTGGGCAACGCCACGGGCCATCCCAGCTTCGTGATGTCGAACTCGTTCACCAACCAGGTGATCGCCCAGATCGAGCTGTTCGGCAAGGCGGAGGCCTATGGCAAGGAGGTCCACGTGCTGCCCAAGCACCTGGACGAGAAGGTCGCGCGGTTGCACCTCGATGCCCTCGGGGTCGAGCTCACGGAGCTGGAGCCAGAGCAGGCCGCCTACATCGGCGTCCCGGTCGAGGGGCCGTACAAGAGCGACCACTACCGGTACTAGGGCCCCGCAAGGCCCTCAATTCGTCCAGCCTCAGTAGAACGCCGCCGCCTGGGGCATCATGGGCGCGGTGGGACTGCGCCTCCGGATTGCGCTGCCGGCACTCTGCCTGCTGACGCTGCTGTTCGCGCCTTCGCGGGCGGGCGCGGTCGGCGTGCAGTCGATCGGGGCGAGCTTCGACCAGCCGATCTTCGTGACCTCGCCGCCCGGCGATACGAGGCTCTTCGTTGTCGAGCGCCCCGGATACATCCAGGCCCTGCATGGCGGCTCCATCACACAGTTCCTCGACATCCACACGCGGACGACCACGGAGAACGAGCGCGGATTGCTTTCGATGGCATTTCACCCCCATTACGCCTCCAACGGGCTCTTCTACGTCTTCTACACGGGTGACGGGGTCGATTCCGGCGGTGCGCTCGGCGACATCCACGTGGACGAGTTCCACGTCAGCTCGAATGAGAATGTCGCCGACGCATCCAGTCGTAGAACCGTGTGGACCTTCCCTCACAGCGCCCCCAACCACAACGGCGGGCAGCTCCAATTCGGGCCGGACGGTTACCTCTACATCTCGGTCGGCGATAACGCGAACGGCGCCAATGCGCAGCAGACCGGCAATCCCTACGGCAAGGTCCTGAAAGTCGATCCGCACGGTGCGGGGCAGGGGGTTCACGGGGTCCCGCCGGGCAACCCGTTCGTCGGCACGCCCGGCGCTACCCAAGAGATCTGGAGCCTCGGCCTTCGCAATCCATTCCGCTTCTCGTTCGACCGGCTCACCAGGGATCTGATCATCGGCGATGTCGGGAGCGGCCCGCCGAGCCCATTCGAGGAGATCGATCTCGCGCCGAGCTCGACCGGATGGGGCTGGGGTGCGAACTTCGGCTGGCCGAACTGCGAGGGATTCTCAGGTTCCTGCGCGGGCACGACTCTTCCGGTATTTGCCTATCCGCACTCCGATCCCGGGGGAGGTCAAGCCTTCGGCTGCGCCGTCATCGGCGGCAATGTCTATCGCGGCAGCCGGGCTCCGGAGATCGAGGGCCGCTACCTCTACGCGGACCTCTGCACGGCTCAGCTCCGCTCGATCCAGCTTGGCGTGCCGCTGGCGAGCGGCGACCGCGCCGAGAGCCCGCCCGACGCCCTTTCGAGCGCCCGCTCATTTGGCGAGGACTCCAGCTGCAACCTCTACGTGATGAACACGACGACGGTCTTCCGCATCGTCGGCTCCGCCGAGTCGGCCGCTCCAGCCTGCGCCACTCCGCCGGCGTTCCCGGCGGCGCAGAAGCGCAAGTGCAAGAAGCGCCATCATAAGAAGAAGCCCCGCGCGGCCGAGGCGGAGAAGAAGCACCAGAAGAAGTGCAAGAGGCGGAAGAAGAAGCGGGGCCGTCGCTAGCGATTGCCGGGCGCCCGGCCCGGGTAGGGTCCGGCCCCGTATGAGGGCGATGATCCTGGCGGCGGGGCTCGGTACGAGGCTGCGGCCGCTCACCTACCTGATGCCGAAGCCGGTGGCGCCTGTGCTCAACCGGCCGATCGTCGCCTGGATCGCCGACCTGCTCGCGGCGAGCAGCTTCAAGCAGGTCGTCACCAACGTCTCCTACCTGCCCGAGCAGATCCGGGAGGTGCTCGGGGACGGGTCGGACTTCGGGCTCGAGGTCACCTACAGCGAGGAGCCGGAGCCGCTCGGCACCGCGGGCGGGGTCGGCAAGGTCCGCGACTTCCTCTCCGAGACCGATTCCTTCCTGATCATCTCCGGCGACGCGCTCACCACCATCGACCTGAGGACGATGCGCACCGCGCACGAGTCGAACGTGGAGCGGGGCGCGATCGCGACGCTGGCGACCAAGCGCGTCGAGGACACGACGCAGTTCGGTGTCGCGATCACAGACGATGAGGGTCGCATCCAGGGATTCCAGGAGAAGCCCGAGCCCGCCGAGGCACTCTCCGACCTCGCCAACTGCGGCATCTACATGTTCCGCAAGGAGATCTTCGACCACTTCCCCCCGCCGGACCACAAGAGCCCGGCGGGCGACGAGGACCAGCCGCCGGGCTTCGTCGACTGGGCGATGGACGTCTTCCCTTCCCTGCTCGACGGCGACATCCCGTTCTACTCACACGAGATCGACGCCTACTGGAACGACATCGGCTCGGTCGGCGAGTTCGTGCAGGGCAATCTCGATGCGCTGGCGGGCGAGGTGGGGATCGAGCCTCCGGCCCCCGAGGTGTCGAAGGGCGTCTACGCCGGCGGCGGCTCCGATCTCGACGCCGTACGCGTGAAGGCGCCGGTCCTGATCGGGCCGGATTCGCATGTCGGTGAGGGGGCCAGCCTGCACGGGCCGGTTGTGGTCGGCGACGGTTGCCGCCTCGGGGCTGGAGCGATGCTCCGCGACTGCGTGGTGCTACCGCGCGCCGAGGTCCCCGCCGGCGGATTGGTGGTCGGCGGCCTCTACGGCATCGACACTAACCGTCCTCTCGGCTGAGTCCGCCGAACGTTCCTCACTACCCCCTCCAGCGCACACTCCGGGACGTTCGGCGACCCCTCGCAGCGATGGCTCCCTCATTGTGAGCCGCGTGTGTGCCCGGGCACTGACGCGTGACTCGGCCCGCGCCATCCGTCACAGACGAAGCGCGACCCTGCGCGCATCGCCCTGACCGCGTTCGAACAGATCGCCTCGCTGATCGCCCCGCCGCTATGCCCGGCTTGTGACTCCGGCCCCAGTGGGGACGGCGAACTGTGCGACCGGTGTGGGAGCGAGCTCGCGGCGGCCCCGCGTGTGCGGGAGCCGGGGCCGCCGGGCATCGACCTGGCCGTCTCGGCCGCGCCGTTCGAAGGCGTGGCGCGGCGGGTCATCCACGGGCTCAAGTTCGGGCGCAGGCTGGTCCTGGCCAAGGTCGCCGCCAACGCGATGCTTCACGCCCTGCCCGCGAGCGAGTCGGCGGACGCAGTCGTGCCCGTCCCTCCCGGTCCCTGGCGCTGGCGCTGGCGAGGGTTCGACCCAGCCGAGGAGATCGGGATTGCCGTGGCGAAGCTGGTCGGGATGCCGTTCAACCCGTGCCTGCGCCGCGGGCGCGGCGGTCGCCAGGTCGGGAGGAAGCGCTGGCAGCGGCTCGCCGATCCGCCCCGGGTCTGGACCGTCGACTCGGCCCCCCGCAACGCCCTCCTGGTAGATGACGTATGGACGACCGGCGCGACGCTTGCAAGCTGTGCCCAGGCGCTGCGCGCCGCGGGCTCACGGAGGATCGTCGCTCTGACGCTGGCCCGAGCGCTGTAGGTGACCGAGCGTCCAGCCCGACTTGTCGTGATCGGGCCGCGGGCGTAGCATCCGGGCGCCACCCCGACGGAAGGAGGCCGACGTGAGGATCGAGGTCCGAGGCAAGAACGTGGAGGTGACCGATGAGCTTCGCGAGGCGGTGGTGCAGAGGTTCCAGCGGGTCGGCAAGCAGGTTTCGGAGTTCGCGACCCTCCAGGTCGAGCTCTTCGAGGAGAAGAATCCGCGGATCTCGGATCGGATGGTCGCCGAGGCGACCCTCGGGCTGAAGGGCGTCACCCTCCGCGCCAAGGAAGCGTCACCTGACATGCTCCACTCGATCCATGAGATGGCCGAGGACATCCGCCGCCAGGTGAAGAAGCACCGGGACAAGCGCCGCAAGCGCCAGGCGACGCGCAAGCTGATGCAGCGGTTTCGCGGGCGTACTGCCTAAACGGCCCGGCGTCCACGGCAGCTAACCTAATCGCGTGGCCAGAGGACTGATCGACCGCGCCCTCCGGATGGGCGAGTCGAAGCAATTCAAGGAGTACCAGGGGCGAGTCGAGTCGATCAACCGGATCGAGCCCGAGATGGAGCTGCTCGATGACGCGGAGCTCCGTGCGGAGGCGGACGAGCTCCGCAAGCGCGCCGGCGAGGGTGAACCGCTCGACGACCTGCTCCCCGAGGCGTTCGCGCTCGTCCGTGAGGCGTCCAGGCGTACGCTCGGCCAGCGCCACTTCGACGTCCAGCTGATCGGCGGCATGGTGCTCCACTCGGGCGCCATCGCCGAGATGAAGACCGGCGAGGGCAAGACCTTGACCGCGACGCTGCCCGTCTTCCTGAACTCTCTCACCGGGAACGCCGTGCACCTGGTCACGGTCAACGACTACCTGGCCCGCCGCGACGCCGAATGGATGCGCCCGATCTACGAGGCGCTCGGCGTCTCAGTCGCGGCGATCCAGGAGGACGACGATCCGGTCGAGCGGCGCGAGAAGTACGCCTGCGACGTCGTCTACGGCACGAACTCGGAGTTCGGCTTCGACTACCTGCGCGACAACATGGCCGGCTCGCTCGAGGAGTGCGTGCAGCGCGGCCACGATTTCGCGATCGTCGACGAGGTCGACAACATCCTGATCGACGAGGCGCGGACGCCGCTGATCATCTCGGGCCGACCCGAGCAGGCCGCCGACCTCTACTACACGTTCGCTCGCCTCGCCAAGCAGATGAAGGGCGAGCCCCACAAGGAGAAGCTCAAGTCCCTCGGCGAGTCAAAGGACACCCGTGAGGCCGACTATGACTACGAGTACGACGAGAAGCACAAGACCGTGGCACCCACCGAGCGCGGCACCGCCAAGGCCGAGGAGTTCCTCGGCGTCGAGAACCTCTATCTGAGCGAGCACGGCACCCTCGTCAACCACCTGATCCAGGCGCTCAAAGCTGAGTCGCTCTACAAGCGCGGCGTCGAGTACGAGATCGTCGACGGCCAGGTGATGATCATCGACGAATTCACCGGGCGCATCCTCGAGGGCCGGCGCTGGTCGGAGGGCCTGCACCAGGCGATCGAGGCGAAGGAGGGCGTGCAGATCAAGGAGGAGAACCAGACCCTCGCCACGATCACCCTCCAGAACTACTTCCGGCTCTACGACAAGCTCTCGGGGATGACCGGCACGGCGCTGACCGAGGCCCAGGAGTTCATGAAGATCTACAAGATGCCGACGGTCGAGATCCCGACGAACGTGCCGATGATCCGGGCCGACCACAACGATCAGATCTACAAGACCAAGGACGGCAAGTGGGGCTCCGTGATCAACGAGATCGAGGCGCGCCACCAGGCCGGTCAGCCGATCCTCGTCGGCACGATCTCGGTCGAGATCTCGGAGATGATCTCCGCGGAGCTCAAGCGCCGGGGAGTCGAGCACGTCGTCCTCAACGCGAAGCCCGAGCACGCCCAGCGCGAGGGCGAGACGATCGCGCAAGCCGGCCGCAAGGGTGCCGTGACGATCGCGACCAACATGGCCGGCCGCGGCGTCGACATCAAGCTCGGCGGCAACCCGGAGGCGATGGCTGAGATCGAGCTCCGCAAGCTGGGCGTCACCCCCGATGACGAAAGCTATGAGGAGGAGCTCGCCTCGATGGCCGAGCGGCTTGCGTCCCAGTGCGAGGCCGAGGCCGAGGAGGTGCGCCAGCTCGGCGGCCTCTTCATCTGCGGCACCGAGCGCCATGAGTCGCGCCGGATCGACAACCAGCTGCGCGGGCGCTCCGGCCGCCAGGGCGACCCCGGCGAGTCCCGCTTCTTCCTGTCGGCCGAGGACCAGTTGATCCGCCTCTTCGCGGGTGAGCGCATCTACAAGATCCTCGACCGGCTCGGGCCGGTGAACGAGGAGGGTGAGGAGGAGCCGCTCGAGGCAAAGATGCTCACCCGCACGATCGAGAACGCGCAGAAGAAGGTCGAGGAGCAGAACTTCCTGATCCGCAAGAGGGTGCTCGAGTACGACGACGTGATGAACGAGCAGCGCCGCGTCATCTACAAGTACCGCCGCGAGATCCTCGAGGGCAAGGACATGTCGGACTCCGCCCGCGAGGGTGTCGGGGAGGTCGTCAGCCGGATGGTCGACGACTACACGCCGGGCGACGTGATCGAGGATTGGGACCTCGCGGAGCTCCAGACCCAGGTTCAGCAGCTCTGGCCCTCGACGGTCGACATCTCGGCGATGCTGCCCGAGCAGACCGACCGCGAGGATCTGCGGGAGCAGCTGCTGGCGGATGCGCTCGCCTCATACGACCAGCGCGAGAAGGACTTCGGCGACGAGATCATGCGCCAGCTCGAGCGGGCGATCCTCCTGCAGATCATTGACAACCGCTGGCGCGAGCACCTCTACGAGATGGACTACCTGCGCGAGGGCATCCACCTCCGCGGCTTCGCCCAGATCGACCCCCTGGTCGCCTACAAGAACGAGGGCTTCTCGATGTTCGAGGCGCTCATGCACGCGATCTGGGAGGAGTTCGCGCGTTTGATCTTCCACGTCGAGGTCGAGGTGGCACCCCAGGCGCAGGAGCAGTTTGCCCCTGCCGAGCGGCCGCTCCAGGTCGACTACTCCGGTGGGACCGCGGAGCAGCCCTCGGCCCTCGGCCAGGCCGCGGTGGCGACGGCCGCCGGTCCGGATGCCGCGGCCGAGGAGGCAATCGAGAGCCGGCAGGGCAACGGCGGTGGCGCTATGCCCGAGCAGGAGACCGTGATCAAGGACGAGAAGGAAAAGATCGGGCGGAACGATCCGTGCTGGTGCGGCTCCGGCAAGAAGTACAAGAAGTGTCACGGGGCCTGATTTCCTGAGCCGTATGGCTCACGTTGGCCAGGAGATCGGCAGCCCGGGCGGCGTGAGACTGCGGATCGTCCGGACGGGCGCGGAGACCGAGGGCGAGCTGCTCGAGATGGAGGCGACCTATACGGGCGACGGCGGCATGCCGCCCATGCATCTCCATCCGAACCAGGGCGAGCGCTTCGAGATCCTCGAGGGCGCGATGCGGACGAACATCGGCAATGAAGAAAGGGTCTGCGAGGTAGGCGACGTCTTCGAGGTTCCGCCTGGGACTCCGCACCAAATGGGAGCTGAGGGCCCAACGCGGATGCGCTGGGAGGTCAGGCCCGCGCT
>Ga0126306_10000176_pt1 | contig 24676 bp, 20 predicted proteins | sample Plot27_FD_92592 | JGI IMG/M metagenome (GOLD analysis project Ga0126306, IMG submission 92592) | Serpentine soil microbial communities from UC McLaughlin Reserve, CA, USA - Plot27 | ecosystem: Environmental > Terrestrial > Soil > Grasslands | place: USA: UC McLaughlin Reserve, Lake County... | reverse complement strand
CTCGTCGCGTTCGTGCCGAGGCAGCGCGACCTGCGTCAGGTCGCCGCGCTCGGGGCGGCGGTCACCATCGCCGTGCAGGCGACCGCGGTGCACTGGTTCTACTTCTACATCGTCTGGTTCGCACCGCTCGTGCTGGTCGCCGCGCTCGGGGCCTACCGCGTGGCCGAGCGGCCGGCGGGCGCAGGGCGATCGTTGGACGGATGGACTAGGACGAGAACGCTCTCGCGCTAAAGGTTCGACCGCGCTGGTCGATCACCGGAGAGAGCCAGAGGCCACGGGTCTACCGCGGCGGCTGGTACCAGACCAACCGACGTCACCTCAAAGGAGGAGACACATGCTGCGGAAGCTCCGCGAGCGTATTCACAATGGGGAGAAGGGCTTCACGCTCATCGAGCTCCTCGTCGTGATCCTCATCATTGGCATTCTGGCCGCCATCGCCCTTCCGGCGTTCCTCGGCCAGCGTCAGAAGGGTCAGGACGCGGACGCGAAGTCCAACGCCCGAAACATCGTCTCTCATCTCGAGTCTTGTTTCTCGGGGGAGCAGACCTACGTGGGCTGTGAGACCAGCCAGGACGTGACCAGCTCGGGCATTCCGCTCGGCGCCGGTGACGGTCAGGTCACCCTTTCGGGTCTCGCGGTCGACGGCTACACCGTGGTCGGCCACTCCAAGGCGAGCGGCCACGACTTCACGATCGAGAAGACCGGCGGAGGGGCCCCGACACGGAGCTGCACCCCGGTCGACGAGGGTGGCTGCCCAAGCGGCGGAGCCACCGACTGGTAGTCCCTGTAGCTTCAGTCGAAGTGGCGAACGGGCGGGCCCTCGGGCCCGCCCGTTTCGCGTTTGCAGTCACGGATCCGTGATCGCACATCCGGCTATCCGCGAAAGTTGCCCTCTAGGGCGGCGCGTTAGAGCCGATGACAAGTAGGCGCATGCCCGCCCGCCATTCCTCAGCCCAGCACGGCTTCAGCCTCATCGAGGTGCTGATGGCCATCACCATCCTCCTCGTCGGCGTCCTCGGCGCGGTGGCGCTGGTCGACGGCGCGAGCGCGGTGTCCTCGAGGACGAAGGCCCGGGAGGGGGCGACGAACCTCGCCCGCTCGATCGTGGAGGTGGGCCGGGCCGTCCCCTACAAGAACCTGACGGCCGACGAGCTGTACGCAGCGCTCGACAGCCGACCCGGCCTCGCGGACGCCCTCCCGGGCGCGGGCCACACGATCTCCAGCCGTGGCTTCCTCTACCAGGTGAGCCTCCAGGTCTGCTCGATGGACGACCCCAAGGACAACCTCGGCGAGGACGACGGCACGATTGCGTTCTGCCCCGAGTCGAGCCACGCGACGGGCGCCGGATCCGCGAGAGATCGGAACCCGGACGACTACAAGCGCGTGGCGGTCACCCTCACCTGGAAGAACGGCACCGGCACGAGCAGCATGAAGCAGACATCGCTGATCTCCAATCCGGTCGGCGGCCTCGGCCCATCCGTCACTCGCCTCGAAGCGCCGTCGGTGAGCGGCGTTCCGAAGACCGTGACCGACCCCGGCGTCACCTCGGTGGTCTTCTACGCCGACACCTCGACGAACGCGGCGGAGGTGGACTGGTCCGTCAACGGCGCACGCAAGGGTGCGGCGAGCCAGATCGGCGCCAGCGACCGGAGCTGGACCTTCACCTGGAACATCAACAGCCCGTACGTCAACGACTGCACCTACGTCGTCCAGGCTCAGGCCCTGGACGAGGAGGGCCGTGCCGGCTCGCCGAAGGCGCTGACGATCGTGCTCAACCGCGCCGCTCCGAGCGCGCCCACGCTGCTCGAGGGCGGACGGAACGGCAATGGCGCGCTCGTCGATCTGCAGTGGAAGCCGAACCCGGAATGCGACGTGCTCGGCTACCACGTCTATCGGGCTGCGAGCCCCGCCGGACCGTGGACCGAGGTCACCTGCCTTGGCCAGACCACGAGCTACCACACGGCCACCACCTGCGTCGACGACGCCCCCGCCGGCGTGCCGCTCTACTACTACGTGGCCGGTGTGGACACGCCGCCGGGCGGCGGCCTGCGGGTGGGCGCGGCGAGCGACGTGATCGCGGTGGCCGCGGACGCCGCGGTGCCCGACCAGCCAACCGGAGTGAATGCCTGTCTGGGCGGCACGCCCGACTGCAACGAGCCCGACGGCACGCCCGCCGACGCCGGCGTGACCGTGGTGCGCTGGGATTCTGGGCCAGGCCCCGACCCGTACTTCTACCGGATCTACCGGGACGGCTCGACCTACGACAAGCGCGTGGGCACCTTCTTCCCCGGCACGGGCGAGATCGCCTGGACGGACCCCGACTCGCCCAACGGCACGCACACCTACCGGGTGAGCGCGGTCGATACGGCGTTCGGCGAGTCCGCGCTCAGCGCCCCGGTGACGTTCCCGTGACCAGCCTGCACCGCAACGAGTCGGGCTTCACGTTGATCGAGGTGCTGATCGTGTCCGTCCTGATGATCGTCGTGCTCGGCGCGACCCTCACGACCTTCAACTCCTTCCAGTCGAACGCCGAGACGAACTCGCGCCAGAACGACGCCCAGGAGGAGGCGCGCCGGAGCATGGACGTGCTCGCGCGCGAGCTGCGCAACCTCGCCAGCCCGACCAACGAGCAGCCGCAGGCCGTGAAGCGGGCGGAGGCCCAGGACCTGATCGTCCAATCCGTGGCGCCCGTCCGGCCCGCGGGGAGCCTCAACAGCCGCAACACGCAGTACGTGCGCTACTGCTACTCGTCGACCGCGAAACAGGTCTTCCGGCAGCGGCTTACCTGGGTGGGCGCCCCCGATCCCGCCTACCCGACCGGAACCGCCTGCCCGGCGGGTGACTGGGGCACGAGCGAGTTCGTGGCCGCGGACGTCGTGAACGACGCGCGACCGCTCTTCACCTACAACTCCGCGACGCTCACCAACATCACGGAGATCCATACCACGCTCTGGATGGACGTCAATCCGGGAGCCAGGCCGAAGGAGACAGCGATCGAGGCCACGGTGTTCCTGCGCAACCAGAACCGGGTGCCGATCGCGCGCTTCACCGCAGCGCCGACCGCCGGCGGCGCCATCCTCCTCAACGGATCGGAGTCCGAGGACCCGGAGGAGCGTGCCCTGCGCTACTTCTGGTACGACCCGGCGGTCAGCACCACCGTGCCCCGCGGCGAGGGCCTCGTCTACGAGTACACACCGCCCGCGCCCGGCACGCGGACGGTCTATCTCATCGTCAAGGATCCCGCCGATCTCGAGAACCAGGCGGCGTCCCAGACCGTGTGCGCACCGGGCACTGGGGCGACCTGCGCTCCGGGGGGCTGATGAAGAGCCGATTCTCATCCGAGCGCGGGAGCGTGGTCGTCACCGCCATCCTGCTGATTGCGATCATGATCGCGATCGGCGTGGCCGCCCTGGCGCAGGTCGACACCCAGACCGAGCAATCGCGCCGCGAACGCGTGCACGAGTCGAGCTTCAACCTCGGCGAGGCGGCGCTGACGAACCAGATCTACATCCTCGGCCGCAAGGGCACCGGCACGGTGTCCAAGCCCTATCCGGACGTATGCCCGACGGCCGGGAACGAGTTCTGCCCCGAGCCAGCAAGCCTCGCGGTGAACTACGACCAGGCCTCCCAGCCCGACTTCGATCCGGGCCAGACCACCTGGCGGACGTGGGTGCGGGACAACGCGTCGACCAGCAATCCCGCCGTGTCCGACACCTTCTGGGACGACGCGCTCCTGACGGACCGACCGCGCTACGACCAGAACGGCGACAAGCTGATGTGGGTGCGCGCGCAGGCGAACGTGCGTGGGCGAGAGCGGGCCATGGTCGGCCTGATTCGCATCGAGCCCAATCCGATCACCTTCCCGGGCTACGCGATCCTCGCCGGCAAGTTCCAGACCACCAACAACGGAAACCACTCGGACGCGATCGTGGACACCACCGGCTCGCTCGGGGTGGGCGTGCGCTGCACCGGCAACATCCCGTCGAACAACTGCATCGAGTACCAGCCGAACAAGGGGCAGATCCAGCCCAACATCGTGACGACCGGGCAACCGTACGAACCGACCATCAGCGAGGGCGATCTCGAGGCGCTGCTGGACGTGGCTCGGGCCAACGGCACGTACTTCACGTCGTGTCCACCGAGCCTCACGGGGGACGTGGTCGCCATCGATCCCGGCAGCGGCCAGGAGTGCGACTACCAGGGCAACAGCACGTACAACTCGGCCGCCAACCCCGGTCTGCTGATCATCATGAGCGGGAGCATCGAGTTCCGCGGTGGGGTGAACTACTACGGCCTCGTGTACCACCCGAACCTGGCCAACGAGACCGACTTCGACCTCGTCAAGGTGCACGGCAACTCGCAGGTGATCGGCGGCGTGATCGTGGACGGGGAGGGCGGCGTCTCCGCCGGCTCGAGCGGGAAGCTGAACATCAAGTACAGCGCGAACGCGTTCAACGACATCAACAGCTTCGGGACCGCGGGGGTGGTCCAGAACACCTGGCGCGAGATCCAGCCGATGGATCTCTGATCGGCGCCGCCGCCGATCGCGACAGTAGCTTCCCGGGCCGATGGGCGCAGTCGCGGAGATAGCGGTCGCCGCTGCCTTCGGCGCGGTCGTGGGCAGCTTCCTGAACGTGGTGATCTGGCGCCTGCCGCGCGGCGAGTCGATCGTGCGCCCCGGCTCGCGCTGCCCCTCGTGCAGGCACCCGATCGCCCCCTACGACAACGTCCCGGTCGTGTCGTGGCTCGTGCTGCGCGGGCGCTGCCGGCACTGCGGGGCGCGGGTGTCGCCGCGCTACCCGGCGATCGAGCTGGTCACGGCCGTAGCCTTCGCCGCCGTCGTCGCCGTGCGCGGCTTCGACGACGGGCTCGCGCTCGAGCTCCCGTTCGTGGCCTGCCTGATAGCGCTGGCCGGGATCGACTTCGACCATCAGCTGCTGCCGAACAAGATCGTCTACCCCATGGCCGCGTACGGGCTCGTGGCCACGGTCCTCGTGGACGGCGACGATCTCGTGGAGAATCTCATCGCAGGCGCCGGGGTCTTCGCGTTCCTCCTCGCGACCGTGCTCGCCTACCCGAGCGGCATGGGGATGGGCGACGTCAAGCTCGGCGGCGCGATGGGCCTCTATCTCGGCCTCTCGGTGCTTCCGGCCATGTTGGTCGCGTTCCTGAGCGGCTCGATCGTCGGGCTCGCGATCATGGCGCGTGAGGGCGCGGCGGCACGCAAGAAGGCGGTCCCGTTCGGGGTGTTCCTGGCGTTCGGCGGGCTGGTGGGGGTCCTGGCCGGGCCCGAGCTGGTCGACCTCTACGAGAGCACCTTTCGCGACTAGGCGCTGTCCAGGCGTCGTGGAGTTTTTCGAGGCCGGGCTAAGGGTGTCGAGCCAGCGGCCGATATCCCGGGAGAGCACGTCATGGCCTTTTCCCTCCGAAAGCCCTCAGATCGCGGCACCATCGGTCTCGACATCGACGGTCGCTACCTTGCCGCCGCCGAGGTCCACGCGGGGAGCATCGTGCGTGCCGCCAGCCTCGACCTTCCCGACGGACTCGTCCGGGAGGGTGAGGTCACGGACGCGCCGGCGCTCGGCCAGCAGCTCAAGAGCTTCGTCGCCGAGGCCGGGCTCCCGCGCAAGGTGCGGCTCGGCGTCGCCAACCAGCAGATCGTCGTCCGAGTGATCGAGCTGCCTCGGATCGAGGACGAGAAGCAGCGCGACGTGGCGGTGCGCTTCCAGGCCGCGGAGGCGATTGCGATGCCGCTCGACGAGGCCGTGCTCGACCACCAGGTCGCCGGGTATGCGCAGGCGCCCGACGGCACCGCGCGCATGCAGGTCGTCGTCGTGGCCGCGCGGAGTCGCATGATCACCACGTTGCTGGAGGCCGTGAAGGCCGCGGGACTCAAGGCCGACGGTGTGGACCTCGACGCGTTTGCCCTGGTTCGCGCGCTTGCCGGCGACGTCGACGGATCCGAGGAGAGCGCCCGCGTCTTCTGCCACCTGGGCGGAGTCACCAACCTCGCCGTCGCCGTCGGCTCGAACTGCTACTTCACGCGTCCCCTCTCCGCAGTTTGGGACGAGGAGGACGCCAGCTCGCGGCTGGCCGACGAGATTCGCCTCTCGATCGACTACTACATGACGCAGGCGCAGGCGAAGTCGGTGGGCGAGGTCGTGCTCTCCGGGCCGGGGTCTGCTGAGACGTCTCTGGTCGAGAAGCTGGGCGTGCACCTGGGCCTGCCGGTCCAGGTGGCCGAGCCGCTCGGTCGGGTCGACCCCTCGGGGCTCGCTCCCGGCGAGGACCCGCATCGCTATACGGTGGCGGCCGGCCTGTCGCTCGGGGCGGCGGCATGAGGCCCGTAAACCTCGTTCCGGGCGACCAGCGCCGCCGGATGCCCAGCGACGGCAAGGGCAAGGGCGCGTACGCCGTGCTCGGCATGCTCGCCGTGCTGCTCTTGATGGTGGCGGCCTACGTCCTCACCTCCAACAGGGTCACCGAGCGCGAGAACGAGGCGGCCGCCGTGGGAGCACAGGCGGACCAGCTCGAGGCCCAGGCGGGACAGCAGGCGAGCTTCACCGACTTCGCGCAGATCGCGCTGACGCGGACTGCGGCGGTGTCGGCCGTGGCCCAGACACGCTTCGACTGGGAGCGCTTCATGCGCGAGCTCTCGCTCGTCATGCCCAAGGGCAGCTGGCTTCAGTCGACCGACGCTTCCGTGTCCGGTGAGCTGGACGCAGGCGCCGCGACGACGACCGGCACCACGACCACGACCAGTGCGGCCGCCGCCGGACCTTCGGCCACCCTCGTGGGCTGCACGCCGCACCAGTCGGACGTGGCCCGCATGATGGTCCGGCTCGGGCAGGCCTACCGCGTGACCGACGTGCTGCTGAACGAGTCGGCACAGGAGCAGGCGACGCAGCCGCCCTCGGTCGACACCTGCGGACGCTTCTACAAGTTCGACCTGACCGTGAAGTTCAGCCCGAGCGAGCCAGGCAGGGAGGCGCCGCGCGGGGAGGGCACCGTCCCGGCGTCCCTCGGAGGTGGGTCGTGACCCTTACGGATCGCGACAGGAAGCTCCTCATCGCGATCGTGCCGATTGCGCTGATCCTGGCCTACTGGTTCCTGGTGCTGACCCCCAAGCGCGAGGAGGCGGCGACCGCGGCCGACCAGCTGGCGAAGCAGGAGCGGCGCCGCGACGCCGCCGAGGCGGCGGCGGGCTCAGCCACGGTGGCGAAGAAGGACTTCTCGGCCGACTACGCCCAGATCGTGCGCCTCGGCAAGGCGGTTCCCGCCCAGCTCGACATGCCGAGCCTGCTCGTTCAGCTCGACATCGCTGCCGCGGGAACCGGCATCCACTTCACCAAGGTCGCCACGGGAGAGCGCTCGACAGTGGCCACCACGCCGCCCGCCAGCGGGTCCGACTCGGGCCAATCCGGCGCGCCGGTCGCGGCTGGCGGTACGGCGGCCCAGAGCGGACCCGGCACCGCCGTCGAATCGGCCAACGACGCACAGCAGACGGCGAATCAGAGCGGCGCGGCGGCCGAACAGTCCGGTGTGGCTCCGAGCGACACGCAGACCTCGACCTCCTCGGGCGGTGGGCTACCGGTCGGCGGCGGGACCCCAAGCACCGGCGCCGGTACCGCGAGCTCAAACGCTTCCCCAGGTCTCGAGACCGTGCCGCTCGAGCTCGAGTTCGTCGGCGATTTCTTCAACCTCGCCGACTTCTTCCACCGCGTGAAGCGCTTCGTCCGGGTCGCGAATCAGGACGTGCTCGTCGGCGGTCGCCTGATCACCGTCGAGGGCGTGCGCTGGTCGAGCGATCCCGAGATCTTCCCGCGCATCCGCGCCGAGATGACGGCGACGATCTACCTGTCGCCCAAGGCTCAGGGGACAACGGCCGGCGCGACCCCCGGCGGGCCGGCGCAGGCCACGCCCGCCGAAAGCGCAACCCCGCCCTCGGACAGCGTCCCCACGTCCGCCCCACCCCCGACCGCCGCCGCTACCCCGTGACGACACCATGAAGACCTTCTTCCTCAATCTCTGGAATGACCTACGCGCGAAGCGGCTTCTGCCCGTGGCCGTCCTGCTGCTGGTTGCCCTCGTTGCCGTTCCGGTCGTGCTCTCGAAGTCCTCGGAGGAGCCACCTCCGCCCGAGCCGACGAAGGCGTCCGCGGCGAAGAGCACACCCGAGCCGGAGGAGGTCAAGGGCCTGACCGGCGTCGAGCTCGCGGAGGCCGTGATCGGAACCGGCTCGGCGCTCGACACCTTCGATCCGAACGATCCGTTCCAGCCCCCGGAGGGGGTTATCGAGGACTCCGAGCAGGCGGAGTCGGCCACCGCCGTCGAGGCCGGCCCGACCGACACGGGCACCACCGGCGGGAGCGACACCGGCTCCACCGGCGGGAGCGACACCGGCTCCACCGGCGGGACGGGCGAGACCGGCGGCGGCGACACCGGCGACGGTGGCACCGACGAGGGGAACACGGGCGACGACGACGAGAAGACCACCACACAGTACGCGTACGTCATCGACGTGACCTTCACCGTCAACGGCCGCAAGCGGAAGGTCACGGGGATGGAGAAGCTCGACATCCTGCCGAGCCAGGCCTCGCCGCTCCTCATCTTCATGGGGGTGACCGACAGCGCCGGCAACGCGGTCTTCCTGGTGGACTCCACGCTCCAGACGGCCGGCGAGGGCAAGTGCAAGCCGAGCCGCACCGAGTGCGCGTTCCTGTACCTCGGCGCGGGTTCCGAGCAGGAGTTCACCACCGAAGACGGCGCCTCCTACACCCTCCTCATCAACCAGATCCGCAAGGTCAAGCTCGGGGCTGACGAGGCCTCCAAGAAGGGCAAGACCGCAGGTGCGGCCGTGGGCTCCCCACCGTCGCCGCGCCGCTTCGTCGCGCCGATCCTCGCCGACCTGGTGAGCGTGTCCAGCGGCGCCGATATTGACTCAAACAGCAACCGAGACCGTCGATAAGGGGTAGGGAAATGCGCCGCTCGATCACCATCTGCCTGCTCGCGCTCTCGGCGGTAGCCCTGCTGGGCGCCGCGCCGGCGGCGTCTGCCGCCAAGAAGAAGGGGCCCGTGCCGAAGATCACGCGTGTCTCGCCGATGCGCGTAGGCGTCGGCCAGTTGCTGACGATCCGCGGCCGCAACTTCAAGTCGAAGCGGACGGCCAACACGGTCATCTTTCGCGCATCGAACGGCCGCACCGCGTTCGCGAAGCCGCGCCGCGCGAGCCGCAAGAAGCTCGTGATCCGTGTGCCTGCGGCCGTTTCGCACCTGCTCACCCTGAAGAACGCCACGCAGCGGCCCACCCGTCTCAAGCTGCGCGTCCTTGCCGGGCGCTTCAGCAAGTACACCTCTCGTCGCCTGTCACCGATCGTCACCGGCCTGAGCGCGAAGGGCAAGGACGGCGGCGGTACGGCGCAGGCCTGCAAGGACGACGCCGACCACGACAACGACCTGCTCGGGAACGATGTCGAGGTCGCGCTCGGGACCGATCCGTGCCTTGAGGACACGGATGGGGACCAGATGATCGACGGCTGGGAGTACTTCGCGGCCAAGGACCTCAACATCAAGGCCGTGCCGTATCCCGGCAAGCGGCCCTACCCGAACGCCCTCGATCCGTCGGATGGCGGTAAGGGCGTGACGTCCAGCGCCTACGATTTCGACGGCGACGGCCTCACGACGCTCGAGGAGTTCCGCGCGTGGCGCCACACCGGGAGCTCGTTCATCGAGGCCAAGGCGGGCGGGCTGGATCTCCAGTCGCCGCTGGGCTACAGCGACGGGACCAAGTTCAGCCGCTCGGACGAGGAACCCGGCGTCCCGGCGTGGCGTGGACCCGCCTTCGGACTTCCTGCGCCGACCGGGTTCCCCGCCAGGTACAACTTCAAGGCCGATCCGCTCGGCATCTGGCGCGACGACGAGCGCGACGCGGACGCCGACGGCCTGGCGAACTGGCTCGAAGCCGCACGCGGCCCCGGCCAGAGCACCTGGTGGGGCGGCTTCTGGGCCCAGACCGAGATGTCGGTCGAGCCATGGCCGAAGACGCTCGGCGATGCGGGCGTCGACCCCACCTGCGGCCAGAAGCCGGGCCTGTTCAACGCCCGACCATTCGCAGAGCTCGACCTTGCCGACGGCGACGTCGACGGCGACTCGCTCCTCGACGGCGAGGACGACCAGGACAACGACGACGTCACGAACATCGCCGAGCTGTACGAGCTGTTCGAGGATGCGCTCGAGGACCAGGGTGTGTGCGGCAAGGCCTGGCTGCCGACGATCGGCGGCTTCGCCATCAACCCGTACAACCCGTGCGCGCCCAATCAGGGCTCGCGCACCTGCGAGGACTACGAGCCCTTCGACTGAAGCCTCCTCCCCCCGACAGGCGCTCACATCCTGCGTAAGTAGGGTGTGGGCGCCATGTCGCTCCGCTTCGTCACCGCCGGCGAATCCCACGGCCCCGGCCTGACCGCGATCGTCGAGGGCCTTCCCGCGGGCCTCGAGCTGAGCCCCGAGGACATCGACCGCGACCTCGCCCGGCGCCAGCTCGGGCATGGTCGTGGCGGGCGCATGAAGATCGAAAAGGACCGCGCCGACCTGGTGGCCGGCCTGCGCCACGGGCGCACGCTGGGCAGCCCCGTGGCGCTGCGCGTGGAGAACCGCGACTACCAGAACTGGGAGGAGCGGATGAACCCGTGGCCGGTCGAGGCCGAGGTGGACGAGGTGCACCTGCCGCGCCCGGGCCACGCCGACCTCGCCGGCGTCATGAAGTTCGGGCACACCGACGTGCGCAACGTGCTCGAGCGCGCCTCCGCTCGCGAGACCGCCGCGCGCGTGGCGGCGGGCGGCGTGGCGAAGACGCTGCTCCGCGAGCTCGGGGTGACGGTCCTCTCGCACGTCATCCGCATCGGCACCGTGACCGCCCCAACGCGGGACGACCTCGCGCCCGCGGACTTCGAGGGCGTGGACGACTCGCCGGTCCGCTGCCTCGACGCCGCCGCGAGCGAGGCGATGGTGGCCGAGATCGACGCGGCGCGCAAGGCGAACGAGTCGCTCGGCGGCCTGTTCGAGGTGAGCGCCTTCGGCCTCGTGCCCGGGATCGGATCTCACGTCTCATGGGATCTGCGACTGGACGGCCGCCTGGCGGGCGCGCTGATGTCGATCCACGCCATGAAGGGCGTGGCGATCGGCGACGGATTCGCGCTTGCGGAACGGGTGGGATCGCAGGCGCACGACGAGATCTTCTGGTCGGAGGAGCAGGGCTTCTTTCGCGAGACCAATCGTGCCGGGGGGATCGAGGGCGGCATGACCACGGGGGACCCTGTGGTGGCCCGTGTGGCGATGAAGCCGCTTCCCACGCTGACCAAGCCGCTGCGCAGCGTGGACCTCGCCACCAAGGCGCCCGCCGCTGCGCTGCGCGAGCGCACCGACTCGTGCACGGTTCCGGCCGCGGGGGTGGTGGGCGAGGCGATGATGGCGCTGGTGCTCGCCGCCGCCTACCTCGAGAAGCTGGGCGGCGACCACATCGACGACGTGAAGGCGGCCCTGCGCGCTTACGAGGAGCGCATCGGGTGGCGGCAGCGGCGGTAGACGGCGCCATCGTCCTCGTCGGGTTCATGGGGGCTGGGAAGTCGACCGGTGCCCGCGCGCTCGCGGCCGAGCTCGGCGGCGAGTCGCGCGACTCGGATCGCGAGCTGGAACACCGGCTGGGCGAGCCGATCGAGTCCTTCTTCGACCGGGAGGGAGAGGCCGCCTTCCGCGCGCGCGAGGAGGAGGTCGTCTGCGAGCTCCTGGAGCGGCGGGACGCCCCGGTGATCGCACTGGGCGGCGGGGCCGTCCAATCGGAGCGGGTGCGCGAGGCGCTCGCCCGCCACACCGTCGTGCTGCTCGAGATCGACTTCGAGGACGCGTGGCACCGGGCGTCGAACAAGGGACGGCCGCTGGCGCGCGACCGCGCCCGTTTCGAGCAGCTCGGCCGCGACCGGAGCGCCCTCTACGAGGCGGTCGCGGACGCCGTGATCCCGCCGTCGGATCGCGACGTGCTCCGGCGTGCGCTGCCGTCCCTGCGCGCGCTCCGGGACGCGCCGCCCGGAACGCGGCTCGTGTGGGCCACCACGCAGTCGCACGATTACCCCGTCTTCCTGGGCCGGGGGCTGGTCGAGGGGAGCTTCTTCCCTCCCCTCCGCGGGCGGCGCTTCGTGGTGAGCGACGAGAACGTCGTGCGCATGGTGCACTACGAGGGCGACGAGCGGATCGTGATGATGGCGGGGGAGGAGCACAAGACGATTCACGGCGCCGAGCACGTGCTGCGCTCGCTGGCACAGGCCGGCGCCGAGCGTGGCGACCTCGTCGTGGCGGTGGGCGGCGGCGTGGTGGGCGACATCGCCGGGTTCTGCGCCGCCGTGTACCAGCGCGGTATCCGTCACGTGCAGGTGCCCACCACCCTGGTGGCGCAGGTCGACTCCGCCTACGGCGGAAAGACCGGCGTGGACCTGCCGGAGGGCAAGAACTACGTGGGTGCCTACCATCAGCCCACCGCGGTCCTGTGCGACCCGGCCGTGCTCGACACGCTCCCCCCGGAGGAGACGGCGGCCGGCTACGCCGAGGTGGTGAAGACGGCGCTGATCGCCGGAAGCCCGCTGTGGGCGCGGGTGCGTCAGGGCGGCGATCCGGGCCTGCGCGAGATCATGGGCTGCGTCCGGACCAAGCTCGCCGTGGTGGCCGAGGATGAGCGCGATGCCGGCCGCCGTCAGGTGCTGAACCTCGGTCATACGGTGGCCCACGCCATCGAGGGAGCCACCGGCTACGCGCGCTATCGCCACGGAGAGGCCGTCGGCATCGGGCTGCTCGCGGCGCTGCGGCTCTCCGGCCGCGACGCCCTCCGCGCCGAGGTGGCCGACCTGCTCGCCGCGCGCGGGCTGCCCCTGACCTTCTCGGGCGCCGCGGTGGAGGATGTGCTCGCCTTCGTCGAGCGCGACAAGAAGCGCGAGGGCGGGCGCGTGCCGTTTGTGCTCGTGGAGGCGCCCGGCCAGGTGACGACCGGGCACGAGATCGATCCCACGACGCTGCGCTCCGCAGTCGAGGAGGTGCACGTGGGGTGACGAACCGCGTGGAGGTCATGCACGGGGTGAACTTCGACGTGCTTGGTCGCCGCCCGGCCGCGCACTACGGCGGGCTCACGCTCGAGCAACTCGAGGTGCGGATCAAGCGCTACGCGGACGAGCTGGAGCTGACGGTCGCGTTCTCCCAGACCAATCACGAGGGCGAGTTCTGCGAGGCGCTCCACGCCACGACGGCGCAGGGTCTCGTGCTCAATCCCGGTGCCTGGACGCATTACTCATGGGCGATCCGCGACGCCCTCGAGATCGCAGCGCTGCCGGCGGTGGAGGTTCATCTGTCGGCGGTCGACGAGCGGGAGGAGTGGCGGCGCACCTCGGTCATCCGCGACCTCTGCCTCGGCACCGTGCAGGGGAAGGGCCCGGACGGCTACCGCGACGCTCTCGCGCTGCTGAAGGAGGCGATCGACTCGTGAGGGCCCGCGCCGAGCGCCTGGTCGCGTTGCTCGAGGGGCGCCAGCTCGACTGCCTGCTCGTCACGAACCTCGTGAACGTGCGCTACCTCACGGGCTTCACCGGCACGAACGGGGCATGCATCGTCTCGCGCGAGGACCGCGTCTTCCTGACCGACTTCCGGTACGTGCAGCAGGCCAAGGAGCAGGTGCCGGACTTCGATCGCGTGGAGGCGGGCCGCGAGCTGCTCGGCGACGTCGCCGCACGCCTGCGCGGGCGCGCCGGGTTCGACGACGCCCACATGAGCGTCAAGGCGCACCGCCGCCTTGCCGAGCGTGTGGGCGAGGGTGTCGAGCTGGTGCCGGCCGGTGGCCTCGTGGAGCGCCTCCGCGCCGTGAAGGACGAGCGGGAGCTGAGGGCGATCCGCGCTGCGGCGGAGATCGCGGACGCCGCCTACCACGAGTTGCGCTCCCGCGGCCTGGGCGGCAGGACCGAGCGCGAGGTGGCGCTGTCGCTCGCGCGCTTCATGGAGGATCGCGGGGCGGACGGCGTTTCGTTCCCGGCAATCGTGGCCGCGGGCGCGCACGGGGCGCTGCCGCACGCGGAGCCGCGCGGCGTGGAGATCCCGCGCGGGACGCTCGTGGTCGTGGACATGGGCGCCCGGGTCGACGGCTACTGCTCCGACTGCACGCGGACGCTGGCGACCGGCCCGCTGGACGACCGCCCCCTCGAGGCCTATGAGGTCGTACGGCGAGCACAGGAGACGGCGCTCGAGTCGGTGCGGGCGGGCGCGGTCTGCCGTGAGGTGGACGGCCTCGCGCGCGGGATGGTCGAGGCCGGCCTCGGCCTGACCTTCGAGCACGGCCTGGGCCACGGGGTCGGGCTCGAGGTCCACGAGGAACCGCGCCTGGCACGTACGGCCGACGGATCGCTCGAGAGCGGCAACCTCGTCACGGTGGAGCCGGGCGTGTACGTGCCCGGCGAATTCGGAATCCGCATCGAGGACCTCGTCGCGGTGACCGACGAGGGACACGAGAGGCTGACCGGGTTCCCGAAGGAGCTCGTGACGCTGGATTGATGCCCTCGGTGCGCACCCGGCCGAGCCGGGTGCTTCCGCTATGACCGCGCTCGCCGCGGTCGCGGCCTTCGCGGGGGCGTTCGTCCAGTCGACGACCGGCTTCGGCTTCGCCCTCCTCCTCTCGCCGGCGCTGTTCGCGACGATGGACCCGGTGGAGGCGGTGACCACGCTGCTGGTGCTGGGAGTCGCCCTCAACGTGCTCATGCTGTTCGAGGGCGTGGGAAACGAGCAGGTGGACTGGCGGGCGCTCGCGCCGATGCTCGCGGCCGCGTTGCCGGGACTCGTGGTGGGCGTGGTGGCGCTCACGCAGCTCTCCAAGCAGGCGTTGCAGGTGATCGTTGGGGTGGCGGTCGTCCTGGCGGCGGCCTGGCAGCTGCGTCGGCGCGGGCGGCCCGATCGCCCGCACCTGCCGGCGGGCGCCGAATCCGTCCGATCGCACGCGGCCGAGCCGCGCGCTCCCGGCTTGGCGGCAGGGTTCGCGAGCGGGGTGCTCGGAACCTCGATCAGCGTGAGCGGCCCGCCGATCGTGCTCTGGCTCGAGGCACGCGGAGTCCGCCCCGAGGCGTTCCGCGCCTCGCTGGCGGTGAGCTTCCTCTTCCTGAACCTGGTCGGGGGAGCGGTGCTGCTGATCGCCAAGGGCAGTGGCGCGCTCGATGCCGGGGTGGTCGCGCCCCTGCTGGCGCTGGTGGTGGCCGGGCACGCGCTTGGGGCGCTGGCCTTTCGTCGCATCGATCATGAGCGCTTCTTCGCGCTCGTGCTCCTCCTCGTCGCGGGGACGGGGGTGGCCAGCGTCGTGGCTGGGCTGACCACCTGAGATGCCATCCGGGGGCTCACGCCCCCGGCCCCCGCTGACGCTTGGCCGGTTGCGGTTGGGCGGTTGCATGACGCCGGGCCGGATGCGAACATGCGTTCGCATCGTGATCGTCTGTGTCCTCTACCCCCGCTTCGAGCTCCTGGCGGCGCTCGGCGACCGCCGGGCGCTGCTGTCCGAGCCGGCCGCGCTGGCTCCCGAGGCGGGTCGCGAGCAGGTGCTGGGTGAGGTGTCGGCACCGGCCGAGGCGTTCGGCGTGGTGCGCGGGATGCGCCTGGGCGAGGCGATGTCGCGCTGCCCGGCGCTGCGGCTCGTGCCGCCCGATCCGGAGGGGGTGCGCTCGCTCTGGAACGCCGTGCTGGACCGGCTCGAGGCGACCGGCGCGGAGGTCGAGTCGGATCTGGCCGGGGCGGCCTTCTTCGAATCCACCGGGCTGCACGGCCTCCACGGCGGCGACCTCGCCGGGGTGCTGGCCACCGCCCGGCGGGCGCTGGGGCCGGGCGCACGCTTCGGAGCGGCACCGAGCCGCTTCGCGGCACACGCGGCCGCCCTCCAGGTGAGGCCCAGGCGGGGCCGGCACGCGCGCACCGTCGAGGAGAGCGGGGTGCGTGACTTCCTCGCTCCCCTGCCGGTCTCCCTGCTCCGCACACGCCCCGAGCTGCAGGCGCTGCCCGAGGTGCTCGAGCGGCTCGGCATCCGCACGCTGGGCGAGCTCGCGGCACTGCCCGCTCGGGCGATCGCGGAGCGGTTCGGTCATCCGGGGCTGCTGGCGCTGGACCTGGCCCGGGGGCGCGACACGCCGCTCGAGCCGCGCCGGCCGCCCGAGCCGGTGAGCGAGCGGCTCGAGCTGCCGGAGGCGATCTCGGGCGAGCAGCTCGAGCGGGCGCTCGCGCTGCTCGTGGCGCGGGTGCTGGCTCGGCGCGAGCGGCGCGGGCGAGGGATGCGCGCGCTCGCCGTGTCCGCCCGGTTCGTGGCCGGCGGCACCTGGCGCACCGTCGTCACGCTGCGCCACGCGAGCGCCGACCCCGAGCGGATCCGGCTCGCGCTGGGTCCCAAGCTTGCCGAGCTGCCGGCTCCGGCCGAGTCGATCGCGCTCGAGGTGGAGGCCTTCGGCCCGCCGGCCCACGACCAGGGTCGCCTGCTCGACGAGGCGGCCGAGGTGCGGCGCGCCCGTCTGGGCGAGGCGGTGCGGCAGGCCCGTCAGGCGGCGGGCGGCGAGGCGGCCATGAAGGTCCTGGACGTGGACCCCGACTCGCGCATCCCCGAGCGGCGCGCGGTGCTGGCGCCGTTCCCGGACAGCGCGTTTGGCGCAAGCAGCGGGCTCGGTCCGCTGCGCAGCGATCCAAGTGGGCCCGGCGGATCGGGCAAGGCGTGACACCCGAGGGCTCGCGCCGGCTCGGCGGACCCAAGCGAGCCGCCGTCCACGCCGACGAGCGCGGCGTGCCCGTGGAGGTGGGGCCCACCTCCGTGGACTCGGTGCGCGAGGAATGGGTCGTGGAGGACCGCTGGTGGACCGGGAAGCCGCTGCGACGCCGCTACTTCGAGCTGGTGCTCACGAACGGTCGCAACGTCGTGGTTTTTCATGACCTGGGTGGCGGGGGATGGTTTGTGCAACGGGCTTGAGACCGGCCCCTAAGGCGGCCGGGCCCTGCGGCCGATAGAGAACCGTGGTGCCCATGCTGCGCAGCCTCCGCCTCCAAGTCAGCGTCGCGCTGCTCTTGGCAGCGGCTGCCTTCGCGTATGCCGCGAGCAAGAGCACGGACGACGAGCTCGAGGGCGCCTATCGCGACTCCGCCGACGCGATGCTCCAAGCGGCAACGCTGAGCTTCGAGCGTGACCTCCAGCCGGACGACGACGCTCCGCCCGGAGAGATGCATCACAGCCTGCAGCAGCTGATGAAGGGTCACCCCGAGCTCCAGTCGGGCGCCGTATATCGCCCTCACGCCGTGACTCCGATGGCGGTGGTCGGCGAGCCACCGGCGTCGAGCGCCGAGCTGGGTCTGGTCACGCGGGCCATCGGCTCGGCCGAGCAGGCGTCGGGAGAGGCGCGCGAGGCCGGCTATCCGGCCGAGATCATGGTTACGCCGCTCGAGGACGACGGGCACCTCGTGGGCGCCCTGGCGCTCAGCTACGACCTGCGCCCGGCCCACGAGATGCTGGGGGAGCGCAACGACCGCGTCCTGCTCGTGTTCGGCATCTTGCTGGTCTGCTTCACGCTCTTCACGATGGTGCTGCTGCGGCGCGGGATCTTCCGCCCGCTCGATCGCCTGCGGCTGGCGACCCAGGCCGTCGGCGCCGGCGACCTCGGCACGCGCCTTCGCTGGGGTAGGCGCGACGAGCTCGGCCAGGTGGCGCGCGATTTCGACGCCATGGCCACCGACCTCGAGGAGAACCACCGGCGGCTCGAGGAGCTGGCGCATCGCGATCCCCTCACCGGGCTGGCGAACCACCGCCGCTTCCAGGAGGTGCTCGGCAAGGAGCTCGAGTTGGCCGGCCGCGACGGCCGGCCGCTCGCGGTGGTCATCCTCGACGTGGACGACTTCAAGCGCATCAACGACGCCCGCGGCCACCCGTACGGGGACGAGCTCCTCGGCGGTGCCGCCGCCAGCCTGCGCTCCGCCCTGCGCGGCCTCGGAGTGGCCGCGCGAGTGGGGGGTGACGAATTCGGCCTGATCCTGCCGGACGCCGACGGCTCGCGCGCCTTCGCGCTGGCCGAGGCCGCCCGCACCGCTGTGGAGGCGGCCGCGCCGGTGCGTGGCTCGCTGCACTGCTCGGCGGGCATCGCCTGCTATCCGAGCGACGCCCGCGCGGCGGGCGCGCTGATGCAGCTTGCCAACGGCGCCCTGACCTGGGCCAAGGAGAGCGGTCGCGGACGCTCGCGCCGCTACGACCCCGAGCACGTCTTCGTGGTCACCGAGGAGCAGCGCGAGGAGTTCGCGCACCTGATCGCGCGTCCGGATGCGGTGCGACCCGTGTTCCAGCCGATCGTGTCGCTCACGAGCGGCGAGGTGTCGGGCTTCGAGGCGCTGGCGCGCTTCGAAGGCAAGCCCGGCCTGCCGCCGTCCTGGTGGTTCGCGCAGGCGCACCGCTTTGGGCTCGGCGCCGCCCTCGAAGCGGAGGCCGTGCGCGCGGCGCTGGTCGCCGGTACCCGCCCCGAGGGCACGTTCCTCTCGGTCAACCTGAGCCCGTCGGCCCTGGCGACGCCCGAGGTCAGGCAGACGCTCCCCACTGACCTGCGCGGGATCGTCGTGGAGATCACCGAGGAGGAGCGGGTGCTCGACGTGGACGCCCTCCAGCGCCACCTCGACCCGCTCCGTGCGCGCGGGGCGCGCATCGCCGTGGACGACGCGGGGGAGGGCTACGCGGGCCTCCAGCAGGTGATGAGCATGCGCGCCGACATCATCAAGCTCGACCGCTCGCTGGTCGCGGACGTGCACGCGGACCCAGCCAAGATCGCACTGATCGGGTCGCTCGTTCACTTCGCTCGCAGCACGGGGGCGTCGATCTGCGCAGAGGGCATCGAGACGCTCGACGAGCTGCGGGTGCTGATCCATCTCGGGGTGGCGCATGGGCAGGGCTGGGCGCTGGGACGCCCGGGCGAGCCCTGGCCACGGGCGAACGCGGAGGCGGCCGGCCTCTGCCGCGCGCTGCGCTCCGAACAGGCCAAGATCGTGCCGTTGGGCGCCGTGGCGAGGGCCAGGAGGCCCGCCTGATGCCGCACACGCTCGCAATGCTCGCGCGGCTCGGCTCGATGTTCGAGCGCACCGCATCGGTGCGGGACGAGGCCGACCTCCAGGAGGTGCTCGAGGACGTGGCCCGCGCGATCGGTGAGATGCTCGGCTACCGGGCGGTGGTGGTGAACGTCTACCGGCCCGCCTTCGACGACATGCTGACGGCGGCGGCCGTCGGCTCCGACGAGTCGCTCTACAAGCTGCTCGGCACGGTCTCACCGAACGAGACGTGGACTCCGCTGCTGAACGACCGCTTCCGCCGACGCGAGGGCGCGTACTTCGTGCCCGACGGCGAGTTCGACTGGGACTCGCTCGGTGTGGACACCTACGTGCCCAACCTCGAGCCGAGCGACGACCCCGATGCCTGGCTGCCAGGCGACGCCCTGTTCGTGCCCCTGCGCGACACCCGCCACCAGCTGCTCGGCGTCATCTCCGTCGACGAGCCCGAGACGTGCATGCGCCCAACGGACGAGGAGCTCGACGCGCTCGTCACGATCGCCCGTCATGCGGCGCTGGCGCTGCGAATCGCGCAGGACATCGCCAACGACGTCGAGCATCACCGAATGCTCGAGCGCGTGCTCGAGGTCTCAGCCCGGCTGGCCGAGGCGAGCGACGTTGAGGCCGTGCTGCAGGCCGTGTGCGACGGCATCCAGGACGCGCTCGGGTTCGAGAAGGTGATGATCAGCCTGACCGAGGAGCCCGACGGGATGCTCGTGCCGGTGGCCGCGGTGGGCTGGCCGACCGACGCGCCGGCGCTCGATCACGCCGCGGGCCTGCGCTCGCTCGAGCCGCTGTTTACCGGCGACTACGAGGTGGCCGGCTGCTACCTGCTGCCGGCGGAGGTGGCCGAGCAGCGGCTGGGGATCGACAACTTCCCGTACCGCTCCGAGCTGAACGGTCGCGGGCCGCACGCCTGGTCGCGCCACTGGCTGCTGGTGCCGCTCATGGAGGGCGAGCGCCGGATCGGGCTGATCTGGGTGGACGACCCGCGCGACCGGCTGCTCCCCACCGGGGCGCGGCTCCAGGCCCTGCGTCTGTTCGCCAACCAGGCGGTGGCGGCGCTGCACTCCTCGCGCCAGGCGGTGCGGCTGCGCCACGAGGCCACGCACGACACGCTCACGGGCCTGCCCAACCGGCGCGCCTTCCGCAGCCGCGTGGTGCGCGAGATCGACGGCGGCGCGGGCTTCGCCCTCGTGCTCTGCGACATGGACAACCTGAAGACCGTGAACGACACGCACGGGCACGACGCCGGCGACAAGGCCCTGCAAATGCTGGCCGACGCGCTGCGCAGCCAGCTGCGCCGCAGCGACGAGGCCTACCGGGTCGCCGGTGACGAGTTCGCTGTGGTGCTGCCGCGCGCGGCGCAGCTCGACGCCGAGCGCGTGATGCGACGCCTGCGGCACGCGGTGCTCGAGAGCGTGCTCCCGCAGACGGGGGATCCGATCGTCGCGAGCTTCGGGATCGCGCTCTTCCAGCCTGGCGACGATCCCGAGCAGATCGTGGCCCGCGCCGACGCGGCCCTCTACCAGGCGAAGCGCCGGCGTGAGGAATCGATCGCCTGAGCTCGCTCAGACGGCGAGCAGCTCGTGGGCGAAGCGCACGGCGAGCGAGCCGTCGCCCACGGCGCCGGCGACGCGGTTGGTGGCGCCGGCCCGGACGTCGCCCGCGGCGAAGACGCCCGGCCTGACGGTCTCCAGCAGGTGGGGCTCACGATCGTCGAGGGGCCAGCGGCACGGCCCCACGTGACACGCCGCTCCCTTGCCGCAGACCACGTAGCCCGCGGGATCCACGCCGAGGACGCCCTGCATGGCCTCCGTGCACGGGTCGGCGCCGATCATCACGAACATCGCGGCGACCGGCATGCGCTCCACCCGTCCATCCTGGCGGTTGCGCAGCTCGACGGCCTCCAGGCGACCGTCACCGTGCGCGGCGCTCACCTCGGTCTGCGTCAGCAGCTCGATGTTGCCGGCCTTCTCGATGCGGTCGACGAGGTAGCGCGACATCGTCGCGGCCAGCCCGTCGCCCCGCACGACGACCCTGACGCTGCGCGCGAGCGGGGCCAGGTGGATCACGGCCTGTCCGGCCGAGTTGCCACCCCCGACCACGATCACGTCTTCGTCGCGGCAGCGTTCGGCGTCGCTCGGCATGGCCGCGTGGTAGACGCCCGCGCCCGTGAGGCGCTCCACGCCGTCGGCGTCGAGCGTGCGCCACCGCGCGCCGGTAGCGACCACCACCGTGCGGCCCAGCACGTGCTGGCCGTCGTCGAGGTCCACGCGGATCAGCCCCTCCGGACCGTCGGCGAGCTCGACCGCGCGGTGGAAGCTCGACAACACCGCGTCGAAGCGCCGAGCCTGGAGCGTGGCCTTCCGGGTCAGCTCGACCCCCGAGATGCCGGTGGGGAACCCGAGGTAGTTCTCGATACGTGCGCTCGTGCCGGCCTGGCCACCCGGTGCCCAGGCCTCAGCGACGAGCGTGCGCAGCCCCTCCGAGCCCCCGTACACCGCCGACGCCAGTCCGGCCGGGCCGGCGCCGAGCACGACGAGGTCGAAGCGCTCGCCGTCGACCTCGGCGCGCAGCCCCAGCTCCCGCGCGACCTGCGCCGCCGAGGGGTTGCGCAGGACGCCGTCGTTGCGCACGAGCACGGGCGTCTCGTTGCGAGGGATGCTCAGCATGTCGAGGAGCGCGGCACTCTCCTCGTCGGTGTCGACGTCGTACCAGCGGACGGGCAGCAGGTTGCGCTCGAGCAGGTCACGCACCTGAAAGGCTCGGCGTGACCCGCGCGTGGCGATCAGGCGGAGGACACCGTGGCCGTGGCCCTCGAGCCAGGCTCTCCGGGCCGTGAGGGTGCGCAGGACGAGCTCGGCGAACGCCGGCCAGCCGGCGAGCATCTCGCGCAGGCCCGCGCGATCGAACGCGATCACGTCGGTGGGCTCGGCCGCGATGCAGGCGGCGATCGTGGGCTCGCCCGTGAACATGGCGATGTCCCCGATGAACGTCCGGCTGTCGGCCTGGGCAAACCAGACATCCTGGTCGGGCTGCCGGTCGAGGAAGTGGACCAGCCCTTGCTCGATGACGAAGAAGGGAGCATCGCGCTGGCCCTGGTCGAAGAGCAGCTCGCCGGCCGCGAACGAGCGCCGCTCGCCGCGTGTGGCCAGCCGCTCGAGCTTGGCGTCCGACATGCGTGGGTAGAGCACCTCGTCCTCGAGATCTGGAAACTGCTCGGCCCGTACCTTCGTGGTCATCGGCTGAGCGTACCGTGGAGCCGATATGCGAACATGTGTTCGTGCCATACGTCGAGCTTCACTGCCACTCGGCCTTCTCCTTCCTGGACGGGGCGTCGCACCCGGTGGAACTGGCCGGGGCCGCCGCCGAGCAGGGGCATGAGGCGCTTGCGCTGACCGACCACGACGGGCTGCACGGCGCCATGGAGATGGCAAACGGGTTGAGATCGCTCGGGGTCCGCCCGATCACGGGGGCGGAGCTCACGCTCGATGACGGCACCCACCTGACGCTCCTGTGCGAGACCCGCGCCGGCTACACGAATCTCTGTCGCCTGATCACCGCAGCGCACTGGCACACGCGCCGCTGGGCGCGCGAGGGATGGTCGGAGCCGGTTGCGCAGATCAAGGACGGTCGCCGGCCCGGTCAGGACCCGCTCGACGACGAGCCGAGCGTGACGCTGGCCGACGTGGAGCGCCACGCCGAGGGCCTCGTATGCCTGTCCGGCTGTGCTCACGACGGTGCGGTGGCGTCGCGGATCGAGGCCGGCGATCATCCCGGCGCGGCGGCCGTGGCACGGCGCCTGCTCGCCGCCTTTGGCCGCGACCGCTTCCGGATCGAGCTCCAGCGCCCCTACTGGCGCCACGACCGCCGCCGCAACAGGCTGCTGGCCGAGCTTGCAGAGCGCCTGGGGGTGCCCTGCGTGGCCACGGGCAACGTGCATGTGCACGCGCGCGAGCGCACCCCGCTCCAGGACGCGATGGTGGCGGTGCGCCTGGGCGCCACGCTCGACGAGACCGAGCCGCGCCGGCGCGGCAACTCGTCGCACGTGCTCGCTCCGCCCGAGCGGATGGCGGAGCGCTTCCGCGACCACCCCGACGCGGTGGAGGAAAGCGGACGCCTCGCCGAGCGCCTGCGCTTCGACCTGACAGCGGACCTCGGCTATCGCTACCCGGGCTCCGAGGACCCGGACGCCGACAGCCGCCTGGCGGAGCTGTGCCGCGAGCGCCTGGAGGATCGCTATTCAAACGGCCGGTCTGAGGCGCTCGGCCGGCTCGAGGAGGAGCTGCGCGTGATCCGTCACCTCGGCCTGTCCGGCTTCTTCCTGCTCCACCGCGACATGCTCGAGCTGGCACGCGAGGTGGCGCGCGAGGTGCGCGGGCCGGAGTCCGCCCGCCGCCTGCTGCCGCCGGGGCGCGGACGCGGCTCGAGCGTGTCCTCGATCGTGTGCTACCTCACCGGCCTTTCGCACATCGACCCGATCGAGAACGAGCTCTTCCTGGGCCGCTTCCTCAACGAGGAGCTCACCGCGCTGCCGGACATCGACCTCGACTTCCCGCGCGACATCCGCGACGTCCTGATCCCGCGGGTGCACGACCGCTACGGGCGCGACCGCTGCGCGCTCGTGGCCGCCTTCTCCACCTTCCACGTGCGCTCCGCCGTGCGCGACTTCGCCAAGGCGCTCGGGCTGCCGCCGGGCGAGATCGAGCGGCTGGCGCGAGAGGTCGACCCCTGGAAGGAGCGCAACGACATCCAGGACGAGGTTCCCCGCGGCGGCTCGCCGCGCTGGAGGGCCCTCGTCAAGCTGGCCCGCGACGCCTGGGGCCTGCCACGCCACCAGTCGCAGCACCCCGGCGGCATGGTCATCTCGACCCAGCCCCTGATCGACCTCTGTCCGGTTCAGCCCGCCTCGATGGAGGGCCGTCAGATGGTGCAGTGGGACAAGGACTCCTGCGGCGACGCCGGCTTCCTCAAGATCGACCTGCTCGGCCTCGGCATGCTGTCAGCGGTCGAGCGCTGCGTGGACGAGATCGCGCGTGTGCGTGGCGAGCGCATCGACCTGTCGCGCATCCCATACGACGACCAGGAGGTCTACGCGCGCGTCCAGGAGGCGGAGACGATGGGGGTGTTCCAGATCGAGTCACGCGCGCAGATGCAGATGCTGAAGCGCACGCGGCCCGAGAACCTCGATGACCTCACCGTGCAGGTGGCGCTCGTGCGGCCCGGGCCGATCCAGGGCGGAGCGGTGCACCCGTACATCGAGCGGCGCAAGGCGCTGCGGGCGGATCCGGACTTCCAGATCCCCTACGAGCACCCCTCGCTCGAGCCGGTGCTGCGCGACACGCTCGGCGCGATCGTCTTCCAGGACCAGGTGCTGGAGGTGGCGATGGCGCTGGCGGGGTTCTCGGTGGGCGAGGCGGAGGGGCTGCGGCGAGCGATGAGCCGCAAGCGGTCGGAGGCCGCACTGCGGCGCTACCGGGAGCGGTTCATCGAGGGGGCGGTGGACCGCGGGGTCGAGCGCGAGGTGGCGGAGCGGGTCTATGGGCAGATCGAG
>Ga0126306_10000175_pt1 | contig 24743 bp, 28 predicted proteins | sample Plot27_FD_92592 | JGI IMG/M metagenome (GOLD analysis project Ga0126306, IMG submission 92592) | Serpentine soil microbial communities from UC McLaughlin Reserve, CA, USA - Plot27 | ecosystem: Environmental > Terrestrial > Soil > Grasslands | place: USA: UC McLaughlin Reserve, Lake County... | reverse complement strand
GTCCGCATTCCGCCTGCAGGACGGAATCCCGCTCGTCGTTCCGGAGGTGAACGGCCCCCGTGCGCTCGAGCACGACGGGATCGTCGCGAACCCAAACTGCTGCGCGATCCCGCTCTCGTGCGTGCTGAAGCCGCTGCACGACGCGGCGGGTCTCGAGCGGGTGCGTGTCGCCACCTATCAGTCGGTCTCGGGAGCCGGGACGTCCGCGATGCAGCGCCTGGCCGATGAGCCGCCGGAGCAGCACGACCTCCGCATGGACTGGGACTACGACGGCGAGGAGTTCGACGAGGAGTCGAAGCTCCGGGCGGAGACGCGGAAGATCCTCGAGCTCACCGACCTACCCATCAGCGCCACGTGCGTGCGCGTCCCGGTCATGGTCGGCCACGCCGAGGCCGTGTGGGTCGAGACGACCGAGCCGCTGTCGGCGGACCAGGCGCGATCGCTGCTCGAGGCCGCCCCCTCTGTACGGCTCGAGGAGTTTCCCTCGCCTGCCCAGGCGGCGGGAGGCGACGACGTGCTCGTCGGCCGGATACGCCCCGACCGCTCCGCGGAGCAGGGCCTCTCGCTCTTTCTTGCGTGCGACAACCTGCGCAAGGGAGCCGCGTTGAACGCGATCCAGATCGCCGAGCTTCTGCTCGCGCGACAGCCGCTCACCGCCTGAGCAGGGCTCACCCCCGACCCTCGGACCTTTGGCCCGGCTGGCTGCGGCTAGCCGGACCTCGGGTCCGAGGGTGGGGAAGGCGCGAGGGGATGCGGGGGACCTCACCCGCGCGCCGCTGTGGCTGCTTGCTCGAGTCGCCGGTCTCAGGATCGCCTGCCCGGGCCGGTGGCGCAACGGGCCGAAGGGCCTACGGTGCGTTGAGCTTTCTCAACTCTTGAGCAGCTCGACCGCGGCGTTCCGGTCGGGGACCCGCAGCTTGCGCAGGATCGCCGCGATGTGCGTTCGAACGGTGACGGGGGCCACGAACAGGCGCTGGGCCATCTCGGCGGTCGTCAGCCCGTCTCGCATCATCACGAGCACCTCGCGCTCGCGGTCGGTCAGATCGACCGGCTTGCGCCCGGGAAGCGGAACGCGGCGGCGCCGGCGGCGCTGCCGAAACTCGGAGACGACCTTCGTCACGAGATGAGGTGGAAGGGCGGCTTCGCCCCTCAGCACCGCTCGGAGGGCATCCGGTAGGCGAAGCGGGCTCGTGTCCTTGAGCAGGTAGCCGATCGCGCCCGCCTCGAGTGCGTCGAAGAGGTCCTCGTCGTCCTGCGAGACCGTGAGCATCACAACGGCCGTTTCCGGGACCCGCCTGCCGATCTCGTCGGCGGCCGCGATCCCGTTCCCAGGCATGTGTATGTCGAGCAGGCAGACGCTCGGCTGCAAGCGCACCGCCGCTTCGACGGCAGATGCGGCGTCGCCGACCTCGGCGCAGACCGAGAACCCGCCGTTCTCGAGTGCCAGCCGAACGCCCGCCCGCGTCGGCGGGTGATCGTCCGCGACGAGGACGATCTCGTTCTCCGCCGCCGCGCTCATTCGAGGGCCGCCTGCGGGAGCGCCACCTCGACCGCCGTACCGTCCGCCTGCGATGAGACGATGCGCAGCTCGCCGCCGAGCGCGCGCGCCCGCTCGCTCATGCTGACGAGGCCGAAGCCGGTGCCGTTCGCCGCTACCGGCTCGAATCCGTTGCCGTCGTCCGCGATGCTGAGCGTGAGACCGTTGCCGTTCGTGAGCGCCACCGTCACGGTCTCAGCCTTTCCGTGCCGCGCGGCGTTCGTCACCGCCTCGCGCACGATCCGGACGAGTTGCTCCCGTGTCGACGCGGAAACGCGAACCGCTCCATCGAGCTCGAGCTCGAGCCGCGTCCCGACGCGGTTTGCGACCTCGAAGGCGGCCTGCGCGAGGGCGAGGTCGATCGGCTGGTCCGACGACTGCGTCAGCGCGGCGATCGCGCGCCGCGATTCGTCGAGCGCGCGTTCAGCGGCGGCGGCGAGCGGCGCGACCTTGACCCGCGTCGGAGCATCGTTCTGCATTGACTCCGCTGCGCTCGCGATGAAGCTCAGTTCCTGCGCGAGGCCGTCGTGGAGGTCTCGGGCGATCCGCCGCCGCTCCTCGAACACAGCGAGCTGGCGCGCACGGTCCTGATAACGCCAGATCTCCCTGGCCACACCAGCGACGAGCAGAAGATAGAAGCAGAGCCGGAAGACGTCGCCGGTGTAGAACCACTGCGAGTAGAGCGACGGGAACAGGGAGTACTGGATGTTCGCGAATGCGGCCAGCACGCAGGCCGGCGCGATCCAGCGGCTCAGCTCGTCACGCCCCGGCTTCCGGAGGAATCCCACCGCCGCCGCGGCGAAGAACAGGACTCCTACGAGCTGGATTCCGTGGACGAGGGGATGGCCGACGAGCCGCACCGCCGTCGACGACTCGGGTGCGAGCGCCGGGTCAAGAGCGATCGGGAGAAGCTCGCGGCTGAAAGCGAGAATGACCCAGAGCACGACCAGCACGTTGGCAGCAGCCAGGAACGCGACTCGGTGCACGTTTGGGCTTCGGAGCTGCACCGGCGGTGCCCAGGCGGCGGCGACGAGCACCATCGTCGCGACCAGGCGTCCCACGGCACTCATCCACGTCGAAGCTGTCCCGAGCTCCTGGTCCAACGCGGCGGGCAGCGCTCCGAGAAGCAGGTTGACACCGCCCATCATCGCGAGACCGCAACCGAGCAGGAGCGCGTCGAGCTCGCGGCTGTGCCGGAACTGGCCGAGCACGAGGTAGGCGGCGAGCAGCGCGATCGAAGCCGCCGCAGTCTCGAAGGCGACGTGCAGCGAAGGGCTCTCGTAGGCGAAACGCAGCGGAGCGACGGGGACGAGAAGCGTCGCCGCGGCGCCGAACAGGGTCGCGCGCAGGGTCCAGCGCCAGGCAGGCATCGCCACCTGAGGGTTCTACCGCTCCGTCGGCACCAAGTTCACCGCCGAAGGTCCAGACCATCTTGGGCCGAACGGGTAGCTCGACGTGGGGGAATCTGTGGTTCCCCCGCCACTAGGGCCTTCTGGGAGCGGGGACCGGCTCCGGGAAAAACGCTTCCTTGACCACCCGCAGCACCTTCGCACGTGAGCCTTCGGTGACCGGCTGCAGGCCGCCGAGCTCGAGCCTCGCGAGCTCGACCCGGCCAGCTGCCCTCACCGTCAGGAAGCCGAAGTCCGACAGGAAGTCGCGCGGGAAGATCGTCTTGTGAACCTGGAAGCGCTCGTATGCGCTCTCGCCTTCCGGATAGCGGTAGGCGAACGCCTCGAGCGCCCGGGCGCCCTTGTCGCGTGCGTCGCCTATCGCTGCGAGGAAGAGCGACTGCATCACCCACGGGCTCGACGATTCGACGAGGTAAGCACACGTGACGAGCACCGCGTCCTGCGAGGCCGGTCCGGCTGGGAGCTCAGCGGCCCGCGGGAAGAGCTCGGAAGGCCCGCACTGCATCGACCCGAGCGTGCGGCCGTGCTCGTCGCGGTAGACGGTGCCCCACGCGCCCCAGTCGTCCTCCACGCGGTCCATCCAGCGGTCCTTGTTCGCCGTGCGCCCGCCACGTGACTGCCACCAGACACACGTGTGGCAGACGCTCGGCGCAGCCGACAAGGTTGCGCGCGTTAGCCCTTCGAGATGTGCTGTCACGACGCGACCTCGTCGACGACGACGTCGACCCGCGCCGCGTCGACGTCGGCCATCCGCTTCAAGTACTCGCGCACGCGCTGCTGAACGTCACGCCCGACCTGCGGGATCGAAGCGCCCCATTCGACTGCGAGGCGCAGCTCAACCGTCACGCGCCCCTCGTCCTCGTCGAGCTTGACCCCACGCCGGTACGGCAGCGCGCGCTCGACGAGCCCGCGCACTCCGTCGACCGCGAGCGCCGCGTCGGCGGCATAGCGGCTGAGCACGTCCGCCGAGATCGATGCGTGACCCTCCATGCGACCTAGAGCAGGATCGCGGTCGCGAGCCCGATGGCGGCAGAGAACACCGCCGCGAACGCGTAGAACAGCGCGCCCCGCACGCGCCCGGTCGCGATTGCGTAGCGGACCGACAGCCCGACGACCGCCGTCTCGGCGGCGGCTGCTTCGACCCGCTGGCGCGCCGCCAACCCCGCGTTCTCGAGTCGGGGCCCTGCCGCTTCGACCCCACGGCGAGCCGCCAAACCCGCGCTCTCGAGACGAGGCAGTGCCGCCTCGACCCCACGACGGGCCGCCAAGCCCGCGCTTTCGAGACGAGGCAATGCCGCCTCGACCCCACGGCGCGCTACCTGGCCTGCGCCGGCGAGAAGCGGCCGCGCCTCGACCACCGACCTCGCGCCGTTCGTCAGCGGTGTTTGAACGCTGGGCGGCGCGAGGAGTGAAGGATCCGTGAGGCGATCGACTGTCATCTTCATACGAACGAGTAGGGCGACGCCGATTGCGAGGAGCCCGGTGACCAGCACGAGGGCTCCTCCGAGCATCGCGACGACCACCGAATTCGAGTCCTGGTCGGCGTTCGCCGCGAGCGTCCTAGGCGCGGAAGCCGACGCCGGCTTGGTCGACCGCGCGGCCCAGGGCGACCCTGGATGCAGGCGAGACCACTCCTGGTAGCTCCGCCCTCGCTCCTCGAGCCACTGGGCGAACTCGGCTCGGCTGGTGAAGATCCGTCCACTCCACGCGAGCCCCGTAGCCTGCGTCTGTGACTCGGAGCTGGGCTCCGGAACGACGTAGGAAAGCCCGGTGACGATCAAGAACGCCAAGACCGCCGGGCCGATCAGGACCCCCGCCAATCTCATCACCATCAGTGTCCCACAGGGACGGCACTTCCGGATTTTCCCGTACTTACGTCTAGCTAGGCCCCCTGCGGAGGATGAGTTCGGTCGCCTCGGGGCGGGCGAAGAACCGGAACGGCACGAACGTCGTGCCGAGCCCGGGCGAGACGTGCAGGGTCGACCCTCCACGCCGGTACAGGCCCTTTGTGTAGCGCCAGTCGAAGTGCGCAAGGCGCACCTTCCCTCGGCCGTAGGGGATCGCGATCTGGCCGTCGTGCAGGTGGCCGGCCAGCACGAGCTGATACGCGTCCGGCCGGACGCGGTCGAAGATGTTCGGGTAGTGGCACAGCAGGATGCGGAGGACCACGTCGGGATCGACGCGGCCCTCGGGGTCCGCCCGACCAGCGCGGTACGACGGCGGATCGATCCCCACGAGCTGGACGTGCCGACCCCGAAGAGTGAGATCGACTGAGTCGTCGCGGAGCAGGTGCGCGGGCGAGAGGTCTTCGAGCCGGCTCGGGGCGGCGAGCGGGTCCCGCGCGTCGCCGAAGTCGTGGTTGCCGAGCACGGCGTACGTGTGCGGGCCGAGGCGCTGCACGAGCTCGCGGAGCTTCGGCTCACCGCGCGGGTGCGTGAGCAGATCGCCCGTTACGAGGACGAGCTCGGGCTGGCGCTCCGCCACCCACGCCACCGCCCGCTCGACCGCGCGCGCGCTTCCTGACGGAACGCCGAGGTGGAAGTCGGAGAGGTGGGTGAGGCGCAGACCATCGAGCTCCGAAGGCAGACCCGGAATCGCGACGTCGATTGTCCGGAGCCGCACCCAACCGGCCTCGAACCAGCCCCAGCCGAGCAGCACCGCGGCGGCGGCGCCCAGGCCGCCGACGATGCGCGCGAGCATGGTGAGACCTTAAGAGATGGCTCGGGCCCGGCCGAAGCCGGGCCCGAAACCGCCCCTCCAACGGGCTAGATGCCGGTCGGAGGCGAGACTTGCGGGGCGCTCAGAGCCGCTTCCGTGCCGAGCCTCGGCATCGTGCCGCGCTGGAGGGTCAGAGAGCACATGCGCAGCGCCGGAACCCCCTCCGCCACGGCGATAGCGCCAAGGGTGCCAGGCACCGTTGAGGAAGTGTGACGGGCCTTTTTCGCGACGACCAGCTTGACGAGTGCACACGCGCACCGCTCAAACCCGTCGGCCGAGGCGAATAGCTTTGTACGGTGCCAGGCACCGTTGAGGAACTGTGACGGGCTTTTCGCAGCGGCCGGCTGACGGGAAAGGACATACGGTGGGCGCGACTGGGAACGCCGCATCGGGCTCCCCAGCGCACGCCGACGCACGGCGCCTCGCTGCGGGAGCAGCCTTAGACCTCGAGCTTCTCCAGCACCGGCTTCATCGAGACGACGTGCCGCCTGAACTTGAGCTCGGAGTCCTCGAGGCCCGCCGCGACGCCGATCAACTGCGAGAGGTGGAAGATCGGCATCGGCTGGAGTGGATCGAGACCCTCATCCTTGCGCTGCGCATTCAGCTTCGACTGCCACGCGTCGAGTGACAGATGACAGAGCGGGCACGGAGTCACGATCGCATCGGCGCCGCCTTCGATCGCCTGCTCGATCGGCTGGATCAGCTCGCCGAGCGCGGTGTCCTCGCGCGCCTGGATGATCGGGAAGCCGCAGCACTTGACCTTCGCCGGGTAGTCGACGACCTCGCCGCCGCACGCCTCGATGATCCGCTCCAGCGACCACGGCTTGTCCGGGTCCTCGAACCCGAGCAGCTTCGAGGGCCGGAGGATCTGGCAACCGTAGAACGGCGCGATCTTGATCCCCTTCAGCCCCTTGTGCGCGGAGGCCTTCAGGAGCTCGAACCCCTCGCCGTCCGCCACGAGCCAGAGGAAGTGCTTCACCTCCACGGCGCCGCTGTATGGCGGCACACCGACCGCAGCGAGGTTCGTGTTCACGCGCTCGCGGAGCGCGTCGTCTCCCTTGAGCATGAAGTCGGCCTGACGCAGGTTCAGCGTGCAGACGTTGCAGATCGTCATGAGCGTGTCGGAGCCCGTCGCCTCCGCGTACGCCAGGATGCGCGCATTCAGGTGGAGGTAGTAGTCCGGCTCCGCCTCGTGGATGTCGCCGGCGCCGCAGCACGTGACCGACTCGAGGTCGATCAGCTCGAGCCCGACCTTCGGCGCGAGCGCCTGCGTCGAGGTGTCGAGCTCCTTCGCCGACAGCGCGGCGAGGCAGCCCTTGTAGTACGCGACTTGCTTCACGTCGTTTCTTCTTCTTCTTCTTCTTCTTCACGGAGATGGTGGTCGAGCTTGGCGAGCGCGCCCTCGCCCTGGACGATGCCCTCGTAGCCGAGGCGCCCCTGCTCGTGGACGAGCCTGTGCAGCCCGCGCGCCTCGTCGACGTTCTCCGCGACGTGCGGCGGGATCGGCAGCGGCACCTTGCCCTTCTTGGCGAGGCCCATCGCGAACTTCATCTGCGAGATCGCCGAGATGACGCCCTGTGTCTTCGGCACGAGCTCCGTCTCGCGCAGCCACCCCGTCGTCTCGGTCGATTTGATGAACCACTTCGCATGCTTCGCGCCCATGTCGCGGTCGATCCCCTCCTTGACCGCCTCGGCGCCGAGCTTCGCGATCGCGTCGCGCGGGTCGACGCCCTTCGGGCAGCGCTCGTTGCAGAAGTAGCACCGCGTGCACTCCCAGATCCCGTGCTCGTCCGAGTAGTCCTCGAGCCGCTCGACAGTCGCCCCGTCGCGCGCGTCGCCGACGAACCGCATGCCCTTGGCGAGCGCCTGCGGACCGAGGAATTCGGGGGACGACTCCATCGCGTTGCACTCCGAGACGCAGCAGCCGCAGTTGATGCAGAGCGCCTCCTTGTGGATCACGTTCATGCGCTCCTGCGAGACGCGGTACTCCTTACCCTCGGGCGGCTCCTCGTAGCCGGGCTGGAGCCAGGGCTTCATCGCCTTGAACTTTTCCCAGAAGGGCTCCATGTCGACGACGAGGTCCTTGACGATCGGCAGGTTCCCCATCGCCGAGATCACGGGGACGTGCCCCGCCTGGACGATGTCGTACATCCGCGTCTTGCACGCGAGCACCGCTGCGCCGTCCATGCGCATCCCGCAGGAACCGCAGATCATCATCCGGCAGCTCTTGCGGTACGCGAGCGAGCCATCCTGCTGATCCTTGATCATGTCGAGGACGTCGAGCAGCGTGACCCACTCGGGCGCCTCGATCTCGTACTCCTTGAGCGCGCGCTCGCCCGTCTGGGAGTCGAAGCGCCAGATCTTGATCTTGACCTGCATCGTCTTCTCGCGAGGCTGCGTCGCCGCTTCCACTAATACGTCCTTTCCTGGGGCTGCCATTTCGTCATCGTCACGGGCTTCCAGTCGAGCTGCGGGCCATCACGCCAGGTGACGAGCGTGTGCCTGAGGAAGTTCTCGTCGTCTCGGTCCGGGTAGTCGTGCGGCCGCGCGTGCGCGCCGCGGCTCTCCTTGCGCGCGAGGCCGCAGACGACCATGCACTGCGCGAGCTCGAGCAGGAAGCCCAGCTCGAGCGCCTGCGTCAGGTCGCTGTTGAAGAGCGTCCCCTTGTCCTCGACGACGACGGTGCGGTAGCGCTCGCGCAACCCGGCGACGATCTCACCCTGGCGCTGCATCTGGTCCTCGCGCCGGAAGACGCCGAAGTTCTCGTGCATCGTGCGTGCGAGCTCGTCGCGGATCTTCCACGGCCGCTCGCCCTCGGTCCGCCCGAGCAGCTCACGCAGCTCGCGTTCCGCGTCGGTCACGATCCCTTCGGGCACTGTGACCGTCGTGTTCGAGAGCGCCCACTCGGCCGCGTGCCGCCCCGAGCGCTTGCCGTACGTGATCGTCTCCATCAAGGCGTTGCCGCCGAGGCGATTCGCGCCGTGCACCGACACGCATGCCGCCTCGCCCGCGCAGTACAGGCCTTCGAGCGACGTAAGGCCCCAGACGTCCGTGTCGACGCCGCCCATATGGTAGTGGGCACCCGGGCGAACGGGGATCGGCTCGTAGATCGGGTCGATGCCCGCGAAGGTCTGTGCGAGCTCACGCGTGCCGTGCAGCCGCTCGATGATCTTCTCGGCCCCGAGATGGCGAAGGTCGAGCAGGACGTTGCCGTCGACGCCACGGCCCTCGTCGATCTCGGTCTGCTCTGCGCGCGAGATGACGTCGCGTGACGCAAGCTCCATCGCGTTCGGCGCGTAGCGCTTCAGAAAGCGCTCGCCCTCGGCGTTCAACAGATAGGCGCCCTCGCCGCGACATCCTTCGGTGATGAGCACACCGGTCGGCGCGAGCGTCGTTGGGTGGAACTGCATCATCTCCATGTCCTTGAGCGGGACGCCGACGCGGAGCGCCAGCGCCATGCCGTCGCCCGTGCAGGCGTACGCGTTCGTCGTGCCGGTGTAGAGCCGACCGGCGCCGCCCGTCGCGAGGATCACCGTCTTCGCACCGATCACCTTCAGGCCGCCGTTCAAGAGGTCCCAGCAGATGACGCCCTGGCAGCGCCCGTCGTCGACAACGAGCTTCCAGGCGAAGTACTCCTCGTAGGTGAGGATGTCGCGCTTGACGACCTGCTCGTAGAGCACCTGGACGAGCACGTGGCCGGTGATGTCGGCCGCGTAGGCGGTGCGCGGCGCACCTGCCGCGCCGAAGGGGCGCTGCGCGATGCGGCCGTCCTCGGTCCGGGAGAAGACCGCTCCCCAGTGCTCGAGCTCGTAGACGTCGTCGGGCGCCTCGTTGCAGAGGATCTCGATCGCGTCCTGGTCGCCGAGGTAGTCGGAGCCCTTGACGGTGTCGTAGGCGTGCGCCTCAGGGTCGTCGTCGGAGGCGTTCCCGAGCGCCGCGTTGATCCCGCCCTCGGCCGCGCCGGAGTGGCTCCGGGTCGGATGGATCTTGGAGATCATCGCCACGTCGGCACCTGCGTCGAATGCCTCGATGGCCGCGCGCATGCCCGCGCAGCCGGCACCGACGACGAGCACGTCGTGCTTGGCGTCCACCGGCTCGGACGCTATCGGATCATGGCGGGCCTGAGCTTCGTCTCAAATGGTTCGAGAAGCTCGCGGCTCCCGTCCCCGGCAGGAGCCGCGAACCCGCCCCGTCCCCGCTCAGCGAACCGCGAGTCGCCTCGTCGCCCTTAGCTCGTCGTCGCCGTAGCGTGCGGCGAGCCTTGAGCACACCGAGAGCCCCGCAGATTCGCGGAGCTTCCGTGTCTCCGATTCGATTCTTAGCCGCCGCAGATCGTCGAGCCCTGAGAGCGGCAGCTCCGGACTAGCCCCGACGAGCCCACGGTAAGATCACCGCGTTCCCGCTAGCGAGCGAAGGAGTTACGCGTGGCGAAGATGGCCTTCCGGCTGCCTCCGGCGGCCTCGGTGATCGAGAACCCGAGTCCGGACGAGGCGAAGGAGCTGACCGCGCGGATGCGGAACGCGCGCCCCACTCGCTACGGCAACTTGAACGTCTCGACCGAGGTCGTGAGCCGCTCGAAGCGCTCGACCTTCCTCGTCACGGACGAGCCGGACGGGCAGAACCAGTCGATCACGCGCGAGGAGGGCCTCAGGTGGGGCGAGGTCCAGGACGACTACATCGCGGGCCGGGAGATGGTCGCGATCGACGGGTACATCGGCAACGACCCTGAGTTCCGCACGCCGACGCGCCTGTACATCGAGGCCGCAAACGCGAACATCGCCGCGATGCAACAGCAGCTCTACTTCGACCGCGACGACGAGGAGTTCGAGCCCGAGCTGACGGTGATCTACACGCCGAACCTAAAGGCCGAGGGCTTCCCCGACGACCGCCTGATCGCGGTCGACCTCGAGCAGGGACTCACGCGCGTCTTCAACTCCGATTACTTCGGCGAGTCGAAGAAGGGCGGTCTACGCATGTGGAACAAGCTCGTCTACGACCGCGGTGGGCTACCGCTGCACGCCGGCTGCAAGATCATCCCCACCGACCAGGGCGAGCGCGTCGGTTTAATCGTCGGCCTCTCTGGCACCGGCAAGACGACGACGACGTTCACGCGCCAGAACGGCTCGATCCCGGTGCAGGACGACTTCGTCGCCTGGATGCCGAACGGCCACGTGTACGTGACGGAGAACGGGTGCTTCGCGAAGACGTTCGGGCTGAATCCCGACGACGAGCCGACGATCTTCAGTGCCGTCACGCAGCCCGAGTCGTACCTCGAGAACGTCTCGCAGCACGGCGACGAGGTCGACTTCTACGACACCTCGTACACGCAGAACGGCCGCGCGACGTTCCCGTTCAGGGTGATCGAGGCGGGCGCCGACCGCGACATCGCGGACGCGCACTTCCTCCTCATCCTCAATCGCAACGAGAACATCATCCCTGCCGTCGCGAAGCTCGAGGGACCGCAGGCAGCGGCCTTTTTCATGCTCGGCGAGACGCAGGGCACGAGTGCGGGCGGTGCCGACGAGGCCGGCAAGTTCCTGCGCGTGCCGGGAACGAACCCCTTCTTCCCGATGCCACACGACCTGCAGGGCAACCGCTTCCTCGAGCTGCTCGAGGAGCACCCGCTCGAGGTGTACCTGATGAACACCGGACGCGTCGGGGGCCCGGAGAGCGACGAGCAATCGAAGAAGGTCAAGATCAAGCACTCGTCCGCGATCGTGAAAGGCATCGCGGAGGGCACGATCGACTGGGAGGTGGATCCCCACTTTCACTATCTCGTAGCGAGCTCGGTCCCAGGAATCGACGCCGAGGACCTCGACGTGCTGCAGCCGCGGCGGCTCTACGAAGCGGCGGGACGCGCGGAGGACTACCGCGCGCTCGCAGAGCGCTTCAAGTCCGAGCGCGCGGAGTTCCTCAAGACGTATCCGAGCCTGTCGGAGGAGATCGTCTCGGCCGTTCGCTAGATCTAGATCTGCCAGGTGCCCTCGCGGAGAATCGGCACGCGCGAGCCGCCGCGGGTGATCCCCGTGACCCCCACCTCGTCGCTGCCGATCATGAAGTCGAGGTGCAGGTCGGAGCGATTGATCTTGTCGATGTCCTCGGCACCGACGAGTGATTCGTACGCGCCGCCCAGCGCGAGGTGGCTCGCCGCGTTCTCGTCGAGCAGCGTGTTGTAGAAGACCGTCCCGAGCGGGCCGATCCGCCCTTCGCGGTCGACCAGGGCGACCTCGCCGAGGCGCCGCGCTCCCTCGTCGATCGAGGTTCGCGTGCGGAACGCGTCGCCGCCTACGTCAGCGTCGAGCTCGACGGCGTAACCGCCTTCGAAGCGCACGCTGATCCCGTCGATCAGCGTGCCGTCGCTCAGCACGAGCGGCCGTGTCGAACGCACTACGCCGTCTGCTCGCTGCGGGTCCGGCGTTGCGGTCAGCTCCTCCGACGGGAGGTTCGGGACGTAATCGACTCCGTCAACCGTCGTCTCGTTTGCGTTCCGCCACTTCGACGTCGGTAGCAGGCCGATCGTGAGGTCGGTGCCCGGACCCTCGAAATGCACGGCGTCGAGCTCGATCTCCATGAGACGGCGTCCCACCTCGGCGGTCTGGCCGAATCGCTCGCGCCACGCGGCGACGGGATCGTCCGTGTCGAGCCGGCAGACGTGCGCGATCTGCTCCCAAAGCCGTTCGAGCGGGTCGTCCGCATCGGGATACACCTGGCGCGCCCAGCCCCCGACGGGTCCCGGGATGACGAGCCAGGTCGAGGCATTCTTGTTGATCACCTCGAAGTTCTCCTTCACGCGCGGGAGCAAGTCGCGCCCCACGCGCGCCGCGTCGAGGTCGCCGAGGAGCCCCGGCGCGGTCGGCCCTGCGATCGAGATCAGCGAGCCGTGAAGCTCGCCGACGCCGAGCGCGCGCTGCCCGTACCACGGCGGCACGTAGTCGAGCGTGTCCTCCGCCGCGTGCTCGATCCGCGCGCGCTTGACGTACGGGTCGAAGTACCAGACATCGACGAACCGCGCACCGCGCCGGTACGCATGCGCCACAATCGCCCGCGCCAGCTCGTGCTGGCCATGCTCGGCATTGATGTTGACGACCTGCCCCGGCTGGACGTTCGCGCCGTACTCAACGGCGACCCTGGCGAGACGGTCTCGGAGCTCGTTCCTGGCCTGCACGGGCAGGCGATCCTAGCGCGACGCCGAAGCTGCAGGCGTGGAAGGAGCCATCGAGCGCTTCCTGGCTTCGCCGTCCCTGTCCGAGGGCACGCGCCGCTCGTACCGCTTCGACCTGGAGCCGTTCGCCGCGTGGCTCGGTAAGCGCGGAACCGCGCTCGAGGATGTCGACGCGCGCGCGCTCGCCGACTACGCGGCGGAGCTCGGACGCGACCGGCGCAAGCTCGCCCCCGCGACGATCGCGCGCAAGCTCGCCGCGATCCGCTCTTTCCTCCGCCACGCGCTCGGCCCGTCGCGCGTGCCCGAGGGAACGTTCTCGCCGCGGCGCGCGCGCCGATTGCCGAACACACCTGTGACGAAAGAGATCGAGGCGCTGCTCGACGCGCTCGAAGGCGAGGGCCCGCTGCCTCTCCGCAACCGCGCGCTGCTCGAGCTCGTCTACTCGGCCGGACTGCGCTCGCGAGAGGTCGTGCTCCTCGACCTCGCCGACGTCGACTTCGAGCAGGAGCTCGTGCGGGTGCACGGCAAGGGCGACAAGGAGCGCGTCGTGCCGCTCGGCGAGGAGGCGGCCTACTGGATCTCGCGGTACTTACGCGAGGCGCGACCCGAGCTGGTGCGTGGCGCAGAGGCCGCGCTCTTCCTGTCCACGCGCGGAAGGCGGCTCGACACGAGCACGCTGCGCCGGATCTGCCCGAACCCGCACAAGCTCCGCCACGCGTTCGCGACGCATCTGCTCGAGGGCGGCGCCGACCTCCGAACGATCCAGGAGCTCCTCGGGCATTCGTCGCTCTCGACCACGCAGGTCTACAGCCACGTCGACGGAAAGAGGCTGCGTCGTGTCTACGACCGATCCCACCCCCGATCCTGAGCTCGACGGGTTCCTCGCCGTCCTGGCGGCGCAGCGCGCGCCGCGGACCGTCGACGCGTACCGGCGCGACCTCGAGCACTTCGCGCGTTTCCTCGGCGCGGCACCCTCGCGTGCGACGACGGAGGAGCTGGAGCGCTACCTCGCGCAGCAGCGCGCGGACGGGCTGACGGGCTCGACGATCGCACGACGCGTCTCGGCGCTGCGAAGCCTCTACCGCCACCTGATGCTGCTCGGGGTGCGCGCCGACAACCCAGCGGCCGAGCTCTCGCCGCCGCGACGGGTTCGCCGGCTCCCGCGCACGCTCTCTCCATCCGAGGCCGAGCGCCTGATCGACGCTGCGAACGGGACGACGCCGCGCGCGCTCCGCGACTCGGCAATCGTCGAGCTTCTGTACGGCGCAGGGCTCCGGGTCGGCGAGCTCGTCTCACTCGAGCGCGGCAGCGTCGACCTCGACCGGCGCCTCGTCCGGGCGCTCGGGAAGGGCTCGAAGGAGCGAATCGTGCCCATTGGCCGGCGCGCCGGCGAGGCGCTTCGCCGCTACCTCTCGCGCGGCCGCCCCTACCTCGAGCGCCGCCAGCGGCCCGAGCTGTTCCTGAACGCGAAAGGCGGGCCGCTGACGCGTTCCGGCGTCTTCCTGATTCTGCGCAAGTTGGCCGAGAAGGCCAGTCTCGAGCCGGAGCGGGTTCACCCGCACCTCCTCAGGCACTCCTTCGCCACGCATCTGCTCGAGGGCGGAGCCGACCTCCGCAGCGTCCAGGAGATGCTCGGCCACGCCGATCTCGCGACGACCGAGCTCTACACGCACGTATCCGATTCACGCCGGCGGGAGTTGTACTTCCAAGCCCATCCGCACGCGCGGAGGCGTTTGGGAGCGCAGGGATCGGTAAGAAAGCGCAAGACGGAATGAACGGGATCACCCCGCAGATCGCCGCGCTGCTCGCCTCGACGGGAGTGGGCGTCTGGATGGCGGTCGCCGGTGTGCAGAAGAGCGCGCTTGAGTGGAAGCGCCGGAAGCGCATTTGTCCCTCCTGCGGGCGGGACATCATCGGCCGCACCTGCGGCCACCATCTGTAGCTAGCTCTTCGCTGCCCCGGACTTCTTGCGCAGGAGCTCCGAGACTTTGCGTGCGATGTCCCGTAGCTCGCGGTCCTGCTCGTCGTCTTCCGACAGCCCCTTGAGCAGACGGATCGTGTCGGGCTGCGGCGACGCGTTCTTCAGACAGACGATCGCGAGGCGCCGCACGGCCTGGTTGGTGTCGCTGTCCGCGAGCGAGTGCAGCATCGGGCGCACCTGGTTGACGACGCCTGGATGGTCGCGGGAGAGCGACTCGAGCGCCACGAGCGCGGAGCCGCGGCAGGCCGGGCTTTCGTCCTCGAGCCCGCGGCGCAACAGCTCGATCTTCTGGCGGAACTGGAACTGCGCGATCGAGCGGTAGGCCTGCGCGCGGACGCGGAAGTCCGCGTTTCGCGCCGACATCTCGAGCTCGTCGTCCCACTCGAGGCGGAGCGTCGCGAGCGCCTTCTCGTCGCCGGCCGCGACCAGCTCCTCCGCCTTCGCCGCCGCCTCCGCGAGAGTCAAGCCGCGTCGAGCGTGCGGGGTTCCGGGCCGACGTAGCGCGCCGAGGGACGGAAGAGGCGCCCGGTGCGCTTTTGCTCGAGGATGTGCGCTGACCAACCGGCGACGCGCGAGCAGGCGAACATCGCAGGCGCGAGCGGGGGCGGGATCTCGGCAGCGTCGAGCACCACGGCCGAGTAGTACTCGACGTTCGTCGCAAGCACGCGCTCGGGATGCCGTTCCTGCAGTAGGCGCAGAGCGACCTTCTCGAGCTCCTCAGCGATCTCGATGTTCGGGGCGCCGAGCTCTTTCGCGGTCCGCTTGAGGATCCGCGATCGCGGGTCCTCGGCGCGGTAGACCCGGTGGCCGAAGCCCATGATTCGCTTGCCCGACTCCAAGGCCTCCCGCACCCACCGCTCGGGATCGCCCGTCGCCGTCACCTCGTCGAGCATGGGCTTGACGTACGCGGGCGCGCCGCCGTGCAGCGGCCCGGAGAGCGCCCCGACGGCGGATGACAGGGCGGCCCCGGCGTCGGCAGCCGTGGACGCGACGACACGCGCGGTGAAGGTCGATGCGTTCAATCCGTGCTCGGCGGTGCAGATCCAGTAGGTGTCGATCGCCTTGACGTGGCGCGGGTCGGCCTCACCACGCCAGCGCAGCAGGAACTTCTCAGCGGCGGTCTCTCCGCGAGCGACGACGTCGTCCGGAACGGAGTCGGTTCTCCCGTCGGCAACGCGTGCGGAGCGTGCGACGACCGACATCATCTGCGCGGACAGTCGCGCGAGATCGTTGCGCGCCTGGTCGTCCGAAATCTCGTGGAGTTTCCCGAGCTTCCACTCGGCTGAGAGCCGTGCGGTCTCGGCCTGAAGGTCGGTGGGCGCCTTCCCCGAGAGCGCCGCCGGCTCGTAGGGCTCCGGGTCGGGCATCTTCGAGTTGAGGTCGTTGTCGACGAGAAGACCCCAAACGTTCTCGTACGGGTAGTGCCCGACGAGCTCTTCGATGTCGACGCCGCGGTAACGGAGCTGGCCACCCTCGCGGTCCGGCTCAGCGATCTCCGTCTCGACAGCGACCACGCCTTCTAGCCCCGGCCGGAAGTCGGTGGTGGCGCTCATCGGCGCGGACTGTATCGATACAGTCCGACCCCGGTATGGCCCTTTGAGACAAAAGGTGACCATCGTCGGGGCAGGGAACGTCGGCGCAACGTGCGCGCAGGTGCTGGCGCAGCGCGACTACGCGGACGTCGTGCTCGTTGACATCAAGGAGAACCTGCCGCAGGGCAAGGCGCTGGACATCGACCAGATGGGCGCGGTACTCGGCTTCGAGCCGAAGGTCGTGGGCTCGAACGGCTACGAGGAGAGCGCCGGCTCGTCCGTCGTCGTGATCACCGCAGGGCTGCCTCGCTCACCGGGGATGACGCGCGACGATCTCGTGACGACGAACGAGAAGATCGTCAAGTCGGTGACTGATCAGGTGACCGCAGCGTCGCCCGACGCGATCCTGATTGTCGTCTCGAACCCGCTCGACGCGATGTGCCATGTGGCGAAGAACGTCTCGAAGTGGCCGAAGGAGCGCGTGTTCGGAATGGCGGGCATCCTCGACACCGCCCGCTTCTCGACGTTCATCGCTTGGGAGACGGGCACGTCGGTCAAGGACGTCACCGCGATGGTCCTAGGAGGTCACGGCGACCAGATGGTTCCCGTCGTCAGCGCGACGACGGTCGGCGGCGTCCCGCTCACGAAGCTCGCACCGAAGGATCGGATCGACGCGATGGTCGAGCGCACGCGCAAAGGTGGCGGCGAGATCGTCGACCTGCTCGGGACGTCGGCCTGGTACGCACCTGGTGCCGCAGCTGCGCAGATGGTCGACGCGATCTGCCTCGACGAGAAGCGCGTGCTGCCGTGCACCGCGTACCTCGAGGGCGAGTACGGGATCGACGGCCTCTACATGGGGGTGCCGGTGAAGCTGGGTGCGGCCGGGATCGAGCAGGTCGTGGAACTCGATCTGACCGACGAGGAGCGCGGCTGGCTCGACGAATCGACAGCCGCCGTGCGCGACGTCGTCGGCGTCTTGACGACGTAATGGACTTCGGACTTCGTGGCCGCACCGCGATTGTTTGCGGCGCGTCGGAAGGCATCGGGCTCGGCGTCTCGGAGGCCCTCGCCGGCGAAGGCGCCAACGTCGCGATGTTCGCACGGCGTCGGGAGCCGCTCGAGCGCGAGGCGGACCGGCTCGGCGCTCTCGCCGTGCGCGGAGACGTCACGAACCCGGCCGACCTGCAGCGCCTCGTCGAGAAGACGGTCCAGGCATTCAACGGGATCGACGTGCTCGTGAACAATTCGGGCGGACCGCCGCGCACGAGAGGGGTCGACCTGACCGACCAGTTCCTCGAGGAAGCCGTCGAGCTTCTGCTCCTGTCGGTCATCAGGTTGACGAGGCTGTGTCTTCCCTACCTCGGCAAGAGCGACAGCGGCCGCATCGTGAACATCACGTCGAGCACGGTGAAAGAGCCTGTCGACAACCTTGCGCTCTCGAACGTCGTGCGCCCCGGCGTGATCGGCTGGGCGAAGACGCTCTCGCGTGAGCTCGGCCCGCAGGGAATCACGGTCAACTCGATCGCTCCGGGACGGATCGACACCGCGAGAATCCGCGAGGTCTACCCGGGCGGTCCGACCGCCGAGGATCTCGAGACGATCCCGATCGGTCGCCTCGGCTCGACGCGCGAGGTCGGCGACGTCGTCTGCTTCCTCGCTTCGGCGCGCGCGTCCTACGTGACCGGCACCGTCGTTCCCGTCGACGGGGGATTGACCCGAGGCCTTCTGTAAGTCGAGCCTGATGTGAGTCGCTACGATAGCGGCCGCGAAGGCCGCCTTTAGGGATCTTGGCTTGCGCAGCTAGCTAGGATCGGGCTGGTGCGCCTGTTCTCGCCGGTCCGGCTCTTCATCGCCGGGCTCCTGGTCGCGGCAGTCGCCGCCGCGCTCTGGATCGTCCCGACCGAGAGCTACATCTTTCTCCCGAACAGCGCGCACCCGGTCGCGCCGCTCGTCGAGGTCGAGGGCGGTAAGGACCCGAAGGACGGCGGCATCTTCTTCGTCGACGTTCTCGTCCGCAAGGCGACGCTCGCGGAGCGCCTGTTCCCGGGCCTCCGCGAGGGCGCAACGGTCGTGCCGGCGGAGCAGGTCCGTCCACCCGGCGTGAGCGAGGGGGAACGACGCCGTGAAGAGCTGCTGGAGATGCAGATGTCGCAGCGTGTCGCGGCGGCGGTCGCGCTGCGCTCTCTCGACTACAAGGTGGTCGCCAAGCCGATCGGCGCGCGGATCGAGTTCGTCGACTCGAACGCGCCGGCCTCGGGAAAGCTCTCTCCGGGTGACGTGATCACGAGCGCAGGCGGGAAGCCGGTAACGGCGCCCGCCGGGCTTCGGCGCGCGATCCGCGCGAGCGGAATTGCGCGGGAGATGCTCCTCGTGGTGAAGCGCGGCGACGACAAGGTCGAAATCCGCGTCCGTCCCGTGCGGGGTCCCCAGGGGACGCCGATCATCGGTGTCATCGTCTCGCAAGCCGCGGACATCAAGCTGCCCCTCGACGTGAAGATCGACACGATGGGCGTCGGCGGACCATCCGCGGGGCTCGCCTTCGCACTCGACCTGCTTGAGGAGCTGGGGCGCGACGTCGACCACGGGAACCGCATCGCCGTCACCGGCGCGCTGGAACTCGACGGGACCGTCGGCGAGATCGGCGGCGTCAAGCAGAAGACGATCGGGGTCGAACGCGCTGGGATCAAGGTCTTCCTCGTGCCGGCTGGGGAAAACGCGGCCGAGGCGAGGCGCCACGCCGATGGGATCCGGATCGTGCCTGTGACCAGTTTTCAACAGGCGTTGCGGAGGCTGGCAACGCTGCCGCTTGCGCCCCAAGATTGAGCAGATTTTGACATTTTCGAATAGCTCCGCAAACTGCGCAGGTTTCGTCGGCGCGGGGGTTGCGTGGCTGACCAGGGGCCGTAGACTCCACGCCTGTTTGCAGCGCCATTTTTTGGCGAACAAGGGGGAAGATGAGCAAGAGCAGCAAACCGACGTGCGATGACTGCTACTTCCGTCGAGCCGGCCTCTGCGCCCTCGCCGGCGACACCATCTGCCCCACCTTCCGAGCGGCCCAGCGCGGGGCCCTCGTGCCGCCCCGCCAGCCCACGCTCGTGCCGCGCACGGTCAGCGCAAGGCCCGTCGCCGCCTACTCCTAGACCTACGCCTAGACCCTCGCGGCGGCGGGGACGAGCGCGGCGAGGCGCGAGACCCCTTCGGTGATCTCGCTGGGCGACACGAAGCTGAACGCCAGCCGTGCGGAGCGCTCGCCCCCCTCGCCTGGCGGAAAGAAGTCGGTCCCCTTGATGAACGTTACCCCCGCCCGTTCGGCGCGGCCGAGCAGCTCCGCGGTGTCCACGCCCAGGTCGAGCCATAGGAAGTAGCCGCCCTCGGGCCTGCTCCAGGACGCGCGCCCGCCGAGCTCGGACTCGAGCGCGCCGAGCATCGCGTCGCGGCGCTCGCGGAGCAGGCCTCGGATTCGCTCGAGGTTCGGCTCGAAGGCACCGCGCCTCAGGAACTCGTACACGGTCGCCTCGCCGAGCAGGACAGGGGTGATGTAGGTCGACACGGCCACCGCCTCGAGCTCGTTGGCGAGCTGCTCGGGCAGGACGAAATAGCCGACGCGGACGCCGGGGGCGATCGTCTTCGAGAACGACGAGCTGTGGATGACGCGCTCGCCGCCGGCAAGCTCGAGCAGGCTCGGCGGAGCCTCGCCCTCGAAGCGAACGAGACCGTACGGGTCGTCCTCGTAGACGAGGAGCTCGTGCTCGGCCGCGAGATCGGCGATCCGGCGGCGGCGTTCCTTCGTGAGGGTTCGCCCACTCGGGTTCTGGAAGGTCGGGATCGTGTAGAGGAGCGCCGGTCCGCGTGCGAGCTCTTCCTCGAGCGCGTCGACGTCGAGCCCGTCGTCGTCCTGCGGGATCGCGACGACCTCCGCGCCGAGCTCGCGGAGGATCTTCAGCGGCCGATCGTAGGTCGGCGCCTCGACCAGGAAGCGGCGCTCGCCGGCGAAGCGGTTCGCGAGGAAGACGAAGCCCTGGAGCGAGCCGTTCGTGACGAGGACCCGCGACGGATCGACCCCGTGCAGTTCGCCGAGCCAGGCGCGAAGGGGCGCGTAGCCGCCACCCGCGCCGTACGAGAGCACCGTCCGCCCGTCGCGCTCGATCGCGGCTCGCGCACAGTCGGCGAGCTCCTCGACGTGGAGGCACTCGGGGGCGGGAATCCCACGCGCGAAGCTGATCGTCTCCACGCTTCGAGTGTAGAGATGGGCGCGGCCAATCAGGTGCGAGCGATGCGGCGCGCGCCGACGAGTCTTCCGCCGTAGCCTGAGCGACCCAGCCTGACGACCTCGACCAGACGGCCGGACTGGGGTGCGTGCACCATGCGTCCACGGCCGAGGTAGATCCCGACGTGCCCGAGCCCGTAGAAGAAGAGCAAGTCGCCCGCCTTCATTCTCGAGCGCGCCACGCGCTGCCCCCGGCCGTAGAGGGCGTACGAGCTGTGCGGTAGCTCGACGCCGAGTCGTCCGTAGGCCCAGTAGACGAGCCCGGAGCAATCGAAGCCACCTGCAGGCGAGCTGCCTCCCCAGCGATACGGCACGCCGACCGCCCGGAGGGCGACCGCCGCCGCGCGCTCACCGAGGGTGAGCTTCGCCTCTCGAACGGGCTGCGGATCGGGCCGCGCGGGCCCAGCCGAAAGGGCAGTGGGCGTTGCGACTGCGAAGACGGTCGCAACAAGAGCGACCACCAGCAGGAGTCTGCGAGGGTGAATGGGCACAACGGAGATGAGCGACGGGCCGCTGAAAACAGGTGAAGCGCAGCCCTGGACTGTTCGTAAGCTCCTGACCCTAGTCGGAAAACCAGCGCCGTCTACCCCCAGTCGTCGCTGCGGGCCGGGAAACGAGGCCCTGAGCGGGCTCCGGCCGGCCCGGGCGGGAGTCCAGCGACGCCTGCGCGAGCTGCGCGGCTAGTCGCGCGCGCCGACGGCGTCCGCGACGAGCTGCGCCACCTCGGTCGGCGTCGTGCCGACCCGTACGCCACACGCCTCGAGCGCTTCCTTCTTCGCCTGCGCCGTTCCCGACGAGCCGGAGATGATCGCCCCTGCGTGGCCCATCGTCTTACCGGGCGGAGCGGTGAAGCCCGCGATGTACGCGAGCACGGGCTTCGTCATCCGGTCGCGGATGAACTCGGCCGCCTTCTCCTCCTCGTTCCCGCCGATCTCCCCGACCATCACGACAAACTCGGTCTGCGGGTCGGCTTCGAACTTCTCGAGGATGTCGATGAAGGAGGAGCCCGGAACGGGGTCGCCGCCGATCCCGACGATCGACGAATTGCCGAGCCCGAGCTGGGCCAGCTCGTAGCCGATCTGGTACGTGAGCGTTCCAGAGCGTGAGACGAGCCCGATCGCGCCCTCCGCGAAGACCTCCGCAGGAATGATCCCGACGTTCGCCTTGCCCGGTGAGAGCACCCCCGGGCAATTCGGGCCGATCATCGTGATCCCCTTCGGGCGCACATACGTGTAGACGCGGAGCATCTCGTGCGCCGGGATGTGCTCGGTGATCACGATCACGGTGCCGATCCCGGAGTCGACTGCCTCGTAGACGGCGTCGGCCGCGAAGCGGGCCGGGACGAAGATCAGCGACGTGTTCGCGCCGGCGTGTTCGACGGCCTCGACGACCGTGTCGTAGATCGGGATGCCCTCGACGTCCTGGCCGCCCTTCCCCGGCGTGACGCCGGCGACAACGTTCGTGCCGTACCTGCGGTTCCGGAGACCGTGGAAGCGTCCCTCGCTCCCGGTCAGGCCCTGCACGACGAGCCGTGTGCCCTGGTCGACGACGATCGCCATTACGTCCTACGTTCGTCCTCTGAGTACCAGCGACCGGAACATCACGCGGCCGTCCTCGGTGCGGTCGGCGAGTAGCTCGCGCGCGCGCGCAGCATCGGCCTCGGGAGTCTCGACCCGTGCCAACCAGGCCTCGACGTCGAGCCAGCGCTCGAACGTCTCGGTCGCTTCGACCTCGAGACCCGACTCGGCGAAGAACGCCCGCCACTCCTGCTCGGAGTAGCAGCGGACGTGGGTTGGGTCGTGAAGCCGTTCGGCCTCCTCAAACGCCTCGCTCGTGAACAGGTTGTCCTCGACCACGACGCGGTCGCGAGACACACGCGCCATCTCGCTCATCGCCGCACGCACGTCGTCGAAGTGGTGCGGCGCGATCCGGCAGGCGACGACGTCGAAGCTCCCGTCCGCGAACGGGATCTCCTCGGCGCGTGCGACCACGGTCGGCCGCATCCTGGGCGCAGGGTCGAGCGACACGACCTCGCATCCGGCCTCGCGCAACCGCCTCGCGACATGCCCGCCGCCCGTCGCGACATCGAGAGCCTCCACGTCCACACCCGGCTCGCACCACTCGACCAACAGGTCGAGGTCGGGGCCCTCGCGATGAACCGCGCTTTCGCGGAACGCATCCGCACGCTCGGACCAGACGTCAGTCACGCTGCCAGCTCCACGGCGCGCCGCGCCGCCTCGAGCATCGTCGGCTCGACGTGCAGGTTCGGCGGCGACGCCTCGTCGAGAATCGCCCGGCCCTCTTCCGCGTTCGTCCCGTCGAGTCGCACGACGATCGGATGCTCGATCATCATCCGGTCGAGCGCAGCGAGGATCCCGCGCGCAACCTCGTCGCCGCGTGTGATCCCTCCGAAGACGTTGAAGAGGATCGACTTCACCTGCGGGTCCGCGGTGATCACCTCGAGCGCGTCGACGACGCCCTCGGCGTCCCCACCGCCTCCGAGGTCGCAGAAGTTCGCGGGCCGTCCGCCGGCGAGCGCGATCACGTCGAGCGTCGACATCACGAGGCCGGCACCGTTGCCCAGAATCCCGACCTCGCCATCGAGCTTCACGTAGGTGACGCCCTTCTCGCGCGCGGCGCGCTCCTCGGGCGGCGCTGCGTCGAGGTCGCGCATCTCCGCGATGTCGGGATGGCGGTACAGGGCCGCATCATCGACCGTGAACTTCGAGTCGAGCGCCTTGACCTCGCCGTCGGGCGTGACGATTAGCGGATTGATCTCCGTGAGCATCGCATCTGTCGCGACGAACGTCTCGTAGAGCTTCGCCACCATCGAGACGATCTGTTTCTGCTCGTTCGGGTCCTCGACTCCCGCGCCGTAGACGAGCCGACGAGCCTGCCACGGCTGGAAACCCTCGAACGGGTCGACGTGCAGGCGGACGAGCGCGTCGGGGTGCTTCTCCGCGACCTCCTCGATGTCGATTCCCCCCTCGGTGGTGAACATGAAGAGCGGGCGCTTCGCCCCGCGGTCGAACGTGAGCGAGAGGTAGTACTCCTTCGCGATTTCGGATGCGCGCTCGACCCAGAGCCTGCGCACGATGTGGCCGCGGATGTCGAGCCCGAGGATCTCCCCGGCCTTGGCGCGGGCGTCGTCGGGATCGTTCGCAAGTTTGATCCCGCCTGCCTTGCCGCGCCCGCCCGTGAGCACCTGGGCCTTGACGACGACCTGCCCGCCGAGCTCCGCAGCGGCGGCACGCGCCTCATCCGAGGTCGTCGCGAGCCGCCCTTCGGACACGGGGATGCTGAAGCGCTTGAAGAGCTCCTTGCCCTGGTACTCGTACAGGTCCACCGGCGCCCGACTCTAACGAGGCTCGACGAGCTCTCGAAGCGCCTCCCAGCCGCCGGTCCCAGCGCGCGCCGCGCGCCATCATCCACAGCGCCGCCACTTCGAAGGGCTCGGGCGTGAGCCGGTACCGCGACTCCCGTCCGACGCGCGACGACTCGACCAGGCCGGCCTCGCCGAGCGCCGCGAGATGTTTCGCGACGCCCTGGCGCGAGATCGGGAGCTCTGCCGCGAGCTCGGTCTGCGTCAGCGGACCGCGCTTGGAGAGGACCGTCGCGATTTCGCGGCGGCGCTTGTCGGCGAGGGCGGCGAAGACCGCCCCCGCCAGCTTGTCGTCCGTGCTTGCGGTCAGGCGCGCGCCTTCGTGAGGTAGTCGCGCAGGTTGCCGAGCTCCTCATCCCAGCCTTTCTCGTTCTCGAGCCGTGACTGCTCGGGCAGCGCCGCGAAGCCCGTCTCGACGAGCGTCAGCAGCGTTCCGCCGGAGGTCTCCTCGAGGGTGAACTCGACGAGCGTCGTCGGGCCGCCGGTCTGCACCTCGCTCGGCTCCCAACGGTACGAGAACCGCGTCGGCGGATCGACCTCCTCGACCACGAACTGCACCTCGGTCTTGTCCCAGCGGAAGACGCCCTTCGCGCCCGGACGAAGCTCTAGCTCCGTGTCGGTGCCGAACCACTTGCTGATCTGGTCCGGCTGGGTGATCGCGGCCCACACGTCGTCGCGGGGGACGTCGAGCGTCATCGTGCGCTCGATCCGATCGTGATCCATCGCTCCCTCCATTCGATACGCAACCATTAGGT
>Ga0126306_10000174_pt1 | contig 24829 bp, 29 predicted proteins | sample Plot27_FD_92592 | JGI IMG/M metagenome (GOLD analysis project Ga0126306, IMG submission 92592) | Serpentine soil microbial communities from UC McLaughlin Reserve, CA, USA - Plot27 | ecosystem: Environmental > Terrestrial > Soil > Grasslands | place: USA: UC McLaughlin Reserve, Lake County... | reverse complement strand
GGACTGCGCCATCGACGCCGTCGGCTTCGAGGCGTCGGCACACGGTCCGGACGCCCTGGAGGCTCCGGCCACCGTGCTAAACGCCGTGCAGAGCGTCACGCGGGCCGGCGGCGCGCTCGGCATTCCTGGCCTGTACGTGACCGGCGATCCCGGCGCGTCCGACCCGGACGCTCAGGAGGGTACGCTCAAGATCAGCTTCGGACTCGGTTGGGCCAAGAGCCACGCCTTCTTCACCGGACAGTGCCCGGTCAAGAAGTACAACCGCGGCCTGATGATGAGCATCCTGCACGACAAGGCCCACATCGCCGACGCCGTCAACGCCACGGTCGTCACCCTCGATGAGGCCCCCGAAGGCTACAAGGACTTCGACCAGGGCGCGGCCAAGAAGTACGTCCTCAACCCGAATGGCTACATCAACGCGTAGCACCACTGACAACGAGGGCGATATCGAGGGGCTGGAGAGATCCGGCCCCTCTCTCTATCTGTAACGCTATACTCATTTCGCGAACGAGCCGAAAAGGTTGTGGGATGGCAACGGTCGAGAGTCGGGCAGAACAGAGGGTTCTCCTTCGCAACATCAGTTGGGAAACCTATGAGCGGCTGCTCGACGAGCGGGGAGACAGCAGAGTACCGCGGTTAGCCTACGACCGGGGAGAGCTGGAGATAATGAGCCCTTCGTCGGAGCACGAGAGCACAGCTTACTTCGTTGGGCTGCTCGTCGCGGTGCTCGCTGAAGAGATGAGCGTGAACGCGTATGGCGTAGGCTCTACGACCTACAGGCGCAGTGACATCGGGCGAGGTTTCGAGCCCGACGCCAGCTTCTACATCGGGAACGAGGAGCGCATCCGCGGCGAGCCCAGGATAGACTTGACCGTGGACCCACCTCCAGACCTAGTCGTCGAGGTGGACATTACCAGTCCCTCTCTCGACAAGTTCCCGATCTACGCCCGTTTGGACATCCCCGAGGTCTGGCGCTACGACGGAACCCGTGCCACCATCTTCTTGCTAGAAGAGGAAGATTACGTAGAAGCCGGGGAGAGCGCAGCCTTGCCGGCGCTCACAAGCGACGTACTCACTCGCTTCATCGAAGAGAGCACGTCGCTAGGAAGCACGGACTGGCTCCGTAGAGTACGTGAGTGGGTGCGAAAGCGTATCGAGACTGCACCGTAAGGTAGTCTCACCGGATCTCCGGTTGCAGGACGAACGGGCCGGTAATCTTCCGCGGCTGAACCCACCCTATTTCCAGGCGATCAACGCACGAAGCCGGCGACGTGATCCTCGAACTTTCTGCTCAGGATGTTCCCGAACTGTCCGATCCACTCCTCCGCTTCCTCGCTCAGCCTGCCGTAGACACGCACGTCGAGCGGCTTGACAGTGGCGAAGAACCTTTCGAACTCTTCCCAACCTGAGATCATTTCTATGTGATTGATCATGCGCTCGCGGTCCGAGAAGGTGAGGATCGCACCTGCTTCGGTGGATTCGGGGCTGCCGTAAAAGTGGACCGCGACCAGCTCTCGAACTCCTTCTGCTTCGAGCCTTCGGGAGGCGGCTTCTATAGCGTCTGAGAACTCTTCGAAGGGTCGGATCAATTCCATCACCTCGACGAGGGTAACGTATTCTGTGGCCGGTATTTTCATGCGGGTTATCCTCCCATAGAACGGGCGAAGCAGCGCACTCCGTCCCCGTCAGTTGCCCGCTACTGGGCTCAGGGGTCAGGCTCCTCGCGCGTGACCGTGTAGCCGATATGCTGCAGTTGCGCGAGCAGCCGCAGCTCCGCTGTTTCTGCGTCCCCGCCGACGTAGGCGAGCGGGACGTTTATCTTCTGTTTGCCGTGGGGGCCGCCGAAGAGGATCAGGATGCTCGTCTCGTCCCTGACGACCGTCGCCTCGGGATAGCGGGAGACGTTCGGGAGGCCCATCAGCCTCAATATGAGTGTCCCAACTCATCGTACATTGTCCATGCATGCTAACACGCGGCCACTGGTACACTCTGGGAAGAGAGGACGAGGAGAGGCCTATGCTGGAGAAGACCTCGGGAAAGTCCCGGCGCACGAGCAAGACGAAGACGCGGGTGCGGGTCGTCGAAGACGGCGGGATGCGCGTGCGGCCCGACGCGCTCGCGACGGAGGAGCCGATGGAGATCAGGCTCCTCGCCGGGCCGACGAAGCAGACCGTCGCTGTGACCATGCGCACCCCGGGGGCCGACTTCGAGCTCGCGGCAGGGTTCCTGTACGGCGAAGGTATCGTCACTTGCCCCGAGGACATACTGAAGATCAGCTACTGCGTCGACCCCGACATCGACGCCGAGCAGCAGTACAACATAGTGAACGTCGAGCTTCGTAGCGGGCGCGAGTTCGATCTCAGGCCGCTGGAGCGGCACTTCTACACTACGAGCGCCTGCGGCGTATGCGGCAAGGCCAGCCTGGAGCAGCTGGAACTGCGTGGCTGCCCGGTAATATCGCCAGGACCCGAGGTCTCGGCTGAGACCATCTACTCGCTACCAGAAACACTGCGGGAGGCGCAGGGGCTCTTCGACGCAACGGGTGGTCTGCATGCGGCGGCACTCTTCGACGGAGAAGGAGAGCTCCTCGCGCTGCGCGAGGACGTCGGGCGGCACAACGCGACGGACAAGCTCGTCGGGTGGGCGCTTCTCGAAGGCAGGCTGCCGCTCTCGGAGCACGTCGTCCTGGTAAGCGGGCGCAGCAGCTTCGAGATCATGCAGAAGTGCCTCACGGCCGGCGTGCCCATAGTGTGCGCCATCTCCGCCCCGAGTAGCCTCGCTGTGGACGTGGCCAGAGAGTTCGAGATGACCCTCGTCGGGTTCCTGCGCGGAGGCAGGTTCAACGTGTACGCCGGAGCAGACCGCGTCCGGATCTAGAGCAGGATTGCAAAGAGGCGTAGCGAGGGCTGTTTGCGAACCTAGAAGGCAGATTTGAACCAAAATGGGCGAGTTTGAAACCCGCCCCTACAAGGTTCCTATCCCGTAAACAGGGCCACGACGCCTGTCAGCGTCTGGTAGACACCCCACAGGAGCGGTATCAGGACGAGGGCCCACAGCACGACGACCACGGCCATGCTCGAGGAGGATTGCCCTCCGTCCTCCTGCCGCGCTCTCTCGCTCAGGAGGCTCGTCCTTCACTGCTCGCGGTCCTGCCGGAGACGGTGGGCTCCTCCGCAAGCTCACCTTCCGGCCCCGGCTCCATGTGGAACCTCGGATCTACGGGCCGAATCAGCAGGTTGGCGATGAAGCCCACGACCAGGACACCGACCATGATAAACAGGGAGAGGGTGTAGAGGTCCGCCCCGGTGCGTCCTGCGGCCGTCTGGTAGTCGGCGATGGCGTTGATGATCAGCGGCCCGGCGACCCCGGCGGCCGACCACGCCGTGAGCAACCTTCCGTGGATGGCCCCCACCTCAGCGACGCCGAACAAATCTTTGAGGTAGGCAGGGACGGTGGCGAACCCACCAGACCAGCACAGGGCGGCCGTAAACATCGCCGCGCGCGGCCCCGCGCGTTCCACCCACGTGCCGAACACCGCGGCCGATAGACCAAGCATCACGATGCTGATGCTGAAGATGATCGCGATCGGCGTAAGGCCTACCCCAAACCGCTCCACCAGCGGGTTCTTGAACACGCTGAAAGCGTAGACCTCGCCTATGCTCAAGTGCACCATCAGCGCTGCCGGCGGTATCAGCCACCTGCTGTAACCGGGCCCGGCGATGGTCCTCTCCTTCGACAAGAACGCGATAACGGCTACCCCCTGCCTCACCAATACGACAGGGCGAATGTTAGTTAGATGCCAAGCACGTATCAACCGGCCACTGCGTTGGGCAATCAGAGCCATCACAGTTAGAATATGTGCGCTGAGATACTTCGCTACAAAAGGGGTGAGCCGGGGACGATGGCTACGGCGACGGAGAAGGTCCAGGAGAACGGAAAAGCCAACGGCGCGCGCGAGCTGACCACTATCTGCGGTTTTTGCGGCGTGGGCTGCGGACTGACCATCAAGGTCGAGGACGGCGTGATCCAGAAGGTCACGGGAGAGAAGGAGAACCCTTCAAGCAAGGGTGAGGCTTGCATCAAGGGCCGCGAGGGCTGGCGCCACCTCTACAGCGGCAAGAGGTTGAAGACCCCTCTCGTGCGCAAAGGCGGCGAGTTGGTCCCTGCTTCCTGGGACGAGGCTCTCGATCTCGTCGCCAGCAAGATGAGCGAGATCAAAGATGAGTACGGTCCCGACGCGTTCGGGATGTTCAGCTCCTCGCGCTCGACGAACGAGCTCAATTATCTGGCGAGCAGGTTCGAGCGGGAGGTCCTGGGGAACAGCAACATAGACTCCTGTAACCGTGCTTGACACGCCGCCAGCGTCACCGGTCTGGTGGCAACGTTTGGAGCGGGCGGGGCGACCACCTCGTACGAGGAGTTCGAGAACACAGACCTCATAATCTGCTGGGGCTCGAACACCATGGAGTGTCACCCCATCATCTACAACCACATGCGCCGCGGGATAAAGAACGGCGCCAAGATGGTCGTCGTCGACCCGAGAAAGATAGATCAGGTAAAGAAAGCCGACAAATGGCTCGGTCTGAACGTCGGCACGGATATCGCCCTGGCGAACGCGATGGCGCACGTGATCATCGCCGAAGACCTCCACGACAAGGAGTTCATCGAGCGGGCGACGGATAACTTCGAGGCATATAGCGAGAAGGTCTCCGGCTACACGCCGGAGTACGCCGAGCAGATCACGGGCGTCCCTGCTGATGACATCCGCGAGGTAGCCCGCATGTACGCCACGGCAGATAAGGCCATCCTCAACTGGACCCTGGGCATCACCGAGCACCACAACGGCGCCGATGGCGTGTTCGCGCTCATCGGATTGGGTCTGCTGACCGGCCACGTGGGCAAGCACGGTAAAGGCCTGAACCCTCTGCGCGGCCAGAACAACGTTCAGGGCGGTGGCGACATGGGGGCCCTACCCGACAAGTTGGTCGGAGGATGGCACTGGGACAACCCCGAGGCCCACGAGCTCTTCGAGGAGGTATGGGGGTCGCCGTTGCCCGAGAAAGTCGGTAAGCACCAGCCCGCGATGATGGACGCCGTGCAACGCGGCGAGATCCGCTGTATGTACGTTATAGGAGAAAATCCTGCACAGTCCGACGCCGACGAACACTATCACGATAAGCTCTTCGGCGGCCTCGACCTGCTCGTGGTGCAGGACATCATGATGACCAAGACCGCCAGGGTGGCGGACGTGGTGCTGCCCGCGGCCGCGAGCTGGGCCGAGACCGAGGGCACGGTCGTCAACAGCGAGCGCCGGGTGCAGCGGGTCCACAAGGTGGTAGACCCACCCGGCGAGGCACGCCCAGACGAGTGGATCTTGCAGGATATCGCAGAGCGCATGGGCTACGACTGGGGTTTCGAGGCGGCTGAGGACGTCTGGAACGAGGTGCGCCGCCTCGCACCCAAGTTCTCCGGCATGAGCTACGAGCGGCTGGAGGAGCACCGCGGCATCCAGTGGCCCTGCCTGGACGGGAGCTTCGAGGAGATCTCCGACAACACCCCTAAAGAGCAGCTCATGGCGAGCACGAAAGGCGCCGAGAATGCCGAAGGTGGGACCCTCACGGCCGACGTGGTAGAGAAGACAGGCCCAGGAACCAAATTCCTGCACGCCGAGCTGTGGGCCGAAGAGGTCGAGAACCGGGCCCCCTTCACCCCCGTGGACCACGAGGGGCCTGTGGAGATGCCCGACGAAGAGTACCCGTTCCAGTTGACGACCGGGCGTCGCCTGGCCTTCCATAACACGGGCACGATGACTCAGGACTACAAGAAGGTCAAAGACCCCGAGGAGCTGCTCGAGATCTGCGAGGAAGACGCCGCCGAGCACGGTATCGAAGACGGCGATTTGGTGCGGGTCCACTCCCGGCGGGGTACCGTCGAAGCGGTCAAGGCCCGCGTCACCGACAGGGTGAGGCCGGGGCTACTCTTCATGGGCTACAGCTTCCCGGATCAGGTACCCACCAACGTCCTGACCATCAACGCCGTAGACCCGCAATCCGGGACGGCCGAACTCAAAGCCTGCGCGGTGAGCATAGAGAAGCCGTAAGCACCTTCTCTCTAGGCGCGGCATGACTCTTTTCGCGAGGGTTGTGCCGCATCTTTCCTTACCGCCTCGGGTAGAGACCTGAGCCCACGCCTAAGACCATGGCGTCGAAAGACTCCTCTCCGAGAGGATTTTGCTACTTTCTATTCATATGTGATTGACCGTGTATAGGTCATGCAATATAGTGCTCCGCAAGCAGGCAGGGGAAAACTGGTGAAAGGAGACTTGTGGAGAGGCACGAGGAATGGGTGCGCGTCGAGCGTACGTCGGCGTTCAGAGAGCTGACGCAGAAGAGGAAAGCATTCATCTTACCGGCGACGATCTTCTTCCTGGTCTTCTACTTCGGATTGCCTTTCCTGACGGCGTTCACCACGGTTTTGGACGTCAACGTCATCGGGGCGATAAACCTGGCCTACATCTACGCTTTCGCCCAGTTCGCCATGACCTGGATTCTCATGCACCTCTACGTCAGCCGGGCCAACGGGTGGGACGATCTGGTGGACCGGGCCAGGCACGAGGCCACTCAGGACGAGGCCGGTAGCACCGGCGGGACAGGGAGGTTGGAGTGAGCGACCGGGTCATATCCATCATCTTCTTCGTCCTGATAATCGCGCTGACGCTCGGCATCACGGCCTGGGCGTCGCGCCAGAACAAGTCAACTAGTGACCACTACGTGGCTGGCGGCGGGATCAAGGGCTGGCAGAACGGCCTCGCCATCTCCGGCGACTACCTCTCAGCGGCATCTTTCCTGGGGATCGCTGGAGCCATCTCGCTCACCGGCTTCTCGGGCTTCTACCTCTCGATAGGCTTCCTCGTAGCTTACCTGGTGGTACTGCTGCTGGTGGCCGAGCCGTTGAGGAATCTGGGCAAGTACACCCTAGCTGATATGCTGGCGAGCCGGTTCAACAAGCCGAGCGTCCGTTCGGCTGCGGCGCTCTCCACCATAGCGATAAGCATGTTTTACATGATCGCCCAGCTCAACGGCGCGGGAGCGCTCATCGAGCTGCTTCTCGGCCTGGACTACGTCCTCTCGGTCATCCTCATCGGTATCTTGATGACGATCTACATTGTGGCCGGCGGCATGGTGGCGACGACCTGGATCCAGATCGTCAAGGCCGTATTGCTCATCGCCGGTAGCCTGACCCTATCCGCCTTCGTGCTGGCCCAACCCAGCATCGGCTTCAATCCGGTCAACCTCTTCAACGAGGTCGAATCGCAGATCGGTTCCGACATGGTGGTGCCACCGCCCCCGGCCGGGCTGGTAGCCGGACTCGACGTTATCTCCTTGAACATCGCTCTCGTACTCGGGACGGCGGGGCTACCGCACATCCTGATCCGGTTCCTCACCGTCCCCGACGCCAGGACGGCGCGATCCTCCATAATCACGGCGACCTGGATCATTGGCCTGTTCTATCTGCTGACACCTATTCTGGGCTACGGCGCGGCGCTCTTCGTCGGCCAGGATGCCATCGCGGCGCAGAACCCGGCGGGGAACACGGCAGCTCCGCAGCTCGCCGAGGCGCTCGGCGGTCCCATCTTCTTCGCGTTCATCTCGGCGGTCGCCTTCGCCACCATCGTGGCCGTGGTGGCCGGGCTCGTCGTGGCGGCCTCCAGCGCCTTCGCCCACGACTTCTATACCAACGTGATCCGGGGCGGCAACGCTTCGGAACAGGAGCAGTTCCGGGCCGCGCGCTTCACGGCGGTCGGCATCTCTATCGCCGCGCTACTCCTGGCAATACCGGCGCAGAATCTAAACGTGGCTTTCCTGGTCGCCCTGGCCTTCGCGGTCGCAGCGAGCGCCAACGTGCCGGTTATACTGCTGACGATCTTCTGGAGGCGGTTCAACACGACCGGGGCGGTTACGGGCATGCTGATAGGTCTGTTCTCCTGCATCATCCTGATCATCCTGAGCCCGAACGTGATGACGGGACCGAGCCCGGAACCGCCGTTGACCCCCATCATCCCCATAGACCCCATCTTCCCGTTCGTGTACCCGGCGCTGTTCTCGGTTCCACTGGGCTTTCTGGGTTGCTACCTGGGAACGATCCTCGGCGGGCGTGGGGCCGAGCGCGAGCGCGAGCAGGGGCTCCAGACCGACTACGATGAGATCTACGTCCGCTCACTTACCGGCATCTCCAACATAGAGCAGGAACTCCACGAGGCCGCCCCGCAAGAGGAACCCCGCACCACATAGCCCCAACAACGAGGTACAAACGGAGCCCCCGCCATTTACCGGCGGGGGCTCCTGCTCTACCCTGAATGGAAACGCAAACGGAGGACGTACATGGAGATAACCGTCCGTCACGCGGAGCCTGAAGATTACAGAGCGCTGCACCGCATCTTCAGCGGTCGCCGGGCGATGGCGGGCACCCTGCAGATGCCTCTCCCGTCCTTGGAAGCGTGGCGCGAGCGTCTCGTGGAGCCGCCAGAGGGATTGTACTCCCTGGTGGCCTGTGTGGAGGACGAAGTGGTCGGAAGCCTCGGCCTGCACACCACCCCTACCCGCTGGCGTATGCGTCACGTCGGCAGCATCGGCATGGCCGTGCGCGACGACTGGCAGGGCAGGGGGGTCGGGGCGGCGCTGATGGAGGCGGCCCTGGACTTCGCAGACAACTGGCTGGACCTTACCCGCATCGAACTGCGCGTCTATACCGACAACGCCGCCGCCATAGCCCTCTACGAGAAATTCGGGTTCGAGGTAGAGGGTACGCACCGCCGTCTCGCCTTCAGGCATGGTGAGTATGTGGACGGCTACTCCATGGCTCGTATCATAGCGGGTTGAGGAAGGGTCCAACCCTTCCTCAACCCGCGCTAATCAGCTTCTTGGTTGTAGAGCGGCCGAAAACTATATGGTTCGCCGCCTCTGGAGCCCAAGTCTTGTGCACAGCGCAGTCAGCTATCGGATCTCATCAATCACAAGAGCCGAAATGCTGACCGGCTGAAATGCTTACATTCCTCTTTGTAGACTAACTCAGGCTGGCGTTTAGCTGCATGTCCACGTTGCCGCGCAGGGCATTGGAGACGGGACAGCCCTGATCAGCCTGCTCCGCGGCGTTTTGGAATCCTTCGGCGTCGAGGCCGGGGACCCGCCCTTGGACGTCGAGGACCAACGTGGCAACCTCCAACTGGTCGACATGGAAGGTGCATGCGGCACTGATGCTGAGCTCCTCCGGCTCATTACCCTGCTCGGCAAGGGTGTGCGAGAATGCCATCGCGAAACAGCTGGCGTAGGCCGCAGCGATGAGTTCCTCGGGACTGGTCTTGCCCTCGGGACGCTCCGTACGCGAAGCCCAGGTGACCGGCAGATCCTGCGCCGCCCCACTACTCGCCAGCTCGAAGGTGCCCGAACCCTTCTGCAGATTCCCCCTCCACACAACATTGGCGCGCCGTTCAGCAGTAGCCACGTCTTACTCCCATTTATTCGCTTTCTCAGATACTACGTCAGGTTACCCGTTGCTCGGGCGCTTTAATCTTCTGTTGCGGTCTCCCTAACTCCCGCCCCGTTCGCGGGTAGCCGCCTCTTCGAGCTTGCTCTTGTAGAACTCTTGTAGAACTCGTCGGTCTCGGGCTCGCCGATCCTGATATGTTCGCTGCTCGTAACCTCTCCTAGCAGCGTGGCGGTCTGGCTGAGTGAGGCCTCCATATCGAAGTCGTTGAAGCTGGAGATGCAGTCCCTGGGGACGATGACGTTGAACCACCTCATGGCGGCGCTTGATGCCGTGTAATGGACACAGATGTTGGCGACCGTGCCACAGATGATGAGCGTATCCACATCCCACAGACGCAGCATATGTTCCAGACCCGTCCCGTAGAAGGCGTCGTAGCGTGGCTTGCGTATCGTCGCTTCGTCTTCGCGGGGGGCGAGTTCGTCCACGACCTGCCAACCCCAGCCCCCTTCGCGGCAATGCTCGCCCCAGATCTCCCACTCCGGATCTCCATCGTGGTGGGTATCCTGAACGAAGACCACCCTCATGCCCGACTCCCGCGCCTGCTCCAGCAGGCTTCGTATTGCCGGTATGGTCACCTCGGCACTGGGAACCACCAGCGTGCCTGACTCCGTCACGAAATCGTTCTGCATGTCCCCTACGATGAGAGCCGTCCGGCTCGGGTCTACGTGAATATCGTCCTGAACCTCGTAATCAGGGACCTCCACGGTATGTGTCACTCGAATCTCCTCCGTACGCTGGACTTCTATGTAGTTTACCGCCTCTTTTCAGCTCCTCAGCATTTCGGCTAGTCAGCCAATCGCTCTCGCTGACATGCTGAGAAGGCGGCGAAGCCGCCGTGCTGACTTGCCGATTATTTGCCCCGCCGCAACACGGGCAGCACCTCGCCTATGACGAGGGCGGAGAGGATCATGAGCGCGCCGAGGATCTGGACAGCAACGAGCCTGTCCCCGGCGAGCCAGTAGCCGAAGAGCGCGGCGAAGACGGGCTCCATGGTCAGGATGATCGCGGTTCGCGCTGCGGGGATGTGCTGCTGTACCGTGGTCTGCACCAGGAACGCGCCGGCCGAGGCCAGGAGTCCGGTAATTAGCAGCGCGACCCACACCGTTGGCGGCGGCAAAGTGACGGAACTGAAGAACGGCCACACGATGAGGAAAATCAGTGCTATGGAGAGGATCTGGGCGAGCGTGAGCGCGCCTGCGTCGTAGGTCGCGGCGTAGCGGGAGAGGAGCGCGATGTGCAGGCCGAGCGCCGCCGCGCAGAGGAGCGTCAGGAGGTCCCCCCAGTTCGCGCCCTCGGGCCCGCCACCGGCCAGCAGGACCATCCCGATCAGGCTCAAGGCGACGGCCAGGACGACCTGCCGCGAGACGTTGGCCCCGAACAGTAGACGGTCGGCGAGCGGCGCGAAGGCGACGAAGAGGCCCGTAATCAAGCCCGAGTTGGTCGGCGTCGTGAAGAGTAGACCGGTGGTCTGGAAGAAGTAAGCTGCCGCCAGCACAACGCCGATACCACCACCCACGAGCAGCGACCGGCGCGTGAGCCTAGTGGCATAGAGTGGGGCGAGCGCGGCCCCGGCCAACACAAAGCGGACCGCCAGGAACGGGATGACGCCGTAGAGGGCGATGGCGTTCTGAACCACCACGAACGTCCAGCCCCACACGGCCGTGACAGCGACGAGCAAGAGAGTGTAGATCAGACGCACAGACGCCTAGTCTACCTACAAACGCCCGGAAACGTCGGCCCTGGCGAAGCGCGGGTCGTCGACCCTGAAGCTGTCGGGGTTGGTCCCGCGCGCGAGTGCGAGGTGGTAGGCGAAGAGCTGCAAGGGCACCAGACAACTCAGGGCGCTGAACGGCTCGGGAACCTCGGGCACGGTCAGTGCGGCGGGACGACCCTCTAACGTGGCGTCACCGAAGATCATGTACGTGGCCCCGACCTCCTCGACCAGCTCCGCCACCTCCAGGGTGCGCTCCCTGGCGGCGCCCGACGGGGCTATGAGGACGAACAGGTCATCCGCCTCGACGCACTGGAAGGGACCGTGCAGCATCGTCTCCGTCGGCATGCCTTCGGCCTGGAGGTAGGAGGTCTCTTTGATCTTGAGCGCCGTCTCCGTGGCCGTTACCGCGCTCGGCCCACCGCCGACGAGCCAGATCCTACGCCGCCCGACGTGCTCACGCGCCAGCGCCGCCACTTCTTCTTCCGTTCTGAGTGCCGCCCGCAGCGCGTCCGGCAACTCCTCCTGCAGTAGCACGTCTGGCAGCGTCGTCGAGCCCGTCCTGTGATAGCCGAGTCTCCCCGCGAGCAGCGCGAGAACGGCCACGGCACTGGCGTAACTAACGGTGTGGGCCGATGATCTCTCCTGCGCCACCGTTCGGAACACGGCGTCGGCCCGTCCTTCGCCGGAGCCCTCTTCACCCGTTACGAGAACCGTCGGACAACCCTTCTCCCTGGCCCTTTCCAGTGCGAGGGCCGTATAGCGTTTGGCCCCACGGTGGCTCACGGCGACGAGGCAGTCCTCCTGGCGCACCTCCGGCCCGTAGAGCGCGAGGTCGAAGGAATGGACGGCGCGGACTTCAGGCCCACCGCCGTAGGCCTGCATCAGATACTCGCCCACCTGGACGGCGTGGTGCGAGGTACCGATGCCAGCTAGTAAGACCCTCTCGCGGGAAGCTATCAGGGAAGCGAGCTCGTCGACCTCGTCTCTATTGCGCTCGATGGCCCTGACGAACGCTCCAGGCTGGGCCAGGATCGCCTCGTGCATGTGGTAGGGGTGCGAGTTGCGTTGTTCGGTCTGCATGCCAGCTCCTTTCGAGCATGGTGTAAGCCTTTCAGTGCTGCGTTATCGGTATGTATCCTGGCTGCGAGGAGACGCGCTCCAACCAGGCGAGAACGGAGGGAAAACCAGCCAGATCGAATCCTCCTTCATCCGCGACGTGCGTGTAAGCGTAGAGGGAGATGTCCGCAATCGTGTAGCGCCCACCGGCGAAGAAGTCGTTGTCTTTCAGGTGGCCCTCCATGACACCCAGCGCGTCGTACCCGCGCTGCTGTCTGGTTTCGAGCGCTCTCTTCCTTTTCTCTGTCATCTCGACGTCGAAGACGTGAAGCCAGGCGCGGGGCACGGCGATGTTGGGCTCGTGAGTGTACTGCTCGAAGAACATCCACTGCAACGCACGTGCCTTCCCGAGATGATCGTCAGGTAGAAACGGGGTGCCTTCGGCGAGGTAGAACAAGATGGCGTTGGATTCTGGCAGGAGCACGCCTTCTTCGGTCTCGAGCACGGGAATGCGCCCGTTCGCGTTGACGTTTTCGAGGAACTCGGGCGTTCGGGTCTCACCCCTGGTTATGTCGTACTCGATCCACTCGAAAGGGATGCCGAGCTGCGTGAGCAGCAGCCTGACCTTGTAGCCGTTCCCCGACGAAAGGTAATCGTGCAGACGCATGGTCAACCGGCCTCCCCGCCTTCGGGACCGTAGAAGACCACCCACACGACAAGATCGTCCGTGAAGTCCTCGAAGCGGTGCTCGACGTTCGCCGGCACGAACAATACGTCGCCGGGGCCGAAGGGGTGGCGCTCGGGCCCGTTGACGAACGTCCCGGTTCCTCTTACGACCACGTACAGCTCGTCGCGGGTGTGTGGGGTCTGTGGATCCGTGCCGCGGGGAGCGTAGATCTCCACCTCCATGCTCCCGTGCCCAAGCACCTCCGCGAACCGCTCTCCTTCGGGTCCGGGCAACCGTCCCATCGCGTCCGTGACTGTCACCCTGCGGGACCCTGCCTGGTTGCCGCCTTCGCTCATCTGGTCTCCTTCTCGCGGATATTGTCCCTGCGTCGTTCGAGATTCTCCCTGACCTCGGGCCACTCGTCGTCGATGATGCTGTAGTAGGCGGAATCGCGGCGCTGACCACCGCGCACGAGCATGTGCTTGCGGAAAATGCCCTCGAACTGCGCAGGGAGGGCCGCAAGGGCGGCGCGCGAACGCTCGTTGCGCGAATCGGTCTTGAGTTCGACGCGCAGGCACCCGAGATTCTCAAAGGCGTGTTCCAGCATCAACATCTTGGCCTCGACGTTCGCGCCGCTCTGCCAGTACGCTGGCGCGAGCCAGGTCCATCCGATCTCCAGCACCCTGTGTTCGGGACGAAGGGCGAGATAACGGGTACTGCCGACAGGATCCCCCGTGCCCGCGTCCACGGTGGCGAAAGCGGCCTCCGTCCCTGACTCGGAAGCGGCCAGGGCGTCCTCGAGCCAGGCGTGGAACGTCTCCGGGGATGCGCTGGCATCGTAGGGCATCCAGCGCCAGATCCTCTCGTCTTGCGCGGCCTCGAAGAGATCCTGCTCGTGATGCCGCGCCAATGGCTCCAGTCGCACGACCCTTCCCTCCAACACGCTCGCCAGATTCTCCCACATGTCTATTGCCTCTCGGTCAGGACCAGTCAGAAGACATGGTAGCCCATAGACTTCAGGTTTCAGGCAACAGGAAGAGCGTGGAGTCGGAAATCACGGGCCTAAAACGCTACCATCGGTAGCGGCGATGGTCTCGTAGGGGAAATCTCCCCGAGACCAAGACCTGAAACCTAACTAAAAGGAGAACGTGGTGGATCACAGAACTTCCGGCGTGGCGATGTCTTACAGGGACCTCGGGGAGGGTGATCCCCTGGTCCTGCTCCACGCTTTCCCGCTCAACGGCAGGATGTTCGAGTCCCAGATGAAAGCCTTCTCGGGGAGCCACCGCGTCGTCGCCCCTGATTACCCCGGCTTCGGGCGTTCCCCCCGCACTCCGGCCCAGCCCGATATCCACTACTACGCGGAAGAGGTCCGTGGACTCCTGGACAGGCTCCATCTGGAACGCGTGATCCTCGGCGGAGTCTCCATGGGCGGCTATGTAGCCTTCGAATGCATGAGGCTCTTCCCCGAGAGGATCCGCGCCCTCGTCCTCGCCAATACGCGCGCCGAACCCGACTCTGAGGAGATGCGGGAGACGCGTAAAGAGATGGCCCTCCGTGTCGCCCAGGAGGGAGTCGGGGTCCTGGTGGAACTCCAGATGGAACGCCTCCTCAGCACCGATACCCTGCAGTACAACGAGGAAGTCGTGGAGAGCGTGCGGGCCATGATCCTAGATAATTCCCCCGACGGCGTGGTCGCCGCCCTCGGCGCCATGCGGGAGCGCCCCGACTCGACCCCCCTCCTCGGCAAGATAGGCATCCCCACACTCCTCGTCGGCGGGGAGGAAGATGGTATCGCTACGCCCGAGATCATGGGTTCCATGGCCGCGAAGTTGCCAGAGGCACGCCACGAGACCATTCCCCAGACCGGCCACCTTTCGAACCTCGAAGCCCCCGAGAAGTTCAACGCTACCCTCTCGGAGTTCCTGCAGACCATCGAGTAGGGTGGGTCTGGGGGTCTGCTGACCGGCTGCCGTGCTCTTGGGGTTTGGAGGAGAGCCGGGTTCGGGTAGAATCGCAGTTCGTGACAACCCTTGCGCATATTTCGGATCTGCATTTCGGGCGTCCCGCGGTTGCCGAACGCCTCGACGCCCTGAAAGAGTACATCGCAGATCTGAGGCCTGACGCCGTGGCCATCTCCGGCGACCTGACGCAACGCTGCACCAATAGAGAGTTTTCGAACGCCCGCGTCTACCTCGATTCCCTCCGGCAGATAGCGCCTTGCACCGTCATCCCCGGCAACCACGATATCCGCTGGCTGGGGGCCGTGGCCCGCAACCTCGGCCTCGCCGGTCTCTTCAGGGAGCAGGCCCACAAGTTCAAGTACTCCAGATATTTCAGGCATATCTCGAAGGACTTGAGTCCTTCCCTGGAAGTACCGGGGGTCGTCATCGCCGGCGTCAACACGGCCCACGGCATCACGCGGGGTTCCATCACCCGTCGCCTGCGTGACCTCGGTGTTATAGGACAGGTCAAACACGCCGACGTCGCGCGTGTGAAGAGGATCTTCGAGCACGCCGCCTCCGACGCCTGCCGCATCGTGATGATGCACCACAACCCCATAAGGGGTGAACTTTCCGGCCGCCACGGCCTCGCCAACACGGAGCAGGCCCTGCACGCCTTCGCCGACCTCGGTACGGAGTTGATCCTCTGCGGGCACGACCACCAGGACGCCGTCCATACCATCGAGAGGGGTGCACGTGGTCTGATCATCTCGACCGCGGGAACGATCTCGAATCGCATCCGTCCAGGGCGCGCATCGAGCTTCAACGTCGTCGAGATAGATGACCACGAACTCCACATAACGGCCCACGCCTGGCGCCAGGGAAAGGGCTTCATACCCGCAGAAGACCGCTCCTTTCCAAGGCGCACGCCTTCCAGGCAGACTTGAAACCGCAAGGGTAGCCCGACGGTATAATCTGCCGCGACACCGCCCACCTTCACGGAAGGGACGATCGACATGTGGAGCAGACTGACCCGCGGCGGCGACGGACTGCCCCGTGAGAAGGTTGACGCTATCGTCCGCCTTATCGACCGGTATCTGGCCGAAGAGGCGAGCCTGCGTAACCTCCAGTCCGATAAACAAACCATCCATCCCCGCGACCTCCCCCCCGACAAACGCGAAGCCCTGATCGAAGAGGTCTTCGAGATCCTCAACGATACCCGCAGGTAGGGCAGGTTCGCGGGAAACCCGCGAACCTGCCCGCACTTCAGCACGCTCCGGCTCACGCCTCCGCTTATCAGCACGGCGGCTGCGCCGCCTTGTCAGCTAGTCAGCACACTGTCCGACGAAGCCGGTCGGCGGATGGCGGTTAGCTTCGTGTGGCCCCATCAGTCGAGCTGCGGTGGTCCTTGTCTTATGCGGGCGCGCAGGTCGTCCGGTTCGTTGGGGGGCGTCCAGGGGGATTCGATCCACCAGGTGGCGCCGGCCTCGGCATAGGGACGTACGATGGAGGCTGCCCGCCCCTGGTCTTCGCCGGGCGTCTGGCCCTCCGATACGATTTCGAAGTTGCCGTTCTCTTCTCTGTTCTCCTCGGCGTACTCCTTGATCGCACGTATTGTCTCGGGCGTTACGCCGGGCGCTTCGGCACTCCCGTCGACCGCTGCCGCAAGTACCCCGTCGTAGCGAAGCGCCCGACCCATGGACTTCCGGCTCGGCCACGCTCCGACCACCCAGATGGGGATGCGCGGCTTCTGAACAGGAGGCGGCAAGAACGTCATCTCCTCGAGCCGGTAATGCTCGCCTCTATAGGAGAACAGCTCTCCGCTCCACAACCCGGTGAGTATCTCCAGGCTCTCGTCGAGCAACTCGGCCCTAACCTTCCTGTCGGTCGGCTCCCCGACCTTCGAGAAACCACCGTCCTCCAAAGCCCCGAGCCCGACCGGCAAGACGAGACGCCCGCCGGAGAGGTGGTCGACGGCGACCGTCTCGCGGGCGAGTTTCCACGGTCTCCGCCGGGCCGGCGGCGTCAATACGGCCCCGATCTTCACCCTCTCCGTACGCATCGCCATCGCGGCCATCACCACCCAGGGATCGAACGTATCCATCCCCCCAACACAGATACCGTCCCAGTAGAAGGCGCCATCCCAACCCGCCTCCTCCACCTCACGGGCGAGCTCCGCGACGGCGCGAGGATCCCCCGTGGGGATCACAAACCCGTAACGCAACAGTACCTCCTTGCCCCGACATTATTCCCACAAGAGTATACGGACCCCCGCGGACACCCCAACCACGGAAAACAACAGGCCGAGGTGCACACAAGCCGCCAGGCCTCGCCTGACAGCCTGCTGAAACATAGGGTAGGGGGGTATAGTAAACTTTATGTTACGGTGATGAGAGTCCAGACCTGGAGGCAGATGTGCAAGAGGCGGAGAACAGCCGGGAATTATCGGCGAAGGAACACGGGTACATCAAAGAGGGTGACAAGGAGAAGCTCCAGAACCGTCTCAGGCGGATAGAGGGACAGGTACGCGGGTTGCAGCGTATGGTGGAAGAAGAGGCGTATTGCGTGGAGATCCTCACCCAGATCAGGAGCATCGTTTCTGCCTCTGAGAAGGTGGCGACCATTTTGCTCAAGGACCACGTCGAGCACTGCGTCCGCGAGTCCATCGAGAGCGGCGAGGGTGTCGACGAGAAGGTCGAAGAACTCACCACCGCCGTCGAGAGGTTTCTGCGGGTTTAGAGAGGAACTAGGGTCGAGATCTCTGGAGCGTCACCAGGGTAATGTCGTCTTCCTGCTCCCACTCTTCTCCGGTAAAGCGCTCCAGTTCGGCCAGCAGAGTATCGATCAACGTCGCGCCGCCCGGGTGTGCGCCGACGAACCCCTGCATACGTGGGAAACCAAACATTTCCCGTTGCGGGTCGTGGGCCTCGACCAGCCCGTCGCTATACAGGAGAACGCTATCTCCCGGCCTCAGTGTGATCTCCTTCTGTTCGTAGTTCATGTCGGGCATCAGGCCCAGGGGCATACCGGTAGCCCGTAGTTTGCTCACACCGTCGGCGTGACGCAGGTAAGGCAGGTCGTGTCCGGCATTGGCGTACTGCAGCTGACCAGTCTTGCTATCCAGAAGGGCGGCCAGGCAGGTAACGTACATGTTGGGAGGGATGTCCCGGTAAAGAGTGTTATTGACCTGTTCCAATATCTCCCCCGGAGAGCCCAGCCGGTAAGCAGCTTGCAGCATCGTGCGGGTGATCGCCATTACGAGGGCAGCCGGAACGCCCTTGCCGCTAACGTCACCCACGATCAGTCCCAGCTGGCCGTCCGGTAGTCGAAGGAAGTCGTAGAAGTCACCGCCCACCTGGCGGGCTGGCTGGTAGTAGGCCGCAACCTCGTAGCCGGGAAGCCCGGGCAACGATTTCGGCAGGAGGGTCTGCTGTATCAGGCGGGCAATGTGCAACTCCTGTTCGAGGCGCTGCCTCTCCTGGGCCTCCTCCTGCTGCCTGGCCATGGCGCTCTTGAGTTGCTCGGTACGCTCTGCAACCCGATTTTCGAGATCCTTGTTGAGATGCCTGACCTCTTCTTCTATCCGCTTGAGCTCGGTGATATCGTGATACATTGCGTATGTTCCTATCTGTTCTCCACCTACCGTCACCGGAACAGCCAAAAGTTCCACGTTTACGAGCGTTCCATCTTTGCGGCTACGCCGGGTGACGGTGTCGACCCTACCGTCGCTCGAAACCTGTTGGGTGAACTCGAGGACTTCCGCATGCATCTCTGGCGTCTCGGCGATCAGGTCGTCTATGCTGCGCCCGACGGCCTGGGCCTCGGTATATCCGAACAACCTTTCAGCCGCCGGGTTCCACGAAGCAATCTTCGCATCGAGGTCTATGATCGCGATCGCTACCGGGCTGTTGAGCACCAACGCCTCGAAATACTCCTTCTGTCGGCGCAATTCTCTTTGCGAACGCATCAGTTGGTCGTTTTTCTGTTCCACCTGACGATAAGCGCGTTGCAGATGATTGTAGAGCCACGCGTTCTCCACGAAGATGAAGAGTTGCCGCAACAACACCAGGCCGATCAGCACCGCTCCCCCGATGTAGACTCCGGTCGCCAGGCTGCTGCTCTCACCAGAGGTGCGCCAGGCATACACGACGAGAACGCCCACCGCGGGCACCAGAACATACGGCAACAGCGACGGCCACACGCGCTGCTCGACGAGAGGGGATGCGGCGTCGGGCGTATCGTCCGGCCCATCCGAGGTTGCCTCCTCGGGGGGGGCCAATCGTGCGGCGAAGGCACCCAGGGCTACAAGCATGTAGCCTAGAGCCCACCCTACATCAGGAAACGTACCCGTGGCATAGGCGTCGTGCAGCGACCAGTAAGCGAAGTTGCTGTCCGCTATTACGATGAGGATCAAGCCGAGCGCCAAAAGCCTTACGGCTGGTAGGAGGGCATGCTCACCAGGTCGCGAGGCGAGAATTACCAGGCAGGCGATCAGCACGATGTCGGCCAGCGGGTAGGCTGTGGATACGGCCTTCGCCAGCGTGGTCTCTGTTCCCTGCTGCATCACCGGTCCCAGAACGAAGTACCAGCTAAAGGTTACGGCCGCGGTCATGATCATTAGTCCATCGAGGGCAATGCGCATGCGCGAAGCCGCAGGCACCGGACGGGCCGGCAAAAGCAGGATGCCAACCAATAAGAATGGGTATACGCTCAGATACCCCAGGTCGGCCAGGGAGGGCAGCGGAGGCGGCTGGCGCAGCACCCACTCGTAATAGGTGAACACTGCCTGACCCACAACCCAGCTAAGGATGCCAAGGCCCAGCAGGACGGGAGCCCAACGCTGGCCCCTCCTCGGCGTCGGGGGACCGACCACCACTTGAGAGGTTCCTTGCCACTTCCACCGCAGAAGTCCACCGAAGCACAAGGGCACGGCGAGCAGTGGACCGACGAACTGCGCCGCGTTGACCACGGCAGCAAGCAAGCGGTCGCTACCCGGTTTGAGGACTATCCAGGCGACGAGCAGGACGTTGAAAAGCAAGATCATGGCAGCGGCACGCCGCAGGGGGTGTGCCCCAGCGCCATCCTGTGGTGATCGTCCGTTCCGCGCGGTGCCTGCTCTAATGTCGTGACTCCGCAATAGCCGAAATCCGGGACCCATTATAGCCCTTCCCCGCTTGCCCAGTGCCCCGAAACACTCATCCTACCGCCAACGCCTTACCCGCCGTATTCTTTACAAATACCCCCCAGGGGTATACAATGACTGCGCTGCACGCACGTAGGAAGGACTCACATGGCCACGTTGAATAGCACGCTCAACCGGACGGCTTTTTCGGCGACTCTGCATTGCCTGACGGGATGTGCCATCGGCGAGGTGTTGGGAATGGTGATCGGGACCTTGCTTGGCTGGGGAAACTTCGCCACCATAGTGCTCGCGATCGTGCTCGCTTTCTTCTTCGGTTACGGGCTGACGATGCTGCCGCTCCTCAGGTCTGGCATGGCGCTCGGTGCGGTATTGCCGCTCGCGTTCGCTTCCGACACGCTCTCGATCACGATCATGGAGATCGTCGATAACCTCATCATCGTCGTGATCCCTGGCGCGATGGACGCCGGGCTCGGCAGCCTGCTTTTCTGGGGGAGCCTCGCCTTCGCGCTCGCGGTCGCCTTCGTCGCAGCCTTCCCCGTCAACCGGTACCTGATCTCCCGCGGCAAAGGACACGCCGTCGTCCACGAGCAACATCATTAGAGCGGTCAGCTCTTCGTTTTTGCTGATGGCTGAATGCTGAAAGCCCAGCGTTAGCGTCGGCGGAGGAGCCAGATCAGGGCCAAAAGCACGCCGGCGCCGATGAGCAAGGGCCTGACCCGTTTGAGGATCGCTTCCTGGCTCGCCGCACCGACGTCGAACGCTTCGGGCTCCTCGCGACGCGGCGCCTCCCTTTGGGAGGAGGGCTGTTCGGCTCCGGTGGTCGTGGCGCCTGCCGAGGCTGCCCCCGTGACGACGGCACCTTCGACCGTGCCCCCGGCCATGACGGTCGGGTCTTCGCTATCTATGACCCTGCCCGCCGTGCCTTCCGCTGCGGCGGCCGGGGGTGCCTCCGCCTGCTGCGAGCCGTCGCGCGAGCCGTTCTCCTCGCCGGACGGTTGCGGTGCTGCGCCGGCAGCTGCCGCGGCCCCTTCTTCGGGACCGCCCGTGATCTCCTCTTCCAGGCAGGAGGCGAACTGATCGAGCATCTTCGTCGCCACGTCCTGGGCGATGCCCCGTCCGAACTGGGCCGCGCGTCCGGTTAGCTTCATGTCCGTCTCGACGCTTACCTTGGTGCCGTCGCCCTCTTCCTGCAGGGTCGAGACGATGGTCGCCGAGGCCGTGCCCTGGCCGCGGGCGTCGCGACCCGTGGCCTGCAGGACGGCGCGGTGATTGTCCTCGTCGACCTCCTCGAACTTCACCGTACCCTTGTAGTTGGCGGTGATCGGGCCGATCTTCACCTTCATCGTGCCGTCGTATTCGCCTTCTTCTTTCTCGTCCTGGATCGCCGCTCCAGGGAGACAAGGGGCGATCCTCTCCAGGTTGAGCATGGTGTCCCAGGCCTGCTGGATCGGGGCACTCACCGTGAACTCGTTGTCGATCTTCATCGTACCTCCTCCTATGGAAACGATATCTTACGTCTTCCGGTTAAGACCATCTACCCTTCCGCCATCTTATAATCACCCACACTCCCGCGCATCTTCTCCAGATGCCCCAGATCCTCTCTCGTGTCGACGTCTGCAGGGTCACCCACCCCGTCGCATGGCACCTCGACGACCAGCTCGGGGTACCGGCGCAAAACAGATCGCGCCCCCTCGTCCCCGGCCAGCTCCGCTTCGAGCAGCGGCCATACCTCCCGCGAGAACAGAACGGGGTTGCGCCTCTTCCCCCCGTAGGTGGCGACCGCGATCTTCGCCCCCTCCGCAAAGGCCGCCACGAGCCGCCCCACGGCCCCGGCCCCGACTAGCGGCTGGTCTCCGAGCAGGACCACCGCAGCACCTCCAGCACACGCCTGCAGCCCCGCGAGGACCGACGTAGACTGGCCCTGCTCCCATTCTTCATTTTCTACGATCCTGATTGCGTACCGTTCGCAGACCTCGCGCAGCCTCTCCGCCTCAGCGCCGATGACGACGATGACCTCATCGACGGGCGCTTCACACAGGTTGTCGAGGACCGCTTCTATGAGTGGCTGTCCTCCGAGTCTGGCGAGCAGCTTCCCACCCCCGAACCGGCTCCCCCCGCCCGCGGCGAGCACGATGGCCGATACGCCGCTTTGAACTTTGCTCACCGAGATTGTTCCCCGGCAGCCTGCTGCGCACCCTTTGCGTCCGGGGAAGCGGGCATGTCCGGCGGGGAGGCGTGGATGGGGCCGGATCTCTCGGCGAGGCGTCCGCCGGAGTGGCCGGTTCTGAGCGCGACGATCTCGGCCGCGATAGCGATCGCCGTCTCCTCGGGTGTTCGCGCCCCGACATCGAGACCGATGGGGCTGCTGATGCGCGCGAGTTGTTCGTCCGTGACGCCCTCCTCCTTGAGACGGGCCGTCCTGTTGTCGTGCGTCCTGCGGCTCCCCATGGCCCCGATGTAGCCAGCGGGCGTTTCTAGGGCCTGCTTGAGTACGGGTACGTCGAACTTGGGGTCGTGAGTCAGAACGGCGATGACGCTTCGGCCGTCGACTTCGGCGGTCTTCAGAAACTCATCGGGCCAGGCGACGACGATCTCGTCGGCCGAAGGGAAGCGTTCGCGGGTGGCGAAGACGGCGCGGGCGTCGCAGACGATCACGCGGTAGCCCATGAACTTGCCGACCCTCGCGACGGCCGAAGCGAAGTCTATGGCGCCGAAGACGTACATCCTCGGCGGCGGGGCGAACGACTGGATAAAGACGGCGACGTCCTCCATCCTACGCTGGCCGCGCGGCCCGAGGTGTACGGTTTCCGTACGCCCGCCCTCCAGCAAACCTCGCGCCGTCTCCACCACGGCCTTGTCCAACTCGGCGTTGCCCATCGTGCCGGTGTGATCCTCCGGCGAGACCAGGATCTTACCCCCGGGCGAACCCTCCGGTCCGTGTATAACGGTCGCCACGGCCACGGGCGACTGTTCCGCCAGAGCACCATGCCAGCGTCCGAGAAGCTCACCCATGAGAACCCCGGCCAGAAGCATTCCCCACTCCCTGGAGCGAAGCGACCATCACCAGTCCACCCGCTCGACGAAGATGTGGATGGTCCCACCGCACGTCAGCCCGACCCCGAACGCCTCGTCATCGGAGATGCCGTAGGAGAGTAACTTCGGCCCGCCACCCTCTATGGCGGCCATCGCCTCCTCGTAGACCGCCGGCTCCACACATCCCCCGCTCACGGACCCGACTACCTGCCCGTCCTCGGAGACGGCCATCGAGGTCCCTGGCCCGAGAGGTCCTGATCGTTCGACCTTCACTACCGTGGCGAGGGCGGCCTCTTTTCCTTCTTCGCTCCACTGCGCGACTTTGTCGATAACGGGATTCAATGGTTTCTCCTTTCGGTGATTTTAGCTAGTCAGCATTTCAGCACGCTCAGCCCTTCGGGCTTCGCTTGTCAGCATCTCAGCTTTTTTGTTTTGCTGACCTGCTGACTGGCTTCGTTATTCTATCTTTCACGCTCTGTTGCGGCGGCTACGGCGCGGGCGAGTTCCTCTAATGATTCGAAGTTGTGGCCTGAGAGGAAGACGTCGACGTGCGGGAGCGCTGCGGCCATTCCGGCGGCCAGTGGTTTGTAGCCGGGGGCTGCTTTGAGTGGGTTGACCCAGACTATTCTGTAGGCGAGGCGGCTCAAGCGCTGCATCTGCTCGGCGAGTACGGTCACGTCGCCGCGATCCCAGCCGTCGGAGAAGATCACGACGACGGCACCGCGCGCCATGCCCCGCTGCCCCCAGCGGTCGACGAACTCCTTGATCGCGTCCCCAAGCCGCGTTCCGCCGGAGATGTCCTGTACCGCATCCGACGTCTGCCGGAGCGCCCTGTCCGGGTCGCGGGTCGTGAGCTCGCGGGTGATCCTGGTCAGCCGCGTTCCTATGGAGAACGCCTCGAGCCGCCCTCCCGCGGCGACGCTGGCGTGCAAGAAGCGCAAAAGCGCGCGACTGTAAGGTGCCATAGAGCCAGAGACGTCGCAGAGCAACACTACGCGCCGCGGCTGCACGCGAGCTTTGCGGAAGCGGTGCCTGAGGGCCTCGCCTCCGGTGCGCATCGCGCCGCGCAGCGTGCGGCGGGGATCGTGGCGCCCGCGCGGGGCGGGTTCCAGGCGCCGGCTCTTCCGAAGCGCCCCGGAGAGGCTGAGGTCAGCGAGCAGGCGTTGCAGCTCGGCGAACTCTTCGGGCGAGTAGAGGGCGAAGTCTTTGCGGCGCAGAACCTCTACGGGACTGTAACGGAGCCTGACCGCCTCCTCGCCGGATTCGCTTTTCTCCACGGTCTTCTTCGGGGGCATGACGGAGCGGTCGGGCTGTGGCATGGAGAACCGGACCTTCGGACGCGGCCGCGGCTTGGCGCCGCCTCCGGTCTCCCAGAACAATTCGAACGCGCGGTCGTAGAGTTCTATGTCCTCAGGGCGGGAGGTCAGTGTGATCCTACCCGACCAGTACACGTCGTCGCGCCTGGCCGGGTCCATCTCCTCGATGGCGCGGGCGAACTCCACGAGACGGTCGGTCCCGACACGAAGGCCAGCTCCCCTCAGAACGCGTCCGAAGGCGACCACCGCATCGAGCATCGGCGGGGCCAGGGTCTCCCCCTCAGGCATCTCTCCCCGCCCCGCCAACCCCGCTGACGAGCGCGGAGAGGTCGGCATTGGCGGCCCGCTGCTGATCCTCACGGTACTTGAGGACGGAGCCTAGAGTCGCCTCGACCAGCTGCTCGTCGAGCT
>Ga0126306_10000173_pt1 | contig 24847 bp, 27 predicted proteins | sample Plot27_FD_92592 | JGI IMG/M metagenome (GOLD analysis project Ga0126306, IMG submission 92592) | Serpentine soil microbial communities from UC McLaughlin Reserve, CA, USA - Plot27 | ecosystem: Environmental > Terrestrial > Soil > Grasslands | place: USA: UC McLaughlin Reserve, Lake County... | reverse complement strand
TTAGCACAGCGGAGATCTCCTATGATCCCTGAGCCTACAACTATCCGGAGAAGACCCAGCAAGTCTAGCAGACTGGTCCTCTGGTACTCCTTGGTGTTTAACCCCACGCGTAAATACGCGTTAATTGACGGAGCGGTGCGACTGACGTTTCTTCGGCAACGGTCAACGCGAGCAGTCGTGGGGTCCCATAGAGGAAGATAATGATCTGTGGGGCCTAGCGGAGCCTCGACCTGCCCCTGACAACACCATCGCAGATCTCCTGATTCCTCTGCCGACCCCAACCGCCGATGTCCCAGAGCTCCTCAAAGCCGCCTCGAACATCTTTGTAGCTGCAGAACAGGCACTTGACAACCCAGAGGACCTAACGGGTAATACGAGCCCTTGAATGGCTCATAAGCACACCGAGGTCTGGACGGCCGGGGTCTACTTATCGACCCGGGGTGCCGAACTCCTGCTATCCCCCTCCCCCGTATCAGCGTCCTGACGGGGTGCTGCGTATTGGCCCGAGCGCCTCTTTATACGGACGCGCAGCATGTAGTGGTCTGAGGTCTGGGCCATGAGTGTTAGAAGCGGTCGACTCCGTCAGAGTATCGGTGCCCTATGCACGGTTCTGCAGACGGACGTCTAAGAACTCACCTTCTAGGCACTTAGGTGAATAAGGCGAAAAGAAGGGCCGGAGCGCATGGTCCAGCCCTTGGTAGTACCAGCTCTTTGGCTACTACTTGACGAACTTGAAGTTAGCCAGGTGCGTGGAGCCGTCGTTGAGCGTGACCGCAAGCTGTCTGCACGTATTGGCCCACGCCTTATCAGTCTTCCACACGTAGGTGTACTGGTCGGTGGTGGCCTCGTAGGAGAGGCTGCTAGAGCCTGCCGTCACCGTCTCCTCTATGGCGTCAACCGGATCGGAGGAGTCGCAGTTGATAGGCTGGGAGCTGGGGCTGCCGGTCGCTAAGACATCCAAGCCCTCGTCGCCGCCCAAGGAGAACTTCACCGGTATAGCGCTTCCGGCCTTGACGTTGTTGAGCACATCCGGGTTGTCTACGGGGCTGAAGAAGCCCTTGAAAGCGTAGGAGAGTTCGACAGCGTCGAGACCAACAACACTGGAATTGAGGCTGTCAATCGAGTTGACTACGCTCGCCTCGATCGTGTACTCGCCAGGTTCCGCAAACGTATGCTCCCAGTGAGTCCAGCGGGTCTGACCATAGTCACCTACATCAGAGATACTCTCATTGAACGGTGTTGCAACCGTCGTGCCGTCCTCTTTGATCTTGACAACTACTTGGCCAGAATCGTTAAAAGGAAGATAGTCCTCGGCCTTGAAGAACGTATCACCACGAACCGTCATGCCCTTGTCTGCGAAGAACGATTGAGAGATCTTTACAGGTGTGTTTGCCTGATTTGCGGTAAGCAACGCGAAATAGTTGCCTTGTACGGGTTGATATGAACCATAACTTGTCACAACTTGAGTGTTTCCAGGATTGTTTGCTGTCCACCCGGCTGTGTCGCCGGTCTCGAAGTCTCCGTTGACGAGTGTGGAAGCCGCCGGAGCCGGGTTAGCCAGCGCGAAGAGCAGTGCCGCCATCGCGGCCGCGAGCGCTGCCGCAGCTGCGAGGGCGAGCCTTCGTGTTCCCCTGGTCCTAAAGGATTGTGGGTTGTCCATAATGTTCATCTCCTAACTTTCTTCTCGATGATTACCTTCAACGCAGCGCTGCTCTCTTAGCTCTCCATCTTTGAATCACCTCTCTTTCATGCTCTTTCACAGTCGGACACTCCCCTGGCCCGCTAGCGCAGCACAAGCGCATCAAGTGGACCCGATAACATCAGCAGCGAGCTTGCCTAACCACTTCACGCTGCCACCCTTGCCGGAAGCTCCAGGGCAACTATCCCTGTGCGAGGCAGACGAGCGTCCACAAAGAAGCTCTTGGGCTCGATAGGGAACTTCACCTTGACGCTGCCCTTTGAATACCGCTCCTCCACGAAGCTCACCGCCTGCTTGATGCTCCCGGCCTGAACCGCTACGTCGAAGCGGGCGGCTCCGCTGCGTACCTCGATCGAAACCTTCACCATTTGAGATCAGTCCTTTCCTCGTCCTTCTCACGAGGGCATAGAGCGTGGTTTCAGGCTATTAGCCGCTCTGCCGTGGTCTGCTCGCGCAGCTCGTTGACCCTTACGCCCTTGGTTACCAGCACGGTGTTGATAGCCCCGGCCCACTCGGGATCGACCTTGAGCAGGAGTGCGCCGTCCTCAAGGCGCACTACATCGACCATCCTCTGGGAGATCTCCTCGGCCAGTCCTAGGGGCTCGGCCCTAACCAGCAAGCCATCGTTTCTGTTCTCGACCACAGCTCATGCACCTCCTCTTTCTCTCTTCAGGTTTGCTCTACTGAAGACAGCTTAGAGGGAGGGTGTTAGCCAGCTGTTAACCAGAAGCCTTAATGCGTAGGTGGTTCCACCTATTTTCTCGATTTGGCTAAAAGCGTTTGGGTGAAGCGAATGGGGAGGAAGGAGCGCTCGGGGAGTGTGGGTCTTCCTAATCGGGGTTGGTGGAGAGCAGCCTTTGCTCAGTTGCCCCAGCAGCGATCTCCGTTCTTGAGGCGAGATCTAGCTTGCGCAGGATCTTTGAGACGTGGTTTTCGATTGTGCGCTCGGAGAGGTAGAGCTCTTGGGCTATCTGGCGGTTGGACATGCCCTGCGCCACCATAGCCGCCACCTCTTCCTCGCGGTGGGTGAGGACATCCGACTGAGCACCAGGTGGCGGGCGTCGCTTCGGCGTTGGGCTCACTTGAGGCTCGGGTTCCTCATCCGAGAGGGCGTACTCCACGGCCCGCGCGAGAGTCATCGATCGCCCCTCCATGCGCGCCGCCTCCCACGCCTCTTCCTTCACGAGAGACCGGGCGGTAGTCAGGTAGGGTTCGAGCAGCGCAAGCTCGTGGCTCGGCAAGGGGGCCCCGATGTCTTCGCGCAGCGCCTGCGCCACTCCCCACAACCGCGCCGCCCGTCGGGCTTGTCTTCGTGCCCCAGCTACCCCCGCCATCGCTTCCAAGCATTCGACCACGGTTTGCTTGTCTTCTTCTTCCCGGAGAATTGTTAGGCTTTCCTCAAGAAGTGTCCCCGCGCGCTCGTGATCGGCTCGCATCAGTGACGCGAGCCCTAGATTGTTGAGGGAAATCGCCACACCCCTGGCGTCGCCGACTTCTTGGTTCTTTGCCAGGGCTTCTTCGAACAACGCAGTCGCACGCTCATACCCGCCGTCAAACAGCGTCGCGAATCCCAGGTTGTTGAGGGAAATCGCCACGCCTCGCACATCTCCGGCCTTGCGTAGCAGGGATAGTGCCTCTTCAAACAGTGTCGCCGCCCGCACGTGGTCGTATCGAGAGAGCACCAGTATCCCGAGGCTGCTGAGCACGCGGGCAATGCTTCTTTCGCTTCCTGATCTCCGAAGCATCGCCAAGCTCTCCTCGAGCAACTCAGTCGCACGCCCGTAGTCGCCTTGAGATATTGCCACGGTCCCCAGGTTACCTAAGGAATGAGCGATGCCCTCTTCGTCTCCCAGACTTCGGTAGATACTCAGCCTTTCTTCGTACGCTGCACTCGCTCCTTCGTAATCTCCCTGTGCCTCCGCCAGCCACCCCACCTCCTCGAGCACCTTCGCCCGCATCGACGCCGATACCGCTCCGCTCTCCGCAATGAGTCCTTTCTCCAGCCACCGCCGCCCCTCATTCAGGTACCCACGCGTGTACCAGAACCGTGCTAGCGCCCCCCCCAACCGCAACGCCATTGCATCCCTGCTACGTCCCAGCGACCAGTCCAGCGCCGCGCGTAGGTTGTCGTGCTCTCGTTCCAGCCGATCCAGCCACCACCACTGTTGCGGCCCGACAAGCTCCGGCTCGGCCGCCTCTGCTTCCCCTAGGAAGTGCGCTGCATGCCGGCTTCGCAGCTCGTCCGCCTCCCGGCTCTTCTCCAGATGCTCCGTAGCGTACTGGCGGACGGGCTCTAGCATCCTGTAGCGCACTCCACCACCTGTGGTCGCCTCGGCTACCACCAGTGATTTATCTACCAGCCGAGAGAGCAGATCCAAGATCTCCTCTTCCTTGATACCGTTCCCCGACCCTACTGCCTCCGCCGCTTCCAGGCTCCAACCGCCTGTGAAAACCGAGAGGCGCGCGAACAGCTGGCGCTCTAACTCACTCAGCAGTTGGTAGCTCCACTCCAGCGCCGCCCGCAGTGTCCGCTGCCTCGGCGTGGCCGTCCGGCTACCCTCAGTGAGCAACCCTAAAGAGTCCCCGAGCCTAGTGGCGATCTGTTCTGCGCTCATCGTACCGACCCGTGCGGCAGCTAACTCTATGGCCAGTGGAATACCGTCCAGTCGCCGGCAAATCTCCGCAATGGCAGAAGCGTTCTGCGGGCTAAGGTCAAAGGCAACTTGCCGGTACCTCGCTCGGTTTAGGAAGAGCCGAACCGACTCGGACGCCACTATTTCCTCCACCGTGATCGAATGCTCTGTCTCTGGCAGTGACAGGGGAGGTACGACCAGGTTCGCTTCGCCTGCGATGCCCAACGCCTCCCGGCTGGTGGCGAGTATCCGCAAACCTGGACAGGCACTGAGGAGCGTCTCCGCGAGGCGAGCACAGGCGTCAATCAAGTGCTCGCAGTTGTCCAGCACCAGGAGCAGCTCTTTCGTGCGCAAGGTCTCCTGCAGCGTTGCGATGGGCAGATTGCCTGGCTGCTCGCGCACCCCCAGAACCGTGGCTACAGCCTGCGGAAGGAGTTCCGGCTCAGATAGCGGCGCCAGCTCGACCAGCCATGCTCCGTCCGCGTACGTCCCAGCGAGCTCCCCAGCCACCTCCAGGGCGAGCCGAGTCTTGCCCGAGCCTCCCACCCCTGTGAGCGTGAGTAATCGGGTCATGGCCAACGCGCGCTCGACCTCCACCGTCTCGCGCTCCCGTCCGACAAAAGGGCTCAGTGAGACGGGTATGTTATGCCGGCGGGAATCTGGGCGTTCTTGTGGCGAAGTAATCTCTAATGGTGGCGGCCGGGCAGTCGGGAAGCGTCCCGCCACGATCTCCTCATGGAGGTGGCGGGTAGTCGCGTCGGGCTCGATGCCGAATCGTCGCCGGAGCGCTTCTCGGAGCTGCTCGTACTGGCGCAGGGCCTGGTAACGTTGGCCACTCTTGGCGTACTGTCTCATCAGACCGGCGTGCGCCTCCTCATGCGCCTGTTCATGTGAGACCGCTTGCAGGAGCGCGTCAATTGCCGATCCGAGGTCCCCACGCTCTTGGCATAGCTCGGCCATCTCTACCAGCAGGGTCAGGCGCTCGCGCCGTAAGGCTTCGCGGAGGTCCTCCGCCCAGTCCTCGTAACGATCTCCCGGTAGCAAGTCCCCGGCGTAGAGGTTGAGCGCTGCCCGGTAAGCCGCGGGATCCTGGGAGCGGCGGGCCGTGGTCGCGGTGGCCTCGAAGGCCTTTACGTCCACCCAGACTTGCCCTTCCGGATATAGTGTGATCTGATCACCTTCTAGGCGCAGATAGCGGGAAGAAGCAGCAGTACTTACGACTGGGGCGAGAATTCGGCGTGCCCTATGGAGGGCTTGCCGCAAATTGTTTGCCGCCGCCTTCGGTCCCAACTCCGGCCAGAGAAGATACATGAGCCGCTCCTGGTGCATCCGGTGGCCTGGCTCCAAAGCGAGCAACTTGAGGAGGTCGCTGGCCTTCCTCGAGCGCCACTCGTCCTCTCTGATCGTCCGTGCCCCTACCGTGACCTGAAAGCCGCCTAGTAATCTAACGCGCATAGCGTCTCGGGCTACGCTTGAATTTCCGTCGGCCGGGACTACGCCTTTGACACCGACTTCGGGCCGCATTGTTCCCCTTCTCGAATCAGTGTGCTTACTATACTCCCATCGTCGTTAGGTAGTCCACGGCTACTCGGTCCTAATCTACCGAATATCATCGTTTGTGACGTTTGTGCCCTCTGGCTCAAGAATCGCCGGGGCATGGCTGTCAGGCTTCGCTTAGAGCTAGGTGACGACAGCGAGTCTACCCACTAAGTCAGACCGAGGGTCGTGGTAACCATTTAAGCAGTGTGGTGAGCGGGTACTAAACTCACATGGGTTTTCCACCCTTCTTCAACCCGCATCGTCGCGTTTTCTTACAGGTCGTGTCCTAAGGTTTCTTACAGGCCGTGTCCTTCTTGGTCCAGCATCCTTTGCGAACTCCTCCACGACCTTGGAGCAGAACGCGGGCAGGTCGTCCGGCTTGCGGCTAGAGACGATTCCCCCGTAGTCCTCGACGACCGCCTCGTCGATCCACTCACCACACGCGTTCAGGATGTCGGTCCTCAGGCTCGGCCACGAAGTTAGCCGCCACGCGCGCTCTAGAGGCTGCACATACCCCACGACCTTGGCCTCCACCAGCATCCACGGGCCGTGTCCGATAACTCCGATCTGCTGGCCGCTTTCCCAGAACTCACCTACGAAATCGACTGCGTTTTGATCCATCCGTAGGAAGTCCGAGTTGGCTACGCCGCCGGGTAGCACCAGCCCGTCATATTCGGAGGTGCTGGCCTCGGAGACCACCCTATTTACCGGGAACGTGTCCCCCTTTTCGAGATGGTTGAAGGCCTGGACCTTACCGGAGGCGGTGGAGAGAAGCTCCGGGGTTCCGCCGGCACTCTTCACGGCCTCCCACGGCTCGGTCAGCTCAACCTGCTCGACCCCCTCGGGGGCGACAAGGAAGGCGATCTTCTTGCCCTGCAGCTCGTCTGCCATAAAATACCCCTTTCTGACCCCTAAGACGTCACTCTTCGATCACAATCGGCGAAGCAGTGGGGTCATTTCCTGGTCCGCATGGTGCGTATCGAAGCACAAGGCGATGAATCGTGAATGAATCGAGCGTGAAAATCTGGAAGAAGATGGTCGCTAGAATAGGTCAGGTGTATCTCCTTGGCTCTATCCGGCTACGGCTTGATCACGTTCGCGCTGCCTCCCAAGTACTTCCTCATCTTCTGCTGAGCACGCCCGCTAGCGCGATGCGTATTGTTCTTGGTTGGCTTCTGTAACGGAGATCGTCACAACACCTACAGCATTGATCAAAACGGTTGAACGATTACACGGTAGCCGCAGTGCTCGAAGAACCCACGGGCGTCTTTCGCGCTGAGCGCCGAAATCGCCACCCCGATGGCCCCTAGCAGTGTTTCGCGGCTACGAGCCTCAGCTTTGCGTATCAGGCCCTTTATCTTGCTGAAGGCCTCCTCTATGGGGTTGAAATCCGGTGAGTAGGGCGGCAGGTACAAAAGCTCGCATCCTCTCTTTTCGATGAGCTCCCTAATGCGCTCTCCTTTGTGGGCGGATAGGTTGTCCATCACCACCACCTGGCCTTTAGGCAGCGTTGGTGCTAGGACCCGCTCCACGTACGTCTCGAATACCTCGGAGTTGGTCGCACCTTCCACGGCAAGCGATGGTCCCATCCCATCCACGCTCATGCTCGAAAGCAGGGTGGTGTTCTTGCCGCGATAGCGAGGCACCGAGCAGTGAGCCCTCTGTCCCTTCTTGGCCCACCCGTACAGAGCAGAAAGTGAAGTGTTCGTTCCTATCTCATCTACGAACACGAGCCGACGGGCATCGAGTGATTGGGCTACCATCACCTTCCAGGCCGCCCTCAAGAATTCGTCTCGTTCCAGCGCCCCCACAGTCCTTTTTTTCGGCTGAAGCCCATCCTCTTTAGGAGCCTCCTTAGGGTGGGTTCGCTAAGGCTCTTGCCAGCGAAGCTCTTCAGGAAGTGACGCCTTTCTTTGAGGGTTGCGGCGGGTCTTGTGCGTATGTCCTCCTCGAGGAGCTTCCTGGTAGCGTCATCTGCTATGGGGGGTCTTCCACCTCCCTTCCTGGGGATAAGGGACTCTCCTCGGTTGGCGAGCTTGGTGTAACGCTTAACCGAGGAGAGACTGATACCGAAGAGTCGGGCGGCCTCGGACTTGGAGGTGCCACGCTGCTCGACGGCCTGCACTACCTTTTGGCGTAGGTCTTCCGAATAGGCTTTCATTGCCACATCATCGACCATAGACTCTGCCTAGGTCAATAGTTGTGATCGTCGCTGTAAGAGAGAAAGCAATTGCCCGCCGCGTGCTCCACTACGTCCCATCAATCCGCACACAACTCTGTTCACTATGCTGGGGCGGATAAAGGAGGGTGCTCTCTGCCAACGTTGCAGTGCGTCCAGGTTAGCCCTACCGAGGGCGAAACCCCTAACGCAAAGCCCCCGACGGGAACTCCGCTCGCTCACATGTCTCTTGGTACACTTCCACCTTGTACCGCTCGGCTTCTATCAGGCCGGTAGATCCATCGGGGTGAGGTTCCGAATGTGCTTGGTGTAGGTGTGCCTTCTGTCGAGAATATCGACGCTGGCCTGCTCTGCCAGGTAGCGCTCGAGTAGCTGCTCGGCGACGTGCTCCCTAAGGGCAGGAGCAAGGCTCCTGCGCTCTGCGTCGTCGATCGGAAAGTCGATCTTGGCGTCGCTGTCAGGGATACGAACCATTAACCAAGCTTGCCGCTCTTTGGATGCTCAGTTGTAACACTCACCCTGAGGCGGACGGCTCCGCTACGTACTTCGATCGAAACCCTAGCCGCTTGTGATCACTCCTTTCCCGCTTGCTTCGTCTGCTCTTCGAGGGAACTCGCAAGAGCGGGGGCTCACTCGAGTCCCATCTGGTCACCACTTGTGCAAGGCCAGACCTTCGTCGTCGGCGGCGTAGGCAACGTCGGCAAACGCCTTATCGATCGTAGCCCACGGCCTGGGCGCCTATGCCGAGCTCGAACACCTCGTAGCGAGCCTTGCCTCTGTGTTTGGCTCGGTACATCGCCAGGTCCGCGTGACGCAAGAGATCCGCCGGCTGCTCTTGAGCAGTGCTGTTGAGGGCGATCCCGGTGCTTACGGTGGCGAACACCTCTTGTTCGTCGAGAGCAAAGGGAAGTTGCAGTATCTCCGCCATCCGCTCCGCTACCCGTACTACCTCACCTACACCAGCAACGCCCTCGACCAAGATGGTGAACTCGTCCCCGCCAAGGCGCGCGGCGGTGTCTCCGGGGCGCACGCAAGCCTTTAGGCGCTGGGCGACCGCTTTGAGTAGTCGATCCCCCGCTGCGTGCCCCAGGCTGTCGTTTATAGCCTTGAAGCTGTCCAGGTCTGTGAATAGCACCGCGACCTTGGTGCCCCGCCGATGCGCAAGGGCTAAGGCGTGCTCGAGGCGATCCATGAACAACGCCCGGTTCGGCAGTCCGGTGAGCGGATCGTGGAACGCCTGATGGCGGAGTTGCTCCTCGAGGACCTTGCGCTCGGTTACGTCGCGGGAGTTGACCACCACGCCCCTCACGGCCGGGTCGTCGAGCAGGTTGTTTGCGACGTGCTCGAGGTAGCGCCAGGAGCCGTTCCTGTGGAGCACTCGGAACTCCAGGGGCGGGTGAAGCCCGGGTACTTTCAGGACCTCGGCGAATGTGGCCAGCGCTCGCTCTCTATCGTTCGGATGGACGGAGTCAAATGCGTTGGTCCCTATCTGTTCTTCAGACTTGTAGCCCGTGATCCTCTCGACCGCGGGGCTTACGTAGCGGACGGTGCTGTCGGCCTCGAGTATCGTGATGATATCGGAGCTGTACCGTACCAAGGAGCAGAAGTGCTCCTCGCCCTCCTTGATGCCTTTCTCGACCTCCTTGCGCTCGGTGACGTCGCGGATGATGGCCGTAAACAACCTTTCCCCATCCTCGAGGGTCTCGCCAAGGGACATTTCGATCGGAAACTCGCTGCCGTCTTTGCGCAGCCCCACCAGCTCGGTCGTGCCGCCTACCACGCGCGCTTCGTCCGCTCGCAGGTAACGGTGCAAAGTGGCCACGCAAAGTTCGCGGTATCTTTCGGGCATTAGCAGCGTGACCGGCCGCCCGATGACCTCTTCTGCCCTGTAACCGAACATGCGTTCCGCTCCGCGGTTGAACCACTGAACTACACCGTCGGGGGCTATGGCGACGATCGCGTCGAAGGCTGCGTCCGCGACGGTGCGGTAGCGCGCCTTGCTCTTTGGCAACTCACGAATCAACAGGCCATGAGTAGAAGGACTGTGCATCAGGTTTCTCCCCATTGCAACAAGAAACTATCGACAACCACAGTAAATATGAGCGATCACGAAGAGCCTTTGCGCCACGACGGGTAGGATTAGCACGAAGCCGAAGAGCAGTCCGGAGAACAAGGCGCTCATGCCCTGAGTACCCCTCGATGCGTTTCATTGCTCCTCCTCGCTCGCCTCAACCCACGCTCCCTGGGGTCGTGCCGAGGCCCCGCCTACACCTCGCCCCGCACCAGCCGGTCGAGGTCACCCGAACTATCGAGTGCTCTTATGACGGCGATGTCGCCCACCAGGCGTCCATCGACAAATAGCTGGGGCACCGTTTTGCTTCCGGTGGCCTCGACCAGCCAGTTGCGCAATCCCTCGTCGCCAGACACGTCGATCACCTCGAAGGCGTAGCTCCTGCGCCTAAGGAGGCGCTTGGCTCGCCAGCAACGCTGGCAGCGGGCTTTGACGTAAATAGCTATCTTCTTCTGGTCCATCTCTTCCTCCGTATGCTCACTTTTCCTTTCTCGCTGGGTTCGCTTGCCGAGGATCGCCACGATCTGATCCCGGCGTCCTGAGCGGGAGCCTCGGGCACGCCCTCCTCCTGTGCCTCGCTATCGGCTTTCACGCCTCGTGCCGCCGATGAGCGATGCCAGCACATTCCCCCAGGCCAGATCCAGGAGGCTGCATCCCTAAGATGGCTCATGGCTCCACCTTCCTTGCTCGCGCGAGCAAGGGACCACTCAGGTCCCGGCGCGTTTCGCTGCCGGCGCGGTGGCCTCTGTAGTAGTCGAGCCTGTCTGATAGAGCCTCCCATTTGGCCAGGTTCGGGTTGCAGGCGAAGCTAGCCCTCTCCCTGAAGTGACCGTCCATCCAGCCAGCCCACCACGCTTCGGAGTGCTCCGAAAGAGCCGCGTGAGCATCGATTGGCAGAACCTCCGAGCCGCAGGACGGGCAGTGGTGCGTGCCGTCGGGCAGCCGCCGCATCTCGGGGTGGCCACACTCGCAGGCGTGGCTCCCGAGAGCTTCTGGCAGGTCGGTTATTCGCTGGAGAGTCTCCAGCATCGCCCCGCCTAAGGGTTCGTCGCATGATCCACAGCGCATCGAGCCGTTGCCGACCGGTCGAAGTCCGCCCGCCTCGCAAAGAGGACAGACGAGGGAGTCGGGTCTAGACTTAAGAGACGAACCTTTCATTTCGTGTCCTTTCCTCGCAGCAAGGGGCTACTCTTGAAGCCCCGCCTAGGTCTCGGGAAAGCGCTTCGACGAAGCTCCCACCGCCTTTTCGATCCAGCGGGTATGGTCTGCGTCTGCGTCTCTCTCAGCGCCCGCTCTTCGTGGGGCGGCTCCTGGTTGAGTCGACTGATCAGCGCTATGCCTAAGGCTAGACGGTTCATGCTCTTCGCCCTTTTCTCTCACCTACCGCTCGCTTGGTCGTCACCTGCTGAGTCCCACTCCGCGCAACAACGGCAGTGCGCTCCTGCGAGCGAGGGCAAAGAAGTGCAAGCCGTTCGATCCACGGTTGTCCCTCAGCCGCTTCTCGAGGCGCAGCGAGTTGACCTCCCTGAGCATCTGCCGGTGGCACTCTTGAGTGAGGTCTGGGTTGAAGTCCATGTAGTTCACGATGTCTCCTTCCTTTGGAGTTCTGTCCTCTACGTCTTGGGAGCAGCTTAGAGGGAGGGTGTTAGCCAGCCGTTAACTGAAGGCACTAAAGCGTAGGTGGTTCCACCTATTTTCTTGATTTGGCCGAAGTGTTTGGCTGAAGCGAAAGGGAGAGCCAGGAGTGCTTGGGGCGCTTGGGTCTTCCTAATCGGGGTTGGGGGTGATGGGCCTTTGTTGTGTAGCCCAGGCAGCGATCTCTGTCCTGGAGGCGAGCTCTAGCTTACGCAGGATCTTCGAGATGTGGTTCTCGATTGTGCGCTCGGAGAGGTAGAGCTCTTGGACTATCTGGCGGTTGGTGAGCCTGTAGGCGACGAGGACCACTACCTCCTGCTCGTGGCGGGCGACGGTGGTCGGCGCTATGGGCGCGTTATCAGCGCTCTCGGAACCATTCATCCTTAAGGACAGCGTATAGGTACTCGTCTGCCCATCCTCCCTTGAACCACACGTTCTCCAGGAAGTGGCCTTCCCTACGCATGCCCACCCGCTCGAGTAACGCCACGGAAGGCGCATTCCTGCAGTCCGCTATGGCGACAACCCGATGGAGCCCCAGGGTGTCGAACGCGTACTCCAATAGGCGCGAGACGGCTTCCGAAGCGAAACCTCTGCCCTGATGCTCTCGCGCCAGCGTAAATCCGATCTCGGCCCGGTAGGGTTCGTGCTCGTCGACCCTTAGAGCACAGTCCCCGAGGAGCGCTCCTGTCTCTTTCGATTCGATGACGAACCCAAACCACTCACCCGGCACGCCTGGTTGCGCTGAGCCTGCCTCTCGAATGAAGGCCTTCGCTTCTTGCTCGTCTAAGGAGTCCCAACTTTGGTAGCGGGCAACCTCGGGATCGTTGCGGTAAGACATGAAAGGTGCCAGGTCGGAGTCTTCGAAACGCCTGATCCTAAGGCGCTCCGACTCGATCTGGGTGAACGCCGCCTCACTCATCTGAGGCCATCATACCGGTTCCGTTGTGCCCCTGGCTTCCGAGTTGTAGAAGATGCACACCAGTCGGGTTCGAAAGAGGAAGGTTAGGATCTTCGAGCCCTCGCAAGCGTTCGACACACCCCTGACCATGCCGCTGGAGAATCCCCTAATTCCTCTGCCGATCCCGCACCGGATATCCATAGCTGCTCCAAGCCGCCTTGAATGCCCTTGTAGCTGACGAACGAACCGTCGACGGCCAGGAGACCTAACAGGTAAGACAACGGCTCAAATCGGCTTCTATACGCATCGAGGTCTGCACAGCCAGGCTTCTTCTATCAGACCGGGGGCCTTAAACTCCTGATACCCCCTCCCCGGTCGCGTCCTCAAGAACATGGATGGACCCCAAGGGTCGGTAGAGGCATTTGAGAGAATCTTCTAGAAGACGTGTTTAGTCGACTTACTCCTCACCTAGATCAGGGGTTCGACGCTTATCTACGCTTCTCTCGTGAAGGGTCCGCATAGGAACATAGCGACTTAGTTCGTGATTAGAAGCTCTGTTCAACCGTGCTCGACGCGTCGAAGGTCAGGTGGGGTAAGCTAATTAACGCGTATTAACGCGTGTCCCTATACGCTGATCACTTCGAAGGTATCCCATAATCCTGAGCCTACTATCGTCCAGAGAATACCCTGTAGTGTAGGTGACCGGTTTGGTGGCCGTTAGTGTTTAGCCCCACGCGTAAACACGCGATAATTAATGGGCAGGATCGGCACTGCTCTTCAGGCGGAGGCAGAGGTTAGCGACCGTAGGGTCGGATAGAAGAAGATAAAGATCTATAGGGGGCAAGGAGGTCCGACACACCCCTGATCTTCTCCCTCGAGATCCCATGATTCCTCTGCCGACCCTGATTCACGATGCAGTAGCATTCCTCAAGACCTCCTAAAACGTCGTTGTAGCCGCGGAGTGGGCACTCGACGACCCCGAGGACCTTGCACATGGGACAACGGTTTAAATCGGCTTGTACGCACTCCGATGTCAGGACAGCCGGACCTCTGGTAACAGACCGCCCCAATGAACTCCTGATACCCCTCCCCGTATAGTCGGTATCCTGACGTGATGACGCGTATTGGCCCTAGCGCATCCTTATGCCGGTGCGCGGTATAAGTGGTCCGAGGGCTGGGCCCTTGAGTGTTCGAAGCGATCGAATCCGTCGGAGTACTAGTGCCATATGCACGGTTCTGCATATGGACTTCGGAGAACACCCGTCTACGAGGTTGGGTAAATAAAGGCAAGAGATAGGGCCGGAGGTGCTACGCCCCGGCCCTATCTGCTTGCTTGCCTTTCAGTTACCTACTGTTGCTGCTGCTTCTACCGGGCCCCTGTGGTAAATGTCCAGGAGAAGTCGGAAGCAAGCGGGTTGTCTGCCAGGTCCTTTACGCCGGTTGCACCTCCCTTTATTTTCGCCGTATACGTCTTATTCGCATCCAACTTCGAAGATGGGGTGAGCGTCACCGAGGTTGGAGTCTTGTCGCTCAGCGTCGCCTTGATCGGCTTGGTGCTGTTGCCCGAGAAGAGTTGGACACTCTGAGAGTTCAGCGTGTTCGGGTCTATGCCGGAGCCTTCTTGGAAGAAGTTAGCCGTTATTACCTGTATCGTGCGGGACACGTTCGTGGCGTTAGCTTCCGGGATCGTTTCGGACACCGAGGGAGCGCTCTTGTCGATCTTGAAGGTTGCGCTGTCCTTGCCTGTAGCCGTGTTGCCAGCCTCATCGGTGCAGTTGTCGGAGGTCACCTTCACTGCGGAGCCCTCGCCACTTGTCGTCTTGGACTGGATGTTCTCACCCGTGCTGAGCGGGAAGCTCGTCTGGCAGGCCGCGCTCAGGCCGGAGCCGGAGTCGCTTGCCTTGAAGCGGTTGGTGACGTCAGTTTTGTACCAGCCGGCCCCGTTCGGGGGCTTCGTCGTGCCCAGATCGCTGATCGTAGGAGCGCTCTTGTCGATCTTGACCGTGAAGGTATGCTCCTGGTCCTCTTCCTTGCCCACGTTATCCACGGCGTGGAATGTGATGGTCGTGGTGCCCTCATCGCTAACCGTGATCTGCTTCGAGGAGCCCGAAGCGGTATCGGCGTTGCCGTTGACGCTGTAGGCGATGTGCTTGACGCCCGAGCCCTGGTCGTCGCTGGCGCTAAGTGTCACGGTGACATCCTTATTCGCCCAGTTACCCGAGTTGTAGTCGTTGTTGGCAGAGTCCTTGGCGCTCGCGCTGCTTGTTGGCGCCTCTGCGTCCACCTTGACGGAGCCGCTGGTCACGTCCGACTCGTTGCCGGCGTTGTCAGTGGCCGTGCCCGAATAGTCGAGCACACCAGAGGTGTTGAGCGAAACAGGGTCGCTGACCGACTTGACGCCGCTGCCGTCGCTACCGTCCGCGAGGGGCGGGTCGCCGTTGGCACTGAAGATCGCCGTTGCGGAGTCCTTGTACCACTTGTCACCGTTCTGATCGGTGTAGTCGGCCGGACCCGGGCTCGCCAGAGGAGCGTTGGGCTTGCTCTGATCGACCTTGACCGGGTTCTCCGCGGTGCTGTAGTCGCTCTCGGCGCCGGCGGGGCTGTCGACGGCCTTGACCCGGTAGTCCCAGGTGCCCTCGTCCTCAACGGGGTTGGTGGGGCTGGTGCCACCGAAGGTGTAGGAAGTCGACGTCAGGCCGCTGGCGACTTCGCTCCAGTTGGGATCATCGTCGCTGTCCATCTTCTCGAGCGTGTAAGTGACGTCGTCACCGTCCACGTCGGTGGACGCTCCCCAGTCGAGCTGGAAGGTGCCCTCGTTGGTGAGCGACTGGGTCGAGGTTATCGCACCCGGCGTGGTCGGGGCGTCGTTGACCGGGTCGACGATGATGTCAACCGTGGCCAGATCGCTGTTGGTGGAGCCGTCCCTGGCTCTGTAGGTGAAGGAATCAGACCCGTTGAAGTTGGGGTCCGGGTCGTAGGTGAACGAGCCGTCAGCTTTCAGCTCCAGTGTGCCGTCGCTGGGCCCGGTGCCAAGACCGTGCTCAAGGTGCTGCCCTCGGCATCGGAGTCGTTGTCAAGCACGCCAGGAGCCGCAACTTGGAGCTGCGTGTCCTCGTTCGTGTTGTATTCGTCACCGTTAGCCACCGGAGGGTCGTTGACCGGGTTGACGGTCAGCGTGAAGGTGTCGCTGACGGTACCGCCGTTGGCATCGGTGACCGTAACGGTGATCTCGGCCGTACCGAACTCATCGGCCGCAGGCGTGATCGTAACCGTTCTGTTGGCGCCCGAGTCGCCGAACGTTATGTTGGCGTCGGGCACCAGGGTCTGGTTACTGGAGCTGCCCGAAACCTGAAGGTCAGCGGCCGCAGTCTCGACGTCACCAACGGTGAAGTTGATGGCACCGGTAGAGACATCCTCGTCGGTCTCCTGGTCGGGGCTGTCCGAGATGGTCGGAGCATCGTTGTCCGGGTTGACGGTCACTCTCACTGTAGCCGCGTTGCTCTCGGCAGTGCCGTCGCTGACCTTGTAGGTGAAGCTGTCAGCGTTGGCCCCTCCGGTGTTGTTGTAGTTGGGGTCGGGCGTGAAGAGAACCTTGCCCGCGTCGGCGCCGGAGGTGATTGGCGCAACCGTACCGTTAGCCGGATCGCTCAGGCTGCCAGCCACCACGCTGATGCTGTTGCCGTCGGCGTCGGTGTCGTTGGCCTTCACGTCTATGGCAGTGGCTATGTCCTCATTGGTTGTCGCAGCGTCGTCGTTGGCAACCGGCGCGGTGTTGGCCGGGGCTTGCAGCTCGTAGGCGCCGATGTCGTGCAGCGCGGTGCCATTACCATCGCCGTCCTTCGGCCGTGGCTCGTGCCGCTGGTGGAGGGAGAGCCCACGAAGCCATTGCCGGCGTCGATCGCGGCGCTTCCGCTGAGGAGTGCCCGGGTGTCGGTCGGGCCGCCGTTGTTCGCGAGGTCGCCGAGATCCGCATTGGCACCGCTCTTGCTGCCGTTGTTAGACTCGAAGTCGCACGACGTGCCGCTGTCGAGGTTGTTCCGGAAATTCTGGACGACTCCGGCGCAGTTCTCGCCGTCGTCGTCAGGGTCGTTGGGATCGTTGTTGGGATTGGGGTCAGAGACTATCGTGTTGCGCAGGCTGATAGGGCCGGTGCTCCGGCTGATGTTGCTGCCGTTGGGTGCCGAGTTATGGCTGACAGTCGCCTGAGTGAGGTTCAGGTTGGGGAGCGCCAAGATGGGGTTGGCGCCCGCCGCGCGCAGACCGCCACCGTTGCCGGTCGCGCTGTTGTTGGTGATCGTGACGTTGGTCAGGCTGCCGCTGCCCGACGTCGTTCCGAAGGAGTACAGTCCTCCGCCGTCGAGGGACGCCGTGTTGCCGCTGATCGTCACGCCGCTGAAAACGAGCTGAGAGCCCTGATGAGAGATGCCGCCACCGTTGCCAGCTTGGTTATCGGTAATCGCGACGTCGGTGAGCGTCAGAGGCCTATCGGACTTGATTCCCCCACCATCGTCGTTTATTTGGCCGTGCCTTACCGTTGCGCGGTTCAACGTCAGGCTGCCGCTTGACATCACGTGCAAGACGCGGTCGATGCCATTGGTGTTGTCCGTGCCAGCCTGGATGTTCGTCGTCGTCGCGCCGTCTCCGTTGATCGTGAGCGGCCCCCCACGGATGTCGAGGTCGCCGAACTCGTTGTTGTCCTCGCCGGACGCCCCCGTGCCGTCCAACCTCGTGCGGGTGAGCGTGTAGGACCCCGCACGGAGAGTGATCGTGTCGGAAGTTATGAGGTCGCCGTTCGCCGCGTTGATCGCCTCGCGGAGCGAGCACTCGTTGGTCGCACTAGTGTCATCGAACTGGTCATCTGTGGTGTCGACCACGATGGGGCTACCAGCCGGACAGCCTCTCGCCGGAAGGACAGCGTCTGTGAAGGTGGAGGTCGCGATGGTCCCCGACGATCCCGTCGCCGTGACGCTGTAAGTGGCCACAAACCAGTCAGGGAGCACGAACTCGTCACGTACCCCGCCGTTCTCATCGGCTATCACGTCGACGTTCCTGTTCCAGGTCTGGCCCTCGTCGTCGTTGACGTTGATGTTTACAGTCTCGCCTGGCTGCCAGCCCGAGCCGGTGAGGATCACCGTATCAGCCGGCGGGTAGTCTTCCTTGTCGCTCTGGATAGTTGGCCCGAGAGGAGCGGGAGATGGGGTGCCGGTCGGGTCGCTGGCGTCCTGGGCGAGCGCCACCGCCGGTACGGCGATAAGCAGCCCCAACGTCATAAAGAGGAGCGTTACCTTGCTCCTGAGCATAGTTCGCATATCTAGTTTGATTGGCTTCATCACTTTCTACTACCTTTCTTCGGTCAGGCCCCTCGTGGAGGACGAACATTTCGCCCTCTAGGCCCTGCGTTGTACGTAATCACCACACCATACGTCCGGAAACGGAGCGTCTGGTCTAGGGATGGACATACCCCACTCCTTTCTCTAGGTAGGGTGGGGTTCTCTAGGGGTAGTAGTGACCCCACCGCCATTCGGTAGCCTGGCTACCTGTTCTCCTTAAACAGGCCCTTGGGCTTTGCGCCCCCGCCTCACAGCGGGTTTGCCTTTATCGCGGCACCGGAGCGCCCTCGCGTAACTACTGCAGGGTAGCTGGTCCTGGTGTAGAAGGAGGGCAGGTAGCTGTCCTGCGCCAATACATGAGGTCCTCGTCTCATGTAACATTTGCACCGTAACACCCTAGGGGAGCGGCTGTATCACTCAAATGAACTAGATATGGAACTTCCCTTGCAAAATAGGCATTACTACCTACGATTTGAGGACTCCAGCTAAGAGCCAGCTAAGAGAGTCGCCTCCTGAGGGCGGTTTCTTGGGAGGTGTTCACCCACAGACGACGGGGACACGTTCGCCATAGGGCCCCGAGAGACCTGAACACCTCCTGCATTGCAGCGCGAACAGCTACCGACGAGAAGAGGAGGGCGAGTTCGTGTTGGGAAGAGCCTTCAGCGAGCAAGCTCGCTGAAGGCTGTATCTTACTAACCTATAGACGGCAGGGGCCTTAAGCGGTCCCGGCCCGGTTAGGTCCCTTACTCGCCGATCCACTCCTCTACGGCGGAGCGTTCAGCCTCTTCGAGTTTGTCTCGAATTTTTTGCTCCGTAGCTCATGTCTTCGCGGTGGTGATGCTCCGCCAAGCCAGGAATTGTCTATTTGTGGAACGTATCGAAGGCGTCCCCATAAACGCCTTGCGGCAAGGAGGAATGAGAAACCCTAACGTTTCTCTCTACGGGAGCAGCCCGCGTTGCGCCGCCCACACGGCGATCTGGGCCCTCGAGCGCAGCCCCAACTTGCTTAGGATGTTGTGCACGTGGTTGTGGACCGTGCGCTCGGAGACCGAAAGCTCCGAGGAGATCTGGCGGTTTGTAAGCCCTCGCCCCACCAAGACCGCAACTTCCCGCTCGCGGTGGGTGAGAGGATTGTCCGGTTCCTCGCCAGCCAGCGGTCTCTCCTCAGGTGCGGGGGCAATTCCCTCGGAGAGAGCATACTCTACGGCCTCGTCCGGCGACATCCCCCTCCCCTCCGCCCAAGCCGCTTTCCACGCGCCCTCATCGCCAAGCATGTTGCGTGCGGCGCTCACCCGGCCTTCGTAACCGTAGGCGTGGAGCTCCCAATGCGAAAGGGAAACGACGCCGATTCCTTCGCGTATGGCCTCCGCAGACCCCCACAGCCGCGCCGCGCGAACCGCCTCTGCTCGCGCGCCCGCTACCGCTGCCAAACCGAAGAACCCGTAAGCGAGGCAGAATTTGTCTTCTGAGCTTCGCAGCACGCGCACGGACCCCTCGAGCAGCGCCGCCGCCTGCCCGTCATTGCCCTTTATCAGCTCGATGAACCCCAGGTCGATGTGGCACAAGGAGATACCCCGCTTGTCCCCCAGCTCTCGGTAGATGGCGAGGCTCTCTGTGGCCAGCGCACCCGAGCGCTCGTAATCGCCCTCGTACAACGTGGCCAGTGCCAAAAAGGTGGTCAACCAAGCGAGGCTAAACCGGTCCAAGGGCTCTCCCCGCAACGCCTCGACCTCCTGGCGTAGCACGGCTGCGCGCTCTTTGTCGCCCAGGTGTAGTGCCGCGAACCCCAGGTTGACGAGCGAGGTGGCGACGCCCCGTCTATCCTCCAGCTGCCTGAAGAGCGCGAGGCCTTCCTCGAGCAGGGCGATCGCTCTATCGTAATCGCCCTGAAAGAGCTCTATCCAGCCGGCTTCGTAGAGTGCCTTTGCCAGAGCGGGTTTGGGTGCCGCCCCACCCCTTGCCAGGCCCTTTTCCAGCCACCCGCGCCCTTCACCCGGGCCGTACACGCCCCAGAATCGGCCCAGCACGCCTGCCAGCCTTAACCCCACCTCCGTGCGGTCCTCCCTCGGTTCGGTAACTGCCGGATCCAGCGCCCAAGAGAGGGCACCTCGCAGATTGGCGTGCTCCCTCTCCAGCCTTTTCAACCATGCCTCCTGCTGCCTGCTGGCCAGCTCGGGCTCGGCCTCTTCCGCCAGGGCGAGAAAGAACCCGGCGTGGCGCTCCTGGACGGCGTCTTCTTCGCCGCTCTCTCAACTTTTCGCGAGCGTACTGGCGCACCGGCTCCAGCATCGCGTAGCGCATCACGCCCTGCTCGCCTTCCTCGACCGCCACCAACGACTTGTCCACCAGCCGCGAGAGAGGGTCCAGGACGTCACCCTCCCCAACGCCATCGCCTGATCCCACGGCTTCGGCAGCCTCCAGCGTAAAGCCGCCCGCGAACACCGAAAGGCGGCCGAACAAGACGCACTCGGCCTCGGAGAGCAAGGCGTAGCTCCAGTCCAAGGTCGCCCGCAGCGTCCTGTGGCGAGGATCCGCGGTCCGAAAGCCCGTTGTCAAGAGCTTGAGGGAGTCCTCGAGCCTCTCCTCGATCTGCTCAACGGAGAGCGTCGCCGTCCTTGCGGCCGCAAGCTCTATAGCCAGCGGGATGCCCTCGAGCCTGCGACAGACCCTCGCCACCGCCTGGACACTCCCTGCGGAGAACGCGGGGTCTTCCTCCCGCGTACGCGGCGTATGCGCCCTCTCGAGGAAGAGTCGCGTCACCGCGAAGCGCGTCAGCCCTTCCTTGGTAAGCAGCGCAGGATCCTTGGGCCCAGGCACGGGCAGCGAGGGCACACCTCGCACCACCTCCCCGGGCACGCGCAGCGGCTCTCTGCTGGTGGCCAGGATCCGCAGCTTCGGGCAGGCGCCCAGTAACCCGTCCGTAAGGCTTGCCACAGCCTCGATCAGGTGCTCGCAGTTGTCCACAACGAGCAGAAGATCCTTCGCCCGCAGCTCCTCCGCCAGCGTGGCGCTAAGCGGGCGACCCGGCCGCTCGCGCACCCCGAGCGTCGCGGCTACCACGTGCGCCACCAGCTCAGGCTCGGAGAGCCCTGCCAGTTGCACAAGCCAAACCCCATCCGGGTAGGCTCCCACGAGGTCTTTGGCAACCTCTTGGGCTAGCCGCGTCTTGCCCGTCCCTCCTGACCCGGTGAGCGTGAGGAGCCGGGTCATCGCCAACTGACGCTTGAGCTCTACCCTCTCGCGCTCGCGATCAACGAAGCTGGTCCTAGTGGCTGGAAGGTTGTGCCGACCAAGGCTCGGAGGGTCCTCCGGCTTCGAACGTCCCAACGGCACAGGCGAGCGCGGCAACCTGCCGGCCGCTATCTCGTTGCGGAGGCGAAGGCTGGCATTGTGGGGTTCCCTGCCGAAGCCGCCAGATAGAGCCTCCTCGAGCCGCTCGTACTGCCGCAATGCCTCTCGAGGTAGCCCAGCGAGGGCGTAGAGGCGCATGAGCGCTGCGTGGGCCTCTTCCCGAGGTGGATCTTGGGCGACTACGCTTCGCAACGCCTCAATAGCTGGCTCGTACTCCGTGCGCTCCTCGTGCAGCGCAGCCAGCTCAACAAGCAAGTCGAGGTAAGACCTGCGCAGCTCCTCTCGGAGTCCCTCGGCCCACCCTTCGTAGCGATCTTCGGGCAGCAACTCACCGGCGTACAGGTCGATCGCCACCCGGTAGGCAGCGGGCTCGCGGGCACGACGGGCGCCGGCCGAGGCCTCTTGGAAGGCCTCGACATCCACCCACAGCGGTGCATCAGGACTCAGCGCGAGCTGGTCCCCCCGGAGGAGTAGGTACCAAGAAGCTCCAGGTTCGCCGGCGGGGTCGAGGGTTCTGCGGGCATGGTGGAGTACGTGATGGAGGTTGTTGGCCGCAGCTCTAGGGTCCAGCTCTGGCCACAAGAGGTCCGTCACCCGCTTCCGGTGCAGTCGGTGGCCCGGCGCGAGGGCCAGCAGCTTGACGAGGGTTGCGGCTTTCCTCCGCCGCCACCGGTCCTCATCGATGGTCCGAGAGCCCACCGATACCCGGAAGCCCCCGAGCAGCCATATGCGCACGGCGTCAAGAGCAACCCTGGCCTGGGAAGGCATCATCTTCATGCGACCCCTTTCTCTAGTCGGAGCAAAGGACTCCGTCGGTGTCTGGGTGGTCTCGCAACCGCTCTGTAGCAGGCCGATGAACCCGTCTCATCGAACGCTAGGTCGGACACCGAAGAGAACACTTGTCGCGGTGCGGCGTGTCCGCGCTCTCAAAAGGTTTCCACGTGGGCCGCATCCGCACCCTTCTCTGAGGGCGGAGCTTCGTTGCCCCGCCGCTCTGCTGTTCGACAGCCTGGCTACCTCCCCACTAGGAGGCCCTTGGGCTTTGCGCCCCCGCCTCACGACGGGTTTGCCCTTCTCGCTAGCGCACATGCGGATGCGCTTGGCTGCAGGCACATTCCCAATGCTTGCTATATACGCACCATACACCGAATCCTAGCCCCACGCTTTACCTCTTGGAGGCTTCTTCCCGCAGAGGGACAGATGCCCCCGTGTTGCTTTGCGTCACGCTCTCTCATGCCCCCCTTATTAGCAGTGGGCGATGAATTCGCAATGAATTTCGGGGGGCTGGGCGCCCCTTTGTCGACATATTTACTGTTTTCCGCAGCATTTCTGCGAGTTGGGAGCTAACTTCGCACAGAATGTATGTACGCAGAGCTTCGAATCTCCTATACCAGATAAGAACCCTGCTGCATAGGACCGGGACTTTGGAGAACGCTCACAAGGCGAAGTAGTTCGCAGCATCATCCTTCCACGAGCGTCGGAGATGTAGGAACGAGCTGCACACCAGTGGGGGCCCAAAGAGGAAGAATAGGATCTTCGAGCCCTCGCGAGCGTTCGACACACCCCTGAGCATGCCGCTGAAGAATGCCCGATTCCTCTGTCGATCCCGCCCCAGACATCCATAGCTCCTCCAAGCCGCCTTAAACAGCTTTGTAGCCGACGAACGGGTTCTTGAAGGCCGAGAGGACCCAACACATAGGACAACGGCTCAAACCGGCCTCTATACACATCGAGGTCAGGACAGCCGGACCTCTTCTGACAGACCGGGGGGCCTTAACTCCTGATACCCCTCCCCGGTCGCGTCCTCAAGAACATGGATGGACCCCAGGGGTCGGCATGGGAAGATGAGAGAAAGATTTTCTGAGCGACTTGAGTCGACTTACTCTCCGCCTGGATCAGGGGTTCGACGCTTATCTACGCTTCTTTCGTGAACGGTCCGCATGAGAGCGGCGCGACTTAACTCGATTAGGAGCTTTGTTCGTTAGTGCAGATGGTCCTTGGAGAAGCAACTCCTCTCCGTCGCGTCTAAAGAGGGACGTTGCGTCGGAAACCTTCTTAAGGTGATGCCCATGCCTTCTAGGAGCTACCTACGAGTGCTCTGAGGATACGTCTCTTCAGCCCGCTTTGGCACCTCGTTAGTGAAGGAGAGACCTACAACAAGGAGAGTACGGATGCTCGAGAAATCCAGAAGCACACCGCTGCCTGCTCTTGCTGCGCATCGTCGTCGACGAGGTCTCACTCAGAGACAGCTCGGCGAGCTCTCTGGCGTGGCACACACCACTGTCCAGAAGCTGGAATCCCTTAGTAGAGGAGCTTACCCACAGACCTTACGCAAGCTCGCCATCGCGCTAGGGGTAGCCCCCGAAGAGCTGCTCCATGGAGAGAGCACCCAACGCTAAGGGGCACGCCGGGAATGTAGCGTGCCCCTTCAAGCCACCCATCCCCGAACACCTTACCGAGAGCATCCAGAGAGAGGCCATTTATGAATAACCGGAAAGAGCATAACCTCGTCCCAACCAGCGAACAGGAGTCGTTCGAAGATCCACAAGGGTTTATCTACCCCGCATATCGGGCCGCACAGACAGAAACCCAGGAAGATAGGTCTTCTCCGAAGACCTCACATCAAGGCGTTGCCTACGTATCTTCCTCCGTAGGGGGATCTGTGTCCACACTCTCCTTCGAGAACACCACTACCAAGAATCGGCTCAGTTCTCATAGGCGTTGTGGTGGAGGCATTAGAGACAGGGTAAGGGGCTTCTCCAGAACAAGCCGTAGGAATCTCCTGTGCCGTCTAGCTAGCATCAACAGAAGGGCCTTTAGGGCCTTCAAAGGGCGGATGATCTTCGTGACGTTGACCTACCCCAAGCAATATCCAGAGGATCCCGAGCTCTGCAAGGGACACCTGAAAGCCCTCCGCAAACGCTTGGAGCGGAGGTACAAGTCATTCGCTGCATTCTGGAGGATGGGTATACAGAGGAGAGGGGCATGGCACTTCCACTTGCTCCTGTTCGTGGGACCTACTTTCGGACCGATAGGTGAGCTGCGCCGCTTTATATCGTCTGTGTGGTACCAGATCACTGGGAAGGTTTCCGAGGGGCACCTCCACACGGGAACACGTGTCGAAGCCGTGAAGAGATGAAAACAGGCGACGAGCTACGTGGAGCGCTACATGGCCAAGCCCGAGGAGTTCCCCGAGGGATTACAGACCGGCAGGATCTGGGGAGTATGGAACCCGGAGCACCTTCCCATCCACTGGGAGACGGCCGAGGTCAGCCTCAGGGATGCGTTCAAGATCAGGCGGATATATAGGAAGCTGGCGAAGAGGAAGTGTAGTGGCTCTCTGCACCATATTACGGTGTTCGTAAGGTATGAGAATGTAGTCAGGCTCTTGGAGTTCCTGGGCTACCGTGTGGAGTAGCTGAGAAACCTTTGAAACATCGCAGAAGGATCCTCCATCTTCTCCCAACCCCGAGCCGCGATGCTATATGGCTCCTCAAAGCCACCTTCACCGC